>Ga0066704_10000892_pt1 | contig 11949 bp, 9 predicted proteins | sample GraSoiAngelo_153_FD_66458 | JGI IMG/M metagenome (GOLD analysis project Ga0066704, IMG submission 66458) | Grasslands soil microbial communities from the Angelo Coastal Reserve, California, USA - 14_1009_12_40cm | ecosystem: Environmental > Terrestrial > Soil > Grasslands | place: USA... | reverse complement strand
GCATCCTTCTGCATCCGCAGAACGTGAACGTGCCGTTCCCGCTCGTGTTCGCCGGGCCGAAGGAATCGGCCGCGTACTTCGAGCAGATCGATGCGTTCCTGCGTCTCGCACTCGGCGAAGAGGTCGCCAAGCGCTACCGCATCGTCATCGACAATCCGCTGGAGACCGCCAAGCAAGTCGCGCGGGGTATCGAGAAGGTGCGCGAGTTCCGCATCGAGACCCAGGACGCGTTCTTCTTCAACTGGGGCCTGCATATCGAGCTGCAATTCCAGCAGCCGTTCAAGCCGACGCACGCGAATATGGCGGGCCTGAAGCTGCATCGCGACCAGCCTGCGCATCTGCTCGCGGCCGATCTGCGTCGCGCGTTTTCGGGTATCGTCGCCGGAAACGTCAAAGAAGAGGGCATGCGCGCGATCGCCGAACACGGGCCGTTCGAGATCGACGGCGATCCGCAGATCATGCGCGCGCTCGACAAGATGCTGGCGGGCTTCGTCGCGCAGCAGCGCATGAAGCTGCCCGGCGGCACCGCCTACGTGCCGTGCTACAAGGTCAAGGTGCGCGCATGAAGCCGACCGCACAACTGCATGCGCTCGGACAGAGCTTGTGGCTCGACAACATCACGCGCCGCATGCTCGACGACGGCACGCTCAAGCGCTATATCGACGAGCTGTCGGTCACGGGCCTGACCTCGAACCCGACCATCTTCAACGAGGCGATCGGCAGCGGCGCCTATGATGCTGCAATACGAGAGAAAGCACGCGCGGGCAAGTCCGGCGAGACGTTGTTCATCGAACTTGCGCTGGAAGACCTGCGCCGCGCCGCCGATCTGTTCGCGCCGATTCACGCCGCCACCGGTGGCGGCGACGGTTGGGTGTCGATGGAAGTCTCGCCGCTGCTCGCCACCGACGCCGCAGGCACGATCGCGGCGGCCAAGGCTATTTTCAGCGACGCAAATCGATCCAATCTGTTCGTGAAGATTCCAGGCACGCCCGAAGGCATACCCGCAATCGAAGAAGCCATCTACGCCGGCGTACCGGTGAATGTGACATTGCTGTTCTCGCGCGAGCAGTATCTCGCCGCCGCGGGCGCGTATGCGCGCGGGATCGGACGGCGCATCGCCGCGGGACTCGATCCGCGCATCGAATCGGTTGCGTCGGTATTTATCAGTCGCTGGGATCGTGCGCTTGGTGCCGACGTTCCGGCGGAACTGCACAACCGCCTCGGCATCGCGATCGGTGGGCGCACGTATCGCGCGTATCGTGAATTCTTCGCCGCGCCTGCGTGGCGTGAGCTCGCGACCGAGGGCGCGCGCCCGCAGCGCCTGCTCTGGGCCAGCACAGGCACCAAGGATGCCAAACTGTCGCCGAACCTCTACGTCGAAGCGTTTGCCGCGCCCGATACGGTCGACACGATGCCGGAGAAGACCCTGCTTGCGTTCGCGCAGAGCGGTGTCGTCAGCGGCGTGATGGCGCCGGATGGCAACGAAGCCGAAGCGTTGCTCGCACGCTACGCGCAGGCCGGCGTCGATGTTGACGCGCTCGCGCACAAGCTGCAAGTCGATGGCGCGAAAGCGTTCGTCGATTCGTGGACCGAACTGATGCAGCGTATTGCGAGCAAGAGCGCGGCGCTCGCGACGGCATAGTTTTTTCCTCCCACCCCCCCAACAAGCTTTTCGTTGGGGGGAGTGGGGCGGGGTGAGGGGCATTTTTTGCGAAACAGGAAGAGCGCCCCCACCCAACCCTCTTCCGCCCACCGCGCGAGGCGAGGGTTCAACTCCATCAACGACTCGCGTATGTCGAAAACTGACGCTGGCCCCGGCCAACTCCCGCCCGAATCCGTACTTGAAAACATCCCGCGCCTGATCACCGCGTACTACGCTGAGCGGCCCGATCCCGCCGTCGCTACCCAGCGCGTCGCGTTCGGCACCTCGGGCCATCGCGGCTCCAGCTTGCGTGCGAGTTTCAACGATACGCATATCGCGGCGGTGACGCAGGCGGTGTGCGAGTATCGCTGCAAGCAGAATATCGGCGGGCCGCTATTCCTCGGCGTAGACACGCACGCGCTGTCTACGCCTGCTTGCGCGACGGCGCTTGAGGTGCTCGCGGCGAACGGCGTCGAGACGATGATCGCTGCCGGCGACGAATACACGCCGACACCGGCCGTATCGCATTCGATACTCAGATTTAACAAGGATCGTCACAACCGCGGGCGCACGAGCGGGCTGGCCGACGGCATCGTCATCACGCCGTCGCACAATCCGCCCGAGGACGGCGGCTTCAAATACAACCCGCCGAACGGCGGCCCGGCCGATACCGACGCGACCGGCTGGATCGAGGCCGAAGCGAACCGCCTGATCGAAGCCGAGCTCGCCGGCGTCAAGCGCATACCCTATGCGCGTGCACGCCGCGCGAGCACGACGCATGAGCATGACTTCCTCGGCGCGTACGTAGACGATCTGCGCAACGCGATCGATTTCGATGCGATCCGCGGCGCCAATATCCGGCTCGGCGTAGATCCACTAGGCGGCGCAGGCGTGAATTATTGGGGACGCATCGCCGAGCAATACCACATCGATCTGGGTGTAGTCAGCGATACGGTCGACCCCACGTTCCGCTTTATGACGCTCGATTGGGACGGCCGCATCCGCATGGATCCGTCATCGTCGCATGCAATGCAGCGTCTGATCGGCATGAAGGATCGCTACGACGTCGCCTTCGCCTGCGATACCGATCACGACCGCCACGGCATCGTCGCGCGCAGCGTCGGCTTGATGCCCTCGAATCATTATCTCGCGACGATGATCGACTATCTGTTCCGTCATCGCGCGCAGTGGCGCGCGGACGCGGGCATCGGCAAGACGATCGTGTCGAGCGCGATGATCGATCGCGTCGCCGCGCGACTCGGCCGGCGCGTCTACGAGACGCCGGTCGGCCTCAAGTGGTTTGTCGATGGTTTGTTGAATAGCACGCTCGCCTTCGGCGGCGAAGAGAGCGCAGGCGCGACGTTTTCGCGCATCGACGGCAGCGTGTGGACGACGGACAAGGACGGCATCGCAGCGGCATTGCTCGCGGCCGAAATCACCGCGACGAGCGGGCGCGATCCGGGCGAATACTATCGCGGACTCACGCAAGAGCTCGGCGCGCCGCTGACCAGTCGCGTCGATGCGCGCGCGAATGCGGAGCAGAAGAAAAAGCTAGCGCAGCTCACACCGGAGAAAATTGCGATCGCCGAACTCGCGGGTGAAAAAGTGATGCAGGTGCTCGATCGCGCGCCGGGCAACGGCGGGCGCATCGGCGGCATCAAGGTGGTCGCAGCGAATGGCTGGTTCGCAGCGCGGCCTTCGGGCACCGAGGACATCTACAAGATCTACGCCGAGAGCTTCCGCGACGCCTCGCATCTTCAGCGCATCCTTGCCGAAGCGCAGGCCGTTGTCGACGCCACTATTGGCGCGTGAGATACCTGCCGTAGGCCCGAAGCGTATTGGGCATGCGCAGTCCGATAAAGATGTCGATCAGCGCACCGATGCGCCTGCCGGCCCGGCGGATGCTTTCTCGATGCGCGTGAAGTATTCGAGCATCTCTGCGTACATGCGATCGGTTTTTTCGTGCAGGTGCGCGATTTCGAGTTCGGCCTTGATGTTGACGTCGTACTCGATATCCGAACGCACGCGATCCTTTTCCGCCTGCCGGTTCTGACTGATCAGCACGAAGCACGACAGGAAGATCGCTTCGAGCGAGACAATCATCGTCAGCAGGCCGAACGGGTAGGGGTCGAATTCCTGCATGCCCAGATGCAGTGTGTTGATCGCGATCCAGACGATGAACCAGACGAGATTGAGCAGTAGGAATGGCATGCTGCCGCTGAACCACGAGATCCAGTCGGCGATGCGTTGCAGTACGGTGATCTTTTCTTCCGCCTCGATATTGGCGTTGCGCGAAACGCGCGTACGCAGCAGCTCGTCGGCTTCGCGCGTCATACGGCCCATCGCGGCAAGCAGATGCAGGGCGGCGCGCGGATTTTTCTCGAACAGCACGAGCAGGTCTTCGCGATCGAGTTCGAGCAATTCCGAGTCCGTCAGCGCCGTCGCGGTCGCGATACGCGGCGTGCGATCGATCAGTGCAAGCTCGCCGAAGATGTCATTGTCGCTATGGATGCTCAGCTCGATGGTCTGTCCAGTGGTGTCGCGTATCGAGCGTTGAATCTCGCCGTAGCGCACGACGAACAGTGACTCGCCCGGCTCGCCCGCTCTGTACAGTATGTCGCCGCCGGCGAGGATGCGCAGGTCGATAACTTGGGCGAGCATTTCGCGGTCCTGGTCGGAGACGAGTTCGAACAGCTCCACCCCGGCGAGCATCTCGGCGCTACATGGCATCGCTTATTCCTTTTTGACTTCGTGACCGCCGAACTGGTTGCGCATCGCGGCGAGTAGTTTGTCTGAGAACGAATCCTTGTCGCGCGAGCGCAGACGTTCGAGCAGCGATTGCGCGATCACCGGCGCGGACACGCCAAGTTCGATTGCCTCGGCCAGCGTCCAGCGGCCTTCGCCCGAATCGGCCACATAGGGCGCGATGCCTTGCATCGTCCGGTTCTGCTTCAGCGCATCGGCGGTCAGATCGAGCAGCCAGGAGCGCACGACGCTGCCATGGCGCCAGATCTCGCCGATCTGTGCGAGATCGAGCGCAAATTCTTTTTTGTGTTCGAGGATGGAAAAGCCTTCGGCATATGCTTGCATCAGGCCATATTCAATGCCGTTGTGCACCATCTTTGTGTAGTGACCTGCGCCGGCGGGGCCGACGCGCCCCCAGCCGCGATCCGGCGCGGGCGCGAGCGTGGCAAAGATCGGCCGCAGGTGTTCGACGATAGCGGCATCGCCGCCGATCATCAGGCTATAGCCTTCGGCGAGTCCCCAGATGCCGCCGCTGGTGCCGCAGTCCACATAGCCGATGTGGTGCGCGGCGAGCGTCTGCGCGCGGCGCAACGTGTCCTTGTAGAACGAATTGCCGCCGTCGATCAGCACATCGCCCGCTGCGAGCAGTGGCAGCAGTGCATCGATCGTTGCATCGACGGGCGCGCCTGCCGGCACCATCATCCAGATCGCGCGCGGCGCGGCGAGCGCACCGACGAGTTCGGCGAGTGATTCCACGGGCGTGATGCCGTTCTGCGCCGCGCGCGTGCGACTGAGCTCGTTCGAATCGAAGCCGACAACCGGGTGTCCGCCGCGCACGAGGCGCTGCGCCATATTCGCGCCCATGCGGCCGAGGCCGATCATGCCGAGTTGCATCGCATCTCCTTGACGATACTGTTTAGCCGTTTCAGCGGTCTAGTATGAATTCAACCGTTCGTGGTGAGGTATCGAACCACGAACGACAGCATCGCGCTGGGTTCAGCCTTCGATACCTCAGGGCGAATGGTGAGAGCTTTTTTCAAAAGACCATTCACCCGGTCGTTTCGATGCGATCGACGCGTTGGAATCCCCTTGGCAATTTGCTGCCGCGCTGCGCGCGGTTGCCGTTGTATTCGACCAGATCGGCCCATTTGAGGATCAGCTTGCGCTGACCTGCATAGAGCGTCACCTCGCCGGAACCCTCGGTCACGACGGCAGTGCCGACCATGCGTTCACCCTCTTTGATGCGCGCCTTCGGAATCTCGATCAGCTTGTTGCCCTTGCCGCCATTGTCGAGTTCCGGGAGTTCGGCGACCGAGAACATGAGGATGTGGCCGGCGTTCGTCGCAACGACGATACGATCGCGCGCGCTGTCGCGCACGTACGCGGGAGCGACGACATGCGCATCGTCGTCCATGTTGATCAGCTGCTTGCCGGCCTTCTTGTTCGCGAGCAGTGCTTCGAACTTGGTGACGAAGCCATAGCCGAAGTCGGAAGCGAGCACGAGCTTGTCCGCCGCGTCGGCGATGGCGACCGCATCGAAACGTGCCCCGCCCGCAGGCGTGAAGCGGCCGGTGAGGGGCTCGCCATTGCCGCGCGCGGAGGGCAGCGTGTGCGCCGGCGTCGAATAGCTTCGGCCGGCGGAGTCGATGAACGCGACCTGCTGCGTCGTTTTGCCTTTTGCCGCATTGTGGAAACTGTCGCCTTCGCGATAGTTCAGTGCGGCCGCATCGACGTCGTGTCCCTTGGCCGCGCGCACCCAGCCTTTCTCAGACAGAATCACGGTGACCGGCTCGCTTGCGACCAGCGCCGATTCGTCCAGTGCCTGAGCGACTTCGCGTTCGATGATCGGCGAGCGGCGCTTATCGCCGTATTTTTCGGCGTCCGCGCGCAGTTCATCCTTGATCAGCGTCCTGAGCTTGGTCGGCGATTTAAGTGTCACCGCGATGCGTGCGCGTTCCTCTTCGAGCGCATCGCGCTCGGCGTTGAGCTTCATCTCTTCCAGGCGCGCAAGCTGGCGCAGACGCGTTTCGAGGATGTAGTCGGCCTGTTCCTCGCTGAGCTTGAAGCGCGCGATCAGCACCGGCTTGGGCTCCTCTTCGGTGCGCACGATACGGATCACTTCATCGAGATTGAGGAAGACAATGCGCAGGCCTTCGAGCAGATGCAGGCGTCGCTCGACCTTATCCAGGCGATGCTGCAGGCGGCGCGTCACCGTTTTCTGGCGGAATGTGAGCCACTCGGTGAGAATCTGCTTGAGATGCTTGACCTGCGGCTTGCCGTCGAGCCCGATCACATTGAGATTGATGCGGTAGCTCTTCTCCAGATCGGTCGTCGCGAACAGATGCTGCATCATCTCGTCGAGGTCGATGCGGTTGCTGCGAGGGATCAACACGAGACGCACGGGATTTTCGTGATCGCTCTCGTCACGCAGGTCTTCGAGCATCGGCAGTTTCTTCGCGCGCATCTGATCGGCGATCTGCGCGATGATCTTCGCGCCGGAAACCTGATACGGCAGCGCGGTGATCACCACATTGCCATCGTCTTTCTTATAGATGGCGCGCGCGCGCACCGAGCCATTGCCGCTGGCATACATGGCCTTGAGATCGGTCTTCGGCGTGATGATTTCGGCGGCGGTCGGAAAATCCGGACCTTTCACGTGCTTGCACAGCTCGGCCAGACTCGCCTCGGGATCGTCGAGCAAGTGGATGCACGCGCTCGCGACTTCGCGCAGGTTGTGCGGCGGAATGTCAGTTGCCATGCCGACTGCGATGCCGGTAGAGCCGTTGAGCAGCACATGCGGTACGCGCGAAGGCAGCCACGATGGTTCCTGCCGCGTGCCGTCATAGTTCGGCGTGAAGTCGACAGTGCCTTGATCGATCTCTGCGAGCAGCAGTTCCGCAATCGGTGTGAGCTTCGCTTCGGTGTAACGCATCGCCGCAAACGATTTCGGATCGTCGGCGGAGCCGAAGTTGCCTTGGCCGTTGATCAGCGGATAGCGATACGAGAATGGCTGCGCCATCAGTACCATCGCCTCGTAGCAGGCGCTATCGCCGTGCGGGTGGTACTTGCCCAGCACTTCGCCGATCGCCAGCGCGCACTTGCGCGGCTTCGCCGCGGCGTCGAGGCCGAGGTCGTTCATCGCGTACACGATGCGGCGCTGTACCGGTTTGAGCCCGTCGCCGACGAAGGGCAGGGCGCGGTCGAGCACCACATACATCGAGTAGTCGAGATAGGCGCGCTCGGCGTAATCCTTGAGTGGAATCTGTTCGTAATTGGCTTGCAGGTTCATCGAGTCGCTTCTGTGGGGGATGCGCGGCCGCGGCGGCGGCCGATCGACTATTTTGCCGCAAATCGCGCTCGGAGTTGGCCGCAAGGGGAAATCCGCGCGGCAAGCGGTCGTTCAGGCGTTGATACATCGCAGCGAACGGTGAGATTGCATTGCGAAGCCGATAACGCAGCGCAGCGTGCGTGCGTCACGGCAAGCGGTTACGCTCACGTCTACGCTGGATGTCGTCCGTATCCGCTCGGGGGAGCCGATGTACGCCAAGCTACGCCGAACGCCAATATCAGTGGGTCGCATTCGGCGCGCCTTGACCCTTTTTCGTTGCGATTTCCGTCTGTAACCGACAAGTGTGGCAATGCCACCGGATCGGATAGATAGGTTTTGCCGCGCGCGCATGGTGCCGCGCGGAATTTCGCGGGGAGGTGTGTGATGGATTGGAAGAATCTGCTGTTTTCGTTCGATGGCCGTATCAGCCGTGCGCCATACTGGTATTTCACGCTGGCCATGATCGTGCTGTTCGGCATCGTCGGCAGCATCGCCGGCGTATCGATGTTCAACAGTCTGAGCGCGCCGGGCGCCGCCGCACCGAGTGCGGGGCCGGCCGGGATGTTGTTTCCGATCGTATGCCTGTTGATCCTGTGGCCGGCACTCGCGATCCAGGCCAAGCGCTGGCATGACGTCGACAAATCCGCGTGGTGGATCCTGATCGGCATCGTTCCGGTTGTCGGCGGGCTTATTGCGCTCGTATTCAACGGCTTTATCGCCGGTACGCCAGGGTCGAACCGGTACGGCAGTCCGCCGGCCTGATGCAACGAGGAAGCCTCGCGCGCATCGCGCGCGCGAGGCTAAGGCGGCGTTGCGTGCCCGTCGGTGCGCAACGCGAGCGCTTCGGGAGATAGGCGCTTTAGCGCTGTGAATCCTTCGCCGCTTCGCCGACTTTCGCCGCCACGGCTTCGGCGGCAGCCGCATCTTCCGCCGCGCGCTTCGCGTCCGCTTGCGCTGACGTCGCGTCCGCACGCAGACGCTGCGCATAGCTTTTGGCTTCGTCGGCCTGCGTCGTGATATGCACCTGCACTTCGTCGCTGACCTGCGGCACGTAATTGCCAAGACCGAACTCGGAGCGTTTGAGCGTCGTCGTCGCCTCGAACCCGATCGAGGGCAGGCTGTTTCTCGGATTGACGCCGATCTTGTTCAAGACTACGTCGAGCGCGACCGGACGCGTTACGCCGTGCACGTTGAGTTCGCCGCTCACTTTGAATTGATTCGGACCTGCGCCCTTCTCGACCTTGGTGCTCTTGAACGTCGCGACTGGGAACTTGGCTGTGTCGAAGAAGCTCGCCGAACGCAGATCGTCATCGAGATCGGACAGGCCGCTGTTCAGGTTCGCCAACGGAATCGTGACGCTGACTGCAGCCGCCAGCGGATGTGTCGCGTCGAATTCGAGCGTGCCCTCGACGCGGCTGAACTGCGCGGTTGGGTTGGAGAAGCCGAGATGGTTCCAACGCAACACGCCCTGCGTGTGGTGTGTTTCAAGAATATACGTCGTGGCGTGCAGCGAAGCGGAAGCAAACAGCAGCGCGGCAGTGAGGGCAATGCGAAACATCGATGCGAAACTCCTGTGGCGGAAAGCGGAGGCGTCACGATGCCGATTTGCACTGCCGAAGTCCCGAAAACGCCTTGAAACGTTCTGAAATCTTCTGAAAATCCGGAGCGCGCCCCGCATGAGGCGCGTCGCGGTCGTCGCCATGTGCGCGCGGCAGCTACAATCGTGCGCTGTTTCGGTTGCGGACACCGTTTATGAGCGGACCTATTTCGACGCCGATGCGCATCGGCGAATGGCGCGTCGACCCGCTGCGCGGCGAGATCGCGCGCGCGAGCGAAAGCGTGCGCGTCGATGCGCGTGTGATGCGGCTGTTGCAGTACCTGGCCGGCCGTGCGGGCGAGGTCGTCAGCATCGATGAAATGCTCGACCAGGTCTGGGCAGGCGTGGTCGTCACGCAGGACTCGGCGTATCAGGCAATCGCCACCCTGCGCCGCCTGCTCGGTGACGATCCGAAGCATCCGACGTATATTGCGACCGTGCCGCGGCTGGGTTATCGACTCATCGCGCCGGTCGGCAGCTGGGACGATCCGCTGCCGGCGTCATCGCCGGTATCCGAAGCGTCTTCAGCAGCGAATGAGCGCGCTGCTGAGGCGTCGCCAGGTTCGTTGCGCGGACTAAGTCGTGCCGGCGCAGTTGCGATCGGATTGCTGGTACTGCTGCTCGCGGCCGCGTATTTCGGCCGGCATGCGATCTTTCGCGCCGTGAGCGCAGACACGAGCGTCAACGCCGTGGTGGCGCAGCCGAAATCCGTTGCCGTGCTGCCGTTTCTCGATCTGACCACCCAGGAGATGAACGAGGAATATTTTGCCGACGGCATGACCGAAGAGCTGATCGGCCACCTGAGCAAGCTGGCGGGCTTCCATGTGCCCGGACCGACGTCGGCGTTCTACTACAAAGGCAAGCAGGTTTCCGTCGCCGACATTGCGCAACAGCTCGGTGTCATCTGGGTCGTGGACGGCAGTGTGCGCAAATCCGGCTCGACCTTTCGAGTCTCGGCACGATTGGTCCGCGCGCGCGACGGCTATGTCGCGTGGACCGACAACTACGATCGCGAATTGGGCGACGTGTTGGCGCTGCAGAAAGATGTTGCGACCCAGATGACGAGCTCGCTGCAGAGCGCGATTGAGGCCGCCGCCGCCGCACGCTGAATCTTCAGTGCGGCGCGTTCAACGCACAGCGGTGTAGCCACCCGGCACGCCGTACGGCGACCATACGATTTGCCACAACTGCAGGCGCCGCGCGCGGAAGTTCGCCGCGCTGGCGGACAGGTAGAAGTGCCACATGCGACGGAAGCGCTCGCCGTATTTCTGCGCGAGCCGCGGCCACGCCGCATCGAAATTTGCACGCCAGGCGATCAGCGTCGCGTCGTAGTCGGGTCCGAAGCCGTGCCAATCTTCGAGCACGAATAGTTTTTCCGCGGCCTTGGCGATCTGTGCGGCCGACGGGATCATTGAATTGGGGAAAATATACTTTTCGATCCATGGGTCGGTGTGACTGGTCGATTCGTTGCCTCCGATCGTGTGCAGCAGGTGTAAGCCATCGCGCGTCAGGCAGCGCCGCGCTGTTTCGAAATAGGCGCGATAGTTCTTCACGCCGACATGTTCGAACATGCCGATCGACCAGCTGCGATCGAATTGCTCGTCGAGTGCGTGATAATCCTGCACGCGGATCTCGATCGGCAGGCCCTTGCACAGATCGCGCGCGAATTCCGCCTGTTCCTGCGAGACGGTAATGCCGACGCCGCTGACACCGTATTTCTCTGCGGCGTACTTGAGTGCCTCGCCCCAGCCGCAGCCGATGTCGAGCACGCGCATGCCGGGTGCGAGGCCAAGCTTGCGACAGACGAGATCGAGCTTGGCTTGCTGTGCACGGTCGAGGCCTTCCGCGCCGGAGTCGATCACGTCTTTCCAGTAGCCGCAGCTGTAAACGAGACGCCGCCCGAGCATCGCGTGGAACAGATCGTTGCCGAGATCGTAGTGCTGTTCGCCAACCGCGTATGCACGCTGCCCGCGTTGCAGATTCGAGAGCTTCGCGCGCAGGTACAGCGCGGCATCGTCGACGCCATGCACCTGCTCGTCGACGTACGCATTGAGCAGGCGGAACAGCATGCCATCGAGATCTTTGGCGTCCCACCAGCCATCCATGTAGGCCTCGCCGAGGCCGAGCGAACCGTGCGCGACAGCACGCGCGTAAAAATGCTCGTCGTGCACCATCATGTCGGTCGGCGCTGCGCCGTTGACGCGTACGCCGGCGAGCGCCAGCAGGGCTTCGATGCGAGAGCGGGGCGAGAGTCGCGGCATGGCGTCTTCCTTTCGCAGCACACTTCAATTTGCGGGCATGCTTGAATCAAATCAAGCGTGCGATAAATCCATCGTGACGCATGGCGCGCTCACACGGCTTCCATCGAGCTCCCATAACGCGCAGGCAAGCGTGCGTAGAAAAGATCGACGCCTTCGGCGCGCAGCAGCGCGAGCAGGCGATCGGCTTCGTTGTCGTCGACGAGAAATTCGATCAGCACCGGCACCTCGCCTGCAAGCTCGAAGAATTGCTGTTCGTGCAGCCGGCCGTGGCGACCGTAGCCGGCGATCGCGCGAAACGCCGAGCCGCCATGGATGCCGAGCGACTTGGCGCGTTCGAGCAGCCATTCGTACAGCAGCGTACCGCCGTGCTTGCGGT
>Ga0066704_10000890_pt1 | contig 11956 bp, 8 predicted proteins | sample GraSoiAngelo_153_FD_66458 | JGI IMG/M metagenome (GOLD analysis project Ga0066704, IMG submission 66458) | Grasslands soil microbial communities from the Angelo Coastal Reserve, California, USA - 14_1009_12_40cm | ecosystem: Environmental > Terrestrial > Soil > Grasslands | place: USA... | reverse complement strand
GTCACTTCGACACGACGATTTTTTGCTCGCCCGGCGGCAGTGGCATTCGGTGCGATTGCTCCGTCCGCGCCCCGGGTCAGGGGTATGAAGACCACTTTCCCGGCCACTGCCGGATCCAGCCTGCGTATGGCAGCGGCAATCCCGTCTCGAGCCGCAATCGCACGCCCTTCCCCCAAGTCGAAGTTATTCTTTGGGGCGCCTGTGGAGTCTGCGAAACCCAGCAACGCAACGATTCGAATGGGGCTGCGGGTCTTCCAGCTTGCCACGACTGTGGTAGCGATATTGTCGACTAGTGGCGTGTGATGCGGCAGCAGCTCGACGTGGTCGATCCGGAAGTCGTCAAGAATTGTCGCCGGAAGTGGAGCGCACGATCCGGGCGGACACTTTCTCGCAATTCTCTGAGGGATGGTTAGTCCGTTGGCGCGCGCAACGAAGTTCGTGTAGCAATTTGCGTTGCCTGTTCGGCCCTTGTGCGCGACGGTTTTGCCGAAATAGATGTGAAGGGCCTCGTGTAGAAGTGTCAAGTCGGTGTCGACTAGACCCCCTGCTTGCCACTTTTGCCAGAATCCGGAACCAAGGCAGATTGTGTAGCCGCCCTTCCAACTGCTGCAGGCGAAGTAAGCCGATGGATCCTCTGTGCATTCCGCACAATAAGCCGGACTTCCCAAAGAAAAATATCGGATGCACCCGCCATCGAGAATTTTCGCAGCGTCTCGCAGCCTCAGGGCTACCAGCTCTCCCAGATCTTTCCAGTTGACAATGCCCGGTTGAGTGGCTCTCCAGGCAGGGACGAAATCTGGAGCGACTCCAAAAGCCGCGCAGAATTCCACTCTTGATGCATTTGTCCGATTGAGCAGGTCCAATGAGGCCGCCGCGGTGGTGGCCAACGAAACAGCCGCACCCGCCGCCGCTTCCACCGCCGCCTGCAAGACATTGGGGGAGACAGGAACGCCCAGAAAGCCGATGATTCTAGCCAGGTCCCAAGGGGAGCAAACGAAGCTGCCAACCCGTTTTCCTACGGTTGTGCAACGCAAAGCGGGGATCTTTTGGTCGTGCTCTGCTTCCCACGCCGCCTCCGACTCGAGGTCGCTCTCTGCAAGAACATTCATCAGGTCTTCGAGTTCGAGTTCGAGTTCGGTGTCGCGCATGCATTATGTCCTCGGAATCAGGGCCGCCAATCCGGCAACCCACCGGGCCTGCCAACGATTCCGCCACAGTTGCGGCGTATTGCGTCCCGTGGGACCGTGCCACATCGGTTCGTGAATCCGCACTGCCCGACGGTAGTAGGATCTAATTTCTTTCCGTTGTTTGCCGCCACGAACTGGGCCAAGCATTCCGGCGATCCGATACTGACTCCAATTCCAATGGTGTCGGGCCGGTGTTCACCGCAGTGTGTCAGATGAACTGCTTCATGGATGATTGTTTGCTCTCTGAAGGGAGCGTGTTCGGCGGACCAGAACCGTGGGCACAAGTGGATAGTTCGATCGGGGGTTCCGGGATTGCATCGGCCGCTAAGCATAGGGAAAGTAAAAGCGAACAAGGTTTCAGGATTGCATGTCTCCTCGCACACGTAGAGGATCTCGCCGCTTGCAAGAAGCTCTCTGGGCTTTACCAGCCTGCGGATAACTTCCGCCACAGTACTTGATTGGAAGGTCCCAGCCGTCCATGTGGAGGGATCATCAATGCACACCCCAAGCTTGTACTTCAACCAGCACGCCGTCACATCGCTGAGGTTAGGCCAACCCAAAGGTCTGCCCTCGCAAGCCGCTTGGCGAGCTCTGGTAAGTTCGGCAATTGTGTTATCGAGCATCTGTACGGCATTGTTGATGACCACGTCCAAAATTCCCCAGCGACCGGCAGCAGGGCATTGGATTCTCCCGCTTGACAACCTGCTGATCGCGCGGCTCGGCGTGGGCAAACCTTTGTTGTCGCATGCTGGGGCTTCGCTTTCGGCCTCTGACTCCAGATCGCTCTCTAAGAGAACGCTCATCAATTCTTCCAGTTCGGCTTCCAGCTCAAAATCGGCGTCGCGCATAGGCTCGCCTCCAGCGAGTACCGGACCGCTTGTCTCGACAGGATTAGGCACCTTCCCATCGAGTGGTGCTCGAAGCGTCAAATCCGTTGGCGTTTAGGTTGCCTGTTCATGCCCATAGTTCAACCAGTGTCGGCCACACACCTTCATTCGCCGTACGAACTTAGCGGCGCTCGATTCCTGAGCGGACGGCAATTAGGTCCTTGTGGCAGCGGAGGAGCGCGTGCATAGCCCGCCGGGCAACCAGCACAACGTCCCGGCACGGACCAAAGAGCTAGTCCGTGCCTGGACGGAGCGTCCCGGGTCAGACTTCATACTCGAACTCGCGAGCCGGCGCCCGCTGCGGAGAAACCCCCGCTTTCTGCCGGCCGTTTGCCTTGATGGGCGTCGGTTGAGTCTGGTCCCAGGGGAGGACGCGGTGCGATCCGGTGCGCTTACCCAGGCCCATCGCTTGCGCACTCGTGAGCCATTCTTCGGACTGTTCCGCGATCTCAAGCAGCAGGGTTTCAAACTGTGCGCGCGTGGTCTGCAGAATATGCGGCTGAGCCAGCCAGCGCAGCACTTCGCGTCCGGTAACGCCCATGCGTTGACGGGGCGAGGTCACCAGGCGCTCGTTGTGGTAGCGGATCAGCACTTCTTCCACCACATCCCATGCGTTGTCAGCACCGAAGAGGCGCTTGACGTCGTCGGAGTCGAGGATCTTGAACGCCTCGTCGAGCAGTTGCATCACCTCCACGCGGAGCACATTCAAGTGGCCGAAGGACAACCACTTGAGGTTGTTGCGCAAATCCAGACCTGCGCGCCGTACGATCGCGATGGACCCGAAGCTCGGATCGTAGGCCCGTTCACGGATCACGTCAGAAATGCGCTTGTCACGCCAGAACAGAGTGACCTGGTGAACGAAGTGAGCAAACAACTTGTGGAAATCGCTGTTGGCACGCGAGCCGGTCGGGACTGGTGCTGCGCCGTATCCGAAGATGCGCTTGTAAGCCGAGAGCCGATCGCTCTTCGTATAGCGCAGCACGTCGCGGCGATCAAACTGGTAGAGGGCAAATGCGCCCGGACCAGCGGACAGCCGCACCGTGCCGGCCTTGAACAACTCTTGCAGCTTCTGGACCACGCGGAAGACACCGATCTTCTCATGCTGCCAGAGGTAGTACATATCTCCGACTGCCATGATGCGTTCGGAGGTGATGGTCTCGTCGTATGGCTCGACACCAGCCGGAACCCGCGTCGTGCCGAATTCCTTCGCAGCCTCAGGCCCGATACCAGCTAACTGTGCAAGGCCCTTATCCGGGGGCGGTGTCGTCTTTGCATCGGCGTCCACCACGGAGGCCAACATGTCATCAATCTGCTTGGTGAGCGCATCGGCGAGTTGCGGGTTCGAGATCAAGTCGGCCGACAACTTGCTCGTCACCTGCTCCCGTAGTGCCGCTATACGGTCATATAAGCCTTGATACTCTTTTTCGGTCGCCATTGATGACCCTCCTCATTACTGTGCGCCATCTAAGTTCGTGGCCCATGGCAAAGCCATGGTAGCGTCTGCTGTTCAACGTTCTCACGGGCCGACGGTGAAGCCCGCTTTCAGCGTCACTTGTTGTCCATCAGCATTCGTGACCACGACGTCCCAGGTCCCGAAGTTCAACAGGGGTAACGGGAAGGTCTGGGTCTTCAGCCTCACGATCAGCAGCGTGTCGGAGCGGAAGAACACTCCGGCGACTGTTGGTGCGCCTGGCCCCACGAATGCTACCGTCGCAGGAGTTGTCGGAGCCTGGAAGCCATCACCTCTGACATGCACAGGAATCGACGATGAAGTCGATCCCTGGGGCAAGTCGCTCAGAAAGATCGGCACCACGGCCTCCACTCCGAACGGCAACCCGAAGTCGGGTTCCGAAGTGATCTCGTGCTTGATTGGAGCGGCCAGAGTGATCAGTGATTGCAGCTGATCGACCAGGTCGTCCAGCGAAAGTCTTACGCGTGGTGCGAAGAAGCCGGCGGGCAAAGGATTCGCCACGCTGGGGCTACTGGGTAAATTCACGATAAAGCTGAGGAGCTGGCGAACCACAGGCGTGAAAGTATTCTGCACACCAAACTTTCCGCCGTCCGTGATGAGCCTGGGGCCTTCTTCCGCCGCGAAATTGTGAATCCACGAGAGCAGATCTTCGAGAAAGATCGCTTTCAGCTCGGGCACGAAGGGATATGTCAGCTTGGTGGATTGCCGCTCTGCAGGACCAATGAACACCGAGTCAAGAGTGAAGCGAACCTCATCAACCGACTCAGCCACCACCGACAACTGCCGTGACAGCAGCACCAGTTGCGTTCCGAAGAAGGGTTTCGGAGCATCCAGCCCAAAGAACGGGACGTTGTTGATCCAGCTCTGGGCCAGCGAAGTTACGTAGTCCGCCAGTATGCGGAAGTTCGAAAGATTCTGCTCGTCTCCCACGGAGTTCACAAAATCCTGGTCGGTGAAGTTCAGGCCGAGAACGTCGCGAAGATTTCCCAGTGTGCCTCCGAGTTGGTCGGGATCGACCACAAGCGGAGGCGCGCCGAGAGCCGGAGGAAACTTGGCCGTAGAATTTGCATCGATCAGCAACAGGGAAAAGTACTGGTTCACCCGTGCGATCCTGGGTCCGCTGAGGAAGGCGAGTTCATTGACGAGTTCGGTGAACTGGCTCTTGACTACCGCCTTCAGGGCGACCACGTCCTCGGTATCAGCTTCGGGATCCAGTGTGTAGAGACCGTCCAACAGGGGCATCGATTGGTCGAGGGCCTCTTTGCCGCGGGCATAAACGCTGGCCTGTGCGCCAGTGATGCCTCCCGCCAGGTCGGTTTGAATTGCATAAGTGCGAGGCGTCCATTTGGATTCAACGTGGCCTTCCACCTCGGTAAGGGTGAAAGACTGGTTGAGAGCACCGAGGAAGCCTTTCGTGTCGCCGGCCTTGAGCTTCCAGCCTAGGACTTCGCCCACGGCCTTGTTGACGATCTGACCGAGCCCGCCGGTGCTTCCGCCGCCACCACTTCCGCTCGTTCCTGGAGTTGCCAGCGGCGAGGGTGGATAGCCCACTTCCTCAGTGAGGATTGGATACGCGGCAAGATCCGCAATCGGATTCTTAGCGACCTTCGCAGCCGCTCGTACACCCTTCAAAATGATCCCTGCCATAACATTCCTCCTGGCTCAAATCTTTTCGGTCAGATAAACCCGTTCGGTTGCCAATCCCCACTCATCTTCTCTGGCGTAAACCGTGCTTCCAGAGGGAGCTTGAAAACGTCCCTGCTGGTCGGTCAACACTTCAGTTTCATCCCCGTTGGGCAGCAGTACCGCCACGCGCCGGCCCACGAATGGCTTGTTCGTGTGGTCGAGCAGTAAGCCCTCGGCGTTGCGTCCGCTTGCCGTCACCGGCTGATCGGAGACGGCAACCGTGGTGACCGGGGGCGCACCCTCGCGCAAGTCGAGGGACGACGGGGTGAATGCTTTTCCCGCGGAGCTTACGGGAAGCACTCCGTTCAAGTCGTTCGGTATCTTCATGATCCCGTCTTCCCCGATGGTTACCTCCCTGTTGCCCACCAGCACCGTGGTTCCCTTTCCCCATCGGATGCCCTGGCATTTCTGCTGAACAAAAACCGCGGAGCGAGTGGGACGCTTACCACAAGGCCGGAAATAGTGCTTTATGTCCACGCTTCGCTCACAGCAGATGTAGCGATACTGCAGGGCCCCTCCCTCGCTGATATATCCTTCCGGTGCCCGGGCCTCGATTTGGTACAGACCATGGAGCGGCACGTCGAAGATTTCGGCAATGCCATCCACGCTTCTGGCGGAGGAAGTAAACGGTTGAAACCTAGGGGCAGATGGGAGGGTCGCCGCATGCGATTTGGCAGTAGATTCATGTGTGATCACGGGCGCGCGGACGGCGGTCACAACCCAGTCCACGCTGCTTTGGAACACCTTCGCGTTCTTGATGAAGTCCTCCTCACTGGCATCAAAGGCACGAAACTTTATGCTGCAGGCCTCCGCCAGCCTATGGAGAGGACAAGGAATGCAGCAGCAATCTGCATCCGATTCCTCTTTCACCAGGAACGTCACGGTAGAGGTCGCGTAGCGTGTGCACCCAACCTCGGGGCCGGCGGACAGCCTGAGTTCCGCAAAGAGCGGCTCCGTCCCCTTTCTTGCTTCCACTATTTCTTTGGGTACCTCAAAATGTTGGAATCCCTTCTCGCTCTTGGCTCCGAGTTTCACCGTGATCCACTTGCCGCCTCCCGAATGACGGACTTGCAGTTCGGTGTCCTGTGCCACGTAGATAGGGCTTTGATTCGAGTCATCGAAGAAATTGACGCATACTTTGACTTCCGCCATAAAGACCTCCGGATACGGTATCGACAGACCCACTTCTGCTGCCAGTCAATTGACTCGTTCAGCGATATCATCCCTGGCGCGCACATCCCGCGCGACGATCTTTTGTCCCACAATCGCGTTGCGCACCGAGATCGAGGTGGTTCCTGCTCGCTCCGCCAGTTCCTGCCAGCACGATGCCAAGACCGTGCTGGTTTGTTCCAGGGGCAGACGGCATTGCTCGATCCCAAGCTTTACGGTGCCGGCCCAGGGCAGCCACGCCCGCCGCTCATTGCCCAGTCGGGCGAGTTCCTTGATCTTTTCGTAGGAAACCAGATCCGACGCGAACTGCTGCTCGATGCGGTGAAAACGCTCCTGGCAAAGGGTGAGCGCGCGCCGAGCACGATCGTGATCTGGCGGATGCCCGACTGCCTGGCGCGCCTGCAATGCAGATCGGCGTGCCTCGTGCAGCGTTCCCATGATGTCCAAAAGAGCATTCTCCAATCCATCCGCCAGTGCTGCCTCATCGTGCGTGGGCTTGTCTCCAATCGTCACGTGAAGCGCATTGAGCGCGTCATGCAGCTTGTGAAGACTTACCGACAGCTGTCGAAATGTTGCTTCCAGTGCCATCTGTTTATCCGCTCGCCAAAGCGCGATAGAAGTTCTTGGTTAGTATTTCCGGCCGTGCATGGCGGCGATCCAAAGCCAAGCGCACGGCGCCAATCAGAAAACGTTCCGGGATAATTCCGGGATCCACGCCCGCGGCCAAACGCCGCGATGCTTCTTCGATCATCTGCTGTTCCTTGTTGCCAAAGTTCAACACCTTGGCCAGGCTGCGATTGCCAAGCGTGCGATAGGGTTGGTAACACATCGCATCCACCGCAATCGGACAAGCTTCACTGAACGATTTCAACACCGCCGGCGGTATGCTTCCAGAGGAAGGGTTGGGATAAATACGCATCCAGGCCTTGCGATACTGTCTGCTCTCCGACTCGAATCCCATGCGCCGCAGCAGTTCGGTGTTGATCAGCATCCTCAAATACGGCGTGGGGTGCGGCCCTCGCGAGCTGTAATACACCACCGTCTCCGGCCCTCGTGCCAAAATATCCATCAGCGAGCCGGCGAAGCCGGGACCGCCGAGCATCAGGCCGCTCATGTCGGCAAACATCTCGCGGTTCCATCGCACCCAAGTCCGTGCGACCTGACGGCTCGCGCCGGCTTTGAGCAGACTCACGCCAACTTTTCGCGGAATGTCTCTGTTGAGTCCCAGATCGTTCTGCAGGTTGTGACTGATCTCGTGCATCACCGCCCCCAGCGTCCAGGGATTGACCAGCCGGTGGTAGGGCAACTGCACAAGCGGGAAAGGATTCAGTTGCTTTCCCAATTTCTTGAGCGGGATCCCTCGGCGAAACGTGGCCGGAGCGAATCCCGTTGCCATATAGGAAAACGGTGGCGGAGAGGGAATCGGCCGAGCTACTCCGATCCCCAGATAATAGGCCCGGTAACAATCCAGGCCAATGCGGTCGCAACTCAGCAACCACTTCGCGTAGCGAGTCTGCCGTTGTCCGAAGAGCTCAAAGTAGAAGTCCCAAATCTTCTCGATTCCGCGGACCCACTTGTGGGCGTGCTCCTTCTTCCTCATCACATCCTGCAGACGAGAAGTGCTCGGCTCCTCGGCGGCCACCGAGACGGACTTGCTTACCCTACCGGACATTTTCAGAAGGCTACTTCTCAGGCCTGTGATCAGCTTGTTGACCGCCTGAATGTGTCCAGCGGTGGGAGCCTCCGCGCCAGTTCCGAACTCGTCGGCCTTGAAGGGACGGAGCGCCGCCGCGTGCCGGGTCACGTTGATCGATTGCGCCCGCAGCCATGGCAACATCACCGGAGCCGGACCGCCAGCAGCTTTCGGGCGCTGCCGGGAAACCGGCGTTTCCCCGGTGGTTGTCGTCGGCATGGTTTCGATCAGCGTTGCCATAGTCTTGCCTCAACGAGTCGTTTCTTATCTCAACACTTGCCCGCAGCAACGGCAGTAGGCAGGAGTTGGCGTTGGAGTTGAAGTTGATTGGGCCGGGCTTCCGCCACTGGCCGGACAGGCCGCACACGTGCATTGTCCCCCGACAACCTGTCCGTACCGGCCCGGGCGTCCACCCGCGCCAGGCACGCCGATCCCCGGTACCGCGCCCGCAGCTGCGTATCCGGGCGTATCGGAAACTGCGTAGCCAGGCGTGCCCGGACGCGATGCAGCGTATCCCGGAGCCGCGCCGCCGCGAACCCGACCACGACCGGACCGGTAAGGATAGCGGCCATAACGCCAGTGCGGCCGTGCCATCCCACGTGCGTAACGTCCGTGGAATTTACGCTCGAGCTGATTGTGATGGCGCAGCGCGTGCCGGCGCTGCTGCGGATGAGCAAGCACTCGCCGTGCCTGTTTGGCCAGCGTCCGCACGGCGGTGCGGGGATTGATGTTCCGGCCATGCGCAGCCTGGCGGGCGATGCTCCCCACCGTGCGTCGGGCAATCGCCGGCACCGTCTTCAGCAGATGACGAGTCTGCGGATTACGATGGAGCGTCCTCGCGACTTGTCCGATGCCTTTGGTCAGCCGTGGAGTAGCTCTCGTCACTGCCCGCGCGATCTTGGGCAGCGCCTTCTTGGCCATGGGCGCGATGGCCTTGGCCACAACCGGCAGCAGTTTGCTGGCGGCCATGCCGATGAGCGGCAGAAAATGCTCCGCCGCCTCATCTTCGCTCTCCGCCTCAAACGCCAGTTCACCCAGATGCTCCATCATGGCGTCAGGATAGATCTTGCGGATGGGGCTGAGCTCATCCTCGGCTTCGTCCTCGGACTCGAATGCGCTCTCGTCCTCGTACTCGTCTTCTCCTTCGCCAAGAAGGCTTCCGACCACATTGCCGATGGCGCCGAGCCAGCCTTCGCCCTCCAGGCTGGATTCGTCCTCGTACTCGTCTTCCATCTCGTCTTCACCTTCCCCCGAGTATTCATCCTCGAGTTCGGCCTGGATCAGTTCACTCTCGGACTCATATGCCATGACGCTTCCTCCTGCAATAGTGGTCGGACGTTGCGGGCCTGTGACTCAAACTCAGGTCCGGTTAGCGGAGTGCGGAGCGACGGCGACGTTGCAGACGCCCACGCATGCGCCGGCGCGGCCGCTTATAGGAACGGCTCACCTTCACGTTGCGAGTGATGGCGGCGGCGCAGGCCCTTGGACTGCTCAGCACCTTACGCACCTGTTTGGCTGCAGCGCGGGCCGCGGTTTTGCGAGTGATGGGAATCCCCTTGGCGGCTTGCCGTTTCAGATCTTTCACGGCGCGGCGAACAATCGTGGGGACGACGCGCACCGCAGGCCGGGTAAGACGCCGACGGCGCAAGATTCGCGTAAGAATTGCCGTGCCCCGAACCATGTGGGGGAGGATTCGCCGCAAGGCTCTGCGGTCGCGCGGCGAAATGACGGTAGCGGCGGCAGCCCCAGCCATGGCTTCGGCTTCGCCCTCATGTGCTTCCAGAGAGGCAGCCTCCGCCATCATCTCGGCTACAGCCTCATTGTGAGTCAGTTCGTGGGCGGCAATCTCGTGCGTCATTTCTGCTTCGCCCTCTGCCTCGGTTTCACCTTCGAGCTCATCCTCATACTCGCCCTCGCCTAAGGCCTTGCTGGCCAGGCCGCCGAGCGCAGCTCCGAACGGGCCGCCGACCGCCGTACCCACGATGGGAGCGGCAATCTTGGCGACTCTCTTTAGCATGGGAGCGGCCTTCTTGAGGAATTTTCCAATCTTGCCGAAGAACTCCTCGCCTTCATCCTCGCCTTCGAAGGCACTCTCGTCCTCGAACTCGTCTTCACCTTCGCCGAGCAGGCTACCCACGACGTTGCCTATAGTGCCCAGCCAGCCCTCACCCTCGAGGCTCGATTCATCCTCAAGTTCGTCTTCGGCTTCGAAGGCACTCTCGTCTTCGGCTTCAAAGGAGCTTTCGTCCTCCTCTTCGCCCTCACCCAGCAGGCTGCCGACCACGTTGCCGATGGCGCCGAGCCAGCCCTCGCCTTCCAGACTTGATTCGTCTTCGCTTTCGCCCTCGTGGAACTCGTCTTCCAGTTCCATTTCCAGTTCGCCCTCATGCATGTCCGCCATGGTCTGACCTCCTCACGGTTGATGACGACGTGAGCAACTTAGACTGGAGCACGCGACGAGTCTAGTCACATCTTGTGGCGAGCAGCTTTGAGGTCACCGGAAGTGGGTCGCTGAAACATGCGACGGCGGTTTGCGTGAAACTGAATTGACGGCAGTAACGCGTGAATCTGAATTCGGGAGAGACGGGATGGATTGAAGTTGGCAAAACCTAGCCCCGAAGGGGCGGGATTCATTAGCCCAAGGCGTAAGCCCTGGGATAGGCGGGACCGCAGATTGAGTCCCGGAGGGACGGCACTATTTCCGCACGCACCTTCAACAGTAAGCTGCGACTGCAGTTCGCCAGGAAAATCAGTGGTGGTATCCACCCGCACTCTGGCGAGAGAGAGATTTCGGAGAGGGATTTGTCTGGAAATGTTTGATGGCACGCTGCAGGTCTTCCATCAGTAGCCCAGCCAGGTCCCGACTGAACCCCAGCCGCGCCAGCACGCGCTGCACGATCAGATCGCTTCGGTTGGCCGGCATCGGATACGCGGGCACCTGCCATCCCTTCACCCGCAAGCGATCCGCCAAGTCGTAAAGGGTAAAAAAGTGGTCCTGGCTCTTCTTCAGAGTCCACGTGCATCCCGGAATCCCGCCACGTCCATCGTAGACCAGTTCGAACATCCCCAACTTCTTGACCTCGTCCGCGAACCACGCCCCGACATCGGCGCAGCCCTGAGTGATCTTGGTGTAGCCCTCGCGACCAAGCCGGACGAAATTGTAGTACTGGGCTACGACCTGTCCTCCCGGCCGCGAAAAGTTTAGCGCGAATGTCGGCATGTTTCCGCCCAGATACTTTACGCGGAAGATCAATTCTTCCGGCAGATCTCCAGTTTCACGCCAGATAGCCCAACCACATCCCAGCGGAGCAAGACCAAACTTATGCCCGGAAGCATTGATCGACTTGACCCGCGGCAAGCGAAAGTCCCAGACCACAGAACGATGAATGAAAGGTGCGATGAATCCCCCGCTCGCGGCGTCGACATGAACTGGAATATTAAGCCCACGCTCTTCTTCAAAATCATCGAGCGCGAGGCAGACCGCCTGCACGGGCTCGTACTGAAGTGTATGCGTAACCCCGAGCGTGGCCACGACTCCGATGGTGTTCTCATCGCAGCGTTTGAGAACTTCTTCCGGCGACATATGCAGGCGCTGCCCCTGGCAAGGAATCTGGCGGAGTTCCACATCAAAATACCGGGCAAACTTGTGCCAGCAGATTTGTACTGGGCCGCAAATCAGGTTGGGCTTGCTCGACGGCTTACCCGCATCCTGGCGCTTCGTGCGCCATCTTGCCTTCATCGCCAGTCCGCCCAGCATCGCCGCCTCGCTCGAACCAGTGGTGGAGCAACCCTGCGTATTTGCAGCGTCGGGAGAGTTCCACAAATCGGCAAGCATGTGAACGCAGCGCGACTCGATTTCCGC
>Ga0066704_10000887_pt1 | contig 11959 bp, 9 predicted proteins | sample GraSoiAngelo_153_FD_66458 | JGI IMG/M metagenome (GOLD analysis project Ga0066704, IMG submission 66458) | Grasslands soil microbial communities from the Angelo Coastal Reserve, California, USA - 14_1009_12_40cm | ecosystem: Environmental > Terrestrial > Soil > Grasslands | place: USA... | reverse complement strand
ATAATCACGGGCAATTCGGTCGTCACCCGGAAATAACGCTGCTGTTCGGTCCGCAGGGTACTGAGTACGTCTGTTCCGAACTGACCGTCCTCGTTCCTGTATCTCTGGAGTTTGCGCCGCAGAGTGCGAGAAGAGATCCCCAGTTGCTGCGCGGCATTCAGTTGGTTGCCACCACTCTGGGCGAGAGCCTGGAGAATCATTTGTTTTTCCACTTCTTCCAGGTTTCCGCTAGGTGTCGCGGGTGTACCAGGTTCGGAAAAACCGCATATCACCGGCGGAAGGTCGGAAGCACGAATCTCCTTAATCCCGGTCTTGACGTGCATCGCGGCGTGAAAAATTACATTCTTCAACTCGCGTACGTTGCCCGGCCACGAATAGCGTTGCAGCACTTCCAAAGCTTCCACTGTAAACTTGCCTTCAGGCAGTTGCTGGACGAGGAAGTATTCAGCAATGGCCACGATATCATCCGGACGTTCCCGCAAAGCCGGGACCTGTAACTGGAATTGGCTGAGTCGATGGTAAAGGTCTCGACGGAACTTTCCGGCCTGGACCTCTGTTTCCAAGTCGCGATTCGTTGCCGCAAGGACCCGCACATTCACGGCTACTTTTCGGCTGCCACCAAGACGATAATAAGCGACTCCATCCAGCACACGCAGCAGCTTAGCCTGTACTTTCGCGTCCAGTTCGCCAATTTCGTCGAGAAACAGGGTGCCATGGTCCGCGAGTTCAAAAAGACCAGGCTTGGTCGCTTCGGCGCCGCTGAATGCGCCCTTTTCATAGCCAAAGAGTTCGCTTTCGACGAGGTGTTCCGGCAGGGCAGCGCAATTAACGTCAACAAATGGCTTGCCACAGCGTAGTGAATGCTGATGAATAGCTTGCGCAACTAATTCCTTGCCGCTGCCGGTTTCACCAATGATGAGAACCGCAGCCTCCTCTCGGGCTACTCTTTCCACCATAGCCATGAGCTTGCGCATGATTTCGCTGCGAACTACGGCTATGGTCCCGTCGGCCAATTGCATTTGGGTAGCTGGCTTCATGCAAAGAAAGATCAGTGGGCGACTATCCGCGAAGGTTTCAATTGAGTGGACGCGGAAGTCCCCCGGCAATCTTTAACATTTTGGCGGAAAGCAAGGTAGGTTACGGAAGTTTAAACCAACGAAATCAGGCAGGAAAGAAGCTGCGAGACCGCTACAAGGTGCTAAGGATATGGGTGGTTAAAGGCACACCGGCGGAAGGACCCCGTTGCTTGATTGACGAAATTATGAACTAAGACGCGCATCCTTGACCTCTCCGGGCCTAGCTGCCCCATACGGCTGAAGCGGCTGACAAGATGCTGAACGCGACCACCGCGGCGGTGATCAGGAATGCAACTATCGCAGCTTTCTTTGTCGATTTCATATCTGCCCTCTCACTTTTCTCTAAAGTTGTATTCGTTGTATTCAAATCACCCTAATTACGGCACGATGTCTGTACTGTTGCGGCGATTCGATACGCCGGAACTACACAGATTCTCCGGACTTACTCTCCGTCGTCGTCACCACTTCCATCAATCGACTCCGCCGCACTGCCGGCATCGGTTGCACCCAGGGTGGCACCCCACACCACCGAACTTCCCCAAATCACGCTACACCCGTCCAACGCGCTGTTGCCCCACACGACGGAGCTGCCCCAGATCACTGAAGTGCCGTTGAGCAATACGCTGTTCCCCCAAACGACTGAAGTGCCCCAGATCAGCGAGTTGCCCCCCACCACCGAGTTGCTCCAGACCGATGAGGAGTCGGCTTGCAGAGAAACCGTTCCCGTGAGATTCCGCACAGCGACGGGCGACATCGCTGTGCCCGATACGGTGTCATTGTTCGAAAGCGCCGCAGGGATGTTTAAGTAGCCTGCACCCACGGTAAAGATGTCGTATTGTGCGCTATATGTGACGCCACTGAATTGGTCATAGGTCGAGGATTGTGTCGGAAACATCTTGTCTGCGGTCTTCATCAGTCGCGCCTTGACCGCGTCTGGATTGAGACCGGAACTTTTTTGCAGCATCAGCACCGCAGCGCCACTCACGACGGGAGTAGCCATGCTTGTGCCGCTCAACTTGATGTAGCTGTCTTGTCCGCTATAGTCGCCGTATGTGATCGGATTGAGTACATCCCCAGGGTACTTTTGCTCTAAAGTACTGCCCTGGGAAAGGAGTGAGGCAATTTTGTTCCCGGGTGCTACCAGATCCGGCTTCGCAATGTGGTCAACCAGGCTCGGCCCTTTGGAGCTGTAAGTCGCGATCCTGTCATCGGACTCCTGAGGTGTGTTCATCGTGCGCATTGCGCCAACGGTTATTACGTATGGATCATTGCCCGGGGCGGCGATAGTTCCGTAGCCATTGGTATGTGTGCTGTTGTCGCGTCCAAAATTACCGGCGGCGACCACTACAACTAAACCCGACTTCCATGCGACCTCTACCGCCTGGCAAAGCGGGTCTTGCGTATAACTCTCATAAACGCGACGTCCCAGGGAAAGATTGATTACGCGAATATTGTAAGTACTTTTGAGAGCAATAGCGCGCTGGATGGCAGCGATCACGCCCGAATCAGAACCTGCTCCATTCCCGTCCAAAACCTTCAGGTTGATGATGTTGACATTGGGGGCGACGCCGAAGATGGTGCCGTAAGAACTCCAACCGTTACCGGAGATGATTCCCGCAACGTGCGTACCGTGGCCGTAGCCATCGCTAACACTACTACCGGGAACAAAACTTTGGCTGTAAACAACGCGTGAATTTACCTGCCGGGTGTCGTACAGATCGGGATGATCACTGACGCCGCTATCGATGACCGCCACGCCGATACCAGTGCCATCCCAGCCGTAAGAGTGGGCGATATCACCGCCCACCGTTTGTTCGTAATAATCGTTTGAAACCCCAACTGTACGGTTGGGCGAGATGTAAGTGACTTCAGGATCCTTTGCCAATGCCTGAATTGCGCTCAGCGAGAGATTGAATACTCCAGCGCGAACCAGCCGCAGAGTTTGGGCATGAACTCCTCCTAACCGTGTGGCTTTCTTAATGTGAGCAATTGTGGGGCTCTTACGGAATTGAACGATTACCTGGACCCGTGCGTTCGAGGAACCGGTACGCTGCGCTTTTAATATCAATGTCGTAAGTTCAGGAGAGAGTTTGGCTGTACCACGAGAGTTGCGGTCCTCGCCCTGCAATGGCTTTGCGCCCCCATTGGCGGATGCCAGACCCGTAATGGCGAGGACCAGGACTATCAGTTTCAGGGTGACGTGCCACTTGGCCGTGGATACCTGAGCACTCAAAGCACTTTTCTCGGGTTTTGGTTTCAGGCCCATTCCACTTCTCCGAAGCAATTCGGCTCCGTTGCTCCACTAGTAGCAGTGCATTCGGCTCGCCTAAGTTGGACAAATAAATAAACCATTTATTATCATAGCTTTGAAAACAATGTGGTACTCGTTGACGACGGACAATGTGGCCAAGTGAGCCGTATCCCCATCGCGCTCATCCTTGCCCCGATCCGCGTATAAATGGCTCGATTTCAAGAGGATGGACGACCCAGTCGAAGCCGCGGACACTATGTCCGCCGCTGTCCGCGGTTGATCTTCCGAAGGGCTCCAATTGTAAGTTACGAAAGTTTCGGGTTCCAAGAGGTAATCCTTTGCTATGTGTCACTTAGCTGGTATCAATTATGAGAGCTAGGAGTCCGCCGTTGTGTCGACGGACGGGAAAAGGAGTTGCTGGCGAGGATGGCCGGTCAGTCACAATCCTGGAAACAGATGACGCTGGCAGCGCACCTTTTCATCGGCGCTATCGTGCTTACAGGTTCTTGTGTTCTCGCTTACGCGATCGCACTAGATCATTCCAGCGGCGATCCTCTGAAGTTCATCTGTTACACGCTGGTGGCAGTGGTTGCGTCACGACTCAAGGTAAACCTGCCCGGAATAACGGGCACGATGTCAGTCAACTTTCTCTTCATTCTTCTCGGCGTATTGCAACTCAGTTTCAGAGAGACTTTGGCCCTGGGATGCGCAGCCATTCTGGTGCAGTGTTTGTACCGCGACCGACCGCGGCCTGTACAAGTCATCTTCAATATTTGCGCGACCGCTTTCGCGATTGCCTGTGCGTACTCGGTCTATCACCTGGCCATTTTCCACGGTCAGGTCAGTAATCCATCGTTCCTCCTGGTGCTCACCGCCTCGATGTATTTTGTTTCGAACACAGTGCCGGTGGCGACTGTCATCGCCCTCACTGAGCACAAGTCACTGAACAAGATATGGTCAGAATGCTACTTCTGGTCTTTCCCCTATTACCTTGTGGGTGCTGGAATTGCCGGCCTGATGAGCTGGCTAAACAGCATCATCGATTGGCAGACTTCGCTGCTAGTGCTCCCTGTCGTATTTCTGATTTACCGCTCTTATCGGCTTTATCTTGGCAAACTGGAGGATGAGAAGCGGCACGTTGAAGACATGGCGAACCTGCACCTGCGCACGATCGAAGCGCTGGCGCTGGCCATCGAAGCCAAAGACCATACTACCCACGATCATTTGCAACGGGTGCGGGTGTACGCGATTGAAGTGGCTAAAGCACTGAAAGTCAGTCACGAAGAGATGGAAGCGTTGAATGCAGCAGCGTTACTGCACGATATCGGCAAGCTGGCTGTTCCCGAACACATAATCTCCAAGCCCGGACGGCTTACCCCGGAAGAATTCGAGAAGATGAAGATTCACCCGCTGGTAGGAGCGGAGATTCTCGAGCGCGTTCGTTTCCCCTATCCAGTTGTGCCAATCGTCCGCGCCCACCACGAAAAGTGGAACGGCAGCGGATATCCTCTTGGTCTCAAGTATGAAGAAATCCCAATGGGGGCTCGCATTCTTTCAGCAGTTGATTTCCTGGATGCAATGGCTTCAGACCGTCAATACCGGCGGGCTTTGCCATTGCAGGAGGTGATGAAACGCCTGGAAGAGGAATCCGGCAAGTCGTTTGACCCCAAAGTGGTCACTGTGCTCAAGAGGAGTTATCTGGATCTTGAGAAGTTGGTGGAGAAGAGCTCCGGTCAGATTGCCTGGTCGAAGTTGACTACCGAGGTAAAGGTGGACCGTGATGTTGCGCCCGCCGCAGGATTTGAAGAGATCGGCGCAAAGGAGCCGCACGAGACAAACTTCCTCTCCTCCATTGCCGCAGCACGGCAGGAGGCTCAGACGTTATTTGAACTTAGCCAGGATCTGGGCGCATCACTCAGTTTGGGGGAAACTCTCTCGGTATTTTCCGTCAAATTAAAACGGTTGGTCCCCTACGACGCCATTGCCATCTACGTGCGGCGCAACAACGAGCTTCTGCCAGAACACGTCAGCGGCGATAACTTCCGCCTGTTTGCCTCACTGCGCATACCCCTGGGACAAGGACTTTCCGGGTGGGTCGCGCAAAACAAGAAACCTATCATCAACGGCAATCCTTCGGTTGAACCCGGTTATTTGAACGATCCTACAAAGTTCAGCACTTTGCGTTCGGCGATGGCTATTCCACTCGAAGGAGTGGATGGGGTAGTAGCAGTACTAACCCTGTATCACGGGGAGAAGGATGCGTTCACCTCCGACCATCTCCGCATGTTGTTAGCCATTAGTTCCAAAATGGCATTGGCGATTGAGAATGCCCTCAAATACCAGCAAGCCGAAAGTTCTGCCACCACCGACTACCTCACAGGTCTGCCAAATGCGCGCTCCTTGTTCCTGCAACTGGATCGCGAGTTGGCACGCTGTAAGCGTGATAATTCGTCCCTCACGGTAATGGTTTCGGACATGGACGGATTCAAGCAGATCAATGATCGCTTTGGACACCTCGAAGGAAACCGTGTTCTGCGATTGTTTTCTCATGCTCTTAAGGAAACCTGCCGCGAATACGACTACGTGGCGCGAATGGGCGGCGATGAATTCGTGGTCATTGCGCCGGGACTTACTCCGGACGCAGCCCTGAAGAAGGCCGAGAGCCTTCGTGAATTGGTGAAGCAGGTCGGGAAAGAAGTTTGCAATGAAGATATTTTGTCTCTAAGCGTAGGCCGCTCCGTGTATCCGGACGATGGTCTTGATGCGGAGGAGCTCCTGGCTGAGGCGGATCGCCGAATGTACGTCGAGAAGCAGAACCAGCCAAGCCGGAAGAACCGCAGACTCTATCCGCGGTTGAAGGGGCGTCTCACGATTGAACTGCATCCCGAAAACGAGAAGGTTCCCATTCTCGGCAATCTGACCAATATCAGTCTGGGAGGCTGCTATGTTGAAACCAGCGCTCTCCTGCCACCAGATTCAAAGCTCAAACTGATCTTCTCCATGGACGATGGCAAAATGCAGGCCGAAGCCAGAGTGCTGCGCACCGATCCGGGCTGCGGAATTGCGATGAAATTCCCCGAGGGCAGCCGCGATGATCGCGCAAACTTGCAACAGATCCTGGAGTTCGTCGACCGCACCACGAAGGTTTACGACAACTATTACCTTTCGAAAATGCTTAAACAGTAAATCCTTGATTAGCGGACTTAGCGCAGGAGCAGTTGCGGACTTTGTTCAGATTGGGAAAACACGTAGCCAGAATTCTGCTTACCGTGCTTCTGGGCGGTATCCTGGGAGCCACGCTGCTGCGCGTGGCACCCGGCTTTGGCGTAGACGAAGAGGAACTAGACAGCCGCTTGAATGACCAAAGCATTCGCGCTCTCCGGCAGGAGCAGCAAACTGACACAAATGTCATTACTTTCTATTTTCGTTACCTGGGCCGGATGCTTCATGGTGACCTGGGTATCTCCCGGACCCTACGCCGGCCTGTGTCCGAGCTTCTCAGGGAACGCTTACCGGAAACCGCGAAGTCTGTCACTTTAAGCCTTGCGCTGGGATGGGCATTGAGCTTTGCGCTGGTCATCCTTGCTTTGATGTCACGATCTTGGAGCGTCGACCTCTTCGGCAGCGTCATTAGTGGATTCCTACTGTGCCTGCCGGCAGCCGTGCTGTCGGTCTTATTTGTCATGTCCCGCGCTCCCGCGCGACTTGTGCTGGCGCTGATTGTTTTTCCAAATGTGTATCGATACGTGCGCAACCTGCTGCTGCGGAGCGCGTCCCAGCCCCACGTTCTGATGGCGCAAGCCAAGGGCCTTGGCAACTTTCGGATTATGCTCTGGCATATCCTCTGGCCGGCAGCTCCGCAATTGCTGGCCCTGGGTGGAGTTTCCGTCAGCCTTGCGCTCACAGCAGCGATCCCGGTGGAGGCTCTTTGCGACTTGCCTGGAATTGGGCAACTGGCCTGGAAAGCCGCCCTCGGCCGTGACCTTTACCTGCTGGTGAACCTAACCATGGTGGTCACAGTGATCACACTGCTGGCCAACTCGGCCTCGAACCTTTTGGGTGAGGCTTTCCGACCGAGTGCGGCATGAAATGGGCACGCACTCTGGCGGTGTCACTGCTTGCACTGACCGCGGCGGCGTGCGTGCTTGCAGATGTCATCGCTCCTGCTTCCTATACCCACCAATTCCGCGCTGAGCCTGATGCTGCTCCTTCGCGGCAGCATCTTCTGGGGACAGACGACCTGGGGCGCGACCGCTTCTCGCGCCTGCTCTATGGCACGCGGGTGTCGTTGCTATTGGCGCCCGCAGCGGCACTGCTGTCGAGCCTGCTCGCAGCTCTCATTGGTGGAACCGCGGGCTTCAGGGGAGGCAGGGTTGAGAAAATTGTCATGTCAGGGACCGACCTTTTCCTATCCTTACCCTGGCTCTTCCTGCTGATTACAGTACGAGCCCTGATGCCGCTGAACGTGTCGCCGATCGTTTCAGCCGCCATAACGTTTCTTCTACTCGGGTGCCTGGGATGGGCCGCAGCCGCTCGAGTGGTCTGCGCCGATGCGCGCTCTTTGCGCAATTCTGATTTCATATTGTTGGCGCGTGCGTCCGGCAGTTCCGGGCTTCGCTTGTTATGGCGACACATGGTCCCAAACCTTCTTCCAGTCCTGCTTGCACAGTTCTGGATATCGGTTCCAGCCTTCATCCTGACTGAAGCCAATCTTGGCATGTTGGGTCTCGGAGTTGCCGAGCCGCTGCCCTCATGGGGCAGTCTGCTGCGGGAGATGCAGAGTTATCCATCGTTAGCGGGCAATCCCTGGCGGTTCATTCCGTTGTTGTTGTTCATTGTGCTCGTAAGTTGCTTCCAGCTTGTCATGGTTCAAGAGGAGTTGCCGGCATGAAACAACATCGCTTTCGCATCATTCTGGTGGTCATCAGCCTTCTAGGTGCCATAACTGCATTTGCACAATCGGGCAGCGAGCTTCGCTTCTGCCTGCATTCCGAGCCCAAGACTTTCAATCCGCTGCTGGCGGAAGATGATTCATCCGAGACCATCCGTTATCTCACTGGCGGGGTGCTCATCCGTGTGGACCGTCTCACGCAGAACGCTATACCGGAACTGGCCACGGCTTGGAAAATCAGCAATGGGGGCAGGACGATTATTTTCAAATTACGCGACGGCGTTCGCTTCTCGGACACCACTCCGTTCTCCGCTGAAGATGTTGGTTACACCGTTCGGCAGCTCATGGATCCAGCGCTGCACTCGCCCACCGCGGATTCCTTCCGCTCGGGCGAAGGCGCGGTTGAGATTCAGGTCTTATCGCGCAATCGGGTTGCCATCACCTTTCCCGCGCCCATCGCTGGTTTGGACAAACTATTCGACCAAGTCGGAATCATGTCGGCCAAGTCTCCCCAAAAAGAAATGGCAGTATTGGGGCCATATCACGTCGCCGAATACAAAGCCGGCTCCTATGTGCTGCTCCAGCGAAACCCGAATTATTGGAAGCACGACGGCAGCGGCAAACAATTGCCGTATATCGAGTCGATCAAGTTGGATATTCAGCAAAACCGGGACACCGAGATTCTGCGCCTGCTTCGTGGAGAACTTGATTTCATCAATTCCCTGGATGCCGAATACTTCGACAAGATCCTATCCCAGGATTCTTCAATGGCACACGATGCAGGCGTGTCACTCGACTCTGAGCAGATGTGGTTCAATCAGGTCGCAAGCTCTCCTTTACCGGATTACAAAAAAGAATGGTTTCGTTCCACGAATTTTCGACGTGCGATTTCTGAAGCCATCAACCGTGACGACCTCGCTCGCATAGTTTTTCATGGACACGCGCGGCCAGCCGTCGGACCGGTTTCTATCGCAAACAAATTCTGGTTTAACTCCAAGCTGCAACCTCATCCCTTCGATCCCACCTCTGCGCTCCAGCGATTGAGTCAGGATGGTTTCCAGCTAAGAGATGGTGTTTTGCGCGATCGTCAAGGCCACGGCGTCGAATTTTCACTAATTACTAACTCCGGCAACAAGTACCGGGAGCGCATGGCCACCATGATCCAGCAGGACCTGGCCGGAATCGGGATCAAATTGAACATTGTCACGCTTGATTTTCCTTCGCTCATTGAACGCATTACCCGCAGCTTTAACTATGAAGCCTGTCTTTTGGGGCTGGTAAATAACGATCTCGATCCCGATTCGCAAATGAATATATGGCTGAGTTCGGCCGAAAATCACCAGTGGAATCCGAACCAGAAAAGTCCCGCAACCAATTGGGAAGCGGAAATTGACAAATTGATGCGCGCACAAGCCTCCACGCTTGATTCGCGAAAGCGCAAAACCTATTTTGACCAGGTGCAGGAAATCGCCTGGGAACAGGAACCGTTTATTTATCTCGTCAACCGTAATGCGCTGTCGGCAGTTTCACCTTCGGTGCACAATGCGCACCCTGTCGTCCTGCGACCCCAGGTGTACTGGAACATCGATCAACTGGTGTTGGGCAACGAGGTCGCGAGGAAGCATTGACACCGAATCAGCCAGTCCTGTCGCTCCATCTCTCTGCAGACTACCCGGGCAGAGCCTCCGTGCTGCGTGACCTATCGCTGGAGCTCAATCAAGGGGAGATCCTTGGATTAGTGGGCGAGAGCGGCTGCGGGAAAAGTACTTTGGCTCTGGCAATTCTTAGATTGCTCCATTTGAAGCGCGGCAAAGCTGAAGGTTTTATACATTTTGGCGGCCGTGATCTTATGTCGCTCGCAGAATTCGAGATGCGTAGGCTACGGGGTAAAGAGATGGGCCTGGTATTGCAGAGTCCGATGTCAGCATTGAATCCGGCGCTTCGGATCGGGACCCAACTGCGCGAAGCCTGGAAAATACATAAAAGCGGGAGTCGAGATGAGTGCCGAGAGGCTTTGCTGCACGCGTTAGACCTTGTCAGCTTGCCGGTCGAGGAAGACTTCCTGAAAAGATATCCAGCCCAGGTCAGCGTGGGACAGGCGCAGCGGGTGCTGATCGCGATGGCCGTTCTACATCGTCCATCGTTGTTGATCGCCGATGAACCAACCAGCGCGTTAGACATTATCACGCAGTCGGAAATTCTGAGGTTGTTCGCAAACCTCAGTCAGCGGCTCGGCATAAGTATTCTTTACATCTCCCACGATCTGCTTTCGGTGGCCACCATCAGCAACCGTGTCGCAGTTATGCAGCAAGGTCAGATTGTGGAGTGCCGCGACGCAGCAGGCATTTTCCGGAGTCCTGAGCACCGCTACACCCAGGAATTAATTCGCGCCTTACCCGTAGTGCCGCAGTTTGCCGCGCATGCCGCTGGTCGCGGCTAAAGAATCGCAGCCAAAACCCCATTGCTTGCCGGTTGAGATTATTTTCTGCCCGGATGGAATTCTCCCTTGCGGGAAAATTGGGAATAAGGCCAGTTTTGTTTCTTCTTGGGATCGGGAGTAGCCGCTGAAGGCAAGATTCTCGCAGACGCAGTTCCCCAGTCCGCGGGCGGAGACTGCACACCCCAGACATTTCCCGGCTCATTCAATGCCAGCCCAACCAGCCAAAACTTGCCATCCGTTCCAAGAGCCAGGCAATTGGCCACGCGAGCGGTCACGCTCCCCACGCCGGGCAGACCGTCCAATTGAACGGCGGTGCCGACTTCTGGTGCACACGAAAGACGAACTCCGCACCCTTGTGGATTGACCACCAGCGTCTGGCCTCGCTCTGCGAATGGGTGGCCAGCATTGAGACTGGTGACCCTGATGGGAATTTCCCATCGAACGCGGGTCATGCGCCGGGGTGTTTCAGCGTTGTCGGCAGAACTCGTCATAAAACACGTCTTGTTCAAATTTTACGCTGTAACTAGGGGCGATGACGCGATCGACGCTGGATTACGCACCACTAAAGTAACAGTACGCCAGCACTTGCGGTTGAGATCGAGAGGAGATTCAACCCAGAAACTACATCATTAACGGCTGTATCTGCACAAGTTGGGCGGTTGAAGCCAGCTTACTCTTACGAAGCATGTTGGCGGAGGGGATTCCGGTGCGCTGAAACGATTTTTCGCAGTCAGCAGTGGAAGGACCGTGCATGTTGCCCTCCATGTAAGCCAGCCCCGGGCATCGTGTACAACTGCCTACGTGCGAGCAAGTTGAACAAACCGGCAGATTCTTGGCGCGAATCGAGCTCACATCAGCTAACTGCGGCGAGTATCTCCAGATATCGAGGAATTTCTGCCGTCGTACATTGCCGCTGGGCAGAGGAAATTGCACGCACGGAAAGACATCACCGTAGGGAGAAATATAGCAAGCCGTGTGTCCGGCGCTGCAAGGAAAACTCTCCAGCTCGTCCTCGCTCGCTGGTTGGGGCGGAGCGCAGAATTCCTGCACATTGCCTATCAAGGACTCATTGCGGAAAACCTGGCGAAGTTCGCTGCCCGGAATACGCAGGTTCAGAATTGACATGTCCCCGTCCATCTTCGGGGTAATTGTCGGGTCGAGAGCGTAAAATGACGTCCAGTTCTTTTGCGAGCGCCTGAACTCCAGCATGATCAAACATGTTGGCTGTCATCAACACATTCGCCATCGTGACCTTAAGTCCTTGAAGTTTCAGAAACCGAATCGCTTTAATGGTTCGCTTA
>Ga0066704_10000868_pt1 | contig 12030 bp, 9 predicted proteins | sample GraSoiAngelo_153_FD_66458 | JGI IMG/M metagenome (GOLD analysis project Ga0066704, IMG submission 66458) | Grasslands soil microbial communities from the Angelo Coastal Reserve, California, USA - 14_1009_12_40cm | ecosystem: Environmental > Terrestrial > Soil > Grasslands | place: USA... | reverse complement strand
AGACTCAGGCGCGGATGCCAGCCGACTTCATTTTTCAGTCGGTTGACGTTTGCCCAAATGCGATCGGGAATCGCAGGCGATTCGCGGACACCAAACTGAATGAGTACGCTTCTTCCCGTTTGACGTCCGATCTCAAGAAGGACTTCGCTCAAACAGACGGGATTTCCCGATCCAACGTTTACAGGTCCGGTTGTGCTGGCGCCGAGCAGAGTGACGAATGCCGACGCCACATCGCTGACATGGAGGAAATCCAGGATCTGCGCGCCATTTGAACAAAACGCAGCCGTACCAGAGAGCAAACAACGAATGACGTAAGCGACAATGCGGTTGGGCTCCTCGAAAGGACCGTAAATGAAGAAAATGCGACCCCAGGCGGCGCTGAGGCCACGTTGCCGACTCAGCAGTTCGAGGTGTTGTTGTGATTCCAGCTTGCACTTGCCGTAGAGGCTGTCGGGCAAAAGTGGCGTTGTCGTCTCCTCACATTCCCCGGCATGTCTGCCGTATTCCGCGCAACTACCCGCTCCAACAAACCGCTCTCCGCCGTTTTCTGCAAAAGCTTGCATCAATTCCCGGCTCGCGCGAACCCAGGCCCGATTCTCTGGAGCTTTCCAAAACTTGCCGGGTACGGCGTACCAAGCGAAGTGAAGCAGGAATTCCGGGCGCAAAGTCCTAAGCAGCGAGGCGGGTGCACCAGGAGTCAGCAGGTCGCGCTCGTGCCAAGCAACGTTGTCAAAGAGCGGGTGACGATGAGGAAGCCGGGACACAGCATGCACTTCGTAACCTCTCTCCAGAAGTAGCGGGAGACAATGACGGCCGAGAAAACCTCGGGCACCGGTAATCAGAACTCTTTTCATGGCCGAAAATCAGGGAATGACCGATCGCGCTCAGAAAGAATGGCTTCCTTCATCGGCCAGTCGATGCCGAACAAGGCATCATCCCAGCGAACTCCTCTTGCGCACTCTGGCCGATAACTCTGGGAAATTTGATAGAAGACCTGGCTATGGTCTGCGAGGCACTGAAAGCCATGGGCGCAGCCCTCGGGAATGTACAGTGCCCGGTGATTGACGGCGTTCAATTCGGCGGCAAACCACCTACAATAGGTGGCAGAAGATGGGCGCAAATCGAGAACTACATCGTAGACTGCTCCTGCCTGACAGCGCACGAGCTTGGTTTCAGCATATGGCGGGGTTTGGTAGTGCATTCCGCGAACCGTGCCGCGGCGCACGTTGTAGGACAGACTGCATTGGGCGAGCTCGGAAACCAGCCCTTTGCTTTTCATTTCCTCGGAGCACCAGGTACGGGCGAAGAATCCGCGTTCGTCAATCGCGGGTTCAATTTCCACGAGGTACACTCCAAGCAAGGGAAGAGCAATCCACTTCATGCGATTATTTCCACTTTCGGAACAGGGATAACGAACCGGCCGCCCCATTGCCGGATTTCCGCGAGCTGTTCAACGATCTCCTCCCGCAAGTTCCACGGCAGAATCAAAACGTAATCGGGCCGGGTTTTCCGGAGCATTTCCGGAGAATAGATGGGGATGTGTGTCCCCGGCAGGAAGAGATTCTGTTTGTGTGGATTTAAATCTACGGTGTAATCCATAAAGTCCGAGCCGATTCCGCAATAGTTGAGCAGGGTATTCGCCTTCGCGGGGGCGCCATAGCCAGCTAGGTTTTTCCCACTGTTCTTGGCCTCGAGCAAAAATTGCAGGAGCGACCTTTTCGTGACGCGTACTTTTTCGGCAAAGCCAGCGTACTTGGACAAGTCGCGGATCCCGGCGGCAATTTCTTGCCTCCTCAGCTGCGCGACAGAGGAGTTCTGCGGCACGGTCTCATTGTCGGCATGGGCGACGTACAGCCGCAGTGATCCTCCATGAGTCGGAAGTTCGTCAACGTCGAAGATGCGGAGACCGTGCTTGTGGAAAAGCTCCTCGGCAGTGCAGAAAGAAATGTAAGAGAAATGTTCATGGTAAATCGTGTCAAACTGTCCGCCCTCGATCAGCCGAAGCAGATGGGGAAATTCGACAGTCACGATTCCTTGAGGCTTGAGCAACAGCTGAAGACCTTGTACAAAGCCGTTCAGGTCGGGAACATGGGCCAAGACATTGTTGGCAACGATCAAGTCAGCGCAACGTCCCTCCGCTGCCAATTCAGTAGCTGTACCTCTACCGAAGAATCGCGCGACTGTCGGAACGCCTCTGCTCCTTGCAACGTCGGCAACATTTTGCGCCGGCTCCACGCCAAGGACGGGAACACCCTTCGTCAGAAAGTATTGCAACAAGTAGCCGTCGTTGCTGCCAATCTCCACGACCAGGCTATGCCTATCCAGATGAAAACGCTTAGTGGCATGTTCAGCGTATTCCCGCGAATGACGAAGCCAGGATTCCGAATACGAGGAAAAATAAGCATAGCCGCTAAAAATATTCTCGGGCTTTTCGAACTCTTCGAGTTGCACAAGAAAACACTTACTGCATACCCGGGCATGAAGTGGATAGAAGGGTTCCATGCGGTTCAATTGGTCGCCGCGCAAGTAGGCGTTGGAAAGAGGCGACATGCCCAAATCCACAAAGGTATGACGGAGCGGTTCTTCGCAAAAACGGCAATTGGGCGGGCTTGTCACCCCAAGATCTCCGGCCGAGATAAGTGAGACTGGTAAGAACGGATTTGTTGTTCGGTCACCACGCGCATATCTTTTCCGGCTTCGTAGGATTTATGCCAATCCACGGTAGCGCGCAGCGCCGAATCCAGATGCCAATGCGGTTGCCAGCCCAGTTCGGTACGCGATTTGGCGCTGTCAAGTCTCAGGCACCGAGTTTCGGGCGGGTGCGCTCCTGGATCGCTGCTCCAAGTGAAACCCTTCCCCGAAAGATTCTGAAGACGATCCAGAATCTGCCTGACAGGAATGATGTCCGCTTTTTCCGGGCCAAAATTCCAGCTGCCCGAAAATCGTTTTGGGTCATTGCATAGCTGCTCGGCCAGCATTAAATAGCCGCGCAAAGGTTCGAGCACATGCTGCCAGGGACGGACCGCGTCAGGATTTCGCACTCGGAGCTCCGTTCTCTGCGAGGCGGACCGAACTGCATCCGGAATCAACCGATCGCTGGCCCAATCGCCGCCGCCAATCACATTTCCAGCGCGTGCGGATGCGACCCCGGCTATGAAATGCAATTTATCCGCCTGAAAAAATGAGTGCCGATAGGCGGACGTGACCATCTCAGCGCAAGCTTTGCTGGCAGAGTAAGGGTCGTCACCGCCCAAACGGTCTGTCTCGCAGTGCGCCGAGTCGTCTCCCAGGTTTTCGTAACACTTGTCTGACGTAACGATGAGCACGCCTCGAATGGAAGGCAGGGTCCGCACCGCTTCGAGTACGTGCGCGGTTCCGATCACATTCGTTGAGAAAGTTCCCACCGGGTCTGCATATGACTCGCGCACCAGAGATTGTGCCGCCAGGTGGAAGACAATTTCCGGTTGGTGCTGATTCAGCACCTTCCGCAAATGCTCCAAATCGAGGACGTCTCCTTGGCAGGAGTGCATTCCCACCGCGACATTGGCCAGCGCAAAAAGGCTGGGCTCCGTGGGCGGCGGCAGTGCATAGCCAACAAGTTCAGCACCTAACTCTTGTAGCCAAAGGGAAAACCAGCTCCCCTTGAATCCGGTGTGTCCAGTGAGGAGTATCTTCTTCTTGCGCCAAAACCCAGAATTCATTTCCACAATTTCCACGGGGCGTTGCCCGAACTCCATAGAGTTTCGAGCTGATTCTTATCGCGAAGCGTATCCATGGGATGCCAAAAGCCTTCGTGGGGATAAGCGGCTAGCTGGCCTTCACGGACGAGCCGCTCGAGCGGTGCGCCTTCCCATACGGTTTGGTCGCCTTCGATGTAATCAATCACGCGCGGCGAGAGAACGAAAAAGCCGCCATTGATCCAGCTATTGCCTTGAGGTTTTTCCTGAAAAGTTACGGCGCGCGCCCCGTCCGTGACCAGCGCGCCAAAGCGGCTGGGCGGTCGAACGGATGTCACGGTGGCGAGCAGGCCTTGCTTTCGATGAAAAGCGAGAAGCGTGTTCACATCTATGTCAGCGACCCCGTCACCATATGTGAGGAAGAAGTCTTGGTCGTCCAAGTACTGGCGAACCCGCTTTAAACGGCCCCCGGTCATTGTCAGAACACCAGTATCAACCAACGTCACTTTCCAGGGTTCTGCGCCGTTCTGGTGAACGTGAAGTTTGTTCTGAGCGATATCGATTGTCACGTCACTCACATGAAGCAGATAGTTCGCAAAGTAGCTCTTTATGACGTAACCCAAATAGCCGCAACAGATTACAAACTCCTGCACGCCTGCGGTGGAAAAAATCTTCATGATGTGCCAAAGAATCGGCATACCACCGATTTCAATCATCGGCTTCGGCCGGAGATGGCTCTCTTCACTGATTCTGGTACCCACGCCGCCTGCGAGAATCACGGCCTTCAAAGCACGCCTCCTGAAGACAAGACAATGACCTAAGAACCAGTCTAGTCCCGATGATTTCGAATCGTTCAAGGAAGCGAGGGGAGTATGTTCTAAATAGCACGAAACCTGATCGGCGCTAGCCAGGTGAGGGGAGAGCAGAGAGAAACAGGGCAGCCGTTCGCGCAGGACTGTCAGTTCAGCGGATCAATCTCAACCGGATGCTCAATGCTACTAATTGCGAGGTTGGCCGTAGTCTGGATTCTCAACTCGCCGTGGCTTACCTGCGCTAAGTCGGTATCACGTGGAAAGAGACGGTCACGCACCCGAATCATCGGAATTTCAACGAGTCTCGAAGTCATAATTCCGACGGCCATGGAGCCCAGGATAAAAACCGCGACGCCCAAATAGGGGATGCGAAGAACGCCGGCAGCTCCCAGCAAGATCAGCCAGGGAACGTGCCACAGGTAAATTGAATATGAGAATCCACCGATGAAAGCGAATGTGCGAAGGAAGACTTGCAGCACCCTTGGCATCAATTCCATCGGTGCGCTGAGCATTCCTATCAGGATGGCGCCAAATCCGAGATACAGCACCGTGAAGCCGTAGGTGTACATCCAAGGTGTTTCCTGGGTTAGCAGGAAGCCCGGCGAGATTAGAAAGACGCCCGCCAAAATGAACAAGAAATACCGCGGACGCGCGAATCCCCAAAATCTCCCGGCGTGAAACTGGGCCCAATAAGACAAAAGAACGCCAAACATCAGGGAATCGAAGCGGAGATGTGTCGGGTATAGGTGAGTTTGCCAGGCAAAGGGAACCACGTGTTTCGCGGTCCACAGGCGCGCCAGCAAGAGAGCAATCGCAGTTATGGAAAATAACCACGGGAAAAACCGGAACGGGTTCGGCTCTCCGGGCTTGCTAACGCGAATCATGAAGTACAGTAAAACCGGGAGAAGAATGTAGAAGTGTTCCTCAACGGAGAGCGACCAAAAGTGCCCGTACGTTCCAGGCATGTAACTCTGGATGAAAAAAATGTCGTGCAACAAAGGCCGAAGCACCGCATCAGACGTGTGCAAAGCAATACGAGCGAGCACGGTAAGGAGCACGAGGAAGTAAAACGCGGGATAGATCTTTAATGCGCGCCGGACAGCAAACCTTGCGAATCGGATCATCCCGTTTTGCCGATACTCAGAGAACAGTAAGCCGGAAATCAAAAATCCGCTGAGGACAAAAAACAGATCAACTCCTGCCCAGCCAAATTGCACCAGCGAGGCTTCCCAGCCAGGTACATGAAATAGGACGGTGTGGCGAAGGATGACCAAAAGAATGGCAACACCGCGTAGGAAATCTAGCTGAAGATTTCTGCGAGTCGGCAAGAGGTTTGGATCTTCACTTTTCAGCATGTTTCTCACCGATCAAGTTAGAACTTCGTTGCAGCGGCCACCTTCAGGATAGAGATACTTCCTGTTCCAGACTCGTCATCACTCCGAAACCGAATAAGTGCTTGGCTCGGCTATCCCCTCAGTGGACTTGTTTGGCGGCAAGATACTGCGCCCGTGGTCGATAAAGGCATTCGGGCGATGCAGCCCATTTTTATAGGTGCGCGCAACATACAAAGCAGTGAAAGCCAGCGTCCCCCCCACATAGGCGGCAAAAAGGATCAGGGCCGAGAGCACAAACCAGGGAGAATGAGTTTTCACGTAGCCAACTCCCAAGCCGAGAAGAGTCAGGAGCCAGAGGGGTAGAAGAAAAATGGGCAATCGAAGAAACAATGTTGAGGCCGAGAGGATTCCGGCAATTGCAAATATGGACATGCCTATCAGGTTGTAGTGGCTGTCTCCCGCAATCCTCTTGTCGCGCTTGAATGGAATCGCAGCCCGATTGAATCCTACGCGTCCGATGGAGGCTCTGATGAAGGGGAACGATGTATTTTCATTCACGATTGCGTTGCGCACTTCGCGTGTAAAAAGCGAAAACTCCGCCATGTCCAGGATAATGTCTTCGTCCGCTACGGAATGGAGGAATCTGTAGAATATTTTCCGGACGGCCTTTATAATCTCTATTTCTTCTCGATCAACTCGCTCGCCGTAGACGATGTCGTAGCCTTGCTCATGCTTTTCGACGAACTGCAGGATCATTTCCGGGGGGTCTTCACAGTCCACGTCAATAAAAACAAGCAGATCTCCGGTCACATTCCGTAGTCCACATTCCAGAGAGGCATGATACCCAACGTTCCGGCTCATCGTGACCACGTATGTCGTTGGCCACCTCTCCTTGATCTTCTGGATCTGTTCGCAGGTGTTGTCGAAGGACGCGTTGTTAAGAAAAACGAGATGGACAGCATACCGAAGTGAAAGTTCCTCCATGATCGGGTGTATCCGTGCGAAAAACAAAGGAACCACGTTTCCCTCATTGTGCACCGGGCACAGAATCGTCAGTAATTTGCGGGATTCTCCACGGCCGCTACTAGTGGTTGAAGGCTGCGGAATAAAATCTACGGGCATAAAAAGTTGTGAGTATTCAATTCCGGGGTAACATATTCCTTTCACTATAGAAAGTCTGCCCGAAGCTGCTGAATACGGCAATCCATTTCATGCCAGCAATGTCCCCAGAAGTTAAACCCTGATCGATTCGCGCTAGGCTTTGGTCGGGCGATTCTTATTCGATCTGCATGAACCTTGATATGAACCGCATCGTGGAAGCGAGTGAAGAGCTATGAATCCACGCTAGTGAAAGACTTCCCTTTATTTAGGTATTGCTACAAGCCGTTAGGAAGCGGTTATTCGAAACAGAAGAGGCGAGTCTCATCCGAAATTTCTGGCAAAGGCAAAGTCAGAGTGACTATTTTTGTGAATTTGAGAATAACGGTGCTTTCTTTCTGAATTGCTCCCGGAAGCCTCTGGCCGTGTCCTGGATGGAACGTCCGGAACGTCCGCCGCCCACTTTTCCATGCGTGGGAATTAGCGTAAACTAGGGTGGTCGCACGGTGGTGGGAGTAGCTCAGCTGGTAGAGCGTCGGTCTGTGGCACCGAATGTCGCGGGTTCAATCCCCGTCTCCCACCCCAACTAGCTTTGAACCGCTGGGCGACGTTTCATTCCTTGTTGCGTCTCTTGCCCTCCTTTCGAGTTCCCTTTTTACTGAACCGAGGAGACGCAGAATATCAGTAGCGTCCCAACGTTATGCGAACAAAATCAATTGATTATCGGAAATGGGTTGAATTTGGATCTGTAGGATTTCATACAGGCTGGCCGAAATGCCAAAGCCGTTGACAGTGCGATAGACCAGCCCGTTGAACTGTCTGTCTTTGAGCCTCCTGTCTCAAGTTTCGGTGCGGTCAAAACCGCACTTGTCGCAAAGCTTTCTGAAGCCATGGCGCCCCACTCACTGACCTGCTTGGAGTACACCCATCAACGAGGTTCCCAAAAATGTCTGTGGAATCGGTTCACACTTGGAAAGCATTTCCATGAAATGCCGCAGCGTCGGATGCTCTCCAGTGCCGAGTGTGGATATGATTCCGGCCGGCGGGCGGCGCACAGACTACAACACTTACTCTGGAATCGTTAAAACTCATAGCGAATCATCGCACAAGCGCTATGCCTCTGATTCCCGCTAACCGGACCCAGTCGTCATTTAGTAACACCTATTCCCCAAGTAGGCCCTCACACGAAGTTACCGATACCGATCAACCGTTGTGCGAGCAGCCTTTAGTAAGTTGTCTGATTGAATTGGAGTCTTAGGGCAGTCCCAACTCGCACGTTCAATGAATGGCGCACAAGGTCTTCTTCATTGCCCCACCATTCAGATCAACAAGCGCCCTACCGCGATCGTGGAGTCACCCCTGAAGTTTTTCAAGGCACGCAGAACGGCTTTCGCGCTGGCGCGTGGATCCCCCGTTGCAAGAGTTTTTTCCTTTGCCTATCACTTGGTCGAGCACACTTCTTCGTCGGCGCACGAACCGCCTGCACCGCCGCCTCAAACCTTCGCTGGATGACCCACCTGGCATTCAATTCCTGGCACTTTGTATTTTTGAAAGACACGATCTGCCGTGAGCAATTAGTCCATCGCTTCTTTCTTCTCCGGCGTCGCAGGCCCTCTCATGCATCCAAAATCGCGCCCGGCAACGGCACATCGAAGTCATCGGCAATCTTGATCGTATCGCCATAGGCCCCTAGTTTTTGCATGAGCTTCTGCGGTAATCTCCTCGCCGGCAGCCACGCTCCGCAGCAGCCGGCGAAAGCTGCGTTTTCGCTTCATGAGTGTTTACTTTTCTCTTTAATGAGAAGGAAAAACGTTAGCCACACTATCATTTCGTAATTCGCGGGTTTCTGCCTATCATGAATCATGATGAGCATCTGTTGTCGCGCTGTACTTTTCGATCTGGACGGCGTGTTAGTGGATTCCACGCCAGCGGTGGCGCGGGCGTGGGCCGGGTGGGCGCGCGAGCACGGATTCGAGCCCGACGAAGTTGTAAAAAAAGCGCACGGGCGTCCGAGTATCTCCACCATCCGCGAGCTTCTTCCCCACGCGGATCACGCTGCGGAGGATCGTGAAATGGAGCGCCGTGAAATCGCCGACGTTGAGGGAGTCGTTCCGTTGCCCGGCGCGATGGAGTTGCTGCAGGCCCTCCCTCTCGAACGCTGGGCGATCGTGACCTCCTGCACGCGGGCATTGGCTAGCGTGCGCATCGGCGCAGCAGGACTGCCAAAGCCGAAACATCTGATCACCGCGACCGATGTGAAGCATGGTAAGCCGGACCCTGAACCGTACCTAGCAGGGGCACGGATTCTCGCTGTACCTGCGAGCGAGTGCATTGTTATAGAGGATGCTCCCGCGGGAACTCGTTCCGGCAAAGCGGCGGGAGCACGCGTCTTAGCATTGCGCACCACCGCGAGCGACGCCGAACTCCAGCAAGCGGGCGCCGATTGGATCGTCAACGACTGCGCCGACCTTTTTCGGGATTCCTCGGCGGCGGGCGAAGAGTACTTACTCTTCGGTCTTCGAGCAAAAAAGTCCGGCGGTCCTTATAAATAGGTAGAATCTCAGCCTTGTCGAACCACGAAATACGCGTTTGTTCTAGGGAGAGAAACGATGATCCGTGCGAGAAACCTGAGCGTGTTGCTGGCGCTGGCCTTGGCCATGACTGCGATTGCCACCGGGGTGCGCGCGCAAGACAAAGATGCCAAACCCGCTGATAAGCCCGGTGAAGCAGTCGCTGCTGCGCCGCCCAAGGAAGAATCTTCCGTCACGGATCACAGTATCAAGATCGGTGGCCAGGTGATTTCGTACAAGGCCACGGCGGCGACGATTCTCTTGAAGAACGAAAAGGACGAACCAACCGCGCTGGTCTATTACACTGCCTATACGCGAAGTGGCGAGAAGGATTTGAGCCAGCGCCCCATCGCCTTCGTTTACAACGGCGGGCCGGGTTCTTCCTCGGTGTGGCTGCACATGGGCTCATTTTCGCCGCGCCGGGTGATCACCGTAAACGCCGAGGCGACGCCTCCCGCTCCCTACAAGCTCTCCGAAAATCCCTACTGTCTCTTGGACAAAACGGATTTGGTCTTCCTCGACCCTGTGGGAACGGGATTCAGCCACGCCGTGGGTAAGGCGCAGGACAAGGATTTCTGGGGCGTCGATCAGGACGTGAAATCCCTGGCGCAATTCGTCAATACCTACGTCAGCCGCAACAGCCGTTGGAATTCCCCGAAATTCCTCATCGGTGAAAGCTACGGCACGTTCCGCTCCGCGGCGCTTTCAAATTATTTGCAGTCGCATGACGGCCTGTACTTCAACGGCATCGTGCTGATCTCTTCCGTGCTGAACTTGGGAACCATTTCGTTCAATCCTGGCGAGGATATGCCTTACATCTTTTATCTGCCCAGCTATGCGGCCACCGCCTGGTACCACAAAGTGCTGAAGGACCGGCCCGATAATCTGAATTCCTTTCTAGAAGAAACGCGAAAGTATGCGCAGACGGACTACGCGGATGCTTTGATCAAAGGTTCGAAGCTGGGTGAAGCGGAAAAGGCCGCCGTCGCAAGAAAGCTTTCCCGCTTTACCGGTCTCGGCGAGGACTACCTTGTCAAAGCTAATCTGCGGGTGAACCTGCCGCAGTTCATGAAGGAACTGCAGCGCAGTCGCGGCTTGACCACCGGACGCCTCGACGCGCGGTTTTCAGGTTGGAGCTACGATTTGCTCGGCGAATTTGCCGAATACGATCCGCAAGACACCTCGATCACCGGGCCGTTCACCGCAGCATTTAACAACTATGTCCGCGACGAACTGAAGTTCGGACAAGACAAGGTCTATCACACCGGCTCGGACGATGCCGGGCAGAATTGGGACTGGAAGCATCGCGGCGGCGACAACTTCGGATTTCCCGGTTCACCGAATGTGGAAGGTGATTTGATTCAGGCCATGCTTACTAATCCGCATCTGCAAGTCGAAGTGGAAAACGGAATTTACGACTTGGCGACTCCCTTCTATGCTACCGAATACACCATGGAGCATCTCGGCCTCCCCGACAAGCTCCAGAAAAACATCCGTCTGCAGTATTACGACGCGGGACACATGATGTATCTCCGCGACGAAGATCTCGCCAAGCTCAAGACCAACATCGCCAGCTTTATCGATGGTGCTGCCAAGCCGTGAGTCAGAGAATGAACCGACTGGCACGAAGATAGTTTAGTCCTCGTTGCCGCCGCGCTTCTTGTCCGGCCCAGCCTGCCCATCCGGACAGTTACCCTCAAGAAATTACAGGTGAACCCATCCCTGACCGCCGGTACACCTGCAATACAATAGTCAAGAAGAAAGGCCTCATAGGTGCGGTTCTCGCGACTGGCATTCCGTTTCTCGGGCCTCTCAAGCACAGGTCAATTCATGGGGATACCTACACAAACCATGCCGTCGCAGACAGCGCCCGCGCAAGTGCCGGCGCCAACATCGGCACCTGCAGCGCAAAGGACGATTCACACCGCCCAGCTCGTCACTGCCATGTTGAAGGCCAGCTCGCACGTCAGTGACTTAATCTTCTCGCCGGGCCGCGCGCCTCAAATCGAGGTCAGCGGCCAGCTCACGCAGCTCAAGTATAAAGGGCTGGAGTGTCTGAGTTCGCAGGATACGCGCTCGATTGCCAACGACATCATGGGAAAAAACGAGACGCCTATCCGCAAGCTCGAGGAGGACGGCTCCGCAGATCTTTCCTACGGAATCGCGGGCGTGGCGCGTTTCCGCGTAAATATCTTCAAGCAGCGCGGAAGTTGCGCCATTGTAATGCGTGTCGTTCCCGACAAAATCCCCGGATTCGAGGAGCTGAATCTGCCGGAGGCATTGAAGGAAATTGTGGATCTGCGCAACGGCATCGTGCTTGTGACGGGTCCAACCGGTTCCGGGAAATCTTCAACTCTCGCGGCCATCCTCGACAAGATGAACGAGGAGAAGGCCTACCACATCCTGACCATTGAAGACCCCATCGAGTTTCTTCATCGCCACAAGAAAGCGACGATCCATCAGCGCGAACTGCACTCAGACACACCTACCTTTGCGTTGGCTTTGCGAGCGGCGCTCCGGCAAGCGCCGAAAGTCATTC
>Ga0066704_10000860_pt1 | contig 12060 bp, 10 predicted proteins | sample GraSoiAngelo_153_FD_66458 | JGI IMG/M metagenome (GOLD analysis project Ga0066704, IMG submission 66458) | Grasslands soil microbial communities from the Angelo Coastal Reserve, California, USA - 14_1009_12_40cm | ecosystem: Environmental > Terrestrial > Soil > Grasslands | place: USA... | reverse complement strand
GTGCGTCAGCTCGTGAAAGAGCGTCGAGTAGTAGAGCTCGCGCGAGGTGAACCGCTCCGGCGGCGGCAACATCACCGTATCCGTGCTGGGACGGTAGAAAGCCTGCGTACCTTGGTGCTCGAGGCGCGGTGGAGTGGGCATCCCGCGTACCGTCCGCTCGCACTCTGGTAACGGCTCGAAGGGCCGTCGAGTCTCGGGCGCGGGGCTGGGCACACCTTCGCACTGCTCCACGTTGAACACCGTGTAGTAGCGCAGGACAGGCGCTGCGGACTTCTTCTCTTGCTCGTCGTCTTCGATCTCCTCCTTGTCGTGCCACTTCCAGAACACGATCGGGCAGCCGCGCTCCCCCTTCTTGACCGCGCCATCCCGCTGGAGTGCCTGCTTGAACGTGAGGAAGTACGGCGACGCAAAGCGATGACTGCCGAGCAGGAAGACGTTGATGCCGCGGTATGGCTTGTCCGTGATGAGATTGCGCGGCCCTGCGGTGATGGTGCTCCACGGCTTGCGCCAGGGCACAGTGCCCTTCTGTAGTTGGTCGAGAATTCGGGTGGTGACGATCTCGTATACGTTCACGCGCTGCCTCCGGGTTGCGTCCCGAGCGGGACTTCGCCCCGAAAGCCCATGGCCGCCGCAGGCGGCCCGCGACGGGCGTGACAGGCGGCAGTTGGGCCTGGCGCGACCGACGCTTCAGATCGATTCGCGCCCGGAGGGCCCGGGCGCACCTTCGGAGGCGGGCGTTCTTGGCCCGCCGGAGGTGGCGGCGGAGCCGACACGAGTACCGCCCGAGCCGGACAGGCTCGATCGCGCGGCGGTGCAGTTTGGGCGCGAAGGCGCCCGCCGCCGCGCGCAGTCCACCTGAGTGTTCTTGGGGTGGGCCCGCTCCGCGACAGGCACAACGAAGCGGGCCCGCAGCAGACTTCAGTCGATCAGGTCGCCCAGATCCTCGATCTCTTCCCCGAGCGACGCCTCACCGTCGCGCTCGCACGCGCGGTCGTGCGCCAGCTGGTTCCGCTCGAATTCTTCCAGGTCGTCCTCGTAGAACACCGGCTCGATATCGTCGAACTCCATCGCATCCTCCTCCGAGGCTGCGGAAGTGCAGCCCTCACTCCCGAAGAGCAGAGGAGGCGCCGGAAGGCGCCGACGGATGCGGCGGGCGTGACGGGCAGGCAGTCGAGCCCGGCGCAACCGCCGCCAGGTCACTTTGCGCAGCCAGCGAGATACCGGTGGTAAATGCGCAGGCCGCGCGCCCGACGCTGGTCGTTGATTGGCAGGACGTAGTTCGCGGTGAGATCCTCGGGGAGCATCCCGTAGGACACCGCCCGGATCCCCTCGTCGTTGTAGAGGTAGCCCTGTCCGCACCGGGCGAGGCTCTTGATGGCGTTGGGATGCAGTCGGTAGGCCTCGACCAAGCGGCTCGAGGCATCGCCGGTGGTCAGCATCGTCATCAGCGCCCCCTGCTGCCGGCGGACGGTCAGCTCGACGTCTTGCTTCGTTCCCACCGACTTGGCCACCTTCTCGCAGAGCTGCGGGTTGTCCTGATTGAGAATGTCCTTGGTCCGGGTGTTGTCCCAGACCGCGGTCGCGAACTCGCGCGAGACCAGCTCGAGGTCCGCAATCGACTGGTGCGCGAGCGTGTACTCGAGGTGGGCATCGCGTAGCTTGTTGAGGCTGTCGACCAGACGCACGTCGGCGAAAGTGTAGAACTCATCGACGTTCACGCTGAAGGGAGTCTGGTTGCGCTCTTGCCGGAAGACCTGGCGCAGCGAGCCCTCCTGCTGCACGTCGAGCAAGAGCACGCGGCCGATCGTCTTTGCCTGGATAGGGAACAGGTTCGCGGGAAGCTGCGCATAGACGATCAGGTTCTTCTCCAGCACCTGCTCGAAGACGATGTCCGGGTCGTAGGCGTTGACGAGCGGCGACTGGAACTTGTCCAGGGCACCGACGATGCCCGAAAAGCACTTTTGCACGTCGTTCCGCAGGCGGGCGAGCTGCGAGGCGATCTCCTCTGCGGCCCGTCGATCGGCCGAGTTCGTGCAGCAGTAATTGAAGGCGCGCTGCCAGCCGGTGTCGTTCGCGCCGATGCCCTTGAAGCACACGGCGATGTCCTCCATCGTGAAGGGCAACCCGTAGCCCTGCGCGTCGACCATCCCGTGCAGCAGGCGGCAGATGTTGTCGAACATGATGCGCGCCTGGGTGTTGAAGTACTGGTTGTCTCCCAACTCGGGCGTCAGCGCGGCGAAGACGCGGTCGGCGGTGGCGATGGGATCGCCGCCCGGGTCGTTCGGGCGGCGCGGGCGCACGTAAACCATGTTGTACGAATGGCTCGCGAGCTGCGGCTGGTTCCAGGCCGGCAAGGCGAACACGCGCAGCTGCTCGGCCCGACCCGCCAAGAGCGCAATCGCCTTCACCACCCGGATGTTCTCGTCGCTGCCCTTGGCATCGATGACGAGGATGCCCTTGCCGTCGAGGGCGTCCTGAAGCACGGCCGGCCACAGTACGCTTGCGGTCTTTCCCGACCCGGTCTTGCCCAAGACATGCCGGTGCATCGTCTTCTGTTGCTGGCTGATGTAGACGGGCCGCCAGGACCATCCCAAGCGGTGCCGGCGACCTTCCAATCCCACAAACAGCGTTCCCGGGGGCCGGCGGGCGATCTCCGCCAGCACGTCGACCTTCCGCTGCGGGAATTTCAGCTCCTCCGGCTTGAGAAAGGATCCCGTGACGCGGGCGACCACCTGGTTGTGCCAGAAGAGGAGCGCGGCCCGCGTCCCCAGCACCACCACGCTCACCACGACCAGGGCGGCGAGCAGGGCGAGCCACGGATGCGCCGCGAACGGCGCGCGCAAGCTCCCGTAGATGAGCAGCGCCGGCCAAAAGACCCGCGCGAGCATGGGCAGCTCGCGCGCGAGCGCCCCCGAGTAGGCAAAGCGGAACGCGACTTCGAAGATGGCGATGGCGACCGCGGCCGTGATGAGCGCTCGGACCGGAAGCGGCACCACTTCACCTGGCCGGCCGGTCGCGGTCAGACCGGTCATAGCTTGCTGCCCAGCTGCGTTCGGTAGCGCTCGACGAGTGCGACCATGCGCTCGAACTCGGGCGTGTACTCCGGATAGGGGCACCCTTGCGCCCGGATCGCTGGATTCGCGCGAAGGTACTGGCGCACGGCCTTGTAGGTCGCAGCCACCTGGGACACGAACGAACAGGTCAGGCGCAGCTCAAAGCGCTCCACGGACGCAGGCGTCTCCGCCACGGCCGGAAGGCGCAGGCGTGCAGAGAAATGCGCAGCAGCCTGCGCAAAGGTCAAGGCGCTCACCGCCAGCGGAACCGCCCGGTTCTGCCCTCGCCAACTCGCGATGATGGCACCGAGGTTCGCCGCCCGCTGGTCCGAGTGAACGAGGAAGGCGAGCTCTGCGCGCCACCCGTCCGGATACTTCTGCGCGTAGAAGGTCTGCTGCGCGCCTTCCGCGACGAACGCCGCGTACCGGTGGATCTTGGACATCGCGGAGCCGAGCGAGTTCTCGTCCTTCCGCACCAGCGGATGCCCGCCCATCTCGCATTCGAGGAAGACGCGGACGCGCTGGCTCGGGAGCTCGAGGATCGCGTCGGGCACCAGCCGCCGCTCCTCCATCCGCCCTGTTCGTCCGCTTAGCTCCTGCCATGGGAGTCCGACGTTGTCGGTCGAGATCCACCAGAAGGGATAGCGCGAAGGCGAGATGCGTTGGCGCGCGCAGCCTTCCGCCAGGGCGACGTACAGATCGTTGAGTCTCACCGTGTGCTCGAGGAACTGCGCCTTCACGTCCTGCATCGCCACCGCCGGCGCGCGACCGAGCACCTGGCGCGCGATCGAATGGCCGAGCGGCTCGGTCGCGTAGACCGCCACCCATGCTCCTTCGCGGTCGCGGTACTGGAGGCGCCGGAGGTACGGCGGCCTGACTTCGCACAGCCTCATCAGCCGTCTTCTGCACACGATGTCCGACGGCCCCTCTTTGCTGCTCGCTCCCCCTCCCTCTTTCCCATTGAGCGTCCTGACGAACACGATCCTTTTCAGTTGCTGGAGCGTGAGATATCTCGCCGTCGCTACATGCCCCATCAGCTCCTTATCTCTCCCTGTGAGACGCACCATCGACGTCGGGCTTTCCGTGTTTTCCTCTTTCGCTTTTGCTTCTTCTTTTTCCTCTCTCATCACTTCTCACTCCCTCAACCTCTCTGTTCTCTCCCTCAACTGACCCACCGATCTCCCTTCTGACCCTCCTCCCAACTGGCCACCCCGCCCCCCGCCAATTGGACCAAGCTTCGAGGCTGCCTCCGACCCCTCGATCCGGTCGTTGGGAGCGAGGGGTCGGGGGCAGCCTCGCCCGCGATCTCGCCCTTATCGGCGGGGGGCGGGGTGGCCAGCTCCTTCCCGCAAAAGCAAGGACTTACGCGCTCCAAACTCATCAGCTGCCTCATCAGCAAAGTGGTTCGCGAACTAGTACCTGTGCTGATGACCTTCCTGATGAGGCGCCGAACCACCCTGCTGACGACCTTGCGAACCACCCTGCTGACGACTTCCGTCGCCTGCGACGCCGGCCTGGTCACGGCTCTGAGGCCTCGCTTGTAAGCGCCTTCCGGAGCTGCTCGAGGACCGCTTCGCGCTCATCGACTGGTGCACGAGCCAGGCGCTTCGTGAAGACCACGAATCTGTCCGCCTTCACCTCGAATGTCGGCAGTTCCTTCGGACCATCATTTGCGTCCTCCGCCGGTGCCTTACCGGACAGGAGGCGCTCGACGTGCGAGCGGATCCGTTGTCGGCTCCAACCCTCCGACAGCGCGCGCATCACGACCGGCTCCGTCTTCACGTCTGCGATCGGTCGTCCGTTGGGCCGACCACCTTCGGTGCCAGGATGCTTCCGCCGGTGCTGCTCGTAGACTTTCAGGAACTCCAGCGCCGCATCCAGCGTCAGCCGCCGCGTCTCGTGCTTGCTGCGACCGCCGCCCTCAGCGGTGTCACCGACGGGCACCTTGAGCCCACGCGTGAGTGCCTTCTTGATGCACTCGGGGCCCTCGACAATACGCAGCCGTCGCGAGACCCGGAGCTCATCGATTCCGAGCCGCTCGGCGAGCGCCTTCGCCGTTGCGAGTCCGTACTTCTGCATCAGATTCGCGTAGGCAGCGCCTTCCTCAGCTGGAGAGAGGTCCTCTCGCTGGATGTTCTCGAGGAGGCAGTGGAGAGCGGCCGCCTCGTCACTGAGGTCGATGACTTCCGCCGGAATCGTGCTCCACTCGCCCGGCGCGCCCTTCGCACAGAGCAGCTTGAACGCGGCGTGGCGGCAGTGACCCGCGACGATCTGGAAACGCGTCCCCGCGCGCCGAACGACGATGCGATGGATGAGGCCGCGCTGAAGAATCGTTTCGGCCAACTCCTCGATATAGTCGGGATCGACATACTGCCGGGGCTGGTCAGGATTATCGTCGAGCAGCTCGACTGGGATGCGCATCTGCTCGCCGTCTCGGAACGGCCGTTTAGCGATATCGCTCGTATCCACGCTCACGTGGTGAGTCATGCGCGTGAGTACTTGGTCGCATCCATGAATTGCGCCTATGTCGGACTCATGTTTCGCCTTCACCGTTCACCTCCCATTGAGAATCCATCGAATACGAACCGCAGCGCTCAAGGCCTGTCCTCGCGCCCAGCACTCGGAATGACACTCGTTGGGGACCAAACAAGGAGGCCGTGCGGTGCCATCTGGCGCTTCATCTATGGAAATACGTTTGTATTGTCAAGTCCGAGCTCCGCGGAGGCCGTCGAGGTTGGTCGATGCCGAGGGCGCGAAGGAAGCGCGGTGGGTGCTATGATGTCAGGTAGCTTCGACCCCGTTGGAGAAATCTGACGCCGCGCCTACGGCTGGTCGGGCCACAGCCGCTGCTGTAAGGGTCCTCCGATATTTGCGCAAGGCTTGGCTAGGTCAGTCCGCAAAGCGGGCGGCGCCGAGGGCCGTCTCGAGCACCGGCGCGTCGTCAATGCGCTCTGGATCTCGCCAGCCGCTGTTGCTGCCTTCGCGCGCGCCTGCGGGGCCAAGAAAAGGGCGAACTCGGGATGGCTGCAGAGGATCGCCCGATGAGCAGTTTGTCTCAGGCGAGCTGGCTCAGCCGACCGGCGCACGCCGGGCGCTTGACCTGCTCGCCTCCATGGGGTCGATCGTTTTCGTGTTCGCACTCGCTATTCGGACCGCTGAGTTCGTCTTCTATCACCTGCGAGCTGCGGCACGGCCGCTGAGCGGCTCGGCCGCCTTAGCCGCCGCGTTTCCCCGGAGCTTCATGCCGACGGCACCCAATTGTCGACCACCGCCGCGCATCCGTCGCGCTGCGGCACGAGCGCTCCCTTCGAAGTTGGATGAGGTGGCGGCCGACGGCCGCCAGGATGTACTACGCACGGCACGCTCGAGCAGGACAAGCGGGTTCTCGCGCGTGCAGGGGACGAAGGTTGAGCTGGTTCGCAGAAGCGGCTCGTGGTCCACTGGTTCGGTGGTCACCTCGCTCTCCAGGAGCCTGTTCGAGCCGCGGATTGCTGCGCGGCCGCATGTGGCGTTCGAGCGGCTCCGAACCTCTATTGTCCACGCCGGCGCTCGGCACCTTATGGACGACGTCTTCGATCGCATGGGCGATCCCGACGGTAACTTCGTCGATGACTTCCAGGGGCTAGGGTTTCACTCGCGACTGTTCGAGCTCGCGTGCTTTGCCTACCTGGAGGAGTCCGGGTGGACCATCGAACGCCGGCAACGAAGCCCCGATTTCCTCGTGACGAAGGGGACCGGAAAGCTTGCCATTGAGGCGGTGACGTCCAACTCGCCGCTGGGTCGAGACGAAGACATCGCGGCGTTCCGCATGCCCGACCCCCGCGATCAGGACATCGTGACAAAGTGCAACGACGAGTTCCCAATTCGGATGGGCAGCGCGCTCTTCAGCAAGCTCCAACACCGCTACTGGGAACAGCCGCACTGCAGAGGCTTGCCCTTTGTCCTCATCATCGGGCCGTTCCATGAGCCGGGAAGCACTACTTACGTCGATGAAAGCCTGGCGCAGTGTCTTTTCGGCATCGAGCGCTACGGAGACTGGGTCGCGCGTGACGGACTCCTCGTTCGCGAAGGGCCGGTGACGTCGCACTCCTTCGATGGGAAAACGATCCCGTCGAATTTCTTCGCCAGCGACGGGGCTGCGAATGTGAGCGCTGTGCTGGTGGTGCAACCAGTTCACAGTCCCCAGGTTCTTCCGGATCGTCGCCGAGTCGCACGGACTTCCCGAGAGCCTCGGTTCCGCCGTGGTCCGCGGCATGCGCTCCGGTTCAGATGGCTACTCGGCCGAGGAATTTGAGTACGAAGTGGGCGATGGCACCGTGGAGCGCGAGTCGTGGTCGCGGGGCGTTACCGTGTTCATCAACCCCAACGCACGTGTACCCCTGCCGGACGGCGCTCTCGATTGCACCAGCGTCTTTCGAATCCGCGGCGGCCGCCTCGTTCGCGAGGTGCGAGGCTTTCACTCACTCACGTCGTTCACGATGATGAGCAGCGGCCCGATGCGCCCGCCCGGGTCGCTCTGAACCGTCGGCCGTTGCTCCGGACCGGACCGGCAGGCCCGCTCGCATCTCGCGCGTCCGGACCATCGGCGGCGCGCGATTGCTTGCAGGATCTTGCGCTCGATCTGCGTTTGCCGACTCCGGTAACCCTGGTGTACCTTGGCGACGGCTGGCAAAGTCTGCCAACCAATGCCCGAGGAAGAAGCTGGTCCCAAATGCCAGACGAGATCCTCACACTGCCCGAGGTCGCCGAATTGCTGAAGGTTGCGGAGAAGACCGTCTACACGATGGCTCAGAAGAGAGAGATCCCGGCGTTCAAGGTGCGCGGGCAGTGGCGCTTCAAGCGTGAGGACATCGACCGCTGGATCGAGGAGCGGAAGGCTGCCTCGCGGAACGATGACGGGAAGAGCGGCCATGAGAGCTGACCACCGAGGGGTGGAGCGCCGATGAAGTGGGAAGACCTTAAGCCGAGCCGGGTCCTGCTCGACTCCCTCATCTCCGTCGTTGTTATGGAACAAGGTCGGCCCTGGAATTTCGACGGCGATCGGCAGCTGATCCTGCAGAGTGAGGCGGGCTGATGGCACGAGCGACCGCCTCGGTCACGGAGCGCACGATTTCGGCCCCAGCGGCGGGGACCGCGCAACCCGACCGCTCGGAGTCGGCTCGGGTACGGCGCAATGGTGACGTGACGCCTCGACGCCTGCTCGGCGCTTTCTACACGCCGGACGACCTTGCGACGGTGCTCACTCGATGGGCGTTGGAAGAAGGGCCGGGGACCGTGTTAGATCCCAGCTATGGGGGATGCGCGTTCATGCGCGCGGCCGTCAACGTACTGCGCGAGCATGCTGCACCTAACCCTGGGAAGCTCGTTTTCGGTGTGGACGTCGATCCGAAGTGCGGGCGCTACGCGCGAGATCTCGTTCCCAGCACGAACCACATCACGGCCGACTTCCTCTCGATTGGGCCCGAGAAAGTGCCCGGCTCTCCGTTCAAGGCAATTGTCGGGAATCCTCCCTACGTTCGCCATCACTGGCTCAAAGGGGCACGGCGGCGTGCAGCACACTCATCCGCCAAGCGGGCCGGTCTTAGCATCCAAGGGACTGCCAGTACATGGGCATATTTCGTCATTCATGCACTCGACTTCCTAGACGCGGATGGCCGCCTTGCTCTTCTTGTTCCTGAAGCGATTCTCCAAGCCGATTACTCGAGAGCTATCCGAGAGCTGCTGCAGAAGCGCTTTGCAAACGTTCTTCTAGTGCATGTCCGGGATCGTGTCTTCAGCGGCACGGACGAGGCGGTAGTCGTCATCGCTGCCAAGGGACGAGGACCTGGAAAGACGCGGGTCGAGGCCATAGAGGGCGCCAATGAGCTGGCTTCCATCCTGAAGACAAGTTCCGACCCACCGTCGACGCAGCGGAGAGTGATCGGCAATGGACGGGAGCTACGGAGTGACGTCTACGATCTCGTTCTGGAACTTGCTGGCTTGGATACGGTCGTGCCGCTTGGGGACCTCGCGAGGATCCGCATTGGCTTCGTGACGGGGGCGAACCATTTCTTTATCCGAAGCCGCTCCGACCTCGATGAACATGAGATCCCAGCGCGGAGCGTGGTGCCCGTGGTCGCTCGAACCCAGTGGATGACTGGTCTCGCCTTCACTGAGCGAGACCACCGTCGCCTCACAGACCTTGGACGAAGAACACTCCTGACACGCCCAACGGACGCGCTTCTGAAGCAGCAGGGCGTGAGGGCGTGGATCGCGGAAGGGCTTGAGGAGGGTGTGCATCGTCGGCATAAGTGCGCGGTTCGCGAGCCGTGGCATCGCGTGAACGTTGGCATTCGCCCCGATGCATTCGCGACATGCTCGCGATTGAGCTCACCACTGCTCGTCATCAATGCAGCCGGCTATCGATGCAGCAACGCTCTCCACGCAGTGACCTGGAAAACCCCGGCCAGGATCCCGCCCAAGGCCATAGCGGTCTGCTTCCTCTCGAGCCTCGCTGCCGTCTGGGCAGAGATCCACGGTCGCCGATACGGTGGAGGTGTTCTCAAGCTGGAACCCGGAACGATCCAAGGGATTCCGATTCCATTACTTAAAGACGCCGCGGAAATGTTTGTGGACGTCGATTCACTTCTACGGCGCGAGAAAGAGGAACAGGCGCGAGCCGCCGTCGATGACGCTGTTCTGCGTAGGGGGTTAGGACTATCGGAGCGCGACCTCTCTCGCCTTCAACGTGCACGCTCGGAATTGAAGCAGAAGCGTTTGCCCGCCCGAACCGAGGGCGACAATGGCTAAGTTCACAGTCGATACTCATCTCTTCCGCGAACTCGGCGAGTTGCTCGTTGGCCGGGACTCCACGGCGTTGGTAGAGCTCGTCAAGAATGCCTATGACGCGGACGCAAACGAAGTGACTGTTTTTGGCGAACGACTTAACGATCCTGACCACGGCCGGATTATCGTGAAGGATGACGGCACTGGAATGACGTCCGAGATCTTCAATGCCGGCTTCCTGCGTGTCGCGTCGCGGCTCAAGGAAGAGCGAGATCAGCGCTCCCTGCGTTTTGGGCGCCGGTACACCGGTGCGAAGGGCATTGGTCGGCTTGCTGCACACAAGCTTGCCCGCCGCCTCGAGGTCACGAGCATTCCCTGGTCTGAGAACAATTCGGCTAAGCGCGAGACCCTCGAGGCGGTAATCGACTGGGACAAGGTCGAGGCCTGCGCCACACTCGACGACCTGGACAATTCGGACGCGATAACCGTCGCAGCATCTGCCGCGCAGCCACGAGCACGGTCTGGAACAACCATCTCTCTTTCGCGCCTTCGACGCCCATGGACACCAGCAGAGCGCGCACGCTTCTTCGCGGAAGTGCAGTCGTTTGACGCGCCTGAGTTTCTGAAGACCCAGCTTCCGGGAACCGTGCTCGGAAAGCCCCTGCTCTTTGCGTCGCCCAAGATTCGCGAACCCGTCCGCGAGACCGATGGGAGCAACTTCTCAGTGCAGCTTGAGGGTGACTTCGCGGCTGGAGACGAGTACTGGCAGGTCGTCGCCCAAACGGCGAATTGGGTTCTCGAGATTCGGGCGTCGCGTGATGGCACCGTCAATTATGCGGTGGCCCCGACTCGCAGAGCGAAAGCCGAGAACCCCGACGCGGAGCCGTTCGTCACAAGTATCACGCACCCATCTCCAAAGGCCGGACCCTTCTTCGAAGCGCGGATTCTCGTGAGGGTCGGCGAGTTCTCTCGCAATAAGGATCAACGGGTCTGGGCGAGCCGGTCGAGTGGTATTCGGGTCTATCTGGAAGGCTTCCGAGTACTTCCCTATGGCGAGCCGAAGGATGACTGGCTTTCAATCGATGCGGACTACACCCGGCGGCGGCGGACTCTCGACCTGCTTCAGGATTGGAGCGGAGATAAGGCCCTGCCTGAAATCACCGAGGAGGATAAGGACAAGGATGCCCCGCTCGTTCACTTGCCAAACAATAACTATATCGGGGCAGTCTTCCTCACTCAATCCGACGCGGTGTCGCTTCGCCCGCTGGTCAACCGAGAGGGTTTCGTCCCGGAAGCGGGATTCGACAACCTCGTAAGGCTGGTCCGGACTGGCGTTGACATCTGTACGCGAGTACGTGCCGCCGCTGAATACGGGCGGCGACAAGAGCGCAAGCAGAAGAGGATTTCTGATGCCGGCGGGCAGCCGTCAGAGGCCGACTCTAAGCCTCCCGCATCCCGTCAGGGGCTACGCGGGATCGGCGAGGCGGCGGAGCTCGTTCACAAGGCCAGAGCTCTCGTAGGTGCCGGCGACGTTGAAGGCGCCAAGAAAATCGTCGATCGAGCCGAGGCCCACTTGGCCGATCTCCGCGAAACCGCAGAGGACATCATCTCGGAGCAGGCGCTGCTCCGCGTTGTGGCGTCGGTCGGCACCCAAATGGCGGCGTTCGTCCATGAGGTGAACGCGCTTCTCGGCGCGTCACAGACGATCGAGAAGGCCCTCGCGGAGATGCTCTCGGATGAATCCCTCTCGCGACCTCAGCAACGGAAGATCAAGGCGACGCTTTCCGCCGTCGCCGAGTTGAGGCGCGGCCTGGAGCGCCAAGCCTCGTACTTGACAGACGTCATCACCCCTGATGCCCGACGACGACGCGCTCGGCAGCGACTGGCTGATAGATTCAACGCGGCCGCAAGTTTAGTTGCCCATCAGGCTGAGCGCCGCGGGATCCGGATCGTCAACGAGATCGACTCCGAGCTGAGAACGCCACCGATGTTCGCCGCCGAGGTGACGACAGTTTTCGCAAACCTTCTTACCAACGCAGTCAAAGCCGCCGGAGGTGAAGGTGTGATCCGAGCTTCCGCGGGCAAGGACTCCGAGGGCAACATTCGCGTTCGAGTCGAGAACACCGGCGTCGCGGTCAAACTCTCGGAGGCTGAGCGTTGGTTCCGTCCGTTCGAGTCCACGACGACGGAGATCAATCCTGTGCTTGGCCAAGGCATGGGCTTGGGCCTTCCAATCACGCGC
>Ga0066704_10000859_pt1 | contig 12063 bp, 8 predicted proteins | sample GraSoiAngelo_153_FD_66458 | JGI IMG/M metagenome (GOLD analysis project Ga0066704, IMG submission 66458) | Grasslands soil microbial communities from the Angelo Coastal Reserve, California, USA - 14_1009_12_40cm | ecosystem: Environmental > Terrestrial > Soil > Grasslands | place: USA... | reverse complement strand
TGCCGCATGTTCGCACTGCTCCCGGACAAGCCCGACCACATCGCCCTGGAAGAGGACGTCCTCGCCTGGTGGGAGGCCGAAGGGATCTTCGACCGGCTCCGGGAGCAGACCAGCGGCGGCCCGAAGTGGAGCTTCATGGACGGGCCGATCACGGCCAACAACCCGATGGCCGCCCACCACTGCTGGGGTCGGACCCTCAAGGACGTCTTCCAGCGCTACAAGGCGATGCGCGGCTTCGAGCTGCGCTACCAGAACGGTTTCGACTGTCAGGGCCTCTGGGTCGAGGTCGGCGTCGAGCGCTCGCTCGGACTGAACTCGAAACGGGAGATCGAGGAGTACGGGCTCGCCGAGTTCAACGAGCGGTGCAAGGAGCGCGTCACCGAGTACGCCGAGGTGATCACCGAGCAGTCGAAGCGGCTCGGCCAGTGGATGGACTGGGACAACGACTACTACACGTTCTCCGACACGAACATCGAGTACATCTGGCGCTTCCTCAAGGAGTGTCACGCGCGCAGGTGGCTCTACAAGGGCCACCGTTCCGTCGAGTGGTGTCCCCGCTGCGGCACGTCGCTGTCCCAGCACGAGCTGATCAACTCGTACGAGGAGATGTCACACCCGTCCCTCTACGTGCGCCTCCCTCTGCGCGCCCGCAAGGGCGAGTCGCTCGTCGTCTGGACGACCACTCCGTGGACGCTGCCGGCGAACGTCGCCGCCGCGGTGAAGCCCGACGCGGAGTACGGCCTGACCCGTGACGGCGACTGGTGGGCGATCGCGCGGAAGCCGGACGGCCAGTTCGTCCGTCGCGCTCGGGGCGAGGAGCTCGTCGGCCTCGAGTACGAGGGGCCGTTCGACGAGCTCCCGGCGCAGCGGGGCGTCGTCCACCGTGTGATCCCCTGGGACGACGTCACTTTGGAAGAGGGAACCGGGATCGTCCACATCGCTCCGGGCTGCGGCGCCGAGGACTTCGAGCTCGCACAAAAGCACGACCTGCCCGTCCTGATGCCGATCAACGAAGCGGGGATCTTCTACGCCGACTACGGCGAGTTCGAGGGCCGCTCGACCGAGGACGTCGAAAAGCCGATCGTCGTCGAGCTCGAGCGACGCGGGCGGCTGGTCGAGGCCGGCTCGATCGTCCATCGCTATCCGGTCTGCTGGCGTTGTGCGACGCCGCTCGTCTTCCGAATCGCCGACGATTGGCTGATCCGCGCGGACGAGATCCGCCGGCCGATGCTCGATGCGAACGCAACGGTTGAGTGGACGCCGTCCTTCTACAAGAAGCGCATGGACGACTGGCTTCGCAACATGGACGACTGGAACATCTCGCGCCGCCGGTACTTCGGTCTGCCGCTGCCGTTCTATCCGTGCGAGTGCGGGACGCTGAACGTGATCGGCTCGCTCGACGAGCTGCGCGAGCGCGCGACGAGCGGGCTCGAGCAGTTGAAGGAGCTGCACCGGCCCTGGATCGACGACGTTCCGATCTCGTGTGCGCAATGCGGCCGGGAAGTGCGGCGAATCCCCGAGGTCGGCGACGCGTGGCTCGACGCCGGCATCGTGCCGTTCTCGACGCTCGGCTGGCAGAACGAGAAGTGGGTGGAGCACGGCTATGCAAGCGGCGCGTCGGCGGGGGTCTCGGGGGCCGACCTTCCGGATCACGCGTACTGGGAGAAGTGGTTTCCGGCCGACTGGGTCTCGGAGATGCGCGAGCAGATCCGCCTGTGGTTCTACTCGCAGAGTTTCATGTCGGTGACGCTGGTCGGCCGCTCGCCGTACAAGGCGGTGCTCACGTACGAGAAGCTGGGTGATGAGACGGGCCGCGAGATGCACCGCTCGTGGGGAAACTCGATCGACGCGGCCGAGGCACTCCAGAACATGGGGGCCGACGTCATGCGCTGGATGTTCTGCGAGCAGGTGCCGAGCCAGAATCTGAGATTCGGCTACGGGCCCGCGGCCGAGATCAGGCGGCGGCTCCTGACGTTCTGGAACTCGGTCAAGTTCTTCGTCGACTACGCGAACGTCGTGGACTTCTCGCCGACGGCTGAGTCGCCCGGAGACTTGCAGCCGCTGGACCGGTGGCTGCTCGCGCGCACGGAACAGCTTGTCGCGGAGCTGACCGATGCGTACGAGCGGTTCTGGACGCCCGATTTGATCCGAGCGTTCGAATCCTTCGTCGACGATCTGTCGAACTGGTACATCCGCAGGTCGCGGCGCAGGTTCTGGAACGGCGACACGGCGGCGCTGTGGACCCTGTGGAGCGCGCTCACGCAATCGGTGCGTGTCGTCGGGCCGGTGATGCCGTTTCTCGCCGAGCACCTTTGGCGGGTGCTCCGCACGGAGGAAGCGCCGGAGTCGGTGTTCCTCGTCGGCTGGCCCGAGGTACAGCCGGTCGACGAGCAACTCCTTGCGGAGATCGCTGAGGTGCGTCAGATCGTTGAGTTGGGTCGGCAAGCGCGTGGCGAGCTTGGATTGAAGATGCGTCAGCCGATCCGCCGCCTGCATGTGTACGGAGCGCGATTCGCCGAGAGCCATGAGGACGAACTTCTTGACGAACTCCGGGCGAAGGAATTGGACCTCAGTACGCGGCCGCTGGTCCGCCACACGTACAAGCCGAACCTCCCGGTATTGGGTCCGAAGCTCGGCAAAGCGCTATCTGCGGTCCGTGAAGCTCTTGCCGCCCATGACTTCGAATCCCTCCAGGACGGGCGGATCCGCGTTGCCGGTCATGAGCTCTCGCCGGATGAGTTGATTATCGACCGCGCGCAGGAACCCGGCTGGGCACACGCCGACAGCCTTGCCGTTGGCGTTGACCCGGCGCTCGACGACGAGCTGCTGCTCGAAGGCCGCGTACTCGACTTGATCCATCTCGTGAACGCGAAGCGCAAGGACGCGGGGCTCGAGCTCACCGACCGGATCAGGCTGACGCTGCCGGAGACCGAAGCGGATCTCCTGCAGCACGAGCAGTGGATCAAGGACGAGGTGCTGGCCGTGGAGATCCAGACGGACGGCGTCGCCGAGCCGCAGATCACGAAAGCCTGAGGACAAGGGTCAGACCCTCCGGGTCTGACCCGCTTTCAGGGCGGCGCGCAGACGCTCGAGGCCCGCGTCGAGCGCCTCGTCAGTGACGGCGAGCGACAGGCGCGCGTAGCCGGCGCCGCGGGGCCCGAAGCCTTCACCCGGTGCAACGGCGACTCGGTGCTCGACGAGCAGCGACTCGGCCGTCACGCCTTCCGGCAGCCGGAACCAGACGAAGAACGTTCCCTGACTTTGTTCATCGAGGCCGCGCAGCGCCGCAAGTGCGCGGTCGCGCCGGCGCTCGTAGGTCGCGCGACGTTCTTCCACCGACTCCTGCGGCCCGGTCAGCGCGGCGATGCCCGCCTCCTGCACGGGCCGGAAGATCCCCGCGAAGACGTGGTCCTGCAGCGTTTCGATCCGCGACACGAGCTCGGCGTTGCCGAGCACGAACCCCAACCGCCAGCCCGCCATGCCGTAGGACTTCGACATGCTGAACAGCTCGACGCCGACCTCGCGCGCGCCCTCGATCGCGAGGAAGCTCTTCGGCGGCCGGCCGTCGAAGACGAGATCGCCGTAGGCGAAGTCGTGGAGCACCACTGCGCCGGCCCGGCCGGCCCAGCGAACGGCGTCCTCGAACAGTCCGTCGGGCACGCACGCCGCGGTCGGATTGGACGGGTAGTTCAGGTAAAGCGCTGCGCCCCGAGCGGTCTCGAAGTCGGTGAAGGACCCGCGCTCGGCGCCGGCGAGTGCGACCGCGGACGGGTAGTCCGCGTAGCCCGGATCCGGGAGCAGGATCGTCTCGCCGCGCTCGACCGCGACGAGCGCGAACTCCATCAGCGCGGTCTTCGACCCTGGCACGACCGCAACCTCGCGCGCCGGGTCGAGCACGACGCCGTAGACGTCGCGGTAGCGCGCGGCGATTGCCTCCTTCAATGCCGGCAGTCCCGCGAACGGCGCGTACCCGTGCACGTCCGGCTCTGCCGCGCTCCGCTGGAGCGCCTCGATCACGTGCGGCGGCGGGCCTGTCTCCGGATTCCCCCGGCCGAGGTCAATCAGCGGCTCGCCCTCCTCGGCTGCGGCCGCGGCGACCCGGGCGAGCAAGGCCGTGAAGTACTGCTCCGGCAGCCGCCGCACACGGTCGGGGACCTCGCGCATCGGCTGATGCTAGGGCAAACTATGAGGCATGCAGGCCTGCGCGCAGTGCGGAGGCAGCGTCGAGGAGCGGTTCCGCTTCTGTCCGTGGTGCGCTGCGCCGCTGCGCCGCAAGCTCGTCGAGTTCTTCCCCGCGCACCCGCGCGACGAGGGGAAGGCGCTGCGCGTCGAGAGCGCCGTCTCGGTCGACGAGTTCCAAGCCGCGCGCGTCGCCCGCTTTCTCCGACCGTCGAGACCGCGGCCGCACGGTCTCTCAGCCGCATTGAAGGGTTACGCGGCTGAGCTCTCGGCGCGGCGAAGCTCGACCGGCAGCCGGAAGACGACGTCCTCGTAGACGGACGCGAACGGCTCGATCTGCGTGACTCCACGCCCGCGAAACCAATCGCACACGCGTTGCACGAGCGCCTCCGGCGCCGACGCGCCCGACGTGACGCCGACGGTCTCGACCCCGTCGAGCCATGACTCGTCGATCTCGGTCTCGTCGTCGATCAGATGCGCGTCCACGCCCGCGCCGCGCGCGACCTCGACCAGCCGATTCGAGTTCGAGGAGTTGCGCGAGCCGATCACCAGCAGCAGGTCGACCTCGGAGAGCAACTCCTTCACGGCCCACTGGCGGTTTGACGTCGCGTAGCAGATGTCCTCGCGCTGGGGCGCGCGAATGGACGGGAAGCGGCGCCGCAGCACGTCGATGATCTCCGCGGTCTCGTCGACCGAGAGCGTCGTCTGGGTGATGTACGCGACCGGGCCGTCGGGAAGGTCGAGCGCCTCTGCGTCCCCGATCGACTCGACCAGGACGATCGCATCCGGCGCCTCGCCCATCGTGCCGACCACTTCCTCGTGGCCCGCGTGCCCGATCAGGACGACGCGGTAACCGTCCGCAGCGTACCGCCGCGCCTGCACGTGCACCTTGGTGACGAGCGGGCACGTCGCGTCGATCGTGTTCAGCCGCCGCGCAGACGCGCGTGCGTAAACCGCGGGTTCGACCCCGTGCGCGGACAACACGAGCGTCGCTCCCTCCGGTGCGTCCCGCTCGTCGTCGACGAACACGGCGCCGCGTTCCTCGAGCTCACGGACGACGTGCGCGTTGTGGACGATCTGCTTGCGGACGTAGACGGGTGCGCCGTACAACGCGAGGGCCCGCTCGACCGTCTCGACCGCGCGTTCTACCCCGGCGCAGTATCCCCGAGGCGAGGCCAGAAGCACTCGCTGAACCACCTACAGCCAAGGTAGCAACAGGCCTCTCGGAGGCACCCGGGGAACCGTCAAAGCCCCTGAAAATGGAAAAGACCCGTCGCTCGGGGGGGTCGGTGGCGACGGGCCTCTTCCAGTGCTCACCGCGGACTGCAAGGCCAGGAACGCGCCGCGGTTCGCATCGCCCAGTGGCCGGGACGCTAATGAGTCGGCCTCTCCTTTCCAATAGGCCGTTCGGCCCATCTTCGAAAGTCGCAGGAAGTCGGTCCTGACGCGTGAAAACCGCGCTGAGGACGGCCTTTTCGGCCCCGTCGACCAGCCGCTGACCGCTCCGTACAATCAGGACGCCCCAGTGACACAATCGGCTCAAGCTCTGTGGCTCAACGCGGTGCCGCTCCTCGTTGTGGCCGCGGCTTACCTCGGAGGGACGGCCCTGCTGGCGCCACGCCTCTGGGCGGAGCGGGGGCGGGCGACGCCCGTCGACTGGGCGCTCGTCCTGCTCTTCCCAAGCCTCGCCGTCGTGGCGGCGGCTTACGGGACGGCGCTGGCCGTCGACCGGACAGCCCTCCCGGGAGGCGTCTGGCCCACGCTCGCCGTCGCGCTTGCCCTGCTGGCGCCGCCCGCCCTCGTCCTGGCTCGGTGGCGGGAGCGCGCAGTCGTCGCGACGGCTGGCGTCGGCGTCCGGGAGGCAGTCGAGACCTCGACGCCGCGCGATCGCGAGCTCGGGTCGATGGCCGAGACCTCGGGCGAGCTCGCGGCGGCGCGCGAGGCCGAAGCCGTGGCGAGGCTCCTGCTCGTCCAGGTGGAAGGGCTCGTCGGCGTCGACGTTTCGGCGCTCGTTCTGGTCGCCGACGATGGACGAACTGCTCGCGGCTGTCTGCTTCGCAAGGACGGACGCGAGCTCGAGTGGTTCAGGGAGTTCCAGTTCGACCTCGAGCACGAGCCCTCCGGGATCGCGAGCGCCGTCTCCGAGGGCGCCCCGTTCACGGTCTTCGACGCCGCGTCCACGCAGGTCAACGGAAAGCTCGTCGATGCGGTCGGCGCGAAGAGCACCGCCTATTTCCCGGTGCTCGCGGAGGACCGCGTGATCGCGGTGCTCGTGATCGGGACGGCGGGCGAACGGCGTGCGTTCGACACCGAAGAGATGAATCTCCTGCAGGCCTTGGCCGACGATGCCGCGCTCGCGCTCGCGCGCGCACGAACGACGTCGCAACTCGCGGACGCACTCCACCGCGAGCGGCGGCGCATCGATCACTTCTTCCGGATCGCTTCGGTCCTCGGCCAGTCCCTGTCGCTCGAGGCGACGCAGGACGCGGTCGCGCAGGCGGCCAACGAGGCGCTCGGCGGCTCGTTCGCTGCGGTGCTGATGCCGCGCGGGTCGGCGCTCGAGCTGGCAGGTGCGGCCGATCTACCGGCGGCTTTGAGAGACGCGCTGCTGCACGAACTGCCCGGCTCGGCCGAGGTCCTCCAGCGAGCGGCGACGGACGCACGCGTGCTTGCGTCGACGGACGTCGCGGACGACGACCGTTTCGAGGCGGACTGGCTCGAGCTGGCGAAGCGGTGCGGCTACCGCGCGCTGCTCGCCGTTCCGGTCGCGAGCGCGCGAGAGGGGACGAACGGGCTCGTGCTCGTCTTCTTCGAGGCGACTCGTGCGTTCGCCGACGAGGACCTCGAGCTCGCGCGCCACCTGGCCGACGCCGCGCGCGGCGCACTCGAGCGGAGCGAGCTGTTCGAGGCCGAGCGCACAGCGCGGAGGCTGTCGCAGCAGCTCGCGCGTACCGGCGGTGTTCTTGCGACGGAGCTCGATCCCACTGCGGTGCTGGACGAGGTCGTCCACCAGGCGCCCGAACTGCTCGGGGCCGACGCGTGCGCGATCCGGACGGTCGAGGACGACGAGCTCGTCGTCGGCGCAGCGAGCGGTGCCGGCGCAGAATCGGCAATCGGCACGCGAGTCCCGTCGAGCGCGCGCCTCTCCGGGGACGTCTTCCAGTCCCGGGCGCCCGTCGCAGTCGACGACACGACGCAGGACGACCGACTGCTCGCGGCGGACCCGATTCTGACCGCGGGGTACCGTGCGTTCCTCGGTGTCCCGCTCTCCGGGCCGGAGGGATCCCTGCACGGGGTGCTCGCCGTCTACGCCGAGCGTCCACGCACGTGGCGTCCCGAGGAGATCGAGGCACTCCTCGCACTCGCCGCGAACACGTCCGCCGCGCTGTCGAATGCCGAGCTGTACTCGCGCGTCTCGCTCGAAAAGGAGCGCAGCGTCGCGATCCTGGCCAACGTCGCCGACGGCATCGTCGCCGTCGACCGCGACGGCCAGGTCGTGCTCTGGAACGCTGCCGCCGGGGAGATCACCGGCGTCCCGGCCGCCGAAGCACTCGGGAGCACGCCCGCGCAGGTGTTGCAACGAACGCTCGCGTCAGAGGAGGACGGCCCGTCGGGCCCGCGTCTGGTCTCGATCACCCGCGGCGGCGAGGAGGTCTGGCTCTCGCTGTCCGAAGCCGTGATGCGCGATCCGCTCGGCGAGGTCGCCGGCCGCATCTTCGCGTTCCGCGACATCTCGGCCGACCGGATGGTCGAGCAAGTGAAATCCGACTTCGTCGCCGCCGTCTCGCACGAGCTCCGGACACCGCTGACGTCGATCTACGGCTTCGCCGAGACGCTGCTGCGCCAGGATGTCCTGTTCGGGGAGGAGGAGCGGCGCATCTTCCTCGGCTACATCGCGTCGGAGTCCGAGCGCCTGACCGGGATCGTCGACCAGCTCCTGAACGTCGCGCGGCTCGACGCCGGCGACCTGCACGTCGAGCCCGAGCCGATCGACGTCGCGTCCGTCGTGTCGGAGGTGGTGGGGACGGTCCAGGAGACAGGCGCCGTCAACGGGCAGCGCGTCGAAGTCGACCTCCCGGCCGAGCCGCTCTCGGCCGAGGCCGACCGCGACAAGCTGCGCCAGGTCTTCAGCATCCTCGTCGAGAACGCGCTCAAGTACTCGCCCGACGGCGGCACGGTCACCGTCGGCGCACGGCGCACGAAGGACGCCGTCGAAGTCCGCGTCATCGATGAAGGCGTCGGGATCCCCGTCGCAGAGCAGGAGCGGATCTTCCGGAAGTTCTACCGAGCGGAGTCGACCGTCCGGGACGGCGCGGGCGGCACCGGCCTCGGCCTCTTCATCGCCCGGGAGCTGGTGACGGCAATGGGCGGCAGGATCTGGGTCGAGTCGAGCGAAGGGGAGGGGTCGAGCTTCGCGTTCGAGCTGCCTGTTGCGCGCGAGTAGAAGACAGGCGCAACGGGTAGACGCGCGCAAACGGCCCTAAGCACCGCGTGATGACCAAAGTGCTCGTCATCGACGACGAGGCGCCGATCCGGCTCCTCTGCCGCGTGAACCTCGAAGCGGAAGGCATCGACGTGGTCGAGGCGGCCGACGGCCCCGCTGGGATCGAAAAGGCGAAGGGCGAGAAGCCCGACGTCGTGCTGCTCGACGTGATGATGCCGGGGCTCGACGGGTGGCGCGTGGCGGAGCAGCTGCTCGAGGACGATCGCACGAGCGGGATTCCGATCATCTTCCTGACGGCGCGCGCGGAGTTCCGCGATCGGGCGAAGGGGTTGGACATCGGCGGCATCGATTACGTGACGAAGCCGTTCAACCCGCTCGAGCTGGCGCCGCTCGTTCGCGCGCTCCTCGATCGCATCGATCGCGGCGAACGCGACGAGCTCCGTGCCGAGAAGCTCGGCGAGCTCCGGTCATTGATGGAGTCGGAGTAGTCCAAGCGAAAAGAGACGCGCGCACTCCCTGTGCGCGCGTCTCTTACGCCTTCACCAACGGCTAGAGGCCGGCGAAATCTGCCGTGACGACCAGCGCGCCGGGCCGGCCGGAGAAGGAGCCTTGAAAGGCGCCGATCCCGACGCGGCGAAAGCCCGGTCGAAGCAGTACGGCACGGTGGGCCGGGCTCGCCAGCCACTGGCCGACGACCCACGAGGCGCTCATCGGCCCCCAGGCCAGGTCCTCACCGAACACAGGGCCTGCGGCGCCCGAGGACCGGACGCGCGACGTGAACGCGCCGTGGGAGAAGTACTGCCGGTGCAGCATGTCCGCGGAGTGCGCGCGGGCGACGCGGACGAGACGGAAATCCACCCGCAGGGGGGCGAGGCCACGGCTCGTGCGGACCCCGTTCATGACGCTGAGCAGGGAGTCTTCCGAGGAGGTCAGCCCTCGTGCGGAGGCCGTCGACGCCGCCCCGAATACGAGCAAACCTGTAAGAAAAGCAACAAGAACCTTCTTTGTCTTCAACATTCGCGGCAGTGTGGAGAAGGCATCGGACAGCGCCTATCCCCCAAAAGGGGGATACGCGGCCCGTCTTTCCTGCAAACAGCGTCAACGGGCGGTTTGGGCAAGGGCGATTCCGGCCAGGGTCAGCGCCGCTCCGGTGAGCTGGACGCCGTCCAGGGACTCGCCCAGCCAGGCCCAGGCGACAAGGATCGCGACGACCGGCTCGAGCATCGCCACGATCGCCGTCCGCGTCGCTCCGATGCGTGGCAGCGCCCCCACGACGAGCGCGAACGGCACGATCGACCCGAGCACGATCATCCACGCGATCAGGAACCAGAGCGGCGCGTGCAGCGAGCTGATGTGGCCCAGGAGCGAGGTGCTGCCGCTGAACGCGTCGCCCGGGAACGACCACCACGGCTGGACCACGGCCCAGAAGAGGGCGGCGAACAGGAAGCCCCACGCGAGGAGTGAGATCGGGTCGCGCCCGCGCGTGCCGCGTTCGGCCAGCAGGATGTAGAAGGCGAAGCTGAGACAGGCCACGCCGGCCACGGCGATGCCGACCCCGTCGAGCTTTCCGCGCCAGAGCTCGACGATCAGGACGAGCCCGGCGAGGCTGAGGACGAGCGCGACCCACAACCGCCGGCGGACCCGCTCGTGGAACGCGAACCGCGCCCAGAGAGCGACGAGCAGGGGTGCGAGGAACTGGATCAGGAGTGCCTCGCCGATCGGTAGGCGGTGGATCGCGAAGAAGTACGACCACTGGACGAGCGCGAGGCCGCCGGTTCCGAGCGCGGCGACGAGCACGAGCTCACGACGGGTGATCGCGATCGCCCCCGGGCGTGTTGCGAGCACGATCAGCGCCAGACCTGCGAAGGCGCCCGTGGACCGCACTTCGGTCAGGCGCTGCGCGCCAAAGCCGGTGTGCTCGATCACCTTGACGACGGACGCGTTGACCCCGAACAATGCCGCGGCGACGGCGACCATCGTGTAGCCGGCGGCGGCTGAACGCTCCACCGCGCGAACGTATCCGACGGCCTCGCCGGGGCTTAACAATTTGCTGTCGCAATCCGCACGATCCCTTCAAGACACGGGCGTATCGTCGGCACGTTCGAGCAACCACCGGCTCGTCGCCGGGGCCGGCAACGACCGGCACGCGTTCAGGAGGGGGCAGCGGCCAGTCCGCGGCCGTCCCGGCGACGACCGAATCAGCGGCGCCGCGGCCTACACTTCCGGTACGGGGCGTAGCGCAGCCTGGTTAGCGCGTCGCGTTTGGGACGCGAAGGTCGCCGGTTCGAATCCGGCCGCCCCGACTTTCGCAGGCTGGACTTGCTCCTCGGAAGAGCCCTAAGGCGTCATCTGCATCTTCGGCGCGTGCATGGTGCCGGGCTGTGTCAGGCCCGGCACGGTGCCCGGTGCTGCCGCGAGCCAGATTCCGAAGGCGACGAACGCGACGGCGAAGACACGCGAGAGCCGGTCGCCGTAAGGGAGCACCTTCTGAGCGAAGATCAGCGCGGCGACGACCGCCATCCAGAACAGGCTCATCACGCCAAGTGCGAACAGCACGACCATCAGCCCCCAGCAGCAGCCGACACAGTACGCGCCGTGCTCTGCGCCCATCCGTAGAGCACCCGAGACTCCGTCGCGCCACCCCGCGAGGACGAACTGCATCGGCGAGCGGCAGTGACGCATGCAGACCCCCTTCAGCGGCGTCAGTTCGTAGAGCCCGGCGAGCGCCACGAGCGCGCCTGCGACGTACGGGCCGCCGCGATCCCAGTTCAGGAAACCAATGTCGAGCGCACGCACGCCGCGATAGAGGCCGAATGCGGCGAGGCCGTACACCGTCCAGACGGCGAAGTACGAAGCCGCGAAGATCCACGTCGGGACGTACGGAAGGTCGCGCCGCGCCTTCTCTGCCGAGACGCGGTCGAACAGAAGCACCATCGGCGCCACCGACGGCAGCATCATCGCGGCCATCATCGTCACCCAGATTCCGACGAACCAGCCGAGCCCGCCGAGATTCGTGCCCGGCCCCATGTCCATCCCCGACATCCGATCGACGGTGACGATCCAGGCGACGAGCGCCGCGCCGAGCAGTAGCGCACCTTGCTGCGTGAGCCGCGCCGTCATGCGCCTGCGGTCCGTGTGCCGGCGAGCACGCCGAGGTTGGAGACGATGAACGGAACCACGAAGTTGAGACCAATCTTGACGGCAGTCGCGCCGGTCGCGTTCCCGTGCACGATCACGTCGCCCTCATTGATGATCGACAGGACGCAGCCGACGATCAGGGCGATCGTCAGCGTGCGCCGGAGGTTCGACGGCGTGCGGCACGTCGCGAGGGCAGCGCGGAGCTCCATGACCGAGACGATACGACGGCCGGCGCGGTAGCTCAACGGCGGTCGTAGACGCCGACGATGGCCTCGCTGCGCAGGAAGCGGGCCAGGTAGTAG
>Ga0066704_10000853_pt1 | contig 12084 bp, 11 predicted proteins | sample GraSoiAngelo_153_FD_66458 | JGI IMG/M metagenome (GOLD analysis project Ga0066704, IMG submission 66458) | Grasslands soil microbial communities from the Angelo Coastal Reserve, California, USA - 14_1009_12_40cm | ecosystem: Environmental > Terrestrial > Soil > Grasslands | place: USA... | reverse complement strand
ACGATCCGCAGCAGCGTCGTCTTCCCGCAGCCGCTGGGACCGATGACACAGAGAATCTCGTTACCCGGGACATCGAGACTACACGAGCTGAGCGCCGCAGTCCCGGCCCGGCCAAAATTCTTGGTGATCTGATCGATGACGACCATCGACGCGCCCACCGTGGGCCCAGGGTGTGGAACAGCACCGATCCGGCCGCCGGACCTCACGGGATGGCATCCTCAGCGGTTTCGATCAGGTGCGCCAGCGTCTCCAGGAACTGTGCGGCCCGGGCACCGTCGGCCACTCGATGATCACAGGAGAGCGTCAACGTGAGCATCGGGCGGACCGCAGGGATGGCGCTGATGGCCACCACCCGGTCGGCGATCCGGCCGACGGCAAGGATGGCAGCCTGCGGCGGATTGAGGATCGGATAAAATGCGTCGACGCCGTACATCCCCAGGTTGCTGATCGTAAACGTGCCGCCACAGACATCTTCGGGGCGCAGGCGACCGGCCTGCGCACGCGTCACGAGGTCAAAGCGCGTTCGCGCGATCTCCAGTAGCGACCGGTCGTCGGCCCGCTGCAACACCGGCACGATGAGCCCCGTGTCGGTCGCGACCGCCACGCCGATACCGATCTGGTCGGAGGAGACGATCTGCCCGTTCTCCCATCGCGCGTTGAGCCTCGGGTGCCGGCGCAGCGCTCTCGCCGTCTGTACGATCAGCAGGTCCGTGTAGGTGATCGACGGGATCTGCGACTGCAGTTGCTCCCGTCGCTCCACGAGTCGCGCAGCGGAGACCTCGCGCGTGAGATAGAAGTGGGGCGCGCTGGTCCAGCTCCGGGTCACCCGATCGGCCATCACGCGCCACGCGCTGCCTCCCGTGTCGGCGAGACCCACAGGGGGCGCCGGCGTTCCCTTCGCGTTCATGACGTCCGCGGCGGTGATTTCCCCGCCTGGTCCGGAGCCGGTCACGGTCCACAGATCCACTCCGAGTTCGTGCGCCAGCCGCCGAGCCCTTGGAGACGCCGGAGGGCGGCCGGGCTGCCGGGCCGGTGGTCCCTGTGTTTCGTGGACGCGCGCGGCCGGCTGCGCCGTCCCTGGTGCCACCGGTGTTGAGGCAGGCGGGGGCTCCCCCGGGGCCAGGATGACGGCGACCACGTGCCCCACGGGCACCTCCTGGCCGGCGAGCGTGCGCACGCCGGCCAGAACGCCGGAGGCGGGCGACTCAATCTCCACGGTGACCTTGTCCGTCTCGATCTCCATCAACGGCTGACCCTGCCTGACCGGCTGGCCCTCAGCCACCAGCCAGCGCAGCAGTGTGCCCGTCTCCTGGGACATCCCCAGCGCCGGCATAATCACATTCACAGGCACGCAGACACCCTCGCTCGCGTCTCTTCGCGTCCATCGCGTCTGTTGGGTCTCCCTATGACCTGGTCGTGTCCTGGACGCATAGACGCGGCAGACGCTGGGACGCGATAGCCGTCAAGTTCGGACTTTGCTTCCTTCTTGACGCGCGCTACTGACGACCGCCTCAAGGGTACTCGACCCGGCGCGATTGAGGTTGGACTGCGATTCGCGTGTGGCCGGGAGCGGACCGCTCGCTGTGTAGTAGCGTGTGCCGGCGACCAGCAACTGCTCTGCGGGGAAGCGGGTGATCACTTCGCAGCCATCGTGCGTCACGACGAGCTGCTCCTCGATCCGTGCCGCGGACCACCCATCGGTCGCCGGCCAGAAGGTCTCCAGCGCGAATACCATCCCCTGTTCGATGACTTCCGGATAGTCGACGGACACCAGCCGACTGAAGATCGGTTTCTCCCAGATTGATAGACCGACGCCGTGGCCGTACTGCAGGGCGAACGCCGCCTCCTCGTTTGCAAATCCAAACTCCGCCGCTTTAGGCCACACCTTGACGACATCCGCCGTGCTCACGCCGGGTTTGATCAAACTGATCGCCGTATCCAGATACTCCCGGCAGCGCGTGTATGCGTCGACTTGCGCCGGCGATGCGCTGCCCACGGCGAAGGTACGATAGTAGCAGGTGCGATAACCCATGAAGCTATGCAGGATGTCAAAGTACGCCGGATCGCCGGGCCGCAGCACGCGATCGGTGTAGACGTGGGGATGCGGGTTGCAGCGTTCACCCGAGATGGCGTTCACGCCCTCCACGTGCTCGGAGCCAAGGTCATAGAGCACCTTGCTGACCAGTCCCACACACTCGTTCTCCCGCATGCCCGGTCGCATCACCCGGTACAGCTCCTCATATGCCGCATCGACCATCATGCAGGCAGTCGCCAGCAGGGTGATCTCATCCTGCGTCTTGATCTTCCGGACCTCTTGCATCAGGCGCTGGCCGTCGACCACGGTGAGGCCTTCCGCGCGCAGCGCCTCCAGCACGGGGATCTCGATCACGTCCACTCCCAGCGGCGCCCGGTGCAACTTCCGCGCTTCCAGCTCGACCCGGATTTTGCGGGCCACATCTGTGGCGCGCTGGGGGTAGGCGCCCCGCAGCGTGGAAATGCCGGCGCGTGACCGGTCGCCCAGCCAGGGGCTGTAGAGCTGATGATGCCGCGCCGCCGAGCCGAAGTCCCACAGAATGGGCTCGTCGCCGCGCGGCAGCAGGGTAAAACGCACCAGTTTGTCCATCGCCCACGTGCCGATGTGGGTCGCGGTGATGTACCGGATGTTGTTCATGTCGAAGCACAACAGCGCCCCGAGTTCCGAGGCCGCCAAGGATTTCTTGACGCGGGCCAGGCGCTCGGTGCGCAGGCGCTCGAAGTTCACCCGCTCTTCCCAGTCCACCGCCATCTGCCCGAACGTCTTGATCCCCATCTCACTCCCTCCTCATGCGCGGCCGCACAGCGTCTTCGCAGCTGTCACCACGCGCTCAGGCGTGGGGACGGTGAGATCTTCAAGGACCGGTGAGAACGGGACCGGCACGTCCATCGCGCCCAGCCGCGTGACGGGGGCGTCGAGGTAGTGAAAGGCGCCTTCCGCGATGACCGCGGCCAGTTCAGCAGTGACGCCGTACCGCTGGTACCCCTCGTCCATCACGATGACCCGACTGGTCTTCCTGGCAGATTCCACCAGGGTGCGCGCATCGAGGGGCACCGTGGTACGGGGATCTACCACCTCTGCGCTGATACCTAGCGGCGCCAGCAGATCTGCCGCCTGCAGCGCGACCTGCACCATACTGCTGGTAGCCACGATGGTGATATCACGGCCTTCGCGCTTCACGTCGGCGGTCCCGAAAGGAATCGTGTACTCACCCTCGGGCACTGGTCCTTTAAGTTGATACATCAACTTGTCCTCGAAGATGACGACGGGGTTGTCGTCCCGGATCGCCGTCTTCCAAAGCCCCTTCGCATCGTAGGGTGTGGATGGCAGTGCCACCTTCAGCCCGGGGACGTGGCTAACCCAGGCCTGCAGGCTCTGGCTGTGCTGCGCGGCGGAGCGGCGCGTCGCACCCAGCGTGGTGCGGACCACCATGGGGACCTTTAGCTTGCCGCCGGACATGTAATGCACCTTGGCGGCCTGATTGGCGATCTGATCCATCGCCAGCGTGATGAAGTCGCCGAACATGATGTCCACGACCGGCCGCATGCCCGTCATCGCCGCACCGACGGCCAGCCCCGTAATGCCGGCTTCGGAGATCGGCGAGTCGATTACGCGGTCCCGCCCAAACTCTTCCACGAGACCGGACAGCACTTTGAACGGCGTCCCCGCCTCTGCCACGTCCTCCCCAATGATGAACACCGCGGGATCCCGCCGCATCTCCTCGGCCAGCGCCTCGCGGACGGCCTGTCCGAACGTAATCTCGCGCACTGCGGCCGCAATGACCGGCTCACTCACAGCTACAAACGTACCTCCTTGCCACGAACCCAGACGACCTACACCAACCACACAACCTGCACAATCACCTGCCCAGACACGTCACGGGATGTGATGGTATGTCTTGTGTAGGGAGTGTAGTTTCGCATCTTACGCGTAGACGTCTCGGTCAACCTCACCTGGGTCTGGATAGGGCGCCGCGAGGGCAAACTGCAGGCCGGCGGCAACCTCCGCGCGTACCTGCTGCTCGGCACGCGCGAACTCCTCCGGTGCCGCCATCCGTTCCGCGACCAGCCACCGCGTCAGGATGCGGAGCGGATCCCGCTCAGCCTTGTAGCGTAGCTCTTCGTCTTTCGTCCGGTAGTAGGCACGGCTGATATCGCCAACGTGGTGACCAAGAAAACGGTAGGTCTGGCAGAGCAGGAACGCCGGGCCCTCGCCCCGGCGCGCTCGCGCCACGGCACGGCTCGCGGCAGCGTGGACGGCGCGGACGTCCTGGCCGTCCACCTCCTCAGCGAAGATTCCGAACGCACGCGGCCGCAGCAGCAGGTCGCCCGCTGTCGTCTCCGTGTAGTGGGTGTACTCGTTATAGAGGTTATTTTCGCACACGTAGATTACCGGCAGCGTCCACAGCGCCGCCAGGTTCATGACTTCGTACAGAATCCCTTGACCCACCCCGCCCTCTCCGAAGAAGCACACCGCCACCCGGTCGCTCCCCTGCCGCTTGGCGGCAAGGGCGGCGCCGGTAGCGATTCCGCTGCTGCCGGCCACGATGGCATTGGCCCCGAGGTTGCCACGCTCCTGGTCGGCGATGTGCATCGAGCCGCCCTTTCCGCCGCAGTAGCCCGGAGCCTTCCCCAGGAGCTCCGCGAACATGCGGTCCACAGACGCGCCCTTGGCCAGGCAGTGGCCGTGGCCGCGATGCGTGGAGGTGATGTAGTCGTCGGACCGCAGCGCCTGGCACACGCCGACCGCCACCGCCTCCTGGCCAATATAGAGATGCGCGAGACCGGGCATCTTCGCTGATGTATAGAGCTCGTTGACGTGTTCCTCGAAGACGCGGATGCGCAGCATCTGCGCGTACATCTGCAACCACTGATCCCGGCTCATCGGCCTGTCCTCTGGGCGTGTGTCTCAGAGTCCAGGTCCTGGATCCCGCGTTTCTGGATCCCGGCCAAGTATGTCACCACTTCAAACACCGCCGCGAAGTCCCGGCCGCCCAGCCCCATGGACCGCGCCGCCGACAGCCATTCATTGGTCACCGCCGTTGTCGGAAGAGGCACGGACAGCTGCCGTCCGAGCTCCAACGCCAGGCCCAGGTCTTTTTGCATCATCGTGACGTCGAACCACGCCTCGTCAGGCGGCCGCAGCACAAACGGCCCCCGGTACTTCAGCATGGGAGATGCGACCACGCTGCTGAGGAGCACTGCCACGGCGGTCTCGCGGGCGATCCCACCTTTCTCCGCCAGCGCGACTCCCTCGCTGAATGCCAGCATGTGTACCGCCAGGCTGAGGTTGGTGGCAATCTTCATCAAGACGGCCTGGCCGTTCCCGCCCACATAGGTGACCGTTGGTCCGATGTCGAGCAGAATGGGCTTGATACGCTCAAAGGCGGAACGGTCGCCGCCGACCATGATGGATAATCGGCCCTCCTCCAGCGTGCTGACACTCCCGGACACCGGCGCGTCCATCATCTGGGCCCCGCGCCCACTGGCGTCCCCCGCCAGGTCACGGCTGGCTGCGGGGCTAACGGTGCTCATCTCCACATAGATCTTGCCGGGAGCCAGTCCCGCCAGCACGCCGTCCGCTCCATGGGCCACGGCATGCAGTGCGGCGGTATCGGTCACCATCGTGAACACGACATTCGCGGCCTGCGCAACGGCCCGCGGACTCTCGGCCCAGCGCATTCCCACATCGAGCAACCACTGCGCTTTCGTTTTCGTGCGGTTGTATCCGGTGACGCGGTGGCCGGCCGCCAGCAGCCGGCGGGCGATGCGCCCGCCCATCACTCCCAGGCCGACAAACCCGAGGTCAGCCACGACCCCCTCCGGATCGCCCCGTACCGTGTGTTCTATCTGCGCCTGCCATGTGACCCCACACTTCTGCGCTGCCTGTACCGTTCCTCGTTGGGCTGCGTGTCAAGGAGTCACACACCGGGATGGGAAACTTCATCTACATGGCTGCGTCCTCAACACTCTCCCTTGTCCACCTGACGCAGCCTCCCAGGACCCCGTCCTCGGGCCCTCCTCCCCTCTTGGTGCTCCTCCACGGGGTCGGCAGCAACGAAAGTGACCTGATCGGCCTGGCGCCGTACCTGGACGGCCGCTTCTTCATCATCAGCGCCCGCGCGCCGGTTGAGCTCGGACCAGGGATGTATGGGTGGTTTCACGTGATGCTGGATCCTGTCACGCCGGTGATCAACCCAGACGAGGCAGAACGTAGCCGCCTGATACTGCTGCAGTTCATCAACGAAGCCACCCAGGCGTACGGGTCCGATCCTCATCGTGTCTATCTCCTGGGTTTCAGCCAGGGCGCGATCATGAGTCTATCGATCGCCCTCACCCGTCCAGACACACTCGCCGGCGTGGTCGGAATGAGCGGCCGCATCCTACCCGAGGTCCTGCCGCGCGTGGCCCCACCGGACGCGATGCGGGGATTGCCGGTGCTGATCGTTCACGGGACGGAGGATCCAGTTCTGCCGATCCAGCACGGCCGGGCGGCGCGAGACCTGCTGTCGGCACTCCCTGTCTCGCTGACCTACCGAGAGTATCCCATCGGTCACTACGTCTCCGAGGAGAGCCTCGCCGAGGTGGCGGCCTGGCTGCGGGATCGCCTCGATGAACCGCCGTGGACCGAACGTCTAGCCCGCGCGACGCCGGGCACGACCTAAATGGGACGCATGAAAATCATCCGCCGCATCGTCATCGCGCTGCTCCTCACCGTGACCGCCGCTGGATGCGCCCGGCCGCAGGCATCCGTGTTCCGCCTGGCACCCCTCGCCGTGAGCTGGGTCCGCGGCCCCACCGCCCCACGGGTTCCGGTCTGCTCCTGGCTCGGTATCGTGGTCGACAACGCCATCCCGGCTCGGCCGCAGTGGGGGCTGTCGGAGGCCGACGTCGTCTACGAGGTTCCTACCGAGGGGATGATCACGCGCTTCCTGGCCCTGTTCTGTGGGGACGGCCCGGATACCGTCGGCCCGGTGCGAAGCCTGCGCCTCCAGTTCTTGGACATTGCGGGGGACTACAGCGCGACGGTTGCCCATGCTGGTTCGAGCGAAAGCGCACTGGCGGCTGTCGAGGAACACGCCGGGCCGGTGATCAACGAGTTCTGGAACGCGGGACCCTTCCGGCGGGACCAGCATCGGCACAGGCCTCACAACGTGTTCGCGTCCGTTGCGCTGCTGCGCCGGTATGTGAAGGACACCTCCCCCCTCGGGACGCGGCCGTGGACGACCACAGATCTGACCCCAGCCGCCACGCCGATGATGATCGCCATCCCATACGGCCGCGGCTATACGTCGCAGTTTGTGTTTGATCCGGCGTCGGGGCACTACCGCCGGTTTACCGAGGGTCAGCGGTCGGTGGATGCCCTCACAGGGCATCAGATTGAAGTGGCTGCCGTGATCGTATTGTACGCCCGCTGGTGGCAGGTGTATGAAGGTCCCGTCCTCACCAGCCGGATGGCGCTGACTGGCGAAGGTAGGATCACCGTCTTCGCCGCCGGCCGTCGCTTTGACGGAACCTGGCGCCGTCCCGATTCGTCACAACGGACAGTGTTCGCAGATGCCGAAGGCAGACCCATACAGCTGCCGCCCGGGCGGGTGTGGATCAGCGTCGTTCCCCCGGAGCGGGTCGTTCGCGTCGACTATGTGGGAACGGAACCACGCATCCGGTAGTCCAGGCCCTTCGACCAAGGTTGGCTCCGCTCAACACGAGTCCCGGCACGGGAGTTGCTCTATGCCAAAAGGACGGAATCGGCAGCACCGGCGAGCCCAGGGGCTACACGCGCCGATACCAGCAGGTGGCGTCCCCCGATGACAGCACTTGAATTGGAAGAGTTTGAGAGCCTGGAGAGCCTCCAGGCTCTATTCCGGGACCCCGAAGCTCAGGAGCGCCTCAGCCACCTCGGAGTGCGCACCGCGCTCGTCGCCACCTGGGATGGCCTGCTGGTCGACTCCGTCGTCAACGACGATGAGCCTATGGCGCTGGATACACTGGCAGCCAACGCTGCGGCCGCGCTGCAGTTGTCGCACGAAGAACCCTCCAGCGGCCACGTCGACGGGGTCCTGGCTGAGTTCGACGCCGGGTCCACTGTCATCGTCGACCCCGTCGGCAATAACTCGCTGGTGGCGTTCGTCATCAAACCGGCATCAGACGTCGATCAGCTCCGCACGGAACTCCGCACGCTGGTCAAGCGTCAACCTGCCGGAGGCGTGACGCCGACCTCCGCCCCTGGCGGCCGCGGCACTTCCGCGGCGGCGGCGAAAGCATCGCACACGGTTTCAAGATCTCCCGAGACATCGGCCCCAGCCCCCAGGCCCGAGATCCCTGCGCCCGCTGCGCGGCCGGTTCCGTCTGCGCCGGCCAAGCGCCGCGTCCCTGCGGCGCCGGCCCAGGCACCCAGGCCGGTTCCGCAACGAGCCGAGCCAGGACCCCAGCCACTGAGGGCGACCCGGCCTGCCGCATCGACTGTCAAGGAGATCATCCGCAGCACGCCGGCCGGACGGCGGGTGATCCTCAAAGGCGTCAGCCTGGAAGCCGCAGGGTTTTCTGCCACCGTCACCGTGGAACTCCTATTGAACGGCGAGACGGTCGTTGGCAAAGCCGTGATGCGCAATGACTCAACCCAGTACGTCGCGGTCGCGGCCGAAGCCGCCATTCAGGCGGTGACCCAGCTCTTGCCCGATGGGTATGGGGTGGTGCTCGAGCAAATTGCGGTGCTGGTTTCCGACGTCGAGCAGGACATCCGCGCGGTCAGCGTGAAAGTGCTCTTCCTCTCACCCGACGGCGAGCAGACGCTGCTGGGCATCGCGAAGATTACCGGGGACGAACCGATGGCCGGGGCCAAGACCGTGCTATCCGCCGTCAACAGCAGCCTCGAAGCGATCTTCGCGCAACAGGAAGATTACGTCCACTAGTCCCGGGCCGGTCCCATCGCCGGCCGTCGCTGGTTGGTCGCGAACTCTCAACCTCGCATCCCCGTAATGCATTTCAGGATGGTCGACGGTTCGTTGCCGCGGGCATAGACTGAGGAGAGCAACGGCTCCGGGAAGCGAGGCCCAGGCAATGGGACCGGGACGCGGGTCCTCGGTCGTCATTCGCGGACTCACCGCGTGCTTGTGCATTCTGGCGCTGTCGGCGCCTGTCACCGCGCAGTCTTCGGTCTCGGAGGAGGACGAGCTGGCGGTCGGCCGCGCCGTCGCCGCCGACGTGATCAGCCAGTATGGCGTGTTCGCCGATGTGGAATGGCAGGGATTCCTCACACAGATCCGCGACCGGCTGCTGCCGTTTTCCGGCAGGTCCAACATCCCCTACAAGCTGATCATCCTCGACACAGCGGTTCCGAATGCCATCAGCACGCCGGGCTACATCTTCGTTACGCGCGGCATGCTGCGGCTTGGGCTGGACGCCGAAGAGTGGGCATTCGTGCTGGGCCATGAGATGACTCACACGGTCAAACGTCATGTCGCGCAGTTCATCGAGCGGGCCAACGCCGGCACCCTGATTTCTGTCATCATCGCGATCGTCTCCGGCAACCGGACCACAGTCGATCTGGTGCGCTTGGTGGTGGACCTGGCCATGCTGGGGTTCTCACGAGAGAAGGAGAAAGAAGCTGACCTCGGATCTCTTCGCATGATGATGGAGGCCGGCTTCGATCCAGCCAAAGCGTCGCAGACGCTCGCCTGGCTCAACAATGTCACCGGCCGCAGTCAGGAACAAACAAACTGGGCCGGCACACACCCAGGATTCCGTGACCGGATCGAGGCGGTGAACGCCGCCTACGCCGGCTTCACCGCGCGGGGATTGCCTATGCGGATCTGGTATTTCAAAGACCGGCAAGAATCGAATGGGGTGGTGGTAACACCATCCAGGCTGGCTGAGGTCCGAGACGCGTGGATCCTGACGCTGGCGGTGGACAACTCAACGGAAGCCACGGCAACAATCTTTGCGGCCTCGGCCACGCTGGCCGGTTCCGACGGCGATCTCGCCATCCGCTTTCTACGCTCCACGCTCCCCGCTGAGGTTGACCCTCAGGGGAAGATTGAGGGGACGCTGACGTTTGAAAAGCGCTCCAGGACCCCACCTACTGCCCTCCTGCTGCCAGTCCTCTTCCCGGACCGCCGGATCGACGTCACGGTTGCGATGGCCAATGGCGGGCCGTATACCCCAGGGCCCGCATCCACTCCTCTACCCGCGCCGCCCCCATTCCCATAACGAACCCTAAGAACGCAGACCGCTGATCGCAGAACGCGGACTACCCGAACCTAAACTTGGAGCCTTCTGCCTTCTGCGATCTGCCGGCTGCGTTCTGCTAGAGTCGTGAGTAGCCAATCTGATCAGGGCGTGATGCGCGCCCGCCTCTCCCGCGCGGCGCGGCGGGCCAGGCGGAGGGGGTCCGGCGTTCTCGCCTCCGCGGTCACCGCCAGCACGATCTCCACTGCGGTCTGAGCGTCCGTGCGCCATCCCATGTGCACCGCGAGCGGCCTCGCCCCTTGCACCGTGCGCACCCAGTATCCCACCAGCTCATCGTCAAGACGCAGGGGGCTGCGCGCACGCGGCTCATCCGGCGGCCAGATTCCTTCGGCAATTAGCGCGCGGTCCGTGACACCGATCGAGGGAATATCAAGCCGTTCGCCGAGGTGAAGGGCGAGCCCGGCCCGCCGCGGATGATCGCGTCCGGTCGCATCCACGAGGAGCACCTCTGGCAGAAGCGGCAGTGCCCGCACCGCCGCTTCTAACAGCGGGCCTTCACGCAGCGCCAGAAATCCCGGACGGTACGACGCCGGTGCTTCGCCTTCGATGATCGTCACGGCGATCTCCCGCTCTCCCGCGGTCACGACCGCGGCCGCCCAGGCCCGGTCGCCGGATGCACCTGGGCCCTCAAAGCCCCTTGGGAAGCATACGAAACAGGATCCGACGCGGGACACCTCGCCAGACGGACGCCACAGCGGGGGAGTCCGGGCGGCGAGACGCAACTGCACCTCGACCAGTTCGTCCGGGGCCCGCGGCCAGGGATCCACTAGTGCCGTACCAACTTGATAGTTAGGGCTGCCCTCTGAACGATTCGAAAGGTTACTAAGAAAGGCATATGTGGCAAATCAAGTTGGTACGGCACTAGGCCGGACGCTGACGTGCGGAGAGCCAGCGGATCACCTCACCCGCGTTGGTGTCGGGAGGAAACACCGGATAGAAGACGTGCTCGATGACTCCGTCGTCAATCACCAGCGTCAGCCGTTTCACGTAGGTCCGCCCTTCCAGGGCAAACGACGGCAGGCGCAGCGCACGGACGAAGGTCAGATGAGCATCGCTGAGCAACTCGTACGGCAGCCGCAGACGGATGGCGGCCTCGCGCTGATCGGCTGTGCTCTGTGTACTCAGACCAAACACCCGCACCCCCTGTGCCTGCAGTTCACCGTGGCGATCGCGGAACGCGCACGACTGCGGGGTGCATCCACGGGCTCCGGGGATCTCATTCCAGCCCGGCGGAGAGGGTTCATCGGGCTTCCCCGTGCGGGGGTAACAGTAGAGGACCGTGCGGCCTCGTAGGCCGGCGAGATCCACGAAGCGTCCCGCGGTCGACGGCAGTGCGACGGCGGGCATCCGCATCCCGGGCAGGTGGCCACACGCGCCGTCGTCGACGGGCACCGGCAGATCAGACGGCAGTTCGTACAGGTTGTCGGCTCGAGGCATCACACGCCCCCCAGCTCCTTTCTCCTGACGTTCCAGCCCGCCCGCACGCGTCCTGCCGAAATGTCGAGCACCCGGGCCACTCTCCGAACCCCGGGTGCGGAACGCCTGGTGACGAGGAGATGGGCGCTAGAAGTGAAGCTCGACGCCGACGAGATATCCCTGGAAGGTACTATTGGTGGTGCCAGCGCCCGACCAGGAGATCTGCGACGAGCCGCCGCGATATCCGGCAAACACGGTCGTCACAGGCACCGGCGAGTACTGTAGCGTGATTTCGTATTCGCTTCCGCCGCCGGTCCCGCTCCAGGACGCGGGCACCGCAGGAGGACCCGACATCGAGATGTCGGCGTTTGCATTCAGTGAGGTGAT
>Ga0066704_10000852_pt1 | contig 12087 bp, 8 predicted proteins | sample GraSoiAngelo_153_FD_66458 | JGI IMG/M metagenome (GOLD analysis project Ga0066704, IMG submission 66458) | Grasslands soil microbial communities from the Angelo Coastal Reserve, California, USA - 14_1009_12_40cm | ecosystem: Environmental > Terrestrial > Soil > Grasslands | place: USA... | reverse complement strand
CTTGTCTGCACCAACAACTATTTCGTCGGCGGGTGGTGGCGGATGGGCGCGTGGGCCACGGCTACCGTCACGGGGAACACGCTGTACAACTTTACCAGCGGCGGCATGGTGTGGACCCTTGGGTCGGACACCGACCAGCGGTGGAGCGACAATACGCTCTTCGGCGACCCCACAGCCGTGGTGTGGCGCCACGATACTACTGACGTCACCACCTTCGACGGCTGGCGGACGGAGAACGGGTTCGCTTATCCAGGCACGTATGCGGGCAGTGCACCCACGGGGGTCAAGATCGTGGTGCGTCCGAACCAGTACGAGCCAGGTCGGGCGAACATCATCGTCTACAATTGGGCGCAGCAGAGTACGGTCAGCGTGGACGTCTCGGAGATTCTCCATCCGGGTGACCGCTATGTGGTGCGAAATGCCGAGGACTTCTATGGCCGCCCGGTCACCAGCGGCATTTACATCGGACGCCCGCTCGAGCTCCCGATGGTCAGCGTCACGCCTCCGAGCCCGGTCGGTATCGCCACGGCCCAGCCGGCGCCCGTCACCGGACCGACCTTCGACGTGTTTGTCCTCATGAAGACGGGGCGAGGCCGCTGCGCTCCATTCAGCGGCGAGGTCGAGGACGCTGTGGGTCTGGACGACGAGGCCGTTGTTGCAGGACCTTGTCAACCATGGGTGCGATGGCCTCGTAGGTGATTGGCACGGGGCACAATCGCTCTTGCGAGCCGTCCCGCCAGAGTCGCTCGAGCACGCACGCAATTCCCTCGACATCGGCGGTATCGCGAACCACGGCCCCGACGCGCTCCCCCTCGATTCCCGCGGCGCTGTCTGGCGGCGCCACGACCAGCGTAGGGATGCCCATCGCGACGGACTCATAGAGCTTTGCCGGGATCTGGAGCTCCTGCTGTTGTGCCAGGACGACGGCCAGGCGCGAACGGGATACTACCTTGAGTGCCTCGGCGCGAGGCAGCTGGCCCAGCACTTCCACATACTGCTCCATCCCTGCTGCGCCGACGGCGTCGTAAAACGCCCGCGCATGACCGGCGTCGGCCTGACCCGCCACGCGCAATTTGGTACCGGCCTGGGCAGCGTCTGGATGGTGTTCCAAGAAGAGCCGGAGCGCTTGCACCACCGGCCCAAGGTCGCGCCCTGTGTACAGCCAGCCGGTGTATGCGACCCCCAACCCGGGATACCGATCACGAGCCGGTGGCGGCAGGCGTTCCGGATCAACCCCGTTGGGAACGCACACCACCGGCACGTCGGGATACCGCGCCGCGAGCGCGTCACCGAGCTGATGAGTATTGGTAATGATCCCCTGGGCGGCCCGGAAGGCGCGGCGCTCGAGGCGCGGGGTGACGACGCGAAACAGTCGGCTTCCCAGCATTCGATCCGACTCCCAGATCTTCGTGAACGGTCCCGCCCACGGATCGCGCAGGTCGATCCACCAAGGCACGGCGCTACCGATCGTGGCAAGTGCTGCTACCAGATGGGCGGTGTGCGGCGGGCCACTGCTCACGACCACATGCGGCCGGAGTCGCCGCATCACGGAGCGCGCGCGCAGCGCGGCGTGGAGCATCCAGCCCCGGCTCTCGTCCGGAAAGGTCAAGAACGCCGCGAGCTCCCGACCCAGTTGGCGCAGGAGACCCGGCGGCGCCGACGGATCTCCGACGACCGACGCTTTCGGGAACCCCCGGAACGCAGGCCCCAAGGCCAGGCGCCGAAGCAGCCGCCAGCCGTCGCTGAACGTCCAGAGGCGCGGACACGACTCCACGTCAGACCCGATGGACCCGTCATGCCTGATCGGCGGAACGGCGGTGACGACGGCAATCTTCCAGCCCAGGCGGGCGAGGTATTTCGTGATCCCCAACCAGCGCAGGCCACCGACCGGGCCATCGGGACTGAAGTAATACGTGATGACGAGCAGCCGGCGGGCGTTCACCTACGTCCCTCAGGTTCTCGGCGGGCAGCCATGGCCTACGCTCAGTAGCAAGAGCGAGACCAGCCCGACCTTGCGGAGGTTCACTAGCCGGACAAACGGGGCGAGCGGTCTCCCGGTGCGCGGGTGTCGCGATCGCGCAACACCGCCCCGGTGTTTCTCGTGCTCCACGGTTTCGCCCCATGCCGGGCACGTCGCTTGCACCCAAAGCGACGCGGCAGCCGTGTCTCGCGAGGTCGGGGGTGAGGGCATGTGCGGGATCGTGGGGATCATCAAGCTGAACGCGCGGGAAACCGTGGACGAAGCACGTCTGAAGCGCATGCGGGACGTCCTGCGCCACCGGGGGCCCGACGGCGAGGGGCTGTGGATCGGGGGACCGGTAGGGCTGGGGATGCGCCGGCTCGCGATTGTCGACGTACTCGGAGGCCGTCAGCCGATGGCTAACGAGGATGGGACGGTGTGGATCGTCTACAATGGCGAGGTCTACAACCACGCCGATCTCCGGCCCGGGCTCGAGCAGCGCGGTCACTGCTATCGGACCCGCAGCGACACCGAGACGATCCTGCATTTGTACGAGGAGGAAGGGGAGCGCTGCGTCGAGCGGCTCCAGGGGATGTTTGCGTTTGCGTTGTGGGATCGGAGGCGCGGGCGGTTGCTGCTGGCGCGCGACCGGCTCGGCATCAAGCCGCTCTACTACGCCTGGACCGACCATGAACTCGTGTTCGCCTCGGAGATCAAAGCGATTCTCGCCGGGGGCTCCGTTCGCCCGGCCCTGAACGAGGCGATCGTTCCCGAGTTCCTGGCAACGGGGTTCGTGGCTGGGGAGGAGACCTTCTTCCGCGGGGTGCGCAAGCTCCTGCCGGGGCGGACCCTCTCGTGGTCATGCGCCGACGGACCCCGGCAACGCCGCTACTGGCGGTTGCCCGTCACGACCGACGACGGCGCACCGGGAACCCTCGCGGACTGCGGACGCGAGGTGCGTGCCCGGCTCGCGAATGCCGTCCGGAGCCACCTGATGAGCGACGTGCCGCTCGGGCTGTTCCTGTCAGGTGGGATGGATTCGAGCGGGCTGGCAGCCCTGATGGCGCCGATGGTCAAGGAGCCGATCCGCACCTTCGCGGTCGGCTTTTCCGACCCCGAGGCCAACGAGCTCGCTTATGCGCGTCTGGCCGCGCACTCGGTCGGGGCGGAGCACCGGGAGCTGGTGATCGACCCCGCCGAATTTTTCGGCGCGCTGCCCCGGCTCGTCTGGCATGAAGACGAGCCGATCACGTTTCCCTCGAGCGTCGCGCTCTACTTCGTCTCGCGCCTGGCCCGAGAACATGTGAAGGTGGTGCTCACCGGCGAAGGGGCCGATGAGCTGTTCCTCGGCTACAACAAGTACCGGGTCACGGCCTGGAACGAGCGCCTCGGGCGATGCTATTGGGCCTTGACTCCGCGGGCTCTAAGGGGATGGGTGAAGGGGCTGACCCGACGACTTCCGAAACCGGTGCGCCGCTATGCCGTGCGCACGTTCCTGGCGCTCGAGCCCGGGCCCCGGGAGCTGTTCTACGAGAACTTCGCCGTCTTCCCGATAGCGCTCCAGGCTCACCTGCTGTCCGATCCGGATCTGCTGGCAGCGCGGGACCCCTACGCCGAGGGACTGCAGGCCTACGAGGCGGCGACGGGCGGCATGCTGGAGCGGATGAGCCAGGCGGACGTCCAGACGTACCTGGTCCGACTCCTGATGAAGCAGGATCAAATGAGCATGGCGGCATCCCTCGAAAGCCGGGTGCCATATCTGGACCACGAGTTCGTCGAGCACGTCACCACGATCCCGGGCCGCATGAAGCTGCGAGGTTGGCAGACGAAGGCCGTCCTGCGCGCCGCGCTGCGGGATCTCGTGCCGCGAGAAATCCTGACCCGACGGAAGATGGGCTTCCCGGTTCCCGTGGGTCCGTGGTTTCGCGACCAGTTCTGGCCGGTCGTGCGCGAATTCGTGTCGGGGCCGCGAGCACGCGACCGAGGGCTGTTCCAGCCGGCGTCCCTCATGCGCCTCGCCGAGGAGCACCGGGCGCGAACCTGGGAGCACGGCCTCCGCCTCTGGCTCCTGCTGAATCTCGAAATCTGGCAGCGGATCTTCGTGGATGGTGAGGACATCGCGGACGTGATGCGGCCCGTGGAAGGCAGATGCGGATCCTCTGGGTGAAGCTCGGCGGGCTCTGGCCGCTCAACACCGGCGGGCGACTGCGGAGCTTCCACATCATCGCAGAGCTGACACGTCGGCATCGTGTCACGCTGGTGACGACCCACGGCCCACGCGACGACCCCGCGGGGCTGGCAGCCCAGCTGGTGAGCTGCGAGCAGGTGATCTCGTTGCCGTACGCGGTCCCGAAGCAGGGGAGCGCCCGCTTCGCCGCGGCGGTGCTCGGATCGTGGCTTTCGCTGCTTCCCGTCGATCTGTGGCGGTGGCGCATCCCCGCCGTGCGGAAAGAGGTCAAGCGGCTCATCACAGGGGCGAAGTTCGATCTCTGCGTGGCCGACTTCTTGCACGCCACAGTGAACGTGTCGTTGGACCTGCCGGTCTCGACGGTTCTGTTCGCTCACAACGTGGAGCACGTGATCTGGCAGCGGCTGAGCCGGATCGAGTCGCGGCTGTGGCGGCGCGCGCTGCTGGAGCTCGAGTGGCGGAAGATGCGCCGGTACGAGGCCCACGCCTGCACTCGGGCAGGCATGACCGCGGCAGTTTCGGACGCGGATCGTGCGTTGCTTGCCTCCCGCGCTCCCCGGGCGAGCATCTGCACGATCCCCACCGGCGTAGACACTACGTACTTCACGCCCAACGGATCGCAAGAAACGCACGGGGCGCTCGTCTTCACCGGCTCCATGGACTGGTTTCCCAACGAGGATTGCATCCTACATTTCACCGAGGCGGTGTTCCCCCGCATCCGCGCTGCGGTGCCTGAGGTATCCCTCACCGTCGTGGGGAGGAATCCCGGTCCCCGGGTGCGGCGGCTGGTGGCGATCCCGGGCGTCCGCGTCACGGGGACGGTCAATGATGTACGGCCGTACATCGCCGCGGCCGCCGTGTGCGTGGTGCCACTCCGGGTAGGCGGCGGGACGCGACTCAAGATTTTCGAGGCGCTCGCAATGGGAAAGGCCGTGGTGTCCACCACTGTGGGGGCGGAGGGTCTGCCGCTCGTCCCGGGGACACACTTCGTTCAGGCGGACGATCCGGAACAGTTCGCCGATTCGGTCGTCTCGCTCCTCCGGGATCCCCGTCGGCGCAGGGCGCTGGGCGACGCCGGCCGCTGCTTGGTGGAGGAGCGGTACTCGTGGTCGCAAGTGGGTCGGCAGTTCGAAGCCAGGTGCGAGGAGGTAGTCGCTCATGCGCGTTAACGTGTTCGGGCTCGGCTACGTGGGATCGGTAACCGCCGCCTGTCTCGCGAAAGCGGGCCACGAGGTGATCGGGGTCGACATCGACGAAGAGAAAGTCGCCATGGTCAACGGCGGTGCGTCGCCGGTGGTGGAGCCTGGCCTGAGCGCGCTGATGGGTGAAGTCGTGGCGACACGACAGTTGCGAGCGACGATCTCGACCCCCGAGGCCGTGCGGAATGCCACCATAGGGCTGATTTGTGTCGGGACCCCGGGGGGGCCGAGCGGGCAGCTCCGAGTGGATGCGCTCGAACGCGTCGGGCAAGAGATCGGTCGGGCGCTGGGCGCGCGCGACGAACCCTACACGGTCGTGCTGCGAAGCACCGTGCTCCCTGGGACCACCGAGCGGGTGCTTGTCCCCGCGATCGCCGCCGGCGCCGGACGTGAGCTGGGACCCTCGCTGCGAGTCGCCGTGAACCCGGAGTTCATGCGCGAGGGCTCCGCGATCCGCGACTTTGCGCGTCCGCCGTTCACCCTGGTCGGGTGCGTCGACCCAGGGACGGTAGCGGTGTTGCACTCGCTGTACGGTGAGGTCGAGGCGCCTTTCGTCCACACCGATGTGACGACGGCGGAGGTGGTCAAGTATGTGTCCAACGCGTTCCATGCTCTCAAGGTGTGCTTCGCCAACGAGATCGGCGACGTGTGTGCGGCGCTCGGGGCCGACGCACAAGATGCGATGCGGATCTTTTTGATGGACCGGAAACTGAACGTCTCCGAGGCGTATCTCCGCCCGGCATTCGCCTTCGGCGGCTCGTGCCTGCCGAAGGACCTCCGCGCCCTGGTGTACGCCGGCCGCGCCGCGGACCTCTCCCTCCCGCTGCTAGCCGCGATCCTCCCCTCGAACGACGGGCAGATTCGCCGCGCGGCAGACGCGGTGCTTGCGACGCGCAGACGGAAGATCGGAGTCGTCGGCCTCGCCTTCAAGCCGGGAACCGACGACCTCCGGGAGAGCCCCATGGTCACGCTGGTCGAGACGCTCATCGGGAAGGGATGCGACGTGCGCATCCTCGATCCCAGCGTCGCCGTCGCCCGATTGCGAGGAGCGAATCGCCGCTACATCGAGGAGGAGATCCCGCACATCGCGTCCCTGCTCTGCGAGAGCGTCGAGGCCCTTGTTGCGCACGCCGAGGTGCTGGTCGTCGGCAACGCCTCCGAAGAGGCGGCGCGAGCGCTGGCGGCGGCCGGCCCCCACCACGTCGTGGTCGACCTCACGCGCGGCGCGACCGGGCGCCCTTCGAGTGCAGGCCAGAGCCCTCTACCCGTCGAGGTGGCACCTGGGCCCGCGGACTGGGATGTGCTCTGACCCCATGACGAGCAGCCCACGGGTGTTCACCGGCGTCCCTCAGATTCTCCGCGGGCAGCGACCATGAGCCCGCGAAATGCATCGAGCCGCTCGCGATGGAGGACCACACAGGCAAGTCCATACGTGAGCACGCCCACGCCGATTTGGGCGGCCAACCGAAGGCTGGGAGTCCACCCGCCGGGGCTGAGTACCCCGACGACGAGCACCGCCGCTGCCATCAGGGCCGCGCCGCTCAGAGCAGGCCAGAGCGCCCGGAAGTACGCCCGGGGGGACAACTCGATCTTGGAGAAGGTTCGCCAGTACAGCATGAAGGCGAAGACGGGATCCACCAGCATCCATGCCACTGCGAGGCCGACCGTCCCCCATCGCTGCCCGAAGAGGTAGAAGCTCGTCGGCATGACCACCGCAGCGGCGACCATGTTCCACATCTCGAACCGGGTATCCCTGATGGTGTGGAGCACCTGAGCCAAGAGTGGGGTGATCGAGCGGATCGTCGCATAGGCGGCGAGGAGCCGCAGCGGCGCGACCGTGGCGCTCCACTTGGAGCCAAGGACCACGAGGACGAAATCCTGAGCCACCAATGCGAGGCCGAGGCCGAGGGGGAACGTAATCAAGGCGATGCCTTCGGTAATTCTGAGGAGGTATCGCCGGAGCGCCGCGTGGTCCGTCTGCACCGCGGAGAGGAAGGCGGGCGTCACCTGCCCGACCAGCGCCGTGACCTTGTCCACGGGGACGTTGGCCAGAATCCAGCCGACGCTGTAGAAGCCAAGCGCAGCCTTCCCCAGAATCCGCCCAGCCACTAGAAAGTCCGCGTTCGACGAGGTGTACCAGCACAGCCGGGAGATGAGGACATTAGAACTCAGGGTGATCGCGGGCTTCAGGGATTTCCGCCGCGGCCACGCGAAAGGTGCGTGCCGCAGCCTGAGAATCGCTCCGGTCGAAATCAACGCGCTCAGCACTCCGCCGCACACGAGGGTCCAATAACGAAACCCGGCAACGGCAAAACCGACCATGCCGATTGCCAGCACCAGCGCCTGGCTCAGGTCGATGAACGCCAGCGCCTTGAAGCGCAGATCGCGCTGCAGCAGCGCGAGCGGTACGGTCTTGAACGAGGTGATGACGAAGGTCGTGCTCATGGCCACCACGACGAGCGGCAATTGGGGCGCGTGGAAGAAACGCCCCAATGGGATCGCGACGATACAGGACGCGAGTAGGCTGGCCAGCCCCAAGAGTACCGCGAGCCCGTTCAGCTGGTTGAGCTGCTCGACGCTGAGCTCGCGCACGGCCAGCACCGCGGTGCCCAGGCCAAATTCGGACAGGACCGTGATGAGCCCGAGATAAATCGCGGCCATGCCCACGAGGCCGTAGTCCGCAGGCGTAAGCAAGCGCGCGACGATCAGCCAGGATACCCAGCTCAGCGCTTGGCTGGCCCATTTGGCGGCCGCCGTCCAGACGACGCCGCGCAGGAGCGAGCGATCAAGCGCCCGCTCCTCGACGGCTGTGCGGGTGCTCGTCGCTTCGGAAAGCAGCGTCACATTACCCACGGCGGACCACAGCGTTCGCGTCGAGGATCCGCGCCTCGCGCAGCCAGGCCTCCGTCAGACTCAGCCCTTCGTCGTACGACACCGGCGCCGTATAGCCGAGCAGTCGGCGGGCCTTGTCGCTGGAGTGGGCGACCGATCGCCGCTGCGCGGCGATGAAGGGGTGATCGGCGTGAAACGCGTGCTCCGACGATCCGTTGCGCCGCACGGACGCCCGGCCCCGCAGCCAGCCGCGGACCGCCTGCTCGGTAGGCCCAGGAAGCGACGGCAACCAGGCGGCGAGGAGGCTCATGGCCCGCCTGGCAAGTGGGATGCGCGTGAGGGCGCGCCGGAACTCGGCATCCGCGATCACCCCGGGGAGTGCCCGCACAGAGTCGCGCCACAAGCGCTCGCGCGCGGAAGGTGCCAACTCCGCCGCGGCGACGTACGGGACATCAGCCCCCAGGAGCGCCGCATGATCTGTGATGGAGCGCTTCCATGAGACCGGTTCTCGGTCCGTCACGAAGAACACCTGGCCGGGCGCTTCCGGCCTCCGCAGCGCCAGGAAGATCGCCTCGACCAGGTTGTCGACGTAGACGAGGTTGCACGGGTTGCGGCCGCCGTCGACGATCGCGACACCTCGTGAGCGGATGGCGTTGATCAGCTCCACGGAGAACGCGCCGAAAGGTCCATAGACGTTGGGTGGCCGCAGGATCACGACGTTGAGGCCGTGGCGCCTGCCATACCGGAGCACCCGGTGCTCCTGTTCCAGCTTCGCATTGCCGTAGGCGAGATCGGATCGTTTGGCAGGGGCGGCCTCCGATACGCTGGCGGCCGGTGGCTGACTCCCGTAGACGGCGACGCTGCTGATGTGTACGAAGCGCGACACGCGGTGCGCGACCGCGGCCCGAAGGACGTTCTCGAGCCCGCGTCGCATCACCGCGTCGTTGCCGCGCGCCAAGTGGACCACCGCGTCGCAGCCGTCCATCGCCCGATCTACCGCGCGGCCGTCGCCCAGGTCGCCGAGCGCGAAGTCCAGGGGGAACCGTGCGATCCGCCAGGCGGATCCCGTGGTATGCACGAACGGACGGGGCTCGAACGCGTGGCTCAGCGCCATCACTTCGCACAGGCGCCCACCGATGAACCCGGTCGCGCCGGTCACGAGCACTCGAGGGGGACGCTGCCCGCTCACGTCGCACCCACGTGGACGGGCGGCGACCCGGCGGCCGCGCCCGACGCCGGCGGCGCACCGGCGCGGGCCAGGCGCGCGAGGGTTCCCTCGCACCACGGTTCCTCAAGCGGCCTGGCGATGGCGTAGCAACGCTCGGTCAGCGCGACGGATCTGGTGGCCTGCTCGCCGTCGACGCGCGGCGCCGCGCCAGTCCGAATCGCGCGGACGAAGTCGTGCAACTGGAGCTGGAAGTAGTCAGGCTCCGCAGCGGTCGAGGGAAGTGCCGCCGCAGTGAGCTCGTGGCGCAACGCAGAACCCGACGGCAAGTAGGTCACCGAGCGGGTCTGGCCCTCTCGGACTTCCAGCGTCCCACGCTCTCCCACGATCCGGAAGCGATTGGAGAGCCGGTAGGTCTTGGAGAGTTCCACGCGGCCTTGAAGGGGGCGCCCGTCCACGGTCGCCGCAAACCGAGTTTTGGAGTTGGCCTCGACGCCGCCGCGGGAGTCTTCGACGTGACTGACGACGTCGACGTCCTCAAAGAGGTAGATCACGCGGTCGAGCACGTGACTGCCGCTCACGACGAGGACCCCGCCACCGCACGTCGAGCGCGCCAGGTTGTAGCCGGATAACGGTGACCACCCCCCTACCGTGCCGAACTCGGCGTCAAAAGACTGTAGCTCACCAAGAAACCGCGACTCGACGAGCTGTTTGGTGAGCTCGGTGCTGGGAAAAAAGCGCGTGACGAAGCCCACGGCAAGGATCGAAGACGTGGAACGAGCCGCCTGGCACAGTTGCTCGCATTCCTGTCGCGTGACGGCGAGCGGCTTCTCGCAAAGGACGTGGACGCCTTGGGAGAGCAACTCCACGCCGACCGGCGCGTGCAGGCCGTTGGGAAGCGCCAGGATCACGGCGTCGACGCGCCGCGCCACGTCGCGATAGTCGCCCAGCACGATCGGGCCGAGGCCAAAGCGACGACGCAGGTACTCGAGCCGCGACGCGTTCACGTCACTGATGGCCGCCAGCTCTACCTCGGGAGACGTCAGCACCGCCGGAAGATGGGCCCCTTCCGTAATGGCGCCGCAGCCGATGACGCCGATGCGCACGGCGCCCGACCGTCGTGCGGTCGGAGCACCGCCGTCCGAGGCGGTCGGGTTGCGGTGAGTGTCTGAGATGGTCGTCAGGAGCGGAATCTCGGCCCGGGTGTTGATACTCCGGGGCATGGGCAGTGCCAGCGGGGCGTGTGCGGCGTGGTCGCCGCGCAGGCCGCGTCAGCCGTTGGTGTCACGCCACACCTGCTGCACCCTCCCCGCACGCCCGTCGCCCGCCCAGAGGTCCCGTCATGTGTTTCACATCCGCGGGCAGGTCCGGACCCGACGCTCGGTGGTATTCTCCTTGCGGTTCCCATTTGGCCGCGACATACCGGTCACGCCTTCGCACATGCCCCGAAGACACTCGATTGTGGAAGGCTAGGTCTAGAGGGAGCCGCGATGACAGACTGGAAACACCGGATGAAGAATTACTTTGGCGAGCGGGCGACGGAGTGGGTGGCTCACTACGCCGATCCCGAGCCACGAAGCCTGAGTGGGCAGCATCTAATCTCGCGCCAGCGATTTGCATTGGAGATGGTGGAGGCCGCGACCCCGCCCTTCTCGAGGATCCTTGACGCGGGCTGCGGCTCCGGGGTGATGGCCGCAAAGCTCATCCAACGCGGATACGCCGTGTGGGGTATCGATCTCGCTGAGCCCATGATCCGCCATGCGCGGCAACTTTGCGGCTCGGCCCGATTCGGGGTCGGGGACATCGAGCGCATTCCATTTCCAGACAACACTTTTGACGTGGTGGTGTCGTTGGGGGTGATTGAATACCTGGAGTCCGACGAGCAGGCACTGCACGAAATTTGGAGGGTACTCAGACCCGGAGGTGAAGCGGTGATCGCAATCTCCAACGGGAGGTCGCCGCTCCTGCGCTTGGATGTCGTAGTCCTCAAGGTCGTCGCCGTGTTGCGCCCCGCTTACCATCTCGTGAAATACCGGTTTCGCGGGAGACCGGCCCCCTCACCTGAGACCCCTGCTGTCAGGGTTCACAGCAGGCTTTACCGCAGGTTCTATCGCAGCAGATGGCTGCGGCTTCTGCGTGCCTTGAACTTCGAACAAGAGGAATGGATCTGCCACAGTTGGGGGTGGCTCGGGAGCCCCCTGAGCTTCCTTGTCCGGTTTCTGTCCATGATGCAAACGGGGTTCCGGCGCGGCATTGAGCGGTTGTTCGGACCGGCGCTCCTCTCTCAAGCCAGTGACGCATTCGTTCGAAGCCCGGTACTCAGTTGGCTTGCCGCGGAGCACATTTTTCGGGTGCGCGCGATCAAGTAAAGCAATGGGGTTCGCATTGCAAATCCGCAGTTCGACTCGGATACGCGCTTGGGTAACACCGGTGCAGCGGCGGCCGTCCCGATCCCGGCGCAGTTCTTGCGCGGCAGCTCGGCCATGATGAGAGCCGACGCCCTGGTGCTCGACGCGTCGCTCCGGCAGTCGCTCGTGACCGTGCGGTCCCTCGGTCGGCGGGGGCTCGCGGTCGCCGCGGCGGAAACGCACGATCACGCACCCGCCTTTGCATCGCGCTGGTGTCAGCGAGGGTTCGTGTTTCCCGCCAAGGAAGGGACAGACGCCTACCAGGGGATCCTCGAACACTGGCTGGAGCGCACCGGTGCGCGAGTGCTGATCGCCTCTAACGACGCCACGATCGC
>Ga0066704_10000850_pt1 | contig 12091 bp, 12 predicted proteins | sample GraSoiAngelo_153_FD_66458 | JGI IMG/M metagenome (GOLD analysis project Ga0066704, IMG submission 66458) | Grasslands soil microbial communities from the Angelo Coastal Reserve, California, USA - 14_1009_12_40cm | ecosystem: Environmental > Terrestrial > Soil > Grasslands | place: USA... | reverse complement strand
TCAGCCGTAGCGCACGCTAACAGCCCATTCACAATGTCACCGACATAGGTGAAGTCCCGCGTCTCCTCACCCGTCCCCGTTATGGGAAGAGGCTGACCGTTCATCGCCCAGTAGAAGAAGTTCGGAATCACATTGCGGTATTTCCCTGGCACCTCTCCTGGCCCGTACGAGTTGAAGAACCGCGCGTTAACGATCGGCAGGCCGTACAAGTTAGCGTACATGTTTGTGTACAGCTCCCCAAGCATCTTCGTGACTTGGTAGGGGGTGTAGAGATCCATCGAGACATAGTCTTCGGTGAAAGGCATCGGAGTGTCCGAGCCGTAGATACCGCATCCTGAAGAGGCGTAAATGAACCTCTCCGCCCCGGACTTTCGGGCGCTTTCGAGAACGTTGAGGATTCCCATCCCGTTCACCATGAGGTCGAGCTCCGGCTGATCGACCGAGTTCTGGTTCGCGAAGTGCGCCGCAAGATGGTAGACAATCTGGGGTTTCTCTTTAAAGACTCTTTCGACGTCTCGTTCACTCACGACATCGCCTTTTACAAAACGAATACTCGGCTTATGCGGAATGTTCCACTCGTAGGCGGAGGAGAGATTGTCAAATACCACGATTCGTTTGGTCCCTAGGCCGCTCAGAGCTGCGACGAGGTTGGTCCCGATTGCTCCGGCGCCGCCGGTCACGAGGATTGTCTTGTTCTGAAACGAAGCGGAGGGGTCCGGCATCAGGACTCAATCCCATACTCCTTCCGCATCCATTCCACGGTCCTCCTGATGCCCTGTTCGGGGGGAATTCTTGGATCGTGCTTAAGGTCCCGGATTGCCTTGGAGCAATCCACTGGTTTCGTTTTCGTGGTAAAGGGCTCAGCGTCCTTGTAAGAGACGAGTGAGTCGTCTCGGCGAGTGACTCTGAGGATGAGGTCCGAGTAGGCCTTGATGTCACGTTCCCATTCGGGACGGCCTGCGACGTTATACACCTCACCGGGGACGAAGTGGTCGACGATGTTCGCGAACGTGCGACACGAATCTTCGACGAAGTCGATAATCCGTTTGTGACCCGTGTACACGACATACGGTCTGTTGCATAGGGCGTGGTAAATGAACTTGGGGATGAAGCCGCGGTATGGAGTGTAGTGCTCCCCAGGTCCGTAGCAGTTAACGGGCCGAACTCGAACAGTTTCCGTTCCGAATTGCGCCGCTGAGTTCAAGCACATTAGCTCCCCGGCCCACTTGCTAATCGCGTAATCGTTGAGCTGCCTAATCGGAATCCTCTCCATTACGTCTTCGCTCATTAGTCCAGGGTAGTCCCCATAGACTTCAGCACTGCTGAAGAATATGAGCCGAAACTTGAACCGCTCCTGCAGTCGAATTATGTTCTTCGTCCCAATCGCGTTCGTCTGCCACAAGTTCTCGTAAAAGTCCTCGCCGTTCCAGCGTCCGTACTCGGCCGCGAGATGATATACATAGTCGAGCTTGCGCCCGCTGATTATTCTTTCGAGCTGGTGGTACTCTCTGACATCGCACCGAGCGAATCCGCTCTGTTCGCTCCCTCGTATGTCGGAAGAGAGTACTTCATGACCCCTCGAGGCGAGTTCACGGACAAGTTGAGTGCCAATAAATCCGCCTCCTCCGGTGACTAGCACACGCTCTGTTTTCAAGCGGACTCCTCGAATGTGCTCTCTTGACGATCGTTCCTCGACATTTCAGGTGCGATATAAGGCCTGCGACATGATTCTCCGCGCAGGGCGACAGAAATTATGGCTTGTGACTGTAGAGTGGGGGACGGGCGCGGTCGACGCGTCCGCTTGTCTCCCACAGCCGGAAGGCTAACAACAAGGGAGGGGGAGCTGCGAACGATACCATCATATAGCAACATCCTTGGTTTCGGGTTGCTGTTTGAAGAGAAACCATCGTTACTCCCAAGCGTGTCAAGATCGCGGTGTCATAGATGCGACCGACCCGAATCGGATGCTGACCGAACGCGCCGAATAACACACCTAATCAGCGGATACCAATCAGGGGCGACTCTGCAATGGCCGAAGCACGTGTCTCAAGAGAAGAATCACGACCAACTGGACAGCTAGGGAAGACACCGAAAGTGTATGTTGGGAGGACTGAGGGAGACCTCAAAGATGCTCTCTCCGAATCGTTTGACTACGTGGGCTTGTCTGAGGTTTTGTCGAAATCTCGCACGATTTTCTTGAAGCCAAATTTCACCTTCCCAAGGCCCGTCGAAGGAGTTACTACGTCACGCGAAATTCTCCAGACAACCTTGAGCCTTCTAGTTGAGATGGGGGCGGAGGTCTTTGTCGGTGAGTCGAACGGCGGTTATGGATCCTTCACCGCAGAAGAAGCGTTCAGAGGACAAGGACTTTATAAAATTTGCAAGCAAGCGGGTGCTCATCCGCTTAACCTGTCAAAGATGGAGACGCAAGAATACACCCGGATCGTAGGCGGAAGAGAGGTTTCCGTGCGACTTCCGAGATTCCTAGTCGACAACGTTGACATGTCTATCTCGATGCCCGTACTCAAAGTACACGCCATGACTACTGTGAGCCTCTCTATCAAGAACTTGTGGGGCTGCTACCCAACGGACCTCCGTCTCCTTGAACATCGAGAGCTCGACCGTAAGCTTGCACTCATCCGAGACTTGATAAATGCTAAGTTCGGGATTGTCGACGCCACGTATGCCCTTGACGAACACGGTCCAATGGATGGGAAAGCTCGCGAAATTGGCAAGTTCATGACTTCTGATGAGTTGCTGGCGCTCGACATCGCGTGTGCTCGGATGATGGGGTTCAATCCACAGAAAATCAATCACTTGCAAAACCTGAGTGCGTTTATCCCCCACTCCGCGGAGACCCTTACCCCTCAATCGAACGTTGACCTGAGCCGTATCAATTGGAGATTCAAGATACGACGGAACTTCATTGACAGCCTGAGCTTCGCCTGTTTTCACAACGATCTCCTCGCCAAGATCGTCTTCGATTCGCCTCTCACCCTGCCGATTTACGCGACCCTGGGCCGTAAGCCGAGGAGAAAACTTGCCTAGCCCGCATCCTCATGAACCCATGGTGCTCCCGAAGCCGACGGACTCGTTTCCGGCACGCTCTCCTGGTCGCCATCTGCATCCGAGTTCATCTCGATCGCGGTATCCCGAGACGCGCGAATTCTCGGGGACCCTGCTTTCTGTGTCGATTCCAACAGGAAAGCCCAACGCGAGATCGTGAGCCACCCATGAAGTCCCAATCGGAAATCCTGCTGGACTTCTACGGTGCCGCCTCTCTCCATGTTTCTGGTCCCCCGAAGATGATTAAATTCCTGCGTTCTGAATGGGCAGCGTTCGAGGTAGAGGCACAGAGAAGTGATCCTGACATTGTTGCCGAGTGGAACGGAGGGATCGTTCGTGGGGCACCTGATCGAGACGGAACGGAGCTGAAAAGGGCCGGGGGTTGGTACAAGGGCTGCTTCTGGCGTGCTACGGTCAGGGGCGGTAATGGCCACCTGGAGGTTCGCTACTCTACAATGCCACCCAGCAGTTTCCTGTTCAAAGATTCATGTCTTGAACCGCTGGTCTTGAGCAAGCTCGCGTCAGAAGGATTGCACGGTCTGCATGCATCAAGCGTCATGATACGGCAGAAAGCATGGGTGTTCTGCGGCCAGCCTGGTTCCGGGAAGACCGTATTGGCACTGATCGGCGCCAAGAACGGCTACACCGTGCTCTCGGACGATGTTACCCTTCTTTCTGAGGGAAGGGTCTTACCATACGGCGTGCCTCCGCGAGTGTCACCCCGAGAGTATCTCACGCGCAATCTGCCCGGGGAGCTCAACCCGCAAGGAACCCTTTCGGGTGTGGTCCTCAGTTCAATCCTCAATCACGCGACGTTCGGAAAAATCCGCATTCCCACCAGGGTCCGCTTGCGTCAAGTGCCTTCGCCATCTTTAGAAGGCTACCCACTCGGCGGCATCTTTTTCCTTCGATGGGGTAAAGTGAAACCCGCTATCAGGCTCTGTCACGACAAGGAATGGGGCCTCAGTGAAGCTGTCCGTAGTATCCCATTGCATGGTGCGTCCATCATCAACCGTCTGGCCCTCGATGAACCTCTGAGTTCGAAACGGAGAATTGCACTGAAGTCCCAATTAGACACCCTCGTCGATCAGCGGAGATGTTTCGAGCTAGATGCGTTACCGAAAATGTCGAACACCGGTTGGAGGTTGCTCTCCGAAGAAGTATTTGCAAACATCGAGCAGCTGGAACTGAATTGAGATTTGGCTGGGCGCTGATGACAAAATGAATCCGAAGGATCACTACGGTTGGATAGCCGCGCGCTACGAGAGTGAGAGGTTCGGCTGCAGGTGTGGCGCGATATTGAATGACGTTGAACTGGAAATCGCTGAAGGCATGATCACGCCTGGCGGCAAAGTCCTCGACGCTGGGGCGGGAACCGGTCGGTTTTCTAAAGCAGCTTCGAAAATCGCAGGCAGTGTCGTGGCCGTCGACGGCGCTCGCAACATGCTCGCAATCGCTGCAGAGAGGGTAAGAGATTCAGAGGTCCCTTCCAAAATCTCACTGGTCGTCGGAGACGCAGAGTTCCTTCCATTCGACGCGGCCACCTTCGACACCGTCTTGTCGGTCAAACTTCTGAGCCATTACGGAGACATCGGTCGCTACTTGTCGGAGATGGCTCGCGTCTTGAAGCCTGAAGGACGACTCATTCTGGACGTCCCGCATAATCTGGCCCGGGCGTTCAGGAAGATGGTTCTGAAATCGTCAATCCGATCCAGCCCGGATTACTTCCATCCCCTCTCCGAGATTGGCGGAATGCTACGGGATCGCTCCATATACCTGGTCCGGAGACGCACATATTCGATGCTTCCTATTTCGCTTGTACACCGCTTTCTGTGCCGTCGTGATATGGTCGCATCGACCAGCCTCCTGCGATTGCTCATAGGCAGCCAAAGAGGTTTCTTGTGTTTCGTTGAGGGAATCAAACGCCAATGAGAGTCCTCCAAGTTACCCCAGCTTTCCCACCGAGCGCCCATGGGGGCATCAGTACCCATGTTGGACTCTTGTCCAAAGGGCTCGTGGCGCTAGGCCACGACGTTCGCGTTGTAACCACGAATCGCTACGACTTCAGGCGGGTCATGCCGTTTAGCGGCCTGCGTACAGTGGAAGGCGTGCGGACTTACTACGCGAGGGCGTACCCTCCTGGACGATACTTCTTTGCCCCTAGCGTAGTGAAAGTAATCAGAGACTGGGCTCGGGATGCAGACATTGTTCACGTTCACGATACCCGGACTTTTGTCGGCCTATCTGCGTCTTTCGCCGCGAGAACTCATTCCATTCCTTACGTCGTAACTTGCCATGGAAGTCTCAGCACGAGTATTGGAAGCTCGTCACTGAAAGGTATTCACGACCATCTTATCGGGAAAGGGCTGGTAAGACGCGCGTCGCGAATTGTTGCACTAAACGACCAAGAGCTGTCCGACATCGTGGACTTTGGTATCCCACGCGAGAAGGTTGTGATCGTCCCGAATGCCATTCCGGTTGCCGATTCCATCGATGGAGGGTTGTTTCTGGAAAAAGGAAAGGATGTGAGAGCCGCAAAGACGATCCTGTTCCTCGGGCGAATTCACCCCATAAAGGGCATTGACCGCCTTATCGAGGCCTTTTCGCTAGTCGATAAGACTAACAACGATTGTCGCCTCCTGATAGTCGGCCAGGATTATGGGGCCCAGAGATCTCTTTCAAAGCTAGTGAAGCGCAAAGGCCTGGACGAGAAGGTGGATTTTCCTGGCCCGATTTACGGAAAAGAAAAGGACGAACTCTTGGAGGCATCAGACGTGCTTGTTTTGCCTTCATATCGAGAAACGTTCCCACTGGTTATCTTGGAAGCTTTCGCTGCCGGACTTCCGGTGGTTACCACGGCTGGGTGCGGCATTGCGGGTGAATTGAGGAGCCATCAAGCTGCACTCGTAGTTTCGTCGACGGCAGAGATGGCGAGCGCCATTGAGCAGTGCCTTCATGATTCCCATCTAGCTGGTCAATTGAGACGGAACGCTATCAGCCTCCTGAAAACCACCTATAGCTGGGACAGCGTACTCAAGCAGATCTCGATGATTTATGAGGAGGTGGCCGGCTGACCAGGCCTCGAGATGCAGTGATCAAGGCTGCTCGCAACGAGATTGAAAGATGGAGGCGGGCAGGCACCGCCGTTGGAGCATCCGTCGCTGGAACGTCGGCCTGGGCAACGATTCTTGGAGACCTCTCAGTCCCAAGCGTCCAGTCAAAGGGAGGCACCGGCTGTCGGCCGCGCTGGGCCGGACAGCTCTCTACCTCGCGCCACGAGGGTCCGCGCGCCTTACTCACATCTTTCAAGAAGTTCTGAGGCTCACATGCGAATCTTGCAGGTCTCTGGCGTCCTTTGCGATCGGCATGGAGGAGGCGTGGGCGACTACGTTTGTTCATTGAGCAGGCGTCTAGTAGCGGAAGGGCATGAAGTCGAAATCGTCACTTACTCGACCACGCCGTCCAAGCACGCAGAAGATCCGTTTACCATTCACCGGCTTCCGCTGCCTCCTGCGCCCTTATTGAGATTTCTTCTCTGGGGGCGAGAAGCGAACGAACTCGTAAGAGAACTAATGGGAATGAGGAAGTTCGACCTTGTCCATGCTCACACAACGTCGATGGGCTTTCCTCTGTTCTACGACTCACCGACTCCGCTAGTAATCACCTGTCACGGCACATCATCAGACCCAGCCCATCGAGGTGGGCGACGCCTTCTTCTCAAAGTTCTGGAACGGAGATATTATGAGGGTGCGAGAAGAATCGTCGCCGTAAGTCACGGCATAGCGCGCGAACTCATCGGGAGGGGTGTCCCGGAGCACAAGATTGAGGTCATCCCGAACGGAACCGACCCGACACGGTTTGGCCGAACGCGCATGAGCCGCGAAGTCGCTCGAGACTCCTTGAGTATCAGGCCGGGCCAATTAGCCGTGCTCTATGTCGGGGCGCTCTCGAAACGGAAAGGACTGGATGTCTTGTTGGACGCCAGCGCCCGAATTCTTGGGGGAGAGAACAAAGACCTATTCCTCTTCCTTTTCGTCGGAGACGGACCGCTGAAGCCCTTGGCCCAAGGTCAAGCTGCGAGTCAGCCCGCAATGCGCGTCCTCGGTTTCGTTTCCGAAGCAGAACTCGCTCTCTGTTACTCTGCATCCGATGTGTTCGTGATCCCATCGCTTTATGAAGGCATGCCAACGACCTTGCTCGATGCAATGACCTTTGGACTTCCAACTATTGCCTCAGACATCCCTGCCCATCGTGAGAGCTTGACACAAGATTGCGGCGTTCTGGTTGCCAGCGGCAACGTTGATGCGCTGACCGACGCTATTCTTTGGTCAGAACGGAGCCGATCCTTGCTAACGAGGATGGGAGCGGCCGCACTATCAAGATCCAAAGTGTTCAGCTGGTCAAGGATTGCACGAGAAATTTCACGAGTGTACGCCGAGGTAGTAGCCAGATGAGACAAGGAATGATTTACTCGGCTTCCCTCCCTCCTCCCGGACAGCAGGCTCGTGCTGCGATCACTGCCGACTTTCGGACCTTTCAATTTCTCCCCGAGAATCTCGCGATCAAAACCCCGGGCGCTTGCGGTGGAGGGCCAAACCGGAAAAGAATCGCCATTAGCCGGAACGAGAGTCGCAACACCAGATTGCGAATTCTTGAAATTCGCCAGCGGAAGTGTGGGCGACAGAATAACAAGCGGAACAGGGTCGGGTGAACGTCATGAACAGGACCGAAACGCTCGAACTGCTAATCGTAGTAAACGTTGCTGCCACGCTGGGCGCGGTTTTCTATGCGCACAAGCCATTCGGAGGCTTCTTCACTGCGATTAGCATCGCGTTCATCAACAATTCCATCGTGCACTCAACTGGAAATCTGCTGTTATACAGCAGCCTCGACACTTCCACGATTTCTGGAGATCAAATCTACATGTACATTGTTCATGCATTAAGCGGACTCCCATTCGACACAATGCAACGTCTTCCAGTTAACCATGTTTTGATCGCGATGTCGTTGTTCGTCCTCGCGAGAAGACTTACGATAACTCGACCGACGCGATCGGCCATGTCCATCGCAGCAACGGTGTCGATCATCTTCCTGCTTAATACGGCGTATGAGGTCGGCAACATGTCCTTCTTCGTGAAAGGTGCAGGTACAATCTTCTACCTTCTCTTTGTGCTGCTGCTCCTGAAGTATTCAGTTGCGCGAGAGAAGGCGACACTAACTGCAATACTGATTCTATTCGTTGCCAACAGCTTTTTCGACTACACGGCTCAGGTCTGGATGATAGTAAGTGTAATCCCGTTTGTTTTCCTCGGCACTTCCAAGGGAAAGAATGTCCGGGGAGTCGGGCTTTGGAACATCCTGATTCTGATGGCCGTTGTCTTTCTCGCGTATCGATCAATAGTTTACACGGCCTACGTGCCCTGGATGACGCAAGTGCTAATCAGCTCCTCAATCCAGAGTTTCGTTCACACACTCCCCTTCTTCCAAAATATTTCTGCATATCCATTTCAGGGCGATCGACCGTTCGCCTTACCCGTATTCATCGCGAACGTTTTGACGTTCGCAATCACCGTTGTGGTGACAGGCCACTACCTTCTCCGCGTTCTTTGGATGAAAGCAAGGGGACAGAACCTCACGAGGGAGGACTTGGTGTTTCTTTGTCTATTTCTGCCGATTCCTCTTACAGTCGCTATATACCTCCCAATTGGGCACTTTAACCTAAGCTACGCAGTCCTTGTCCTCCCGCTTCTTGCAGCGTACTGCATCTGGGTTCTCACCAAACGGAATCTGAATCCATCTTCAACGCATGGCCAGAGGACCTTGTCCGCAAAGCTAGGCGCCCTTCTTCCGGTGCTTCTGGTTCTACTGTTGGTGTTGGGAATCGGTTCGTACATTGGGGCGCTAGAATCTGGGACTCTACTTGTATCCTCAAATTCCGAGATGGATCCAGGAGCCAATTGGCTGTTCGGACACACTGATGGTAAGATCGGCGTCCTGTCCGACCTAGACAGTTTGGGCAAGCTCTTGATTGCAAGATCATCATTCTTAGACGGGTCATTCGATAACCTGTCGCTTCGCTATTATGACCCGCAATCATATGCCGGTCTGGTGAATGGGAATTCCGCGTCCTCACTTACTTACGTTGTAGTCGACGCCAGAACGAGTATCCCGGTGAGCTCAGTGGAGTGGCAGTCCTTTCAACCACTCTCGAGACACATTTCCGAGATCGGGAGCAATCCAAATGTTTCACAAATTTATGACGACGGAACCTGCTTGATCGAAGTTTGGCATCCGCCGTGAACATCATACTCATTCAGCGCACATTCTTTGGCTCGCGCGCGGCCACAACTCAGCGGTAGACGGGCTCGACCTGGACTTTGTTCGGTCAATCAAGGGTCGCTAGGCTTTGGGCTTCCGGAGGACATAGAAAACGTTCGTCGGCATGAGCCACTCCACTAGTGTTCGCGGATGATACTTCACATTCCACGAGAAAAGAGAACAGAGCAACTCATCGATGCGAAGTGCGACAATTGAGGTCTGAAGGGGCACACGAAGGAAATTCCCCAGCTTCGCTGTCCCGGCGAACAGAATTCGTCGCTCTCTCACGGTCTCGAACCGGGCTTCATCAAGCATCCGCCGGAGCAACTCGATGGGAATGCCTCGCTCCCGCTTGGTCAGACCCGGCCTCGGTTTGCGCCAATCCCCCATCGATATGGTAGGTTCTTCGAGCAAGAGATAACCACCTGGGCGGAGGATCCTGTACAATTCTCTCGTAGCTCGACTACAGTTTGCTACGTGATGGAGCACCCCGAAGCAAGTAGCGAGATCAAACGAGTTGTCTGAGAGTGGCAGCGCACCATCAATCCCTGGCTTTACGTACGTCAAGCTCATCACTCCCAACGCGGACTTAGAAAAAGCATTGGTCGGCTCGACAATCGTGAGACTTCCGATCCTCGGCAAAATCGGGAGAAACTCTTGTCCGTCCGCCCCCCCGTACGCGAGGACCTTCTCAAAGTTGGTCGCAGGAAGAAACCTGTAGCCGTACCTAACGTTCTTCAGGTGGGACAAGTAACGAATTCCGGGACCCCATCCAAAAACCAGTTTCGAGTACCCCTCACGTTCGTCCGCGTACCACTCGGCAAGTTCCGCTAAGTCAAAGTCATCGCCATAGAGTTTAGCTCCGTCGAAGTACTCTTTGAACTCGTCGGGAGCCTCAGCCGCGCGACGGTTTCGTAGAATGTTCATCAATCCGGCTGTGTTGTCTGGACGTCCATTTCTTTGGGTCTGAAAGGGTTAAGAAGAGTCATCGGCATGAAAGCTCTGGATTCTTCGATGGTTAGATTTCAACGGCCGATCATAACTCTTGCTGTGTCAAGACCTCGGGTGGCCGGTTTAGATGAAGAGAATCTACCTTCGCGGGGAGACAGACAAATATTGAAATCCACGTTAGCACCCCGGCAAGCGAGACGAGGGCGAGCCCGCAGTGAACGCTCTCTTGAGATAGTCCAACAGGGAGATCCAGACATGGCTCACCGGAGGAATGGTTAGTGAGGCTCCAGTTCCAGGATCGACCGTGGGACCTTTATTTCGCGCTCGGCTACACGTTTCTCGTGAGCTCGGTTCTCGTCGCACTCGGCGTCGGGAACCTTTTCGGTCTTGTTCTTGTTCTTTTGGTCCCGGGATATGTCCTTGTCGCCGCGCTATTCCCGAACGGCGAAAGGCTCGACTGGATCGAGCGCTTCGTTTTGTCCTTTGGGCTGAGTATCGCTGTGGTGCCGATGCTGGGGCTGGCCCTCAACTTCACTCCCTTCGGAATCGGACTCGCCCCGACCGTCGCGACGATTGCTATTTTCGTAATCTCGGTGGGTGTGGTTGCCTACTGGCGACGGATGAGCTTGCCTCCAGGGACACGGCTCTCCGCCACCGTGAACCTTGCCATGCCGCGGTGGAGGGAATACAGCGCTTTGGACAAGGGGCTGGCCCTTGGACTTGCGGCAAGCACGGTGGTCGCCTTAGGGACTATCGCGTTTGTGATAGTTGCTCCTCCAGCAAGCGAACGGTTCACGCAATTCTTCGTTCTCGGTCCGGGCGGAAATGCCACGGGCTATCCGACTGAACTCAATCTGTCCCAAGCAGGAAATGTTGTCTTGGGCATCGTGAATCATGAAGCCGCCAATATTGACTACACTGTCCGAGTAGACATCGTCGGCATCGGAGTACTCTACAATGCGACCTCGCGTAGAAATGAAACCGTAGAGCTTAACCGCACCACCCGGTCATGGTACAACGTCACCCTCTCAGACAACCGCAACTGGACCCTGCCCTATTCGTTCAGTATCAGTGCGAGAGGTCTGTGGAAGATCCAATTCCTGCTCTACAAGGACGGTGCCCTTACGACGCAGGAATTGCACCTGTTCATACGGGTCTCATGAGCGACCTCGGGGTCGCCCCCAATCTGCCGAGTCACGGTTGCAGGTAGTGTTTGGCGACTCCCGATTCACTGTTCGCGGTCTTCTCCAATCGGCTCAGGTCCGTAGGGATTGGTTCTTACTCGACCCTGAGCTAACCTAACGGCCACTCTGACGCCTTCGGAGGGGAGAAAGGCCGCATGGTCGCGAAGGCTGAGGGGAGCGCCATCAACGAGCCAGCCCCACTGCATGTCGGATTGCACGGCGATGAGACAAATTTCGAATACGAGCCGGACTGCAGGTCAAGCGCGGAGTAAAGGGGACTGGGGGTGGAACTCGATCCGAGAGCGGCGACCTCGCTGTCGGAAAGATCGCGAGCGTATATGCGAACCTCGTCGATGTCTCCGGCGAAATCGGATGCCACGTGACCAATCTGGACTCCCGTCGAAGGTCTTACAGAGGAGATGGGCCCTGTCACGTCAGATGCAACAAGTGCACCGTCCACGTAGAGTCTCACCAGGCCAGATCGAAGGACCGCCGCCGCGTGGTGCCACGTCCCGTCGTTGTACGTGAGGGGGCTGACGATCTCGGTGAACACGTCCGGACCGATGGACTGG
>Ga0066704_10000849_pt1 | contig 12093 bp, 8 predicted proteins | sample GraSoiAngelo_153_FD_66458 | JGI IMG/M metagenome (GOLD analysis project Ga0066704, IMG submission 66458) | Grasslands soil microbial communities from the Angelo Coastal Reserve, California, USA - 14_1009_12_40cm | ecosystem: Environmental > Terrestrial > Soil > Grasslands | place: USA... | reverse complement strand
CGAGCCGTTATCCGCTGAGGTCGTCGCTGGCGTGGTGTAGGTCGATGCGGTCGCCCCGCTGATGGCCGTCCCACTCTTCCTCCACTGGTAGCTCAACGGTGCAGTGCCCGCCGCTACCACAGTGAACGTGGCCGTCTGCCCGGTCGTCACTGTCTGGCTGACCGGCTCGATGGTGATGGAAGGTGCTAGTGGAGCTCCAGGGTTCGTTGCGGAGACATATCCTCCGCATCCAGCACTCACAATCCCGATTGCGAAAAGCAGCACACACAAAACCGCGCCCAAACGGTTCATGATCACATCTCTCTTTCAGAATGTGTTCCCCGGCGCGCGGCTTCTTGGAACCAGAAAGGGCAATTGACCGGGAACGAACCTCAACGAACCACCCACGCTGGCTCGTCAATTACTAGGCTGGATTGCCGCGAACAGGTTAGATCACCGACGGTAAACCGCCAACTGGCCAGGCGGCCAGAAAATGGCCCTCCCCCTGCCTGCCCTCTAGTACAGGTCCCTAACCTGACGGAGAGTCTCAGAAGATAAATCGCAGGCTCAGCTGGAGCTGTCGCGCGGAATCGGCTACATTGGCCCGTCCGAAGAACGGTGACGTCAAGGTGCCAACGTAATTCTCAAAATTGACGTGGTTCAAGACGTTGAAAGCATCCACTGCGAACTCGATTGAGGGCGGGTGCTCTCGGTGCGCCAGACGCCAGCGCCGCGCCAGCCGGAAGTCGACGTCCGTGTACCCGGGACCCCGGCCGGCATTGCGCCAAAGCCCGAGCGGCCGATCATTAAAGACGTTATCCCCATTGGAATCTATTCCAGTAGTAATGTTGTACGGGCGACCGGACCACACGTTGAGGATACCCGCCGCACGGAAGCCCGCAGGCAGACTGTATAAGAGCACAAGGTTGAGGCGATGCCTGCGGTCGTAATCCGAGCGGCCCCATTCGCCCTGCAAGTCGTAGTTATTAGCAGGGAGAGAAAACATGCTGCTGCCGCTGTCCAAACTCCGCGACAGGGTGTACTGGGCCACGATGTCCGCTTTTCGGAGATGACCTTTGTAGGTTATGGCAGCGCTATAACTTCGTGACGTTGCCGTAGACTCGAATTGATTAATGTTGATGAAGTTGGGATCCGGAAGAATCATGGTTCCCGGAAGGGGAGCGTTGACGTCTCGTGTGCGGTATAGTGCCACGCCACGCACGGTCATTAATTCCAACGTTAGGAAATTCTGTCCGTGCCCCAACCTTCGCTCAACCGCCAGGCTTCCCTGCAGCAGATAAGGAAGGCGGATGCCAGAGTCCATGGTCACGATGCTGGGCGTGGCCTGCGCAGGTGTTACTCCAAGGAATGGGTTCGGATAGCTGGGACTAGAGATGACGATTTGGCGGATCGCGGACCCGCCATAGAGAAGGCTTTGTTGCTCCATGCTCACGGGCTGGCGTTCGTAGAAAATGCCGAAGCCCCCCCGCACGACGGTTTGTCCTCTTCGCGGAGCATAGGCGAAGGCGAGCCGCGGAGCGAAGTCCTGGTAGTGGGAAACGTTCGATTGGAACTGATGGCGCAGCCCGAGCATGACGCTAAACCAAGGCCGCACGCGGATGTCGTCTTGAAAGAACGTGAAGAACTCATGCTGATCGAAACTCACCGTCGGGGTGCCCGTGTTCATCGTAAAGAGAGCAGGCATGCCGTTCTCGTAGTCGCTCAAGTTTGAAAAAGTAAACGCGCCGCCGAAATTCGAGCTGTCCTCGGCGTTAAAGAATCTAGGTCGGATTCCGCCGCCAAAATGGAAACCGTGCTTGCCGTGGAAGACGGAAGCTACGTCTTCGATGTCTGCCATCCGTTCCGTTACACGATTGGAAATCTGCGCACCGCCGGAATTAAAGGCGCCGAGCACAAGCAGCGCGGGCTGGTTGTTGGCACTGGCGGTGCTTTGCCGCTCCTCCTTGTAGGTCAAGCGCACTTGGTTCCAAATGCTGGCTGAGGGCGTTGCGGTTTGCAGAATTTTGACTTCGTTCTCGTGGTTGAAGATGTTGGTTCCCTGTTCGGGCAGATTGAAACCGCCGATCCCCTGATTATCGAGCGTGCGGTCCAGAAATTTGTACAAGACAGATATCCTTTGAGAGGGAGTCAGTCGCTCGTCAATTCGGCCAAACAGGTGCAAACTGTGCACCGGAGCTCTGGCGTTCTCTGTCAGAGGCCCCAAGGGAGTCAATGCGGAAACAACCGAACTGTCGTTGAACACGTGGTAGCGCGCTGACAGCAGGAAAGTTGCGCTATTGGAAATCGGCCCGTCGAATTCCGCCTCGCCTATTCCGCGCTGTTGCAGAGGACGAACCGAAGCCAAAGCATTCTTTGCGTCCAGTGCGGAATTCCGGAATATCATGAGCAAATTGCCTCGGTAGCGGCTGTGGACGCCGCGCTTGGTCGTGACCTCCAGCCGCCCCTTGCCCGGTCGGCCAAATTCGGCCGAATAGGGATTTTGGTCTACGGCCACGTTCTTCACGCCCGTCGAGGGCAAATCGAGAGAGCTGGTCACAACTCCATCCACGACAATTTGCGGGCCGCTGGAGCCGTTGCCGAATACTGAGGGCGCAAGAAACAGGGAGGGGACAGCCAACGGATCTCCATTCTTTGTCGGCACGTTCATCGTCATATGCTCATTGAACTGAACGTCGTTGTGATTCTCTTCTGCGAGAAGAATTGGTTGATTGCTAGCTCTTACGGTCACGTTTTCTGCAACGGTCGATAGTTTCAATTTCACCCGGATGGGCCGCGGAGGTGTCGCACCCACGGTGACGGGCAGTCGCGCTTCTTTGAAGCCCGGTAGGCTCACTCGCAGAACGTACTCGCCCGCCGGAACATTTTTAAATGCAAAGGCACCTTCGTCGTCGGTTGTCGTGGTGAGGGGCTGCCCCCCCGTCGCGGCGGTCAGCTCAACATTGACATCCGGCACCGCGGTGCTGTCGGGGTCATGGACGACTCCCCGCACCGTTTTTGCGTCTTGAGCTCTCGTTTCTATCGAAAATACGGCTGCCAGGAGAATGAGCATGCACAAGTATCTTAGGTTCATTGTAGTTCTCGACTTTCGTTGGAAGTAGTGAAGACAGTGGACCCGCGAGGGGCAACCTGAAGTTGATGAAGATGAGCGTACCGACCCTTGCGGGCCAGGAGCTCTTCGTGGGTGCCTTCCTCGACGATGCGCCCCCGATGGAGGACGATAATGCGATCGGCCAGACGTACCGTGCTGAGACGGTGAGCGATGACGAGTGTGGTGCGTCCGGCCGCCGCGCGCTCCAGCGCGTTGATGACCGTGTGCTCGGCGACGGCATCCAGACCGCTTGTGGGTTCGTCCAGAATCAAAACGGGCGCGTTGCGCAGCACCGCGCGGGCGATGGCAATGCGCTGCTTCTGGCCTCCCGATAAAGTGGTTCCCCGTTCTCCCACGGGCGTCTCGTAGCCTGCCGGAAGCCGGCGAATGAATTCGTCCGCGTTTGCGGTTGCGGCGGCGGCGCGGATTTCCTCGTCAGTTGCGTCGGTCCGGCCGAATGCGATGTTGTCCCGGATGGTACCGCTAAGAAGTAACGAGTCCTGAAGTACCAAACTAATCTGTTCACGGAGCGATTGAAGGGAATAATTCCGAATGTCTTCTCCGTCCATCAGCACCGCGCCCGCGCTAGGGTCGTAGAAGCGCGGAACCAAGCTCGCCAGCGTGCTCTTCCCCTCTCCGGTCCCCCCCACAATGGCCAGTTTCCGGCCCGGCGCGATGCTCAGGTTGACATGCGCGAGAACCAGCGAGCCTGGCTCGTACTCAAACGACACGCCCCGAAACTCGATCGCGCCCTTGAATTGGGGCGCCGCCCGCGCACGCCGGCGGTCTCTGACATCGCTCTCATGCTGCAAAACCTCCACGATTCGCTCGGCGCCCACACTGGCTTTGGTGAAGGTGTTCGTCGAACGCGATATGGACTTCATGGGACTGTAGAAGTTATTTGCGTAGGCAAAGAAAATAACCACGTCCCCGGTTGTGAGCTGACCGGCGAGTACGCTCTTGGCCCCGTACCACATCACCATGGTCAGCCCTATGGCCCCCAAGAAATCCACCACCGGAGCGATGCGCGCCTGATACCGCACGCTCTCGAGGAAAGCCTGAAGGCTGCTTTCGCTTTGCGCTTGGAAGCGTTCGTCGATCTGATCCTCTTGCGCCAGCCCTTGTACGATGCGAATGGAGGCCAGTGTTTCCTGAGCCAGGGAAGCCAGCAGTCCTGTGCTGACGCGCGCTTTGCGCGTTGCGCGCTTGATCAGGCGCTTGTTCCGATAAACGATCCAGAACATGAGCGGGGCGATCGAGAGCGTAGCGAGCGCGAACCTCCAGTTCAGCCAGAACATCAGCGCAGCCATGCCGCTCAGCAACAGCGTGTTGCTGGCGAAAGCGATGACGCCGCTGCCAATAAAGTCCTGAATGGACTGAATGTCGGAGGTCAACCGGCTAGTCAAGTCGCCGGTCTTTTGCGCGTCGTGAAAACGCAGGGACAGCCGTTGCATGTGCGCGAACAGGTCCCGCCGCAGCTCAAAGACGAAGCGCTGGCCGACATTGCCTAGAAGCCGTGTATAGCAGTAAGTGGTTAGCCCGGTGACGAGCGCGATGAGGAGTACTGTCGCGCAAGAACCGTACAGGATTTGCGTCCTCGTGAACGGTGCGCTGTCCAGCCACTGGTGGATTAGAGGCACGCGGCTCGGTTTATGGGAAAGCACGCGGTCAATCACCACCTTGAGAGGCCAAGGGCGCATGACGGCCAGCCCGGCATCCAGAACCATGGCCAGAAGCGCGAGTAAGATCTTTCTCCAGTGGGCAAGGAAAAGAGGCAGGACGAAGCGAACGCTTCCTTTTTCGCCGCTCTGCAATTTAGACTGGCCTAGCATCTCTCGTCCGTCTCCTACTCTCGAAGCGTGCCGTTCTGACCGGGCGTGCGGCGTTTGCCGAGATGCGCGGCCTGTGTGCGCGGTTCCCCTAGGCGGCTTTGGCCCACCGGACACAGCGCCGGTAACATTTCTATCGGTCCTTCCAGAAGCCGAAGACTTTGTCGTAGGAGCCTCGCCAGACCAACCTGGATAGGCCTTGTCTAGGGCTTTTAGGAAGGCTTCCTTGTACGCTTGTTTCATTCTCAATTTTCCGACTCCGCAAAGCGACCAGCTTCCTCGAGCAGCGCGTCCGTTACTTGCTTCCCGTCTCTGTTGTGGCGCACAGCCGCTTCCACATAGGCGAGTTTCAAGTAAGCGATGGCGGCAAACAGGTGCAACCGCGAGACGGAGAAATCGGCAGACTCCGAGGCATAGGAGTCCTCAAAATGAGTCGCGAGGTCGTCCAAGGCATTGATCGAGCCGAGCGAAGTCAGGGCCAGAAATCGCAGATGGGCCACAAAGTGAGCTACATCGAACAGGGGATGATATTGGCAGAACTCATCGAAATCCAACCCGGTGAAACGGTCGCCTTCCATGGTGACATGTTCAGGAGAAAAATCGCGGTGGGTCGGGGCCAACCTCAAAGGCTCGAGCTTCAGAATCCGATGCTTTATCCCGTCCAAAATGTCGCCAAAGATGCGGCCGGCCTCTCGCTGTGCGGAGGCCAGCCTGCTCTGCTGAGCGCCGAGGATATGCAGGTGGCGCGAGAGGCTGTATTCACGCCCACCCTCGAAGCCACACGTGTGCAACCGGTGCAGCCACTTGGCTGTCCCTTCCACTGCCCGAAGGGCGGCCTGCCCAGCCAGAACGATTTCGCGCACGGACGGGCCTTCTTCACAACTCAGGATCAGGACTTGCCAGGCCGGATGGTAGGCCAGCGGCTCCGCGATGGTGAAACGCCCCTGCGAGAAGCCGAGACGCCAGAGCTGCTGACAATTCTTATAAACACGTGCTCCGTGGCCACCGGTGTATAACTTTACAAAAAAACATTGGGGCTCGTCGGGCATCCCAGGCGCAGTGTGCATCGTCGCTTCGACTTTCACTATGCAGCGCTTCCCGGGAACGTAGCGGTGAACGAACAGGCGGCCGTCTGTCAACTCGATGCGGCTTCCCAAGCGGTTACGCAATAGCGGAGTGAATGCCGCCAAAAACTGCTGCGGACGATGGAGCAACGCTAAACCCGGCAGAGCGGGATCGTCGGGGACGGCGGCAGGAGCGCTGGGCACAGCTGTTCCCAGCGCGTGAAAAATGCGAGGTTTTCGTTCACCCTGTTGTATCGTTTCTTCTGCCATAGCGCTAACCACCATGGGAACTTGGACTCTTGAAGTTACCCGGCTCCAACGTTCGCGCGGCGCACCTCGCGGCGCGATTTGAAAATCTGGTTTCCAGTTGCGTCCGGGGTCGTTTTCAGTCGGGCCTGGGACTGCTTCGAAGCCTTTGGGAGGACACCTGGCACGAGCGAGCCGCGGCAGCCCCTCCGTGCTCAATTCCCCAGAACTCGAATCCCTTCATCTAGCATGGCCTCAACCTTCTTCTCCCACCCGGGAACTTGGCGATTGAACGCGCAGTATTTGGCCAGTTTCAAACATGTGCCGGCCTCGTAGAAGGGAAGTCGCGATAACACCCCCGCGCCCCTCTCCGCCACGTACGCTCGCAGGAATGCATCGGCCAGCGAGTCGAGCGCGCGGATGGAACTAAGATGGCCGAGGGCCAGGCGCTGGGTCGCTACGACGAACCTCGCGAGGTCGCGAGCCGGATCGCCCGTGTCGTAACTGTCCCAGTCAATAACCGTCGTCCGTCTCTCCACCAGGAGGACGTGATCCGGGCTGTAGCTGTTGTGGCCAGCAGTGAGCTCTGCCTCCTGGAGTTGTCCATGCGCAGCCTGCAATTTCTCGAAGAGCTGTTTCGACTTCTCCGCCACGGCTCCTCCCAGTTCCACGAGCCTGACTGTCCAGCGCTGCAGTCTGGTGAGCTGATTCTCGACCGGAGAAACTTGCGTCAAACGCGGAGCCAGACTATGAAAGTGCGCCAGCCAACGCGCAGACCGCTCTGCGGCTTCAAACTGCCTGTGCCGGTCGCACCCGAGGAAAATCTCTCGAACGGACGTCCCGGCGATTTTTTCTTGGAGAAGAAGCCGAAGGGAAGGCATGTAGATCAAAGGCTGTGGAATGGAATTCGGCGCGTGGTGATCGAAGCCTTCTCGCCACAGGGCTTCCATCGTTCGGTAAATGTCGGGGCGGTCCAGGGCGTAAGTCTTGCCGATCAGCTCGTGAAAGACACCGTCGGTCTTCAAAGTGATTTCCATGGTGCAGCGGTTTCTCTGGTGCCACTTCAGAACCCGGATTCGAGCATCTAGTGGGGAATCAAATTGCTTCTGGCCGAAGAAAAACAGATTGAGATGTCTGGACAATTCCTCTTTTTCGAGAAACGCAAAAAGTGCGGAATCAGGGCAATTGACTGTGTTCGAGACGATTTCCAACATGCCTCCCACCTCCTATGACTCAAATGCTTGCAACCCCTGGTCGAGCATGATTTCTGCTCTCCCGAGCCATCCGGGGTGCTGTTCTCCCAGATCGCGCTTCGCCTCCTGCAAGTAGAGCGCAGCCTTATGGAAGGGTAGGCGAGCCGCAACGCCAGGCTGCCCGGCAGCCAGGTAGGTTTTCAGAAATGCTTGGGAGGCGCTGCGTAATTCCCGGATGGAACCAAGCTCGCTTAGGGCCAGGCGCTCGAGATAGATGACAAACATTGCGGCGTCGCGACAGGGGTCGGCAATGTCATAACAGTCCCAGTCGAACGTTACTGTGCGCCCTTGCGGGAGAAGGAACTGATGCTCGTGCTTGTAGTCGCCGTGCCCGGCGCACATGGCGTTCCTTTCCAGGGTGGGCGGGGCGACAGCCAGAAGCTGAAATAGTTTGCGCGCCTTGACCGCAAAGGGCACGCCCGTGTCGACGATGAACCGCACCCTGCGTTCGCTATGCCTCAGAATTCTCTGTACGTCCATGATTTTGCCCAACTGCGGCGCCAGAGCCTGAAACCTCGTGAGCCACAAGGCGCACCGCTCGGCAGCGTCAGCGCGCAGGCTTAGATCTCTGTCGAGAAACAGGTGCTTCGCCAGTGGGCCTTCGACTTTCTCCTGCAGAAGCAGCCGCAAAGACGGCAGGTAGGAGACAGGGCGAGGAATCGAGAACTCCGCCTCCTGGTTCAAGCCGGACTCCCAAATTTTCTTCATGGCCTCGAACACGTCGGCACGGTCTCGCGAATAGACCTTTCCGATCAGGTAATGCCAGCCACTCTCTGTTCTCAACCCAATTTCCAGAGTGCATCGGTTGCCCCGCTGTAATTTAATCAGCCGCGTCTGGATGTCATTCAGAAGGCGCGACTTCACAGGGAACGAGGTAAGGAGACGCAGGTTGGTTCGCGTTTCCTGGCCTTCGAGAACGGCAGCAAGGGTTGGAATGCCGTGATCTGCAACAGCCGACGGACTTGGAACCACTTGATCCCCCATAGTGTTGCACTCCTCCAATTCCAATACACGGTGTCAAGCGCACGCGGCTCGCAAACGTTCTCGCGCCACCGCCGGCCCAATCCAGGCGACGACACGCTCTGCGTTTCGTTCCCAGGTGAAATCCCGGCTTGCCCTTCTTGCATTTTTCCCCAGCTCCAGGCGCAACGCGGAGCTTTCCCGAAGTTCACGAAGACGGTTCACTAGGCCGGCCCGGTGGCCTGGTTCGTAAAGCAGGCCGTTGACGCCGTCGGTGATGACTTGCGCCACTTGCCCGATGCGACTGGCTACGACAGCACGCCCCGCGGCCATATATTCGAACAGCTTCAGCGGCGAGTAGTAGAAATTTCCGATGGCTGGATAAGGCGCCACCGCCACGTCCATCGTCGCCAGGTATTGAGGAATGTCTTCGTGGGTCACCACACCAGTAAAGGTGACGGCTTTTTCTAGACCCGCCTGCCGGATGCGGTCCTGCAAACTGCTTTTCAGGGGGCCGTCTCCAATCATGAGCAAGTGTGACGATGGCTCAAGACGGTGAAAGTCCTCAAAAGCAGCAAGCAAGAAATCCGCTCCGTGCCACGGCTTGAAGCTACCGACGAAGCCGATGACAAAGCGGTTTTCCAGATTCAAGTGTTTCCGCGGGAGAAGGACCTCAGCACCCGCCGTGAACCAGCCAGCGTCCACACCGTTGGGCAGAACTTGTATCCGCGCCGAGCTCGCGCCCGCTTTCGTGAGATGTCTCGAAACCTCTTCCGAAACTGCAATCACGAGATCGGTCCTTCGCCACACCACACGCTCGATTCGGCCGGCCAAGCAAGGGCACATCATTCCGCCGCGATAACGCTGCTGCTCGTAGACCAGCGGCGCGTTCACCTCGAGGACAAACGGCAAAAGAGAACGTTGGGCAGCACATAGCCCCGCCAGTCCCCACAAGCTGTAGCGTTCGTAAATGAAGTCCGGGGAGAATCGCCTGACCGCTGCTGCCACTGCTCTGAAGAAGCTTGCGTTGTGCAACAGCCTCACGGCGTCCGAATAGCGGCGGGGCTTCCAACCCAAGAATCGATTGGCTCCCCGGATGGCGCTTCCCAACGAGCCGTTCCAGCCGGCGATAGCACAAACGGCCACCCTCCCGCCAACTTGGGACTCGACCCACAGCCGGCGGCTGACGCAAGTGCATATTGTCATGACCTCGTGGCCGAGTTCCGTCAGCGCGCGGATCAGTGCACGGATGTGGACGGCGCCACCGGTCTCTCCCGCCAAATCAATGCTCGGATCAAAGCACAGATAGAGGATCTTCATCGCTTCCTTCGGGCTGAAACAGTGTGAGTAGTTGCTCTGTATTGCGGTCGATAGAGAATCGCTCGCTGACTTTCGCGCGTCCGGCGCGCGCCAGGTTCCGGCCAAGATTGGGATCAAGCAAGAGTTGATCGAGCGCGTCGGCAAGCCTCGCGGGGTTTCCCGGGGGCACAAGCAGCCCGTCACAACCCGATTCGACGAGTTCAGGAATTCCGGAAACAGTCGTCGAAACAACAGGCACTCCGCTAGCCATGGCTTCCAACAGCACGGTGGGAATACCGTCGCGATCACCGCCCGCAGTGACGACACACGGCAGTGCGAATAAGGCCGCGCGCTCGTATGCCTCGCGAACGAACTCTTGCGGCCGCGCTCCCAGGAATTTCACATAGTTTCTTATACCCAGCTCGGTCGCCTGAGCTTCGAGCGCCCGCCTGAGTGGGCCTCTGCCTATAATCTCGACTCGGAATGTGCGCCCACGCTGCTGGAGGATATGACAAGCGCAGATCAAATCGCCGAGACCTTTTTTCTCGACCAATCTGGCTACCGAGAGGATCACCGGAAAGCCGTTCCGCTTTTCACCGGACGGGCGATACTTGTATTGACTCAAGTCCGCGCCGTTGTAGACGCAATGCACCTTGCTCCTCGCTTGAGGCTCGAGCAAACTCCTAAGGTGGCGCCGATTGTATTCGCTGACCGTCACCACGGCTTTGGCGCGTTTCATCTTGGCGCGCATGAGCGCCGGTTCGCCATCAAAGTAAATATCTTTGGCATGCGCAGTGAAAGTGTAAGAAATGCCCGTCATATGGTGCGCCAGCATGGTCACACTTGCCGGAGCGCTGGCAAAGTGCGCGTGCAGGTGGGCGACAGGTTCGCCAAACAACAGGTCCGCGAGGTAACCAGCCTGCAAGAAATTCCGGAAAAAGCTCCAGCGTGGCCGAAGCATGGCCCGCAGCAGAGTGCGCGAATATGCCCCCGGCCGACGCCACAGCGTCCGGAGGTTGCCCTGCAAGACTGGCCTCCAGCGTCGACGCAGCGCAAGGTAAGAGACTTTCGCGCGAACTAGCCTTGCAGTGGCGTGCACCGGCTCGTCTTTCGGTTCCTTGATCGAGAAGATGCGAAGAGGCAAGCCGCGGCGCTCAAGTGCCAGGACTTCGTTTAGCACGAAAGTCTGCGAGAGACTTGGCCATGTGCTAACTATATAGGCGACACTCGACCTGGCTTTCGACGGGATAGTAAACTCTGGAAGCGACGAGCTCGGCCAAGTGAGCGGCCGCGTTCCTTGCTCCATTTGTGCTGATCGCTGGGTCATACGACGGTTGGTTCCTCCTCTGCAAGTTTTCCAACAGTTTGCCGGCCATTTTTTTCGGGGACAGCTCCGTGGGGTAGATCACGTCCATAAGGCCGCGCTCGGCAAACAGGCGGGCGCGCATCTGCTGCTCGGCGCTCGGGCCAGACCGCGGCACCACGAGCGCCTTCTTTCTGAGCTGCAACACCTGGCATAATGAGTTGTAGCCCGCCATGGTCACAACCAGATGGGCCGCATTCAGGTAGCTCAGGGAGTCTTCCACATGCGTCAGCACGCGTACCTTCAGGCCTTTGGCCTGTTCGCGCAGCCGTTCACGCCGCTGGTTATCCATCAGCGGCCCGCTGATGAAAATCGCCTCCACACCTGCGTGCGGCCCGAGTATCCTGAGAGCCTTCATGCACGTCTGCATCATGGGATAAGCGTCAAGCCCGCCGCCTCCCATTACTACGACTAGACGCCGCTCGACTTGGAGCTCTTTGCGCATCTGCTCTTTGCTCTTGTAGGGCTCCTTTGCACATACGTACCCGCAATAACGGATCATGGGCGCGAACTCTTTCTCAAGTCCGTAGTGCGAACTAGTGTCAAACACCTCTCGGCAGCCGTAGATGAAAATCTCATCATAGAACTTGCGAATCGCTTGGTAAGATCCGTCGCGCTCCCACAACGCGCGCGTGACTTCTGGCCGATCCAGAATGTCCCTCAGCCCCAGGACGATTACTGGTGGATCGTCTCTTCGTTTCAGCATTTCAAGCAAAGGGAGTAACTCTCCCCAGATTCCCACTGGCACGTGGTCCACTAGCAACAACTGGGGCTGAAAGACGTGAGCCACCTCCTGAATAGTTCCGATGCGTAGTGCCTTGGTCTTGTCCAGCCCGATGCGCAATCGCAACGGATGCCACACTCCAGTGTCGCGTTTGATGACGGAAGGGAGCTTCATGAAGTCCACGCCGGGTGGCAACTTGAAGACCGCTCCCGTGGGGCATCCAATCAACATCAAGATGCTGGACGCTGGGAGTTCGTTGGCGAGGTG
>Ga0066704_10000842_pt1 | contig 12121 bp, 13 predicted proteins | sample GraSoiAngelo_153_FD_66458 | JGI IMG/M metagenome (GOLD analysis project Ga0066704, IMG submission 66458) | Grasslands soil microbial communities from the Angelo Coastal Reserve, California, USA - 14_1009_12_40cm | ecosystem: Environmental > Terrestrial > Soil > Grasslands | place: USA... | reverse complement strand
TTTCTTTCACCCCTTCGGGACTCGACTTCGGTGCAGCTAACCCAGGGCTTTCGCCCGGGCTAAATTATTCCGCCCTCCGGGCTGGGATCGTGATGGATCGGATCGTGTGCTCTTGGCGGGTTTCTAATTTCCAATTTCCGATTGCCGCTTCTGCTGACCTGCTTGCCATGCTAGCTGTGCTTTGCCTCCGACCTGCTGTGCCATGGCCGTGGCTTTGTCTCCTGATGTGCGCTGGTCGTAACTGGGGCATGTGCGGGCGGCGTTGGGAGGCCAGCTTTCTCGCCACGGTATACGCGCGCGATGCCGCGCACAACTCGCCGCAGGGGAAGCGCACCTTTATCGTCGGCGAAGAAGATTTCGCCGACGTGGCTGCTGCGGTAGTACCAGCGCTTCAGGATGGCCAGATGCTCCATCAATTCCAGAGCAGTTTTTGAATTTGCCGCGGGAAGACTAGCGAGCGCTTCCTCCACCCGCGATTCCATGGATTGCGATTTGGTATGTTCTCCGGATTGGATCGGAAATGACAGCGGGCCGGATATGTGTCCGGCATCGATTCGGAAAAAAGTAACGGACTCAGGCGTAACGCTGGGCTGTACCATCACGCCCGCGAGGCGGTCGATACGATGGACAATTTCGGGGAGCTGGCTGAGCAACGGCTGTAACTTCTCCAGGCGAGTGTGCAGAGTGGCGGCATTCTCGAAATCGAGGTTCGACGAAGCTTGATCGCGCTGGGTGGAAATTTCTCTAACCAGAGATTCACCGCCAGTGTCGAAATAAGCCTGAACACGGGCTACCTCGGCACGGTACTCATCGTCGCGGCAGCCTTTGAAACAGGGGGCCAGGCACATCTTCATTTCGGAATAGATACAGCCGGGGAAGCTGGGATCGGGGTGAAGGTCGTCCACACAGCGGCGCATTTTGAAGAAGTCGAGGGAGTCGTTGGCGAACTTTTCTGCCGCGGTGCGGGAGAGAAATGGTCCGTAATAATCGGAATGCCTGTTCAAGCGGCCTAGGCGCGTGGTTACCGAAGCTCGCGGGTATTCATTTTCCAGATGTAACTTGACCAAGGGCGGGAACCGAAACCGGAGCCGCAGCGCATATGTCTTGGGAAAAGTTAAACACAATAACCGGTACAACAAGAAGCCGGACTCGAAGTCAGAGCCGGTGGGCGTGTATTCGATCCAGTGGACGCGGTCACGCAAATTTAGTTTCTTGCTGTGCTCTACCGGCGAACCGAGAAGTCGCTGCAGTCGACGTCGCAGATTCGCCGTCTTGCTGACGTACGGCTCGGATTGAGGATCGTCTCCGCGAAGCAAAAATACAGCCGGGGCCGGCGGAACAGCAGAGAAGAGCTCGGAGTCCTGGGCAGGAACGAACTCGAGGCGGGCGGAAAGCACGAGTTCATTGTAGAAGGAATTTGCGATTGACGATTGACGGTTGGAAAACCTACCGGAAGCTGGCGCTGCGATACTTCTGCCTGAAGTCTTCGCCATCCATCTCGATGATGCGGCACATCTCCTGCAACCGGGAGCGCATTCGGTCCCCAATGCGCTGGCCGAGTGTTTCTTCAGCGGTCGCGTAATCGGCTGCTTCGCGGTGCCGGGAGCCCAGGTTATTCTTGAACTTCGCTGCGGGGAGGTTGGGGAAATTCGTAGTGATGATGGTGGTGCGGTTGTCGTTATAGCGGGTATTCAAAATAAGGCTGACCGTGTCCCAGACCCATTCCGTGGGTTTTACAGCACCGAGTTCATCGAGCACCAACACTTCAGTTTCAAAGACCGGACGCAGCACGTCCAACTCGGTAGCCTTCACGGAATCGTTGTAAGAGTTCTGAATCTGTTTGAGCAGTTCGCGATAGTCGTAAAAAAGGCACGCGATGCTTTTGCTGAGAACGAGTTCTTTGATAATTCCGACGGCAAGGTGGGTTTTGCCCACGCCAATGCTGCCAATGATCAGCAGTCCTGTATTTTCCACCGGATATTCTTCGACGAACCTGCACGCGGCCATCCGGGCGTTTGCCAGCAAGCGGTGTGGACCATCGAACTCGAAGTTAGATAGCTCGCAGTGTTCGTAACGTTTGGGAATGCGGGCCGAGGTGAGCAACGCGCGGCCGCGAGCCTGCAGGCGACAATCACATCGCGTAACCCGGCGGTCGGAATCCCTGGAAACGGATTTCCAGCCGGTGCCGTCACATTGAGGACAAATCTCCGCGGAGACCTTCATGGCGTGGGTGACTTTCCCTGTTTTGACTCTGCACCCAAAGATGGAGATTGCGCAAGTGCAAAAGGCAATGCCTCTGTGTACATGTTGTGGAGATGTGAGTCAGCTTGTGGAGGAGTGAGGAAAACGAGATTATCGGAGGCGTCAACATACGAGATACTGGCGACTTAGCCGAATACTCCCAACACCACTTTCGTGCCATATGCAATCTTTCCGCGCAAAATAAGGAAAATCCTTACCACCTTTGTCTAACAAGGGCACTGCAGTACTGCAAACTGAGCACTTTCCAGCCAGATAACCCCGATGGCGGTTGGCCCAAGGATTGCCGATTACAAGGCTGCCGTGCCGTGAAACCGCCTTGATATCGACCTTTCCCTCGATTTCAGCATCTCACGGCAGTCCCAGAATCGATGGGATTCAGGGAGAATCTGGGGAGTTATGGCTACCTCATCCGTGAACGCCGATTCGCTGATTGGATTCCGTATCAATTGCCCGCCTGCCGGATTCGTTCCGGAGCGCGACCTGCCACAAGGTTTTCTGGAATTTCTCACTCCGCTGCATGAACGCTTTGCTCCGTGGCAGCAGCAACTGATTGAGGATCGAAAGCGAGTTCTGGCGGAGTCGCACGATGACAACAAACCGACGCATTTTTATCCCCGGGAAGCGGTAAGAAACGGCTGGGGAATTGAGTTACCGGAGTGGTGCCAGGATCAGCGAAATCAGATGACAGGGCCGGTGGACGATGCCGACCTTGTAGTCAAAATGCTCAACTCGGGAGCACCTGGAGTGATGCTTGACCTGGAAGATTCTATGGTAAACGAGTGGGAGCATCAGCGGCTGGGAGTGGAAAACATTCTGCAGGCGTTGCGCGGCACTTTGACTTACTTCGACAAGAAGCGGGACAAGTTAGTCGGCATCCAGGCGAGTCCGACGGTGATTTGGATCCGTCCGCGCGGATTGCACATCCATCAGGGCGGCATTTTTGCCAAAGAATTGACTTCCGCGTCGCTGTTCGACGTAGCCAGCATTGTGTACCGGGTTGATCCGGCGGATTTGAAGCATCCGTTATCGTTCTACATTCCGAAGTCAGAGTCTGCGGAAGAGGCGCTATGGTGGCGCGATCTGTTCCGGGCAGTGGCGGAGAAACGTGGGTGGCCCCGCGAGTACATCAAGTGCATGGCGCTGGTGGAGTCTCATCCGCTGGCATTTCAGATGGAAGAATTCTTGTACAACCTGCGCGGTCACATTCTGGGCCTGAACCTCGGCCGGTGGGATTACATGGCCAGCCTGATCCACTTCAATCTCTGTGATCCTGAGTGGGTGCTGCCTGACCGCAACACCATTCCGCACAATGTGCCTTTCTTTCAAAATCTGCGCGAGCTGATGCCGGAAGTCTGTCACAAGCGCGGAATGCTAGCCATCGGCGGAATGACGGCGCTGTATCCCAGCCGCGAGGATTCTGAGTTGAACGCGCGGGCCCTCGCCATACTTGAGAAAGATAAAAAGAACGAAGCTGACTGCCTGATGGATGGCGCCTGGACTGGACATCCCGATCAAAACCAAATCGCGATCGACCAGTTCCCGTTTCCCAATCAGCTGCATGCACGGCGGCCACAGGCTGAGCGGTATCCGGACTTGCGGCCGGCACCGACTGGTGTTGGAGCGCGGACCCTTGCGGGTACCCGGGCGGCGGTGAGAACGGTGATCCGTTATCGCAACGGGGTTTTGAGTGGGAAGGGAGCTAGTCTGCTTGACGGTTATATGGAGGATCTCGCTACGGACCGCATTTACCGGCTGATGATCGCGCAGCGAATGCGGCACAACTTCGTCTTGGATGATGCGGGGAAGGTCGTGGCCCATACTCCGGAATTTATTACGCAACTATTTGATGAGGAGTTGGAGAAGTTGCTGGCCAATCCGGGCTGCGACCTGGGCACAGTAGAAACGTTTCGCGAAGCCAGGCGTATTAGCGAGGCAATGATTGTGAATGGGGAATTCGATCCGATTTAGGGGAATGGGAGAGCCGGCGGAACGCCGGCGCTACAACAACTATGGCAACCAACGGTAAATCAAACGGAAAAACTAACGGCAAGGCGAACGGGAAATCTAATGGATTGGATAAAGAGTGGAGCTCGAATTCACGCTGGGCGGGAGTAACTCGACCCTACAGCGTGGAGGACGTGGAGCGCCTGCGGGGATCGATTCGGATTGAATACACATTGGCGCACCGCGGTGCGGAGCGGCTTTGGAACCTGCTTCAGAGCGAGCCTTATGTCCCGGCACTGGGCGCAATGACTGGCAACCAGGCAATCCAGCAGGTGAAGGCCGGATTGCTGGCAATCTATGTCAGCGGATGGCAAGTGGCTGCGGATGCCAATGATGCGGGACAGATGTATCCCGATCAAAGCTTGTATCCGGCAGACAGCGTGCCCAATCTGGTGCGGCGCATCAATCAGGCGCTGATCCGGGCGGACCAGATCCACCATGCGGAAGGCAGAAACGGGATTCAGTGGTTGGCTCCATTGATCGCCGATGCCGAGGCCGGATTCGGCGGGAACCTGAACGCATTCGAATTGATGAAAGCGATGATTGAAGCGGGAGCAGCCTGCGTCCATTTCGAAGATCAGCTTTCTTCCGCGAAGAAATGCGGACACCTGGGTGGCAAGGTACTGGTATCGACAGGGGAGGCAATTCAAAAACTGGTGGCGGCACGGCTGGCAGCGGACGTGATGGGAGTTCCGACACTCATCATGGCCCGCACCGATGCCAACAGCGCGCATCTGCTAACCAGCGACATTGATCCCCGAGATCGTGAGTTTCTTACCGGCAACCGAACTGCGGAAGGCTTTTTCTGTATTCGCGGCGGGTTGGAATCCGCGATTGCCCGCGGGATTGCGTATGCACCCTACGCCGACTTGATATGGTGCGAGACATCCGAGCCAAATCTGGAAGAAGCCCGACGCTTCGCTGAAGCGGTGCATGCCAAGTATCCCGGCAAGTTGCTGGCTTATAACTGCTCGCCTTCGTTCAACTGGAAGAAAAAGCTGGACGATACTGCCATCGCAAGTTTCCAGACAGAGCTTGCGGCCATGGGATACAAATTCCAGTTCATTACGCTGGCGGGATTTCACTCGCTGAATCTGAGCATGTTTGATCTGGCGCGATGCTACAAGCAGAGCGGAATGTCGGCGTATTCCCAATTGCAGGAGAATGAGTTTAGCCAGGAACGCGAGTACGGATACGAGGCGGTCAAGCATCAGCGGTTCGTGGGTACAGGCTATTTCGATTTTGTGACCCAGGTGATCGCGGGAGGAGCTGCGTCCACGACCGCATTAGCCGGTTCCACGGAAGCGGAGCAGTTCGCCGGCAAACCGGAAACCGCTCTGGATGAGGCTGACCGGTCCATCCTGAGTGAGTGTCCATCGCAAGTAGTTGAGGAAAACTTGGGACGTGGGAAGTCGCGTCCCCGCATTTAACGACTTTTCGGCCGAAAGAGCCACTCTTCCTCCGCCCTTTCTGGTGGCGGGGAGTGGCCTTCTTTCATAGCAAAAACCCCACCCGTCGAGGCCTTGCCGGGGAGGGAGAGCCGAATCCGGCATCCAGCGCGGATTTCCACAGTTGACATTCGAGAGTTGCGAGAGCTAAATAATTCCTCCGGGTTTCCAACTCAGCGAGTGCTCGTTCCCATTTACGCGTTGGGATCAAGGAAACCTGCCAGGAGAGAAGATGAACAAAGCCGATCTAATTGACCGAATTGCATCCAGTTGCCATATCAGCAAAGCCCAGGCATCCACCGCGATTGATACCAGCGTGGACAGCATTACTTCTGCCTTGAGAAAAGGAGATCGGGTGGCGTTGATTGGTTTTGGCACGTTCTCGGTCTCGCAGAGAAAAGCCCGCAATGGACGTAATCCGCAGACGGGCGCCACCATCAAGATCGCTGCCCGGAAAGTAGCAAAATTTTCCGCTGGCGCCGACCTAAAGAAAGCGGTAAACCGCAAGTAGGGTACAAATTCTAGCGTTGGCAACGGCAGGGGGTCGGCCCTGCCGTTTTTCATTGGGCAATAAAGGGTTGAGGTTTGCTGAATCCGGCGCGGGTCTTATAGAATCTAATGATTCGCGTCAAGATTTGGAGACCCATGAAGGCAGCTATTCATCCCGCATATCACGAAATACGGGTGCAGTGCGCGTGTGGACATGGTTTCGCCACGCGCTCCACCCACAAGGGCGATATCCACGTAGAAATCTGCTCCAATTGCCACCCCTTCTTTACCGGCAAGCAGAAGTTGCTGGATACCGCTGGCCGCGTGGAGCGTTTCCGCCGCAAATACGCGAAGAAGGAAACGGAAAAGAAGTAAGTTTCACAAAGGGATTTTTGAGTTGAAAGCCTCCGTTGGAGGCTTTTCTCTTTTCCGGGTTCATTTGCTTCGGAGACTCACTCCTTAGATTCCTGCGGACTACACCGGCCAAGCTGGATAGAATAAGGCTGTGCGCAAGTATTGGGACAATCCGGGCAAGGCCGCGGGCGAGGGCGCCCGCGCTACACCAGGCGGTAGCGCTGTGCCTGCGCGGGTGCGGATTGGAGGTGTGGAGATCGCTCCGGCTACGGTTCTGGCTCCCATGGCCGGCGTCACTGATACCGTCTTCCGGCGCTTCATTCGCAATCTCGGCGGCTGCGGCCTGATCATGACCGAGTTCACCTCAGCCGACGGCGTCCTTCGCGCCAAGGATAAGAAAGCGCAACGCTACCTGCATTTTTACGAAGACGAGCATCCCATCTCGGCGCAGCTTTTCGGCAGCGATCCCCAGGTGATGGCCGAAGCCTCCCGCATGGTTGAAGGCCTCGGCTTTGACCTGGTTGACCTGAATCTCGGATGTCCGGCCAAGAAAGTCGTGAAGTGCAACGGAGGTTCCGGCTTATTGCGCGACTTGCCTGCGATCCGGCGGATTTTCGAGGCAGTGCGCGCGGCGGTAAAGATTCCTTTTACAGTAAAGTTTCGTGCTGGATGGGACGAACACGAGATCGTCGGCGTGGAGCTGGCGAAGATGGCCGAGGATTGCGGCCTGTGCGCCGTGGCGCTCCACGCTCGCACCCGTGAACAAGGCTACAGCGGCCAGGCGCGATGGGACTGGATCGCCTCGGTAAAGCAGGCAGTGAAGATTCCAGTAATCGGCAATGGCGACATCCGCTCACCCGAGGACGCTTGCGCCATGGTGAGTCAAACCGGCTGCGATGCGGTGATGATCGGCCGCACCGCGCCATCGAATCCGTGGATCTTCCGGCAGATCGCTGAATACGCGGCGACCGGAAATTATGAGGAACCCGCCGAGGATGACCGGTACCAGATGATCCGCACATATTTCCAGATGTTGATCGAAGAAGAAATGCTCGGTGCCGAAGGCAAGATGAAGCAATTCGCCTCCTGGTTCACACACGGTGTGCCCGGCGGGGCAGGGTTGCGCAAAGCAATCTACGAATCGAAGAGTGCACCGGAGATCCTGTCCCGCGTAGAAGAGTTCTTCGAGGCAAGATTGTCTGTCGCGCGCGACCTCGAGTTGCAAGCGGACGGTGTTATCCCGGTAGCTTGAGGCTCCAAACTTTTCTGTCGGACTAACCCTTCTCAGAGAAACAAAGAGCTAGCTCGCACGCGGACTAGTTTTTTGAATCGCTGTTAGATGTATATACATCTATTATTCCTATGAACGATACTTTTCGTGGAATCCCGGACCTGGTTTGCATGTGCGCGACCGTTCGCCGGGCGTCGCGGGCCCTCACTCAGTTGTACGACGAGACTCTCCGCCCTCTGGGTCTGCGAGCCACCCAATTCACGATTTTGCAAGTGTTATCTCGAACCGGGGAGCTGTCCCAGGGTGAGCTGGGGCAGATTCTTGCCATGGATAGCACGACCCTCACACGCACGCTGCGAATCATGAGCCAGCAGGGGTGGATCGCAGAGCACCGTGGCGCTGACCGGCGAGAACGCTTGCTGCGTCTGGCCAAAGCCGGACGCGATCAATTCAACCGCGCCCTACCCCACTGGGAAAAGGCGCAAGCACTGCTGGGGCGTCAACTGGGAGACAAGCGCTGGCGCGACCTGCTGACGCTCTCCAACGAAGTGACGAGCCTGGCCACGAAAAAAGGAGATTTGTCATGAATAACGCAAGTTATGGAAGAGTTACCGCCGGCCTCATCGCCGTATGGTTCGTCTTTGCGCTCTCGGCTTCGGCTCTACATGTATTCAAAACTGATCTTCTGCCGGTCGCCCTTGGCCTTGCGGTGACGATACCAATCGTCGCATTTCTATTGTGGTTTGCGACATCCGCGGCGTTTCGGCAGTTCGCATTGTCATTAAACCCGCGGACGTTGACCTTCGTGCAGTCCTGGAGGGTTGCTGGATTCACGTTCCTGGTCCTCTATGCTGCCGGAATCCTGCCGGGCGTTTTCGCATTGCCCGCGGGCTTGGGCGATATCGCCATCGGAGCCACAGCGCCCCTCGTCGCCATCAAGCTTGGCAACTTCAACCACAGGAGAGGCTTTATCTTCTGGCAAATCCTGGGGATTTCCGATTTGGTGATGGCGGTTACCCTGGGGACGATTGCAAGGCTCATCAGCCCCGACGGAGTGGGAACTGGAGTAATGACTGTGCTGCCTCTAAGCCTAATCCCGACATTCGCGGTGCCACTACTCATCATGCTGCACGTCCTCTGCATTGCCCAGGCCAGACAATGGACAGAGCGACAATACTCGCACGTTGGGGAGCAATTATCCTCTTCGGCATAGGCAGAGCCACGGCCCGGTAGCCTGCCCCCGTCCCGGATCGCGGGCGGGTCTCAGGCGCTGGTTTCCGGTTCTTTGGTGTTAGTTCTCGGTTTTCGTGTTTTTCCGTAGAATATGTGATTGCGTGCAATTGCGCGGCAGATCTTCTATGAGCAATCCCCTACCAGAAAAGAAAATCTATGTGACATTGAGCGGACTGCCGCTTTCGTTTCGTTTGGAATGGCCATTTCGGAAATCGACTTCAGGAGCGGATTTTTGGTTCCTGCATGCGGACATTCGGCTGGAGAACTCGGAAGGATTGCATGCGCCGGTGGCGGTAAATTTGTCGGCCACGGTGCGGGAGGTGATTCCGTCGCTCGAACCGAAAGACCTCGAGGGGCCGGTGATCAATGCACTGCGCAAAGAGGTGGACCGAAGACAACTGGAGTTTGTCAGGTCAGGCAAGCTGGTGCCGGCTCAATTTTCCAGCCGGCATTATGACTTCAAACGTAATCAGTGGGTGTTTGGAAAGGCAAGCGATGAAGACATGGCGCGGCTCTTGGCGCGCAAAATCTACTGGCAGACGCGGTTGGTAGGTGAAACGGTTTGGGTAGGCGATCCCGCGGAAGCGCTTTATGTCCAGACATCCACGGCGCATGTCCTGGAGGTAGCCAGGAAACTGCAAGCAGAGGGACTAATTAACCTGAACGGCGAATTGGCAACGGCCAATCCCGGGTTAATGCAGCGGGCGGAGGAGTTCGCAACCGACATGCGGGCCGCGCTGGAGGAGTTGGAGAAGAAACACGCGTTTGAAAGAGGGTAAAAGAGATTTACGATTGCCGAATTACGATTTTCGATTGAAAACCTGTACTACTCACGTTTCATAGTATCGATCAGCTCAAACAATTTGCTGCGATCGACGACCTCGACAAACGGCTTGCCTTGTGTTTTATTGCTGACCACGTAGATAGTCGGGGTGTGCTGGATGCCGACGGCCACGCCTAGATTCTTGTCGGCGGAAATCTTCGCTGCTAGTTCACCTTTGGGATCAACCACAAATGGCAAGTCTAGTTTGTGATCCGCAGCAAACTTTTCAGCAAAACTGCGGAGGTTCGTCGGAGTGATCTCAGGTTGGTGCTCGAATATATAGTCGCGGAATTCGTTGCCGACTTTCCGGGAAGTTTTATCGAAATAGCGGGCGATGACGGCAGCGTCCAACGACCAGCTGTGGAATGGAAGAGGAAAGTCGTGACGGACAATGGGGATATTGTAGGTTTTGCTGGCCTCTTCCAGAAGAGGCGCGGCACGGCGGCAGTCGGGACACTGCAGATCTTCAAAAACTACGATCGCGACCTGAGCTCCCTTGGGAGGCTTGAGGACAGAATTTGCGGTCTGGGCTAAACCGGCGGCTGCCGCAAAAAGCAATACAAAAATGGCTGCTTTTTTGATCATAAGCATGTTAGTTAGATGCGCGAAACGTGAGTTTCCACTGTCCTGATCTACCCCAATGGTAACAGCCTGAGCTGGTGACGCTCCAGCGCCAGCAGCTTTTCCTTGATAGGCAAGCCTCCTCCGTATCCCGTAAGTTTTCCATTGCTCCCGATCACGCGATGGCAGGGGATAACGATGGGAATGGGATTTGATCCGTTAGCCAAGCCCACTGCCCGGGAGGCTTTGGGGTTGCCAACGCGCCGGGCCAATTCGCCGTAGGAAATAGTTTGGCCATAAGGGATATCACACAGGCGCCGCCAGACTTCCATCTGAAACTGGGTGCCCTCGGGTGCCAGCGGAAGATTGAAATTTTCCAGTTCTCCTGCGAAATAGGCTTGGAGCTGGCGGATGGTTTCCGTCAATGGAGCGGCATCCTCGCGCCATGCCGGATCTGAACGTTGTGGTTGAGCTTCACTGGTGAAGATGATGTGGCGAAGTCCGGCGTCATCTCCGGCAATTAGGAGCAATCCTAATGGACTTGCGATTTGTGTGTAGCAAACGCTCATGATGATTTAGTCGTGAGCTGGCTTGGCATCATTCGGTTCACATCGTCGTGCGAGGGGGCATTCTCCAGTGAACGGTAGGTGCCAGTAGTTTTCAACTCCTCTGCTATCCGTCCCAGTAAACCTAATGTGGCGCGCATGATACTCGAGCCCAGGCTGACGCGAGCTACGCCCAATCGCTGCAATTCTGAGATAGAGGGAGATCCGGGACCGGCAAGAATGTTCAACGGGAAGTCTAAGTCCTTTACCAGGCGGCCAATGGTTGCCGCATCCCGCACGCCGGGAAGAAACACGCAATCTGCGCCAGCATCTCGAAAGGCAGTGAGGCGTCGCAATGCTTGGTCATATCGTTTTTCCGCAGGACCGACTTGCAGCAGGTAAACGTCGGTGCGTGCGTTAAGCACGATCGGAACACCCGTTTTCCGCTTTGCTTCATTAATGGCGGCAATTTTTTCCAGTTGCAATGGCAACTCCACGAGCGGCTGATTGGCCTCTCCGCTTGCATCCTCAAGATTCATTCCAGCCCCCCTGACTCAATTACGGCCAGCGCGGTTTGAGCCGCGTCTTCCGGGCGAGCTCCGTAACCGGCTTCCACGTCCGCGGTAACCGGAACTTTTGTCGCGGCAGCGATCCGCGAAACGGCTTGAAGCATTTCGTCACGTGAGATGCGTTGCCCGTCCGGATACCCCCGAGTGAATGCAATTCCGCCGCTGGTGGTGGCGATCGCGCCAAATCCGGCTTCCTCGAAGATGTGGGCGCTGGCCACGTCCCAAGCGTTGGGAAGCAACAGAATTCGCTTGCCTCGATGCATGGCACGAAAGGCTTCGGCAGCGGATTTTTGCTTTTGCTTGTCGGACATTTTGGTCTCTGCCAGCTTAACGGGCGGTCTTCAATTGTGCCTTCATTTTGTCTAGAAATTTTGAAACGCTCACTGTCGCGCGATTCACGGTGCCTCGTCCGATCTCCTGCACGTCATCGCGGGCGGTTACTTGAAGTGTATAGAAACGGCCGTCGAATGACTCCAGCACTGCCTCGGCAAGGATGTGAGCTCCGACTCCACTGGCGGCGCGATGCTCAATGTTGATGGCCGTGCCCACGGTGATTTCGCCCGGGTTGCAATAAGGCTGAAGCGCCAGAAATGCCGCAGTTT
>Ga0066704_10000839_pt1 | contig 12126 bp, 8 predicted proteins | sample GraSoiAngelo_153_FD_66458 | JGI IMG/M metagenome (GOLD analysis project Ga0066704, IMG submission 66458) | Grasslands soil microbial communities from the Angelo Coastal Reserve, California, USA - 14_1009_12_40cm | ecosystem: Environmental > Terrestrial > Soil > Grasslands | place: USA... | reverse complement strand
GTCATCTCGAGCACTGTGGCGCCGCGCAGGACCACCCTCTGCGCGTGCGCGGCGAGAGCGATGATCGAGCCGAAGATGAGCGCGCGCAGACGCACGGCGCGAAGATAACAGTTGCGAGGCTAGACATGCATGCTGCGTGGCCGGAGCGCACGGCCACGTGCTCGGCGACCCGCCGCCACTTGTGCAGCGCAACACCGCGGCCTGACGGGCGGCCACATCCGGCATCTGCGCGGCGAGCGCGTCTTCTTTCAGCGCGACGGCTCAGCGGTGGACGAGACCACGCTGCGGAGCTGGATGGAACGCGCTCAGCGGCACGCGGGGCTGGCCGTGAATAAGGGCCAGATCCACATCCTGCGGCATTCCTTCTGCTCGCACCTCGCGATGCGCGGCGTACCGGCGAAGGTGATCCAGGAGCTGGCCGGCCACGCGGACTTGACTACGACGATGCGCTACATGCACCTGGCCAAGGGCTCGAAGGAGGCGGCCATCGCCGTCCTCGATCGGCCTCTCGCAATAGGGCTTCGACGTAACGCCAATCGACCCTATTTGCCGTCTCGATGAACGCTACGGCTGGCCGAGATCCCGAACGGATGTGGCGTTCAGGACCCGTGGTTCTCGCGCAAGGGCACGAACAGGTCGTTGGGGGATGCCCTTAGGTTGCCCCGCCCGCGCAGGAGGCGAGGAAGCCTGGCAGAGCCGCAGGGGTGCGCCACCCCGCCGCGTACGGCGAAAGGCCGAGCTAGCGCGCGGGCTATTCGCCCGGCATCGCATACGCCTCGATGTGCACCGGGAACACGACGGTCGGGTTGGTGCACGCCGTGGTGACGATGTCGACGCGGCCGAGGACGAGGCGCCCGGGGAAGAGCTTTGCGCCCGTGATCCTCGATTCGCCCTGCAGGGTCAGAGGACACTCGGCGGCGCCGCCGGAATCGATCCGAACGATGCTCGCCTTGCCTGCCGTGACGACGTGGCACAGCCCCGAGCTGCCGCTGTACACCTGCGCAACGAGGAGCAGGCGATCGCCGCTTCCAGCGAGCATCGGGAACGCCGCGACCCCCGCGCTCACGCTCGCCAAGTCCGGTAGCACGGCCTCACCCACGACCGCGCCGCGCTGGATCTGCTCGATCGTAAGCGCGTGCGAGACCGTCGTGATCGCGAAACCGGAGTTGCCGGAGAGGACGAGCTCATCCCACGCCTCGGGCGCGGCGACGTAGCCGTTCCCGGGCGAGATTCGCTGCACACCGAGCGCGGTGAGCCACGGCACGTCCGGCCACGCGAGCAGCTGGGAACCATAGTAGCGCGTGTCGCTGAGCCGCACGGTCCAGAGCTCGACGCCGGCGCTGTCGAAGATGGAGAAATCGGCCGTCGGGTCGTACGCCGGCGGCGGGTTCCGGCGATTCGCGCTGACCATGAAGGTGCCGGCGCCGTTCGAGCCGAGCAGCGCGGCACTATCCAACGTCTTCGACCAGCGGACCGCGCCGCTCGCCGCGTCCATGAGGAAGATGCGGCTCGTGGTCGACATCGTAGTCCACAGCGCAAACGCGATCGTGCCGTCGCCGACGTCGACGACGCCGCCGGATCGGGTGTCGTAGCCGAACCCGGCATCGCGAGTGAGGTCGTCGGACCAGAGGACGATCCCGGTGGCCGCGTCGTGCGCCTCGATGACGCCAGCCTTCGAGGCGATCACGCGGTCGCCGGCGACGAACAGCGTGTCGCCGGCGCCGGGCGCGGCTGCGCGGTACCGGAGGTTGCCGTCGGCGTCGGCGGAGGCTAGCCAGGTCGGGCCCGGCCGGTCGGTCCAGCTCGGTGGTGGATCGGTCTCAGTCCAGTAGACGTTGCCGGCGCGGTCCGCGGCGCCGCCGAAAGACGCCTGCGAGGTCGAGATCGTCCTGCTCCAGAGCAGCTGCGGCGCGGCCTCGCACCGGGCCGCGGGAATCGCCGGCGGGGGCGCAGGAGCGATCTGCGAACTTGCATCGGGCGGGTCCGCGACGATCGGGGCCGGACCGGCATCGGTCGCTGGAGCAGCGGCCGGGCCCGCGTCGGAAACGGCCGGCGCGGGCGGCGGCGGATCGTCGGCGGACGTCGTCGATCCGGCAGGATTTCGTTGGCTGCAGGCGACGCACCAGAGAAGCAGGACGAGACAGGCGCGCATGCGACCGAAGCTAGGAACGACGCTCCGCCACCGAAAGCCGTGCGACCGTCCACTATCGCGCAAACCCGTTGGTCATCCTATACCGTTGCTCCCGGCGGGAGCGGCGCCGTCGACGCGCGCCCGTCGTCTCGCCAGCCCGAGCACGAGGTGCGCATCGGCCGGATCGGGTCGCATCATGGCGCGAGCCCTCAGGCAGGGGCCGCGCCACCGCCGTTTGCAGCAAGAGAGGGGGACATCCCAGTCTCGAGCGGCGGCGCAGCCGGCAGCCCGGTGACCTCGAGGATCTCCTGCTCGTTCAGAGTCTCCCGCGCCACCAGTGCCTCGGCAAGCGCGTCCAGTTGCTCGCGATGCGCAGTCAAGAGCCGTCGGGCCTCTTCATGGCTTTCGCCGATGATTCGGAGCACCTCGGCATCGATGGTTCGAGCGGTCTCTTCGCTGAACGGTCTCCCCCCAGCGTAGCCGGGTTGGGCATTGAGGTACGGGTTCTCGCGCGGCGCCAGCTGCACCAGCCCGAGCTGCTCGCTCATCCCCCACCGTGTGACCATCTGCCGAGCGAGCGCGGTGGCCTGTTCGATGTCGCTTTCGGCGCCCGTGGTCCGTGTGCCGTAGACGATCTCCTCGGCCGCGCGACCTCCCACCATTCCGACGATCCGCGCACGCAGATACGCTTCGGGATAGTTGTAACGTTCGATGTCGGGCCGCTGGTACGTCACGCCGAGCGCCTGCCCGCGCGGGACGATCGTCACGCGATTGACCGGGTCGGCGCCCGGCACCACCAAACCGAGGATTGCGTGGCCGCCCTCGTGATACGCGATGCGCTCCTTGTCGGCGCGGCTCAAGAGGAGCGGCCGCTCGGGTCCGAGCACGATCTTCTCGAGGGCGTCCAGGAAGTCCTTCTCACGGACCTGGTTCTGCTCGCGCCGGGCGGCTAGCAGGGCCGCTTCGTTCACCAGGTTCCTCAGGTCCGCACCCGAAAATCCCGGCGTCGCGGCGGCGATCGCTGCCAGGCCGACGTCGCTCGACACCGGCACCGTCCGAGTGTGGACCTTGAGGATCGCCTCGCGGCCGGTCTTGTCCGGGAGGTTCACGACGACTCGCCGGTCGAAGCGGCCCGGCCGCAAGAGCGCCTTGTCGAGCACGTCGGGCTGGTTCGTCGCCGCCAGCACGATGATTCCCTCCCGGCCCGAAAAGCCGTCCATCTCGGTGAGGATCTGGTTGAGCGTCTGCTCCTGCTCGCTCGACCCCCCGATCGCGAGCTGCCCGCGGGCGCGGCCGATGGCGTCCAATTCGTCGATGAAGACGATTGCCGGAGCGTTCTCACGAGCTTGCTTGAAGAGGTCTCGAACCCTGGCCGCGCCGACTCCCACGATCATCTCGACGAATTCGGCCGCGCTCATCGAGAAGAACGGGACGCCTGCCTCACCGGCGACTGCGCGCGCGAGCAACGTCTTCCCTGTGCCCGGCGCGCCGATCAAGAGCACACCTTTCGGAGCGGTTCCGCCCAGCCGCGTGTACTTCTGCGGGTCTTTGAGGAAGTCCACGATCTCCACCAGCTCGTTCTCGGCCTCGTCGATGCCCGCGACGTCGTCGAACGTGACCTTGCTGTCGGTTTCCTGGTCATATCGGCGCGCCTGGCTCTTGCCGATTCCCATCAGCCCGCCGATGCCGCCGCCCTGTCGCGCCGCGCGCCGGAACATCCACACGTACAATCCGATGAAGAGGAGCGCGGGACCGAACCCGAACAGCAGAGTCAGCAGCGGGTTGCTTTCTTCCTCGGTCGGCCGGGCGCTGATTTCGACGTGATTGTCGATGAGGAACTTCTCCAAGCCGCGGTCGACGAATGCTGGCAGCGTGGTCGTGAACGACCTGGCCGTCTGCGGCGCGCCCCGTTCCGGTTTCGGGAACGTGTCCTTCTCACCGGGCGGAGGCCACGTTACCGGCGCCTTGAAGCGGCCCGTGAGCGTGTCGCCCCGGCTGTAGATCGCCTCGACGTTGCCCTTGCCGACTTCCTCTTTGAACAGCGTATACGGAACGGTGATCGATGGTTCCGCGCCAGGCTTCATCTGCCGGATGAGCAAGAAGTTCGCCAGCAGGATCAGCACGAACCAGGGCCATGTCCTCCTCGGCGGAATCTTCGCTTGTGCCGGACCCTGCCCGGTCGCCGATCTTCCGCCCGCCCGGCGTACTGGCCCCGGACGGCTGCCCGGAGCGAAGATGCTCGCGCGCGTTTTTGCCTGTCCCGTCGGGCTCATGCTCGTCTCCTCGGGGCGGACGCCCCGGTCGGCCGAATAGCAGCCACGGATCCGCGTAGCAAGCGAGACGCTCAGCAATGCGGTCGGTTGCGGACCACCGAGAGCAGCGTGACGGCGCGCCAGCCGGTGTGGACAATCCCTTGACTTCCGCACGCTCGCGGATTAGGTAGGTCGGTATATCTACGAAGGAGATGCCGATGCCTGCGCGACCGTCGCCACGCGACCGCCTGATCGATACGGCGGCGGATCTCTTCTACGAGCGCGGCCTGCCCAATGTCGGCATCAACGAGGTGACCGATCGCGCCGGCGTCGCCCGCATGACGCTGTACAACAACTTCGACTCCAAGGAGGCCCTCGCCCTCGCGGCTTTCGAACGCCAGGCAGAGGCGAGACGGGCCTTGTTCATGAAGCGCCTCGACCGGGCGCGGACGGCTGCCGAGGCTGTCAAGGCGATGTTCGACGTGTCCGAGCAGCTCGCAACGGAACCCGGTTTTTGCGGCTGCGCCTTCACCAACGTCGCCGTCCAGCACCCGCATCCCGAGGGGCCGATGCACGCGCTCGTGCGCGCGCACAAGGCTTGGATCAGAGCCAAGTTCCGCGACATCGCTGCGTGGGCAGGGCACCGGAAACCAGATACGGCGGCCCAGCAACTACTCGCCTTGTTGGACGGCGCGAGCGTCGAGGCGTTCATCCAAGGCAGCGTCGAGCCCATCCGGGCAAGCAAGCAGGCCGCCGAAATCCTTCTGAGTATCCCACGATGAGCTACCGCTTCGAGGCGGGCCGCATCTACCGGATGCCGACGCATTTCGGGCCGGCGCCGGGACCGCGCCAACTGCCGGACGGCGTTGTGCGTGATCCTAAGAACAGCCCGCGCCGGCTTTCCGTCGCAGCGAGCTTCCTGACCGATGCGGCGCTGCTTGAACGGCATCTCCCCGAGGGGTTCGCGCTTGCCGGCGAGCCGGTCGTGACCGTGGAATTCCACTACATGACCGGGATCGACTGGCTGGCCGGGCGCGGCTACACGATGACCCATGTCGGCTGGCCGGCGACCTTCACCGGCCGCCGGGACAAGGCGACCGGCAGATTCCTCGCCGTCGTGTGGGAGAATCTCGCCGATCCGATCATCACGGGACGGGACGAGATCGGCCATCCCAAGCTCTACGCCGAGATCGTTGAGCCGCGTCTCTGGGATGGCGCGCAAATATGCGGCGCCGGCTGGATGGGCTTTCGCTTCCTCGACGTGACGGTCTCCGAGCTGCACGACAGGCCGTCGTCGCCAACGACGCCTCGATCGGATGGGACGCTGATGCTGAAATATGTCCCACGCACCGGCACGTGGGGCGAAGCGGACTTGCATCAGGTGACGCTCACGCCAGCCGACGACCCGGACAGGACGGTCGAGCGTCACCAGGCGGGCGTCGGCGCCGTGCGCTTCCACCGTGCCACGTGGTCGGATCTACCGACCATGCATCATGTCGTGAATGCGCTGGCGGAGTTGCCGATCATCGAGCCGCGCGGCGGGTCGCTCACGCATTCGCGGGGCGGCAAGTGGGGTCGCGATCAGCACGTGTTGGTCTGACTGCCTATTTCTCCGTTTGGGCTCGTCGCCGGCCCCCTTATCGGGTCCCAATATGCCGCTTGACGATAGTCGATAAGCGGTATATTGATATTCGATACGAGAAGGCGGTGAAACCATGCCAAGGCGCGCCTCGTCGACTGCCGCGCTGCCGATCGCGTACGCGGTGCTTCGGATCCTGACCGTCGCGAACTGGCTGATGGGTGCCGCGATTCTGGCCCTGCTCGTGGTCATGCCGAACGAGCAGTGGATCATGGCGGCGTTCAAACTTTCTCCTTCGCCCGACGCGGGGCGGCTGATCATGGGCCTGCGCGCGGTCGCCGTGCTCGGCCTCGTCGGAATCCCGCTGAACTATGTCGTCCTCAAACGGCTGCTCGCGATCGTCTTGGCGGTTCGCGCGGGGGACGCATTCGTCGCCGCGAACGCGGTCCATCTGCAGGCCATCGCCTGGGCGCTGCTCGGGCTGCAGCTCCTCAGCCTCGTCATCGGCGCGATCGCCAAGGCCGTTTCGAGTCCGGCGCATCCGGTCCATCTCGATGCCGGCTTTTCCATCAGCGGCTGGCTCGCGGTCATTCTCACGTTCGTGTTGGCCCGCGTGTTCGCGGAAGGCACGCTCATGCGCGAAGACCTCGAAGGGACCGTGTGACATGGCGATCGCCGTCAAGCTCGACGACTTGCTCCACGATCGCCGGATGACATTGACCGAGCTCGCGGATCAGGTCGGACTGACGCTGGCCAACCTCTCGATCCTCAAGACCGGCAAGGCGCGCGCGATCCGCTTCTCGACGCTCGAGGCGATCTGCGGAGCGCTCTCGTGCCAGCCGGGCGACATCCTCCGCTTTGAACCGGCAGCGGCGAGAAAACGAAGCGCGAGCCGTTGATTGGCCTGCTGAACACGAAGGAAACCTTCAAATGAAACGCAACGTCACGTTGACGATCACGTCTCTGCTCGCGATGCTCTTCTTCGTATTTCACTGGGCGGACGACATCGTGCGCGGGTTCGCGCCGGGGAGGGTCTCGGGCCTCGGTGGTGTCCTCATCCTCGTCATTTGGCTGTACGGAACGCTGGTGCTCGCCGAGCGGCGATCGGGCCACGTCATCATGCTCCTCGGATCGCTCGGTGCGTTGGGCGTCCTCGCCCTCCACATGAGCGGAGCGGGACTCGTCGGCGGCAGGATCGTCAACTCCAGCGGAATCTTTTTCTGGGTCTGGACGCTCCTCGCGCTCGGCGTGACCGGGGCGTTCTCTGCCATCCTCTCGGCGCTTGGACTGTGGAGCCTGCAACGGGGCCAGTCCCGATAGCATGCTCCTGATCCGTGAAAGTTGGCGTCCCCACAGAGATTCGAACTGTACCGGGCCCGCTGACCACAACCCCGCGACGACGCACGCCAAAGACGAATTCGCGAGGGAAATAGAGCCTGCGGACCGTCAAGAACGACTCGACACAGTCTGACGGGCTCCTTCTGGACTTGCCCCTGTTGGGGGAGAGATACGGGAGAGAAAGGGGAGCTAGCCGTGCCCGAGATCGTTCGCGCCTCCGGATGCACGCGGGCACGCAGCACCAGCCGCCAAGCGTTGCGGACATTCATCCGCCGTGAGCGCGATTAAAGGCGTGGCGCAGGCGGCGGGGCGGCGCTTCGACGCGTCGATTCAACTCATGATCCCGCCGCATTCCCGTCCGGGTCCTCGACGATCGCGTACCAGGCTCCCCAGAATGCGTCCTCGGGTCCCTTCTGGCTTCCGAGCCGAGCCTGCGCTCCCTGTGAGATCTGTTGCGATTGTGGCGGCGCCGTCGAGTGGCAGCCATGGTTGCCGGTGGCCAACGTCGCTCCACGCGGTGGCTGCGCATCGGTCGCTACGGTTGTGGAGAGCGAGCGCAGGTCCGCAGCGCGCGCCCCGACAGGCGAAGATCGTCGAACTAAATCCAGAGCCAGCTTAGGCCAAGACGCCGATCATGGCCGCTGCAACACGCCCGCCGATCCGGCTTCGCCTGCACGACCGGAGGCGCATGCCGCGCCCCCCGGACCGCCTTCGAGCAACGCGGCGAGGTGCGGCCCCGAAATCGGTGCGGCGAGATGGATGATTCCGCCGCCGCCCCCTCCTGCGCCGCCGCAGGCACCGCCGCCGGCGAACCCCGCGCCACCCGGACCACCGCGCACCGATACCGTGCCGCCCCCCTTCACTGCTCCGGCGATGGCGTCGACGAAGAGGGATCCGCCCGAGCCGCCGCCGCCGGGGCTGGCGGAGAGATTCGCGCGCAGCATGCCGCCGACGCCGCCTTCGAGAAACACCTGGCCGCTGATGTCGATCGACGCCGAAGCGTTCCCGCTGAAATTGAGCGCCGCCGCTCCACCGCCGCCGCCCGCGCCGCCGGGGCCACCGAGCGTGGCGGCTGCGGAGTTGCCGCCGCCGCCGCCATTTCCCCCGAAGGTGCCGTCGAGCTTGCCGGTGCCGCCGCCTGCGGTCGCGAACCCCCCGCTCGCTCCGCCGCCGCGGCCGCCTTTTCCGCCGTTCCCGCCGCCGCCCGCGCCGTCGTTCGATCCCAACAGGAGCGCGCCCGCCGCTCCCGATCCACCCGCCAATGCATCGGCGCCGTTTCCGCCGGCGCAGATCCCAAGCGCGCAGAAGCTGCCGCTGAGCCCGGGCTTGGCTCCCGAACCGCCGCAGTTCGCGCCGCTGCAAAAGTCGCTGCCGCCGCCGCCCGCTCCTCCGCCGCCGCCCGCGCCCGCTCCCGCGCTCCCACCCTCGCCCGTGGCAGTAACGCTGGTACCCGAAACGGCGGCCGGCGCCGCATGACCGTCCCCCACCAGCATCGCGCCCGCCTCGAGCACGAAAGTGCCGACGTTGAGGGTGACTGCGGCGTCGCCTGCAAGCCACGTCGTGGTGCCCGCGCGCAGGGCAAGCGAAGAGAATGTCTGCTGTCCGCCGACCGCGAACCGCCGGTACGGCAACGCGCCGGGCATGTCCAGAGCCGAGCCGACGATCACCAGCGTGCTGCCGCAGTTGCTCGCCGAGCATGCGGTGATTGTCGCGCTGCCCGCTGCATTGCCGGTCACGACGCCGGCGGTGACGCTTGCGACCGCTGCCGCGCTGCTGGTCCAGGTCGCGCTGCTCGTGAGGTCCGTCGGGTGGGGACTCGAACCGAACTGCAGGAACTTGAGCGGGAACTGCCTGGCGATTCCGAGCAGGAGTGGATCTGCCGGCCGCGTCGTGAACGCGGCGAAGACGTGGACCGCGCAGTCGGCAGACAACCCGTCGATGGTCGCGGTGATGGTCGCGTCTCCGGCCGCGACGGCGCGGACCACTCCCGCCGAAACCGTCGCTACGCCGGCAGCGGATGTCGTCCACGACGCCGCCAATGTCGCGTCGCGGAACGAACCGTCGCTCATCCGTTCCTCCAGCCGACTTTCGGCCGACTGGCCCGCGGGGATGGACAGGCCCTCCAGCGGCTTGCAGAGCAGTTGTGCCGCGGCCGGCGCGGCGATGGTGATCGTGACGGGCGCCGACTGCACGCTCGCGCCCAGCTCGTCGACCGCGGTGGCGATGAGCGTGATCGTGCCGCCGGCGGCGGCTGCAGAACCAGCGGTCACGGTGAAGCTTCCCGTCAGCGTGGTCGCCGATCCGGTCACGCTGTTCGGCGCACCAACCGTGCCGCTGCCCGTGGCGGCGAGTGAAAGCTGCGTGATCTTGGCCCCGCCGTCGTTCCATCCCGCCGCCGACGCGGTCAGCGAGTGCCCCGGCTGCAGCGTCGCTCCCGCGCCGGGAACGCTAATCGCCGCCTGCGAGGCGCTGACGCTGATCGCCGGCGACGACACGGCGGATGCCGACACGACGACATGCGCGTTGGCATCCGTCCCGGAGGCGCCGCTGGTGGCGATGAACGTGCCCTTGGACACGGCGGTGAACGGAACATGGAAGACCGCGCTCGAGCCTCCGGCGATCGATGCCGCCGGCGCGGTTCCGGAAACGGCAGCGGTCGCGCTGCCCGAGACCCCGAATGGCTGGACGTCGAGCGCGGCCGCCTCGCCGCTGTTCTGCACCGTAACGGCGACGTCGATGGCCCCGCCGACCTGCACCAGCGACGGCGTCGCCACCACCGACGTCACCGTCAGGTTGGCCGGCTTCTGCACGGTCGCCGGCCCCGCCGTGGCCGGTCCGGCCGAGACGGGCATGGCGGCGTTCGCGTCAGTGCCGCCGACGGAAGCCGCGAACGTCAGCGAACCACTGCCAGTGACGTTGTAGGTCCAGGTGAACGATCGCTGCGACCCTCCCGCGAGCGTGCTGCCGGCGGGCGACGGCGGGCTCGACACGAGCGTCGCGGCCGCCGTTCCCGTCGGGGTGACGGCAGGTGCGCCCAATGCTGAAAACGTGAGGCCCGCCTCGCCCGTGTTGCTGGCGTTCAGCGCGAACTGCAGTTGCTGCAGGCCAGCGGAGACGGACGGCGGGGTGACCGATGCAGTCGCCGACAGGCCCGCCGGCTGCTGCACCGTGACCGGCGCCGATTGAGCCGCGGGCGCGGTCACCACGGTGCCGGCGTTGGCATCGGTCCCAGCTGCCGACGCGCTGAAAGCGAGCCTGCCGCTTCCGGATACGTCGTATGTCCAGGTGAAGACCTGTTGTGCGCCGCTGGCGAGCAGCACGCTTCCGGAGGACGGAGACGCCACCAGCGCGGCCGCTGCCGTCCCCGTGGCCTGTACCGCCGGAGCCGCGGGCGGCGCCAGCTGCAGCGAGGCGCCACCCGTATTCGTCGCGGTCACCTTCACCTGGACTTGCTGCAGTCCGGCCGACACTGTCGCCGGCGACGCGCCGAGCGAAAGGCTCAACGCCGCAGGCGCCTGTATCGTCACGGCGCCCGTCGCCGCGGGCGTAGGCGACAACGTTGCACCGGTATTCGCTTCGGTGGCGGACGCAGGTACCTGCCAGAAGATGGTGCCGCTGCCGGACACCGAATACGTCCAGTTGAGCTGCGCCGACTCGGCCGAGTGCAGGACCAGCGGCGTGAAGGTCGTCGCGCTCCCCACGGCCGCTGCGGTCCCGGTCGTCACGGCGACGGGCGTTCCAACGCTCTGCAGAGTGATGTCGGCGCCGCCGGGATTACGGGCCGTCAGCTTCACCGTCACCTGCTGCAGACCGGCCGATACCTGCAAAGGCGCTGCGGACGCGGCAATCGAGAGCTGTCCGGGCAATTGCGCCTGGACGCCCGGGCTGGCCACGGCCCCCGTGGATAGCGCATGGGTCGCATCATTGCCGTCGGTGCCCTGCGCCGACGACGCGAGCACGAGTTGCCCCGCCGAATTGGCCGAGGTGGTCCAGATGAAAGACGCGGTGTCCCCCGCGCGCAGCACCGGGATCGGATCGGCGCTGACTGCCGCCACTGTCCCGAGGCCCGCCGTCGAGGACGGGTCTGCGATCGGACCGGCCGCCGTCACGCCGTGCGCATCGGCCTCGCCGGTGTTCTTCACCGCGAGCGCGACTTGAAGGGGCTGCCCGGTGCTGACGATCGATCGAACCGTCGTCAACGTCGCCGAGAGCTGCGCGGGCGCCTGCACCGTCAGGTCGCGCACTGCGTTCGTCACCACGGCCGGCGACCCGCCGACGGTCCCCGATCCGCTCGCCGTCAGCTCCAGCGGACCCGCGGCCGTCGCGGTGACCTGGAACGTGAAGTCGGCCGAAGCGCCGGCCGGCAGATCCTGTGGCGACTCCGCCGGCCCGCTGATGGTCGCCGCACCGTCGCCGGTGGCGCCGCGCTGCGAAAGCGACGCGACCGCGGCAGTCACCGAGGTCTGACCGGTGTTGGTCAGCTTCACCACCAGCGGCAGCACCTGACCTACCGTGACCGCTGCAGGCAGCGTAGCCGGGTCGGCGACGAGTCCGCCCGGCGAAAGCACGGGCAGCGGGCCGGAACTGGTCTGCGCCGCACGCCGCTCGGCGGTGTTGGTCTCGAGTCCTGCCACGCGCAGAACTACGGTGAGCGTCCCGGCTCCCGTCGGCGGCACGACGCTGAAATCGAACGAGACGTGCCCGCCGCCCGGCAATGGTCCCGACGGTAATCCCGACGTCGCCGCGAGCACCGACGCGCCGCCCGCGTCGGTCACGTCGAGCGCTTCGATGCCCAGGCTGTCCACCTGCGCGCCGCCCGTGTTCGA
>Ga0066704_10000828_pt1 | contig 12173 bp, 9 predicted proteins | sample GraSoiAngelo_153_FD_66458 | JGI IMG/M metagenome (GOLD analysis project Ga0066704, IMG submission 66458) | Grasslands soil microbial communities from the Angelo Coastal Reserve, California, USA - 14_1009_12_40cm | ecosystem: Environmental > Terrestrial > Soil > Grasslands | place: USA... | reverse complement strand
TGCACTCGGGGCAGCGCGGAGAGATGCGCTTGTTGCTGAACGAACCGGTGACGTACTTGTTCGGCTCCTAACTGAGATCACCGATGAAGCCCGACCTCGACTATCGGAACTAATGGACACTTGGGGTCGCTCCTTGTTGGGATCGCGGTTCAGAAGCGTCGGCCTATCCGAGGACTACGGGATTGTGGCCGACAATGGCTCGGGACCGCACGAACTGGGGCACTTCTCAGGCGGAGAGCAAACAGTGTTGTCAGTGATGCTCCGAGTAGCAATTTCACTGTTTTGCCGCGAAAGAGCCGGGTTCGATACAGGCTTCCTGATCCTTGATGAGATCTTCGGTGACCAAGACTCAGAGCGCAGAGTGCTCCTCGTTGAATTCCTGTCAGAGATACAGCGGCACTACCATCAAGTACTAGTCGTCAATCACGTTGACGATGTCACGGCGATGCTGGACAGCATCATCGATGTAGTCCCAACGGGATTGAATACGAGCACCGCCATCATGCGGTCCTAGCCGTTGACACCTGCGACCCACTACTGATATGCTTCGCGACGAAGCAAATTGAAGCAAGAGGAGAAGTTGTGCTGACCAAGTCAATTCGGCTTACGGACGACGAGGCGAATGAACTCGAGGAAGTTGTTCGACTAAGCGGAGAGGTGGAAGCTTCAATTCTCAAACGAGCAGCCTTACGGGGGTTGCGTGAGGATAGATTGGAGCGGGCCGTCTTGCTGTATCTACGTGGCTCCGGTACTTCGGAGGCTGCCAGGTTCGCCCGCGTGCCGAGAGCTCGGTTCATCGATCTGCTTGTCGACAAAGGTATCTCTGTCCTCGAGGGCCCATCCAGCTTGCCTGAGGAACTCGATCATGTAGCTCGGCTGACGAACGACAGAGGGCTAGCCGACGTGGCCGCAGCGCTCGGTGGAACTCCGGGTCCTATTCCGCCTTCGGCTTCACGCGTGGAATTGGCGCCAGCTGCGCGCGAATCTGGCCGACGCCGTCAGGGACCTCCGCGTAAGAAACGCTAGAGAGGTACTTTGGGGCAACGCATCACAGCCGTTCTGGAGACTTCCTACTGGGTCTTGGCTTGGCGGGCAGACGTTGCTGCCAACTGTTTAGATCTCTTCGAGATGATTCCGCCGAGGGCCGTCGAGAAAGAGATCCACGAAAAAGACCCTCTTGTTCCAGCAGGTGAGTTCCCATACGCGACGCTCTTCCGCCACCTACGCGACAAGATGACCGATCCTCCCGATCCGGAACCAAAACCATTGAACATGTATGGTCCAGGTGAAGCGGCAGCCATAGCGTTAGCTCAGAAGCTTGGCGTCGCTCTGCTGATCAACGAGGCGAAGGCTATGAAATATGCATCAAACATTGGCTTGCCGACAATCACGGTGCCAACAACCATTGTCGTTCTCTACCGCAATGGTGTCATTAGCAATAAGGCCGCATGGCGAAAACTCGAACTCCTAAAGGGAAACACTGCTCCTGTGATCATCGGAGATGCTGCTGCCGCACTTACCGCGCTTGGAGCCTAGGTCACATCGGCTGAGATGGGCTATTGGGCCGAGTGTTCGGAGAATTGTCATATCACAGAGCGTCTGTCAAATGGTGCATTTTGCTATCGATAAGACTTCGATATCAAACGCCAAGACTTGTCGCGCGTCGCGTTCTGGACAGGATCAGAGCCCGTAGATTTCGAGGTTGACTCAGGAGCTAAAGGCTTCTAGTAATGATCGGGCGCTCGGTCATCCTGCAAGGGCCTGTCTTGATGGCTTAGCTGGGGAAATTGGTGGATCCGCGTTCGGCACTTGCCACCGATAAGAGCTCTGTAACAGGAGTACTCCGGCCGAAGCCTCAGTACGGCAAGCACCTATACTGCCGCCGCTGGTCCAGCGGACCGAGTTGGTGGGAACGGAAAGCCTTCCAGAGATTCCAACTCAACCGTAAGATCGGGTTCAGTCGTTGAAGGACGGTGTGCCGGACTCAGATTGCTAGGTATGTTGAAGGCCGAACGGGAACTCAAAGCCCTCGCCAGCGTCTACCGTACGGAAGAATTCGAATCGTCGCGCCATGGTGATCGGCCCGACTTCGTTCTTCGGCACCATGGCGCCGATCGGGGCTTCGGGGTAGAGATCACCGAGCTGTATGAGACACAGGCCGACGCTCGAGCGGAGCTCCATCCTGCCTACATCGCCGATCTGCTGGCCGGGGGGCCCCATATGCACAAAGACGATGTGTCATTGCTGAAGGTGGAGAAGGTACAGCTGCAAGACAAGGATGGGAACCTGAAGGCAGCGGACCTGCCCGCGATCATCCGTAAGAAGCCGCCTATTGATGAGCACGCACGAGCAATCGTCGCTCTGCTCAGGCGTAAGACGGAACAGGCAATAGGCTACCGTCAAGATCTGACCCATCTCAATCTCCTCATCCTCGACCGCCTCGGAGCCCAGCGGCGCCCCGGCGACTCGTATTCGACCAGCGACTTACTTGTGCCCGATCTAAAGGAAGCACTTATCGCATCGCCATTCAGAGAGGTGTTCCTCGTTTCGACCGATCACGACTGGCGCGTTTACCGCCCGCTTCAGATGCTGCACTTACTCGAGAGTTTCGAGCTGTTCTTGGGCGCATTGGCGAGCTTCGAAACTGATGCTCCGGAGCCTGAGACCGACGATGTCTTGCGGCTCTTCGTTCAGACCGTAAAGAGTATGGGCACCGACTTGCACCTCGGCAGATACCCAAATGACGCGCTATGCGCCGTTTACAGGGGATGCGGAGTAGCCCTGGGCCCGGACGCAGTTCGGGTTTTGGACTTTGCCGACCGCAATCAGCCTCCGCCAGCGCCTTCGGAGCCGCCAATATGGTCCTCAGAGGTGGAATCGGCTTTTATGGAGCACCACTTACGCTTCGGTGAGACAAACGCCTTCATTGTTGGCTTGGCAATGCCGACCCGGAACTGAATCGGCGTTTCTCTTGGCATCGAATCGCGTGGCTTGCGCCCCAAGCGATGCGATGTTCACGATAACTACGTCCTATCATCAGCCTGGCTCAAGCTACGCGGGCTTATCCGCCACCGTAACAATCCTGCGCCGCAAGCCAATGCGTATCTCGACAGACTTCATGAACAGCGCAGAGTACTTTGCAATTCGTTGACAGCGGGCAGTAATCAACCGACCGGTTTGCCGCCAGCCGGACCCGGCGCGCACACTAAGTAAGCACAACGCACAGGGGGACCCACGGCGACGACGAGTCGCCGAGACGGAGGATGAGATGGCGCTCAAGACAGAGCGGACAACCTTCGGCCTTGACGTGCTCGGCCGTTACACATGTAACACCTGGCTGGAAGCGATGGGCTCCTCCGATCAGGCGATACGACCGGACGCCAGGCCATTCGACGTTATCGTCTTAGGAGGGGGCACGTTCGGAGCTGCGGTGGCGCAGCACCTTTTCAACCAAGATACCTCTCACAGTCACCGCATCCTAGTGCTCGAAGCTGGCCCCTTCCTCATCCCCGAGCACACACAAAATCTGCCCGTGCTCGGTTTGGGCGTGCCGGGACCGACCACAATCGCGGAGCTGAGAGCTCAAGGTCAAGAGAAACAGCCACGCCAAGAGGTATGGGGCTTGGCTTGGCATTCTCCGGTTCGGTTTCCGGGACTCGCCTATTGCGTTGGGGGACGATCGGTCTACTGGGGCGGATGGTCACCGCAACTGTTGAACTCAGAGATGCCCACCAGCGGTGCAGAGAAGAGTCCCTGGCCGCAAGCTGTGGTCGACGAACTAAGTAATCGCTACTTTGCCGAATCGAACGAGCAGATCGGGTTGGACGTGTCCAACTACTACATATTCGGCGCGCTCCAGAACGCACTCCGACAACTTCTGTTGGATGGTATCGGGGCCGGCAAGGTGACAGATTCCGTTCCGCTGGGAAACCTGCCCGATCATCCAGGGGTGCGCGCGCTTGCTCAATCTCCGGGCACGCAACAGCTGGCGAATATGCTCGGGCTGGATTCTCCCGGCTCAGCACAATTTCAGGACCTCTTGAACCTAATGAAACTAGAGGCTCCGCTTGCGGTCCAAGTCCGCAGCCGCTCTGGTCTTTTCCCAGTCAACAAGTTCAGTACCGTGCCACTGCTTGCCAAGGCCTCTCGCACGGCTGAGAACGAATCTGGCGCCGACGACGTTAAGAAGCGACTCATGGTGGTCGATAACTGTCACGTGGTTGGTCTTCGATTCGATGGTGCTCGAGTTACGGCAGTCGACACGAATTTCGGCATGGTGCCGGTCCCGCCCGGAGGCGTGGTGGTTCTGGCTCTGGCAACCATCGAGAGCACCCGACTAGCGCTCAACGCCTTTCGGGGAACGCGCAACTACAACCTGATCGGCAAGAACCTGATCGCTCACCTTCGGTCCAATCTCAACATCAGAATCCCGATGCAAAACCTAGCTGGCTTGACTGACAAATTAGAGCAGGCAGCCCTTTTCGTGAAGGGACGGCATCAGTTCGCCGACGGCAGCTTCGGGCACTACCACCTGCAGATCACAGCGGCCGGCGGGGCCAAAACAGCAACCGATGCCGAGGCCGAACTCTTCAAGAAGATCCCGGACATCGACCAGTTCAACGTGCTCCGACTGGCGAGTTCCCAGGACGTTGTGATCGTTATCCGTGGAATCGGAGAAATGGAGACTCAGAATCCCGCCAGTTCGGTCCGACTGGATCCAGAACCTGATGAGTACGGGGTTCAACGAGCGTTTGTCTCGATTGCTCCAAGCCAGCGCGATTTAGAGCTTTGGGGAGCGATGGATCAGGCGGCCGAAGATGTCGCGCTGCTCTTTGCTGGCGGCAAACCCTACGAGGTGTTAACTGGTGGCGGCTCGCTGCTCGTCGCTGCTGGTCAGCCGGCTTCCACGGTGCAGGCGCCGCAGAACCGGAGGGATGGCCTTGGTACGACCCACCATGAGGCCGGAACCCTCAGGATGGGCGATGCCCCAGCAAGCTCGGTGACCGATATCGACTGCAGATTTCATGACGTCGCAAATGCGTACGCGATCGGACCGGCCATCCTCCCACGCACCGGTTCGCCTAATCCAATGCTGAGCGGAATCGCCCTGGCCCGTAGGTTGGCTGAGCATCTCGGCAACCCGAGCCCTTTCAGGGCTGAGACCGGGTTCACGGCGCTCTTCGACGGTATCCATTTGACGAATTGGCAGATGGCGGGCCCTGGCCGTTTCATCGTTGTGGACAGTAGTCTCGAGGCTGCTCCCGATCCTAGCGGAGAGCTTGGCATGCTCTGGTGTACCGATCCGACGCCGCCGGACTTTGTCCTCAAACTGGAATGGCTGCGCTGGCAGCAGAACGACAACTCAGGGCTGTTTGTGCGATTCCCTGATCCGACTAGCAAGGGCTACAGCAACCAGGCTTGGGTGGCCATCAACTTCGGCTTCGAGATTCAGATCGATGAGTTCGGCTGGCCGGATCAAGCGGGAATTCACAAGACCGGTGCTATCTACGCTCAAGGCAATCAGAACCTCACGCAACAGACTGCACGTGCGCCCGGTTTGTGGAACGAGTTCGAGGTACGGGTCCAGGGCCAGGCCTACACCGTGGCGCTAAACGGTGTGCAGGTGAGCGCCTTCCAGAACCAGGATCCGGCCCGAGGGTTGGCGAGCACACCTCAAGGCCCCGCCTACATCGGCCTCCAGGTCCACCCGCCCTCCCCCAGTGAGACGGCCAACGCCGGCCGAGTGGCCTTCCGAAAGATCAGAATCGCCAAGCTTTAGCATTTGCACTCGGGCGATGCCGCGTCTGCGGACATCTATTTGCGGGCAATTGCCGGCAAAGCCCTAATCGGCTATGTCCTTGTCAACAAAGGCAGGGCCGTGATCGGCACGCGTTCGTCCCGGAAACCCGAGCGCTTCGCGCGGGTCCTTCTATATGTGAGGCAGCCAGGCTAAATGTGAGTCAGCCAGGCTGCTTAGTTTGCTGAGGATAACTTGCTGCTATCCGCCACCCCGCGTCGCGTGCGTCCTCTATGTATGTGTCGGAGAGCGATGCTGCCGATAAGTTCTCACTATCGCAAACGAGTCGGATCATCCCGCTAATAAAGCGAGGATCTCATCGGGTCGAATCAGGATTTGGTTGAATCCGTAGCCCGACGCGTCCGACACCGCGTTCCGAATCGCTGGTGCGACCGGCACGGTCGGAGGCTCCCCGATGCCTCGAGCACCGTGTGGCCCCCCGGGTCGCCGTGCTCTAGCGGCACAATTTCGATCTCAAGAACGTAGACAGCGAGCGGCAATCGATATGTCTCGAGCGTCCGCTGTCGATGCCGCGAGTCAGCGATCTCCAGACCCTCATACAGCGCGTAGTCGAGCCCCTGGCTACGCCTCCCTGCCCAAGCTGTCATAGCCGATGCCGTAAACGGCCTCTCCCCGACCCTTGCGCGATGATATTTCTTACCGAGGAACTGGCTTTTGCAGCCCGGGGTTTGACATGGTGAACTGCTGACATTGCCTGTTGACGGGGGCTGGCGATTGAATCGCTTCTAAACAAATCTCAACTGACCTCAAACACTCGCGGAGGTGGCGAATGGCTCGTCGATTCCGATTCGGCATCTGCACCGACCAGAACATGACCTGGGAGAAGACCGTCGAGCGTTGGCAGCTGTTCGAACAGCTTGGGTTCGAGAGCGCCTGGGTCTGCGATCACCTGGTTCAGCCCAGCCGCCCGCAGAGGCCGTACTTTGAGGCATGGTCGTTGCTCGGCGGCCTCGCCGCGCGGACTGAGAAGATACGGATCGGAGTGCTGGTAACGTCCAACACTTTCCGGCACCCATCTGTCCTGGCCAAGATGGCGATCACGGTCGACCATATCTCCAACGGACGGTTAGAAGTTGGGCTGGGAGCCGGGTGGTACGAACCCGAGCACACTATGTTCGGAATCCCCTTCCCGGAAACCAAGGAACTGGTCGCCCGCTTCCACGAGGCGGTTCAGGTGCTAGACCTCCTCATGCAGGAGGACATGAGCTCCTTCGCAGGGTCGCACTACCAACTAACGAACGCGCCCTCGCGCCCGCATAGTCTCCAGAAACCGCGCCCGCCGCTCGTTTTAGGCGCATTCGGGCCGAGGATGCTCAAGATCGTCGCCACGTACGCGGACACGTGGAATTCTTTCGGTACGCCGAAGGAGATGCGCGAGCGAAACCAGATGCTTGATGACTACTGCCGCGAGATCGGGCGCGACCCGGACACACTTGACCGCTCCCTTTACTACTGGGCGACCACGGCGGAGACCGATCCCTGGGCCTCTAGGAAGGCCCTCAACGACCTGATCAACCCCTATATCGAGGCAGGTGTCAACCAGTTCATCCTCGACCAACCTCGCGACGATCAGCTCAACATGCTGGAGTGGGTGGCTGGCGAGGTACTGCCGCATTACGCGCGTGAGGTGCCCCGCACAGTGGAGGCGGCAGCCGCGGAGCAGATCGACACCACCGACTGGAAGAAGCCGCAGGACTACCTCTGAGCAGATCGCCACAGCGTCGGCAGCCCTAGCTGCTGATAACCCTCTGTTAGCTTGATCATCTCGCTCTCGCGCGCGCGTTATCTACCAGTTACGGCGCTCTCCCCGTCGCATCAGGGGTTGTTCGGTAGATCCCAACTGAGTGCGACCGTCGCAGTCCACGGGAAGCCGACCGTGACCTGTAGTTGTTTGGCCTGTGAGGCCGCCGCAATCTTTTCGCCAACTGCAAACAGCTGAGAAATCTTGCTTCCAATCTTGGCCACTAAACCGGAATCCGGCTGAACGAGTGGGCTGGGGCCAACTGCGAATTGATAGGTGTCGTCCCTTAGAGAGAAGCGGTTGGTTGTAGAGCGCAAAGCGAAAGTTCTTCCCACTTCCGGCGACACGTCCCATGCACCGGCAGCAGCGCCCCGCGAACTGAGTTTCGATTTCTTGGCGCCCCTAACACGAGCAACTGGCCCCTGGGTCGCAGCTGAGAGCTCGGCTGTGAAGAGAGCCGCGGCAGTTGCGAGAGCCTTCTGAGCCTGGCGGCGTGTCATTCCATGTCCTGTCGGAACCGACTTTCCGAGGGTCGTGAGTGTGCGAGGTCGGCGATCTGTCTTCCGTCGTGTGGAGTTCGCCACGTCATATTTCTCCTCTGTTGAGGCCGACAATCGCCGCTACAAAGCCTGCCTCGTGCAAACCGGTTGTGGGGGCTATGGTCATTCTCCCGTTGTCCTTCTTGGATGGTAGTAGAGGAGCATCAATCTGTCGCTTCCGGGCCCACCAGCGAAGCACCGCGGCGGGGTGCAGCCGGCCCCGTCCGGCGTCATCACCGCCGCCCGCTGCTCAGCCAACGCCAGCGCAACCTCATGCCCCAGCGAACCCCGCGCCAAGAACCGACCGTTTACAACTCGGGCCCAAGCGGCGTAGCCGCATCACTGATCCCGGCGGGCACCAAGCCCTCGAGCCACGGTTGCTTTCGATAAGGGGCGCCTATCGGGAGCAGAACGGGCTCGACTCGGAAATCGTGAAAGGCTGATTCTCGGCCGCTAACAATGCCGACCACCGTTGGCAAACTCGCTGCTAGGCTGCCCGCGTGGGCTCGGAAAGGTACCGATACGCGTTCGGAAAGGTTCGCCGTGAAGCAACTGACTGGTATCTGGATCTAAACGATCCGACCACTGGGAAACACGCGACTTTTGGTCCATTTGAAAGCCAGGAAGCGGCCCTCGAAATGGCCGCCAAGTACGGTGAGGTTACAACGCGTCCGTCGGTAACCGGCCAACAGCCAAATCAGCAATGGCCAGCTTCACCAGCTACTCCTAGCTCAATGGAGGTATCCAGGTCTGCAACTAGTGGCGAACCGCCAGCTCCACCACGACTGTCACCTGATGGGAAGTTCTATTGGAACGGAAAGCGGTGGGTGCCAATGCCGGCGTCGGGTCGGAACACCGCATCGTCCGCAGCCCGGCCGCGGCTACAAAGGACTCCAGCTCCGCGGAGGCGATCTCGAACCCGAGCTTACCTGCGGTACGGAGTCGGCCCCCTTCGATTCAGCACACCTTGCTGCCTTGTGGTCTTGGGCGGCCTGTTTTCAGTGTTTGTGCTGCTCGGAGGTGGTGTGGCAATGCTTGGCGGGACCGGTTTATTCGGCACTTAGCGGGGGTGGTCGCGCCTCGGTCAATCGGCTGGATTGAGTTTGCAATTGGGATCATTGGGAAACGCCGAGGGACTTAACCCCCGCATTGCTATCGATAAGCGATTGCTATCCGCAGCTCAGGTGCGCGCGCGTCCTTATATATGTGTGAGAGCGGGGGAGAGCTTAGGGATCTGCCTTGGGCACAGGTGTCCGTCCTGTTTGGATGGGCCTTCCGGGTTGTCATCTAGGCCGCGCCGCCATCGGGCGCGTTTTCCGGCCGTCCAGCAAGTCGACGATTTACAGTCCGCTTGGAAGGTGTTATAAGCAGCCTGACTTCGGCTATCGGGCCCATTGGGGGTGGGCGGCTGGATGGAGGAGGGGAGATGAGAACGAGATCGGCCATTGGGGTGCTCCTCGTGCTTGGCATGATCCTCGTCAGTGGCCCACTGCACGCCGCGGCATCTGTGCACGTGCCATTATCGAGCGGGCCACCGCCCGGTCCGCACCTTATGCCTGGAAGCGGCTATGTTCCTTCGCCATACGGTACAGGTGTGACCTCTCACGGTCCCGGTACAGTTATTACTACCCCATCGGCCTACATCGACTATTGGGGGAGTGAATGGCAGAGTGGTTTCACCTACACAAGCAGCGGCTCCACCTACACCTCAGGCCAAGTCATGAACTACATCAATTCATTCTTCGGCGACATAGGGGGAAGCCCGTGGCTAAGCGCAGTCACGCAGTACTCGAACATCCAGAATCCGCCCTCGCAGCTTAAAGGAACCTGGGTTCATGCTCTATCGGTTACCAATTTCGATGAGAACGCAATCAAGAATGAAGCACAAGCCGCATATAGCCACTTTGGGTCGCCTGGAACGCTCTCAGCAGTCATCTTTGTGGTTACCGGGCCGGGAAAAATGGAGTCGGACCTATCGGGCTTTTGTGCATACCACGATTGGGTCAGTGCGCAAGTCATCTTTTCCTACCTACCGTTTCAGCCCACGATGCCAAACTGCTATTCGAACGCTGTCAACTCCTATAACGATTCGTTTGGGCACGGGCTGCTGGACGGATTCAGCATTGTTGGCGGGCACGAATACGGCGAAGCGCTTACAGACCCGCTGCTCAACCAGTGGTATCAGTGTGACGTCATATGTACCGACTATGAGATCGGGGACTTGTGTGAAGGTTATGGTCACCTCGGGCAGCCATGGCTAAACGGCATGCCATTCGCTGTTCAGGGACTGTGGAGCAACGCGGGCTCGAATTGTCCAGTGCCTTCAGGCACGATTCCATCGCCGGATCCGACGTGCTCCAATCCAACGCTCGCTGCATCGCCAACTTCAAGCCAGGGCACCGGGCAGCTTGTGACCTTCATGGCCACTTCAGCAGGTTGTCCGTGGCCTTACTACAAGTTCTGGATTCGACCTCCGGGAGGCAACTGGGCGGTGGTTCAGGATTACCGTGCCGCATGGACCTATCAATGGAATGCGCCGACAGCGCCTGGTGTGTACAGTGTTGAAGTCGACGTTCGCGACAAGAACGAGACAGTGTCCTACGACGACGTCGCCAGAATCTGGAATTACACGATTGGCTGCACCTCGGCAACCTTGAGTGCCAGTCCAGCATCGTCCGCAATGACCGGGACAACGGTGCGTCTGACCGGAGGTTCATCTTGCCCCGGAACACCTGAGTATCGATTCTGGACACGTGCCCCTGGCGGCAACTGGACCATTGTGCGCGACTACGCTGCGGGCAATCTCTATGACTGGAATACGCCAGGATTTGCTCCAGGCAGTTACGGTCTGGAGGTGGATGCCCGGAACCAAGGCAGCACTACCGTTTACGACAGAGTTGCAAACCTCACGTACTCTCTTGCGACCGCGACTCCGTGCAACAAGCCGACCCTCACAGCCTCACCGGCATCACCGGGATCGACAGGCGGGTGGATTCAGTTCGACAGTACGACTTCGAACTGTCCCACTCCTGTTTATCGATTCTGGATACGCGACTTGAGCGGTGCTTGGCACATCGTTCAGGACTACTCGACGAGCGGACACTTCGATTGGGGGACGTGGTCCAACCCTAGTACCGGGTTAATCGGGGGTTTCGGGATCGAGGTGGATGTGCGCGATCAGTCGAAGACTGTTGCGTATGACGCTGTCACTAACATTACCTATCAGTTAAACGGCTGCACCTGGTCATCTATGTATGAAACTCCAGCGAGCCCGCAACAGCAGGGCACTATTGTCACCGTCGTGGGCTACAATGACTGTCCGGGAGTTGCCATGTATCGCTTCTGGATTCGTGACCTCAGTGGCGCCTGGCACATTGTTCAGGACTATTCAACAAGTCGCTCGTTCTCCTGGAACACCGCTACCTACACACAGGGGACATACGGATTGGAGATCGATGTCCGCGATCAGGGTGCCACTCCAGGAGGATATGGTTTCGAAGCGCACAGCAACGACACCTTCACGGTGACTTATCAGCCAGGCCACTGATGACCTTCTTAGAGCGCCGGGTCGACCCTTCACTCGCGAGGCAATGAGGCGCCCAACGCCGAGGCCGTAGGGCGACACCCTGAAGCGTGTCAGCGACTGTCGACTGTCGACTGTCGGTAGTCGTTGGCGGGACGGCCCTTTCGCCATGCGGCGGACCTGCGGTCGAGAAGGGCGTCCTCTATTTAATGAGCGACGTATGGCCAAAGACCAGGACTTGGCTCCAAACGCTTAGCCGCAGCCCAATCGGCCCGCGTCGGAACGAATACATCCACAACAGTTGCTCCCTCTCCAGCGGTCTGCGCCGAGTGCAGGACGTTGCTCGGGATGACGTACGTGTCCCCAACATTCAGCTCCCGTGACGCGCCGTCGATGGTCATCGTCACGACTCCCCTGAGCACGAATCCCACCTGCTCGTTCTCGTGCCGGTGTTCAGGTACAAGCAGGTCCGGCTCGAGATCCACAACAGCGACGGTAGTGCGCTCTCCTTCGATGGCTCGGGCAACGGCGCCCTTCCAGATGGCGTAGGGA
>Ga0066704_10000818_pt1 | contig 12200 bp, 12 predicted proteins | sample GraSoiAngelo_153_FD_66458 | JGI IMG/M metagenome (GOLD analysis project Ga0066704, IMG submission 66458) | Grasslands soil microbial communities from the Angelo Coastal Reserve, California, USA - 14_1009_12_40cm | ecosystem: Environmental > Terrestrial > Soil > Grasslands | place: USA... | reverse complement strand
AGAGCGCCTGGTTTGCAACCAGGAGGTCGCAGGTTCGATCCCTGTACGCTCCATTTGTCGTCAGTCTCGCGCCCCCGTTGCCACCGAAAGCGTTCAGTGGCCGTAGCGGTTCGCTAGCGCGGTGAACGCGGCCTTTGGCTCCCACGGCAAGTCGCGGTAGCGCCGAAAGTCTGAATCGCTCGAACCGTCGAGCACCTTGACCACGCCGAAGCTCGCCATGTCGAAATCTTGGCGCGGGTCGCTGCTGTGCGTCAGATCGTAGCGCGCGAAGGTGTTTACGAACGCGCTGTCGACGCCCTCCGCCTCTAAGACGTCCAGCACCTCACGCAGATACGTCGCCTGCTCGTCCTCGTCGCGAACGTACTCGCAGTTCAGGCCGATGGGTCGGGCGTCGTCGCCCCACACGATCATCGAAAACGAAGGGTCGTGGCCGGCGAGGTCCGCCGCGCCGCGGTACGTCGTGCACCCGAACTCGGTTATCGCGACGGGCTTCCCCTGCGCGCGCCCCTGGGCAACGAAGGCGCGGATGTTATCGCGGAACTGCGCGGCGTTCTCTTTCGTCCGATAGGCGGCGTCAGTCGAGATGATGTCGAACGGCGCCCAGTCGACGCCTTCGAGCGGGAGTGAGGCGTAGCTCACCTTCCCGCCGAAGCGTGAGCGAACGACGTCGACGGCGCTGCGCAGGAACTCGTTGAAGCGCGCGCGGAGCTCCCCGATCATCGGCCGCAGGCGCAGCGGATTGGCTAGCAGTGCAAGCCGCTCTTCGAGTTTCTCGCCGGGAAGAAACCCGACGGTGAACAGGCTCAGCTCAGAGCCAGTGAGCAGCACGACCTCCGCGCTCTTCCGGCGCAGCCGCTCGGCGCGCTCGGCGCAGTCGGCCAGCAGGTCGAGCACCTCGGCCTGCGTGAGGCCGTTGGTGAACGGGCAGAACCAGACCTCGAGCCCAGCGTCGGCGGCGTGCCCGGCGGCAAGCTCCAAGCGGTCCGGATTGCCGCCCGTGATGCGCACGGCGTTGCAGTGCAGATCGTTGCAGATAACACGCATCTCGCGGCGCACGATCTCCGTGTCGAACGGTTCGCGTGTGCTGGTGCCTGCGCTCAGGAAGCCCGTGTCGTACGTGATGCCTTTGCCCCGCATGCCCCACCCTGTCCCCAGTCTGCATTGTCTAATTATCTGGCGCAGAAAAAAACGGCGCCAGTCTTGGCGCCGTTCTCATTTCTGTTGATGCGCGATTAGAAAATGGGCAGATCGTCGAAGCTGACGATCGCGTCGCCGTCGCCTTGCAGCGGAGCGTGATCGAGCGCGCTTTCGGCGCGATGCACCAGCTCGGCGACGTTGATCTTCGACATGGCGAGATCGGAGACGGCGGAATATCCGGCACGCAGGCGGACATTGCCCCCGATCGCTTTGTTCTTGGCGGCGCGGTTAAGCTCTCGCTGAAGCCGAGCGACCAGCAGCCGGGCACCCTCAGCGTCGGTGTCGGGTGCAAGGATGACCAGGCGCATATCGTCAGCGTGGCCCACCACGTCGGACTGGCGACTTTGCTCGCGGAGTACATGAGCGACGTCTGCGAAGCCGCTTGCGCTTTCCTTCCACAGCATGCTGGAGCCGATCTCGCGATCCATGACCTGCGGTGCGAACGCGACGCACGCGAACGGCTCGTGTTTTCTCAGCGCACGTGCGCCCAGCTTTCCGGCAAGCTGCCGCAGCCCGAACGAAGTGTAGAGGCCGGTCGTCGCGTTGACGAAATCCTCCGAACGTGCGATGGCGATCTCGCCACGCGCGCGCACGAAAGTCTGCAGCTTGATGAAGACGGGCTCGAGATCGACGGGATGGCTGCAATACTCCCAGGCCCCGGCGGTGAACGCGGCCATGCGCGCGCGCGGATCCGCGGGTGTAGGTGACGTAATCACGATCGGAATGGAATGATCGAAGCGAGCGCCGTCGCGGATCGCACTGCACACATCCAGTGCAGTCATGTCGGAGAGGGATTCGTCGACGACGAGGAGATCGTGGTTTGCGAGTCGCGCCAGCTCGAGGCCTTGCGCGCCGGAGCGTGTGTGCGCGACGACGTAGCCGCGCTGCTGGAAGACGCTCTCCAAAGCCCTACTCATCCAATCGTCGCTGCAGGCGATCAGCGCAAGCGGCGGACGTTCAACGGGCAACTGCATTGAGCCTCCTCTTCGGTAGCCCGACTTGCCTGGCGCTCATGGAGCGCTTTAGCCTCGTAGCTTTGCGTCGCCACCTTTCGATGGTTTTGCCGGTTTTCGGAGGTGCCCAACCTGTCCCGGAACGAGCCGTAACAGGCTGCGCAGGGTCTACTTCTCAGACGACTGAAACGGGTGCGGGTTACTAGGAAGCGCTAAGGCTTGCCACGCGCCAGCCGTGGCGTGTAGGGGCTTCTAAGTTATTGATTGGTAAGGAGTTACTGAAGGACGGGCAGGGCGAGGACGAAGGAGAAGCGTGTCCCCTCGCTGCCGCTGTCCACCTGGAGGGTGCTACCCATCGCCTCGACGAGAGTGCGCACGATTGCAAGGCCAAGACCGGCACTCGAGAACCGCAGCTTCACACCCTCGGGCGGGAATCCGTAGCAAAGGCGCTCCAGCACTTCGTCGGGAATACCGGGCCCGGTATCCTCGACCCAGAATTCCACGCGATCACCGGACACTTCGCTGCATCCCATCGCTACGGACCCAGAGTCGGTGTAGCGAATGGCGTTGGCCGTGAGATTCAACAGCGCCTGCTGAATCGCCGACGCGTAGCCGAGTCGCGCATCGTTTTCCGGGAATTCCATGCCGAGTGGAATTCCTTTCTCCTCGAACATCGGCTGCACTATCGAGCTGACGGAGTGCATCGTCTCGCTGACCGAGAACGGCAGCGGGTGACCCTGCACGAGGCCGTCACCACGCGCAGCGGCGATGAGATTGGAGACGGTGGTGCTGAGACCGAACGCGGCACCGTAAATCAATCCGAGCTGTCGCTCGCGAACCGGATTCGACATGGTGTGCTCGGCGTGCCGCAGCGCGTCGACGAGCAGCAGGATCGAGCAAAGCGGCGACCGAATGTCATGCGCAATCGCCACCACTGCATCAGCGCAATCTGCGCCCGTCAGGCGGGAGATGAATTTGCCGCGGTCCGTCCGACGCCACGCTTCTTCGGCATCATCGAGCTTGAGCAGCGTGCGAATCACTTCGGCCGCGTTCAGATCCGGTGCGTTCGCGAGCGCGGAGAGAAAGTTCACCTTCAGTGTCGACACGTACTCGCGCGCGATCACGGGCGGCACGGGCGTCGGATCCTGCGCCTTGCTGCGCAGACCGGCAATCAACCAGCTTATTACTTCATTCAGTCGTTCGCGAACTTCGACGCGCGCCTGCTTGGTCCCGTGGGCGATTGCGGTTGCTGTGTGATCCGCCGCTGATTCGAGGGCGTGGATAAGAGCGGCAACCGTCGGGGACATGATTGTAGGCGACGGCGGAGAGTCGCCATCGTTGCGACTGGGTGCAGCGCGGCTTCCGGAAGATTGGAACGGCGACCAGTCCTGGAAGTTCTGAGTTGATGATGCTGACTTTGTTGCACCGGGGTCCATCTGCGCCATGCACTCTCCGTAGCGGCTGACCCACTCGCGGACGCCCATCTTAGGGGGAAGTCCGGACAAGGTCAATAGGCGCTTTGCCGAGAGGCTAAGGCGTTACGTTAAGACGGAGCTGTTTCACTGGGTGAAACGTAGTTGCCGATCAACTATGAATCAGGCAATCAATGCGGCGGAGCCCCCCGGTTAGGAGGCTGCAAATCATCGAAGCCAACGACGGCCTCGCCGTCCCCAGAGGTCGGAACCGATGCGAGGGCGCTCTCTGCGCGGTGCACCAGCTCGTTGAGGTCAAGCTTCGCCGCCGCCAGATCCGATACCGCGCAGTATCCTGCGCGTAGTCGTACCGGCGTACCCAATCTTCTTTTTCCTGAGGACGAGTCGAGCTCGCGCTGCAGGCGTGCGACGAGAAGACGCGCACCCGCAGCATCGGTGTCGGGTGCAAGAACCGAGAGCTGAGAATCGCCAGTCTTCGCCACGATATCCGACTTTCTCGCCTGCTCGCGTACGAGATTGGCAACGTCCGCGAAGGCGCCCGCGTCGTCAATCTTTCGCGCCTGCTCCGAGCCCTCGCCCGCGGGCTGGGGCGAGAATGCGAGACACGCGAATGCCTCGTGCTTTCTCAGCGCGCGGGCGCCGAGCTGTTCGGCGACCTGGTAAAGCCCGAACTGAGTATAGAGACCGCTCGCGTCCATGAGCGTCTTCGATTCCGCAACCGCGTGCTGCTCTCTCGCGCGCAGAAATGTGGAGAGCTTGAGGAACAAGCCATCGACGTCGAGTGGCAGATGGCAGTACTCCCACGCGCCCGCTGCGTAGGCCGCAGTGCGACTGGGCAGGGTACTATGCGCTGCAGATATGATCACGATCGGAGTGGCGTGATCGAAGATCGGGTCGTCTCGCAATGCCGCGCAGACGTCGACGCCGTTCAGATCTTCCATCCGCTCATCGAGCAGCAGCACATCGAATGGGTTACCGCGCGCCAGCTTGAGCGCCTGCTTGCCGGAGCCGGTCCGCGTGGCTTCGTACCGCTTCTCCATGAACACGCTCTCCAGCGAGCGGGCCATCCACTCGTCAGAACACCCGACCAAGGCGGTGAGCCTGCGCGCGAAGTTCGCGGTCATGGCGCGACCCTGGCGGCTGGCGTGGTTCCGAGCGGCGCTGGTCTGATGCTCGGGGCGAGTCCGTGTCGGTGCGGGGCGGGACTCTGGACAACACCGGCACGGGCTCGCTCGACATACCAATCAAGTGCTTCTGCCAGACCTTGATCGACGTCGTGTGTTGGATCGAATGAAAGCATTTTCCTCGCTTTCTCGATCGAAGCGCATGAGAATCGGATGTCGCCGGGACGGAACGGATCGTACTGAGGCACGGCTACTGAGAGGCGCGGGTCGTTCAACGCCAGGCGATCGCGCATCATGCGGAATAGCTCATTGAGAGAGACAGACTCGGCGCACGCAACGTTGTAGGCCTGGCCCGTTGCTTCCACATTGTCGACGGTGGCGGCAAGCAGGTTGGCCTGCAGCACGTTGGCGATGTAGCAGAAATCTCTGGTCGTCTCGCCGTCGCCGAAGATGCGACAGCGCTCGCCGCGCAGGAGGCTGGCGATCCAGCGCGGAATGACGGCGGCGTAGGCTCCCGCGGGATCCTGACGCCGCCCAAAGACATTGAAATAGCGCAGTCCCACCACGCGCAACCCGTAACTCATTTGAAAAGCGACGGCGTACGTTTCGTTGGTGGTCTTGCTCGCGGCGTACGGCGAAAGGGGGCGACCGAGGCTTTGTTCGACCTGCGGGTAGTCGGCGGTGTCTCCGTAGACCGCGCTCGATGACGCGTACACGAACCGCTTGACGCCCGCGTCTTTTGCCGCCACCAGCATGTTGATGAAGCCGTCGACATTGACGGCGTTGGTGCGAAGCGGGTCATCCATCGACCAGGGAACGGAGCCGAGCGCCGCGTGATGGAGCACGTAGTCGGCACCCTCGCAGGCGGTTCGGCAGGTCTCGAGGTCGCGAATGTCGCCTTCCACCATGCGGAAATGGGCAGAGGATTCGAGCGGCCCGGAAAGCACCTCGTCGATATTGGATCGATGCCCGGTGGAGAAGTTGTCTACACCGACGACTGTCTGGCCGAGGGCAAGCAGATCCTCCATCAGGTTGGATCCAATAAACCCGGCGACCCCCGTGACGACCCACACCCTGGGGGATGAAGCCAGCTGTTCGCGAAGTGGGCGATACGGTGCGGAGATCACGCGCTCATATTGAAAGTGTACCCGCCGGCTGATTCAGGGCGTCGTGCGCGGGAGCACTTCCGCCCGATCATGCGCGCTGCCATCGCGGCATCCTCGCCGACGCGACGAAGCATCTTCTATTCCCGCCAACGGGAAACACGTCCCGATCATAACTTGGCTTCCGACAGTCGCTTACCGACGCCCGAAAAAAAACATACGCATCAACCGCAGATGTTTGTCGCGGTTTTACCCCAGTCATGTGGTAGTCGGACTACAGCAAAGACATTTCCTGTTTCTCGGCGAGAGAATGACACAGGGCTGTCATTGACACCCGCCGGCGAAAGGGGTGCAAGGTCACTGCGACAGGATTGTCGCGCCGGCGCCACGCCAGGTTTTTGCCGCGCTTCTCCGGAGTCGGCGACGTGCATGGTCTGAAAGAGTTTAGGACGTGTTGTCAGTCGGCACGGTGTCTGCGAGTTCGCGCCCACGAAAACGCACCGCAAAGCGGGTTCATTAGCTGGTTCACGTCAATCCAATCGCTGTGAGCGCCTCCATTTCGGGATCATTGCCAATTGCGCGTTCGAGCGTCGTCTGGGTCAACTTGCCTGACGGGGCGGTGCTGTTCGTTCCCGAGACGGAGGTCTATTACGGCATGAATACGGTGGCTGCCTCTGTGTGGGAGTTCCTGCCGCAAGCCGAAGACAGCATGGACAAACTTTGCTCGCTCATTCTGGAACGTTTTCCGGATGCTGAGCTCGAGCAGATTCGGTCAGATGTCATCGTGCTTCTGGATGACCTCGAGCGCGCCGGTCTCATCGACGCTGCCGGCGCACAATCGGCGGCGTGACGCGAGCTGCTGCTGCCGTTCGCGCCGTGCGCGATGGACGGTGGATTGACATTCGAGACGTCGGCGAAGCGCAACTGGCGCTGTTGCGGGCTCAGACGTTGCGCTGGCTGAGACCGGTCGGGGAATTCGTGGAAGTTGCGGCGACCGATTCAAATGCCGACCATTCGACGGGTCCAGCGCAGCGACGGACCTGCGAGCGTGTCGCGTCCGCAATTGATCGAGCCGCGCGTTACGGCATCTTCCGTCCACTCTGCCTTACGCGCGCAATGGCGCTCAGTCAGATGCTCGAGAGGCACGGCATTAGGGGACAACGAATCAGAGTTGGAGTGCGGAGAGATGGCGAATCCTTCGCCGCCCATGCATGGGTCGAGCTCGATCAGCTCGTTCTCGGAGACACGAGCGCCAACACACTCTCGTATCTCCCGCTGACCTCAATAAGTCGAAAGCGTTCCCACGCGTCGCGCGCGCTGCAGAGCGACCCAAAACACCAGCGTTCCAACTGAAAGCGAGACAGCTGTCATCGCGGCGAGGATCTCGACGTCGCGCGCAACGTACGCGAACGAATCGCCGCGCAGCATGATCTGGCGAAGCGCGCGCAAACCATAGGTCAGCGGAAAAAAAGCGGCCAGGTCGCGTATCCATGAAGGGATAACGCTGGTTGGGTAATACACGCCACCGAGAAACATCGAGCCTGTCAGCAGCACCGTTGCCAGCGGACCGCTGGTCCGGAACAGCATTACGATCGCCGCCAGCACCAGGCCGAAGCCTGCGTAGGTGAGCATCACAAGCAACATGACTCCGAGCCCCAGAGGCACGCCGCGCCACACAACGACGGCGCCAAGCCAGACCGCCACCCCGAATAGAATGGCGGCTCGCAGGATTGCCCAAATCACGCCGTAGCCCATGAAGCCGACGCAGATTGCTCGAAGGCGAGCCGGCGTGCCGAGGATTGCTTCGAGCGTGCCGCGCCCGATCGCGCCGTCGATTGCAGACGGGAGGGAAGTAGTACAAGTCGAAACCAGCGAAAAGCAGATGGCGCCGAGGACGACGAATCCGAAATACTGGCGCGCCTCGCCCGATATCGTCTGCTGCATCGCTGGCTGCAGCGCATTGGCGATGAAATAGAGCGGAAGCAGCACGAACACGAGACCGAACAGCGAAATGAACATCGCCATGCGATAGCTGGCCGCTGTCAGCCAGGCAGAACGGATCAGCGCCCAGGATTCACGCACGAGCGGACTCCGTTGCGGCCGTTGTGGAATGCGCCTCAACGATCCGCGCGATCAGACTGGAGAGGGGGAGCGCGACACGCTCGAACCGATTGACCGCGACGTGCGATTCAACCAATCGACGCAATACTTCCGCGCCCTGCGCTTCGCCACCGCCGATGTTGCACTCGACGACGAATCCGCCATCCACATCCTCGACGGGCGTGAGGTCCTGGACGAGACCCCTTCGCACCAGCGCGTTAAAGCACGGGTGTTCTCCGTTGTTGGTCCAGATGCGGTATCGCTCACGACCAAAGCGCGCGGCAAGCTCGCTGGCGCGACCCAGGGCGGCGATTGTTCCCCGATGAAGTACGGCGACGCGGTCGCAGTATGTGAACGCCTCGTCCGGGTTGTGGGTCGCGAGGATGATCGACACTCCGTGCCGGTCAGCCAGGTCGCGCAGCAGACGTCTGAAATCGTGTGCCGCAATCGGGTCGAGGCTGCGGGTCGGCTCGTCCATCAGCAGTATTCGCGGACTGGACAACAGCGCGCGGGCGAGTAGGAGTCGCTGCCGCATTCCGGAGGAGAATGTGCCGACAATTTTGTCGCCTGCGCTTTGCAAGCCAACCGTTGCAAGAGTGTCAGCGATGAGCGGGCGCGCCTCCTTTGCTTTCATGCGGTGCAGGCCGGCGAAGAGCAGCATGTTCTCATTGGCCGAGAGGCGCCAGTTCAGACTCCGCTCGTCTGCTGTCACCATGGCGAGATTCGCGCGCACGGCGTGCGCGTCGGTATTGATGTCGTGGCCGCCAATAATTGCAGTGCCGGCGTCAGGAAGGATCAGCGTCGCCAGCATTTTGAGCAGTGTCGTCTTTCCGGCGCCGTTGAGACCGAGGATGCCGAACATCTCGGAGTCGAAGACATCGAGCTCGAGTGCCTCGATGACGATCGTCCTCTGCGCCGAGAATGGGCGTCTCAGCGCATCGATCCAGCGGCGACGCACCGCGTAGCTCTTGGTAAGCCGGCGCACGCTGACTCGACTCGCGCGCGATGCCGGCGCGCGCCTCCCCGGTCCCTCCGAACGGCGCATCGAAATCGGATCGATTCCAGCGGCGAGTGTCACTCGGGCACCGCTAGGCGGAGATTAGGTGGTTCTGGGGAACGTCGGACTGCGCGTGCCATGCGGTAACACGGTCGACCACTTCTCCCACCCGGGACCAATCGCGCGAGACCGTGAGCTCGTAGACCGGAACCGCGCGCACGATCGCGCCGAGCTGTCTCACCAGTCGAACGGGATCTTCGCGACTCACCACGGGTCCAAGCTTCAGGTGCTGCATCAGGATGGCGACTGCGGCGGTGGGGGAAACAAGCCGTCGGGAGGCCGCCGCACCGCTGACAGAGGCTTCGCACGAGTTGAGGATGTAGATCGCATTGAGCTGGCAGCGACCGTCATGTCCGTCGGACGCTGGCGATGAATGCGCAGATCCGACTTCGCGTCTTGTCATGACGAACTTGCCGTCTGATTCACGGCGGATTGCGTTGGCGGACGAAGCAAGCCGCGATCTGCTATCGGAGCAGAGTCGGATGATGTCGTCGCTTGGCCAAACTACGGGGCTCGCAGCCGCCTCGACCGGCAAAGTATCGTCGCAAATGTGGTCGGCGCCGCCGCGGGCCAGGGCGAGTGCCAGCGTCGATTTTCCCGAACCGGATGCGCCAAGGAAGGCGAGGGCGCCGCCGCCGATCCGGACTGCGCTTCCATGCAGCCACGTTATCGATGTGTGATCCACGCAGTACAACAACACTCGCGAGACAAAGTCGGCGCGAGCTCCGTCGAGGTCTCCTTGCTTTGCAGGCTCAAAGAGAATGCGTTTGCCTTCGGCGAAGACCTCGAAGGAGCCGGTGCAAGAGTGAGAGTAGCGGAACCAGCCATCACCGCGCGTAAGACGAATGCGGCACGTCGGCGAAAGCGCGACGTCGGAGAGAACTTCGGCGTCGTCGTTTCGGGAAAGCGTTCCCAGTCGCAGCATCCAGTTGGGCGTGCGACCATGCGCCTGCGTGAGCTCCGGAAAAGTCACCTCGGATCTAAGGCATCCGCCAAAAACAAAATAGTCAGGCATTGACCCTGCTCGATTACGCGTGCCAGGTGAAATGGGAAGAACCGCGAAAGACGCAGTCGTCGGGCGAAACGTGTCCCTGCAGGATGTCCAGCAGGCTTCCGCATCGGGTTAGCTCGCGGAAGCTCCCCAGTTTTTTCAATTGCGGTTTGTCATACGGATCTAGTCGGCGCTGGTCGGCCGGGTTGCTACTCACTCTCGTACAGTCCATTTGATTCTTCCTTTCTCTACCGACTTGATTCGGGTGGAGTCGTCTGCTGGGAGGGGCGGATTGCCCCTCCCAGCAGACTCCTCGTTCACGGTGATGTGCAGGTGTACGAGGACGAGCTGTTCATTGCACAGCCATTGTTACTGTCGGTCACGAATAAATCCGCGAACGCAGTTCCGCCCGCTCGGGTTAGCTCCCGAAACGTGCCAAGGCGAGCGAGCCTCGGCTGGCTGTAGGACACCGGGGGTCCTCTCCCCTCTTTGCCCCTGTTGTGCATGCTTCCTCCATGGAATGCGTCAGGCAGCCCGCCCGACGAAGGTGCGGCCAATGCGGCCGCGGCACCACGCAATGAGGAGGGCTGGCGTGGTGCATATTTCATAACGCGTGACCCCGCGTTCTTCTTGGTCTGACCGACATGCCTACCGTCAGCCGCGCGGACAGCCACGATTCTGCTTGCAGTGTGCAGTACAACGACTCCGCATGCGGATAAGCAGCGCCCTCGTTGCGATAGCGGGTCACTGCGCGCGCGAGCTCCGTGGAGTCTATGATTCCCGCATCAGCGAGCGCCGTGGCGGGAAGAAGCTGCGTGAGCAGCTGAAGACCCTCGTTCCGCATGTGTTGCGCGAAGTACGAAGTGAGCGTGCCGGTTTTTGCCGGGCGCGGCGCGAGCACCGACTCCGGCAACAATCCGTGCATTGCTGCACGCAACAATCGCTTGTGGTCACCGGCGTTGTTGCGCTCTTCGGCGGGACGGGACAGCGCGAATCGGACGATGCGCCGGTCGAGGAGCGGAGATCGCAGCTCCACGCCGTGATCGAGCGCGAAGCCCGCCATTTTGGCGTTGACGCGAGCAAAGAACTGGTGCGTCAGGTAGAACTGGGCTTCGCGCTCGACGGCGGATGGACCTGGCTGACCTTCCGGTCCCAGAGCTGCGAAGCGCTCCGTGAGCGAGTGCTGCCGCACGAAACGGTCGTCGATCCACGGCGGCGTCGTTCGCTGCATCGAAGCGCGCAATGATTGATTCCCGCGAGCCGCGCGCAGCGCCGTGGTTGCCCACCGCGGCAGTAGCGGTTGCATTCCGTAGTGAAAAAATCCACGCAGACCTTCCTTTCCTCCATCCATCGCCCGCCAATCGCGGAGCGCTCTCGTCACCCGGCCGCGTGCGACGAGATCGGACAGGTAAACGCGCGACACCTGGAAGAGAAAGTCGCCGCCGTAACCGTCCAGCGCAATCGAGGATCCGAGTGCGCGCCCGGTTCTCGCCAGCGCGCGTGTGAGGCCCTCGAACGGCGGGGCGAACGCTTCCGCACTCCACCGTGTTCGATTGCGAATCCCCGGGAATAGCGGTGTGTGCTGGGCATCGGTCCAATGCGGAGTCACTCCCCACCAGCGCCCGATTTCGTCGATCGCTTCGTCTTCACGTCCACTGTCTCCGCGGGGATGGCTGCGACAAACTTGAACGAGCTCACCGTTGCTCGTCCCGTTCCGGATGGCGTGCATGCCGGCGGCGAAGACAGCGGTCGAATCGCGTCCACCGCTCATCCAGACGGCGGTTGGTCCGCTTCGGCTTAAACGTTCGGTCACCGCAGTTGTGAGGAGCTCGCGGAGGTGCACAGCAGCGTCATCGAACGACATCGGTTCAACATTCTTCGCGGAAGGGTGCCAGAACCTCTTCGTGATCAGTGGCTCGTTGGCGCTCCACTGAGCAGTGTGTCCGGCGCGAAGGGAGCTCACGCCGCGCATGCACGTCTCGTCGTCACACGCGAAAAGAAGTCCGGCCGCATCGGAGCCCACGGCTGCCAGATTCACCTGCGGATCGAATCCCGGCAGCGCCGCGATCGAGTCGAGCGATGTTGCGACTACCAAACCGCCGCGCCACGGAGCAAGGAACAGCGGCCGCCGTCCGGTGAAGTCACGCGCGCAGAACACTCGGCGTGAGTGTCGATCCCAGATCAGAAAAGCGAAATCACCCTCGAGGTGCTCGACACAGCCAACGCCGTACTTGCGAAAAGC
>Ga0066704_10000814_pt1 | contig 12212 bp, 9 predicted proteins | sample GraSoiAngelo_153_FD_66458 | JGI IMG/M metagenome (GOLD analysis project Ga0066704, IMG submission 66458) | Grasslands soil microbial communities from the Angelo Coastal Reserve, California, USA - 14_1009_12_40cm | ecosystem: Environmental > Terrestrial > Soil > Grasslands | place: USA... | reverse complement strand
ACTGTAACCCCCGCCTCGCTTTCCTATACGCTCGGTACGACGCTGTCCGCGCCGATGGCGATCAACTGGTCGAGCTCCGATGCCGGCGTCTCCTGCACGGTCGGCAATGCAAGCGGTTTTGTCACCAATCCGACGGCAGCCAATGGCTGGACCCTGAGCACCCCCACCACTGCAGGCTCCTATAGTTTCCCGATCACCTGTACGAGCACCACGGCGAACATCACGAGCGTGGTGGCGAGCCCGAGTTCGGTTTCACTGACGGTGAGCAATGCGGTCGTGCAGGGCGCTTGCGATCCTAGTCAGAAGAGCGACAACCTCTACGGCGTCGTACTGGCGCGCCAATGCACTGGCAACGTGACCTACAGCGGCAGCCGCTTCGGCAAGGCTGCGTACAGTGGCAACGTCTACAAGCTGGACGATCTGCTCACCGACGCGACGCACCCGGGGCCGTTCCCGAAATATGTCAGCGGCTACAGCCTGACGCCGAGCATCAATACCGGACAATTCATCGCGCTGGCGTTCACGCCGGGCAGCAGGGGTGGCCAGATGCAGTTCACCAATGACCCGAGCTTTGGCGACGGCGGTGTGATTTCGATCAGCACCCAGCCGGGCGTATTTTCGCAAGGGGCGGCGATTTGCAGCCAGAACTATGGCGCTGGCAACTCGTTCACCGTGGGTACCGTAGGTACTGGCTCAGACTGCGTGGTAGCGGCGGGTCAGACCTACTACCTGAACTTTGCGGCAGTCAATCAATTCGGCCAGAATATGTGCTTTAACGGAACGCCGAACAATTGCGCCACGACGACGGTCTCGTATAGCGAGCTTGCGCAGGCGCTCTAAGCCAAGCGAACCAAAGCGTTCGGACGCTGTCCAACCGGGGAATCGGGTGCAGGTCGCCCGATTCCCCCGGCTTAAGTAGCATCAACGCCGGAGTCATCCGGCGTTTTCTTTTTTTTGAGGGAGTCAAACGAAATGAAGTGGAATTTGCTGAGTGCTGGCGTTTTCCTTTGTGCCGCCAGCTGGGCGCATTCGGGAGATGTCGACACGCAGATCGTGAGTCAGGGCGGTACGATCGTCACCCTGGCGGACGTTGGCGCTTACATGCAGCACATGCCGGAAAATCGCTGGGCGGGCTTTCTCGACAGCCCCAAGCGCGTCGATCAGATGGTGATCGGCATACTGCGCAACAAGCAGTTGCAGCAGCAGGCGATCGAGATGAAACTCGATCAGGATCCGAGCGTCAAGGCCGAGATCGCGTTCGTCACCATGGAAGTGTTGTCGCGCCGACGCATGACTGCGTTTGAGAAATCGGTGACGTACCCATCGATGGAGGCCGCTGCCAGGGAGCAGTATATGGTGCACCAAAAGGACTACGCAGTTCCGGCCAACGTTGAAGTGCAACATGTGTTGGTGTCGACGCATGGGCGCACCGATGCGGACGCGAAAGCGCTGGCCGAGAAAGTGCGTGCTGAGGCAATGGCCAGCCCATCGGGCTTCGATGAACTCGTGAAGAAATACTCCGAAGATCCTTCGAAAGACAGCAATACTGGCCATATACCGGACGCAACGTCGGACAAGCTCGCCCCAGAGTTCGCCGATGCCGCGGGCAAGCTGCAGAAAAAGGATCAGATTTCGCCCGTGATCAAGACGCAATTCGGCTATCACGTGCTCAGGCTCGTGCAAAGCGAACCAGCGCGTCCGCTCGAATTTGCGCAAGTCAAGGACAAGATCGTCGCCAAGCTTAAGGAAAACTATCTCGCTGAGCAGCGTCAAGCTTTTCTGCTCAAGTTCGACGAAGGGCAGCCGACCGTGAATCCGGATATCGCCAAGCTAATCCGCGAGCGCTTCGTTCCCGCCGGGACGGTCACGCCGGCGCAGGCGGCAACGGGCAAAAAGGATTAGAACGCGTTTCCCGCGCGCGAAGAGAGCAGCGTGGTGCCGCCGCCTGCTCTTGTCGCTGTGCCGATGAGCCGGGATAATGCCTGCCGCAGAGTGGAGCGATTCCCGCTCATCGCCGGCATGGAGTCGCAACAAGTGACGACATCGATGGCACTCGCCACGCACTTCATCCGCCGTGAGCTGCGCAACCGTTATCTTGGCAGCCTCAGCGGTGGTCTGTGGGCGCTGCTGCAACCACTGGCGCAACTGGCAATATACGGGTTCGTCTGGGCCTACGTGTTCAAGATGCGGCTGCCCGGCGGCGATGCTTCGCCAGCGGCGGTCGTGCCGTTTCTGGCGCTCGGCGTGTGGCCGTGGAATGCGTTTGCCGAAAGCATCTCGCGTTCGGCCACCGTAATTCAGGAGAACGCCGGCCTGATCGGCAAGGTTGCGCTGCCGCGCAGCGTGCTTGTGATCGCGACGACGTCATCGAGCTTTCTGCTGCATGGCGTCGGTTTCTGCGCGATCCTCACGGTGCTCTCGCTGCTTGGGATGCCGATCGCATTGATCAAGCTGCCGCTCGCGCTGCTCGCATTCGCAATGCTGTACGTGCTCGCGCTCGGCTTTGCATTTCTGTTCGCCGCTGTGCAGGTGTTCGTGCGCGATCTATCGCAGGTGCTCGCGCAAATCATGCCGCTGTGGATGTTTGTTTCGCCGGTGCTTTATTCGCGCGAATTCCTGCCGCAAGCTTATCGCGGCTGGCTCGATTTCAATCCATTCACCTTCTACCCAGAGTTCTTCCGCGCACTGCTGTTGGGTCTTGGTACAGTGGAGCCGTTCGTGATTTTTCGAACGCTGATGATCGCCGTCGCGGCCTGTGCGCTCGGCTATGCTGTCTTTCAGCGCCTTGATTCACGCTTCGAGGATTTCCTGTGAACGCGGTCGCGGGCGATAATTTGCTGGTCGAGGCACGCGATCTCGGCAAGTCCTACCCGAAAGTATTTCGCCCGCGCGATCGCCTGCGCGCGTTGGGCAAGCTGCTGCTCGGGCGCAATGACATCGACTCCGTCGCGGTGTTGCGCGACGTGAACCTGAGTGTGCGCCGCGGTGAATCGCTCGGCCTGATCGGCGAGAACGGCGCCGGCAAATCAACCCTGCTAAAACTTCTCACCGGCGTGTTGACACCGACGAGCGGCAGCGTCGCGGTGCGTGGACGCGTCGGCGCCCTGCTCGAACTCGGTGCCGGGTTCAATCCCGAATACAGCGGGCGCGAGAACATCGCGATGTCGGCGGCGCTGTATGGCCTCAATGGCGACGAGATGCGCAACAAATTGCCGGAAATCATCGCTTTCGCCGACATCGGCCGCTATATCGACGAACCGGTGAAGCACTACTCATCCGGCATGGTCGTGCGGCTCGGGTTTGCGATCGTCGCGGCGCTCAAGCCCGACCTGCTCATCACCGACGAAGTACTCGCCGTCGGCGACGAGTCGTTTCAGAAGAAGTGCATACGCTGGATGGAGGAATTCCTCGACGCGGGCGGCACCCTGATCCTCGTTTCGCACAGCATGTACCACATCCAAAAGCTGTGCCGGCAAGCGCTATGGCTGCGTGAAGGCGCTGTCGCCGCTGCGGGCGACGTGTTCGAGGTGACGCAGGCCTATCTGGCATATCACGAACGCAAGCTCGCTGGCGCTGTGCAACCCATATCGCTGGCCGCCGCGCAGGGGCTCGAATTCCATCTGCTCGGCTTTGCCGTCAACGGTATCGCGCAGGAAATGCCGGTGTTCGTCGATGCGGGATCGAGCCTGCGCCTGCGCGTGCGCGTGCATTCGCGCGACGGTCGCGTGCCGGTAATCGGAATAGGCATCGCGCGTGCCGATGGCACGCCGTTGTATGGCCTGACCACCGAGATCGATGGCGTACAACCGCGCGAGGACGGCGAAAAAGCATACGTCGCCGAGATTGAGTTCCAGAACTTGGCCCTGTTGCCAGGCGCCTACACTCTGAAAGCACATGCGGCCGATACCGAAGGCGTGCGTCTGTTCGACACGCTCGAGCGCGGCGCGGTGGTGCGCGGCAAGACGCGCGAGTTTGGGCTGATACGTTTGCAGCATCTCTGGCGCGACGTCGAATCGCTGCCGGTGCCGATACGCTCATCGGCAAGCGAGCGTTGAACAGGGACGAGCAATGACCGAAAAGAGCACCGCACCCGCCCTCGAATTCACCGGCGAACGCTTCACGCCCGAATGCCTGCGCGAGATATGGTACGAGCACTGGCATCGCTATGCCTTTGCGCGCGAGTTGGCGCGCGGCAAGCGCGTGCTCGACGCCGCATGCGGCGAAGGCTACGGCAGCGCTTTGCTGGCGCAGACCGCACACGAGGTGCTCGGCCTTGATATCGCCGATGCGGCGATCGCGCATGCGCGCGCACGCTATGCGAGCCTGCGGCACCTGCGCTTCGAACAGGGCGACTGCACCGCGCTCGCGCTGCCGGCGGCGAGTGTCGATCTCGTCGTTTCGTTCGAAACGCTCGAGCACGTGGCCGCGCAGGAGGCGCTGATCACCGGTTTTGCGCGCACACTCGCACCCGACGGCGTTCTGGTCATTTCGTCGCCCGACAAGCGCACTTATAGCGATTTGTCCGGTTTCCGCAACGAATTCCACGTGCGCGAGCTATACCGCGACGAGTTCCTGGGCCTGCTCGCGCCGCATTTTCCCTATGTGCGACTGTATGGGCAGAAGTTGCTGTTCCAGTCCACGATCTGGGCGCTGGACGAGGCGGCGGAAGGCCCGGTTGCGGCCGCCACTGCCGATGAGGGCGGAACTCAAGTAAAATCCGGGTTGCGCTACGACCCGCTGTATTTCATCGCGGTGTGCTCACGCGAGCCGTTGTCTCAGTTGCCCACAGTGGCGCTGTTCGGCGATCGCGAGGAATCGGTATACCGTCACTACGATCACGAAGTGCGCAAGAACATGGCGGCCGGGAGCCGCATCGCCGAACTCGAAGCCGAAGTCGCGACGTTGCGCGCGCAGCTCGGCCGTCTCAAAAGTCCGTGATCGGACGCAGCCGGGCCGTGCGAGCAGCGCACGGATCGCGGCGTCGGAAATCGGATCGGCGCGGAAATTCAAACAAGCAGGTGAATCCTTGAGTTATCAGTTCAACTACAGCATGCCGCCCTTCCCGGCGCCGGCCCCTACGTTCGATCCGAACGCGCCGACCTTTGCGTCGGAGGATGGGCTGGTCGCGCCGTTGTCGAGTCAGGAATGCGTGTTCCAGGTGCGTCGCAGCGGCGAGACGCACGTGATGACGTTCCAGGTGCTGCAGGCGATGGATCAATGCCGCGAGTTCCGCTCGCTCGACGAGCATGCGGCGCGCATCCAGTCATCGATTCCCGCGCTCGCGAACAAGCGCGAAGACGTGAAGAGAGTGCTCGACAGTCTCGTGCAGCGGCAGCTGCTTGTTTCCGACAGCGGTTTTGTCGAGCGACTTGGGGCTGCGGCGCCGCTCGCACAAGCGCCGCTGCGCGCGGTGTTTATTCGAGCCTGCGATCGTCCGGAACAACTTGCGCACCTGATCGCCTCGCTGACCGAATACGAGCGTCGTTTTCGCGCCGAGCGCCGCTATGTGCTGCTCGACGACTCGGCGCTGGCGGCGAATATCAACGAGCAGCGTGACCTCATGCGCGAATTCGCGCGCAAGACCGGCTGCAAGGTGAACTATGTCGGCCAGGCCGAGCGCGCAAAAATCCTCGAGAAATTCGCCAAGGCGCAGCCGCAGTCGAAAGGCGCCGCCGAGAACCTGTTGCTGCGCGAGCGCCATCCGCAGGCGCAGCGTTTCGGCGGGGGCCGCGGCTGGAACATGGCGCTGCTGCTGTCGGCTGGATCGCGCCTGGCGCTGCTCGACGATGATTTGCGTCTCAACCTCAAGCGCCCGCCATTCGCCCAGGATGGTCTGGATCCGAACACGAACGGCCCGGTGCAGGCGGCGTTCATGGCCAATATGGAAGAGGCATTCGGATATGGCGAAGACGCCACGCAGGATCCGTTCGCGCAGCATCTGGACGCTTGCGGACAATCGCTCGGTGCGCTAACGCGCACGCTGTATCCATTGTCGCAGCGCACCTTGCGCGGACTCAATCTGTCGCGTCTGGAGCTTTTGTCCGGTCCCTCGCGCGTGGTCGCCACACAACTCGGAACCTATGGCAGTGCGCGCACCGAGACCGGACTGTGGATGTACCACCTCGACGGCCGCAGTCGCACCGAATTCTGGGGCGATCGCGCGGGTTATCTGCGCAACACCGAAGCACAGCATGTCTGGTTCGGCGTCGGCCAGGCCCGCGTCGCCGAGGTCACCGGCTTTACGCCATTCACGCTCGACAACAGCGCGATGCTGCCGTGTACGAATCCGGTTGGACGCGGCGAGGATTCGCTCTGGAGCGCGCTGACGCGTTATGTGCACGCCGACGCGCTCGTGCTCGAAATGCCGGAAGCGATCGCGCACGTGCAGGAAAGCCCGCGCAAACGCGCGGACCTCACGCGCAGCGCCTATGTGCCGCGAGTCAATCACTTTTTGCGTGACTATGTGCAGCGCCAATTCGGTCTGTTCAAGGCCGCCGATTCCGCACAGCGACTGCGCCTGTTCGCAGAAGTACTACGCGATCTCGCCGGTGCGAGCACGGGGGATCGCGTTGCGCATCTGCGCGAATATCTGAGCTATGCGCGCGCGGACATCGTCGATCGTCTGCAGCATCAGCTCGAAGCCGCCACGGAGGCGCCGATCTACTGGCAGGCGGATATGCGTGCGATCGTCGAGGCGAATGCGAAGGCATTGCTGGCGAAGACGCCGCCGCGTCTGGGCGACTGGGCGGAGGATATTGACGACGCGGGTTGCGCCAAAGCCTTGGCGGGCGAGTTAAGCGGTATGGCCGATGCGCTCGAGCACTGGCCCGCACTGTGGCAGTACGCGTCCGAGCAGGGCGAGAAGCTGCTCAGCGCGTTGTGACAGAGGCCGCGTCGCAGATTCGTCCCGATGCGCAGGTCGCCCCGCGTGCCGGCGTCACTAGCGTGGTCATCGTCGCAGCGGACAGCGGGGAGGTACTCGCGCAATGCGTCGAGCGCGTGCTCGCGAGCAATGCCGCTCTCGAAGTCATCATCGTCGACAACGATACGCGCGACGGCAGCGTAGCGCGCATCGCCACGCGCTACGCGGGCGATCCACGTTTTTATTTTGTATACAATGCTGCAAATCTCGGTTTCGGCACGGGCTGCAATCGTGGCGCCGCGAGCGCACGCGGTGATGCGCTGCTGTTTCTCAATCCGGACTGTCTGATCGAGCGCGATACGATCGAGCGCTTGCGCTCAGTGCTTAGCGCGGACGCAAGCATCGGCGTCGTCGGCGCAATCCAGATAGGGGCGAATGGCCGTGTCGATCCGGCATCGCGTCGACGCGATCCGCTGCTGCGCCGTGCGCTGATGTCCCTCAGCGGTCTCGCGCGCTTTGCCTCGCGCTGGTCCAGGCTCGCGGGCGTCGAGTTGCCTCCGTCATCTGCTGCTGTCGATCGAGTCGACGCCGTTTCCGGCGCCTTGATGCTGCTGCCGCGCGCAGTGTTCGCGCGTATCGGCGGCTTCGACGAAAGCTATTTTCTGCACTGCGAAGATCTCGACCTGTGCCGCCGGGTGCGCGATGCCGGCTATGCGGCGGTTTGTGCCAACGGCGTGCGCGTCGCGCACGCCAAGGGTGGATCGAGCCGGCACCGTCCTCTGTTCGTCGCCTGGCACAAGCATCGCGGCATGTGGCGCTGGTTCGGCAAGTTCGATCCGGCCGCGCGCAATCCGTTGCTGCGCGGACTGGTCTTCACGGGCATCTGGACCGCGTTTGGCCTGAAAGTGCCGTTACTGCTGCTGCGTCGCGCGCTGCTGGCGCGCTCTGCGTAGCAGGTCCAGGTTTGCCCGAATTCCCGCATGCCCGGGCAGTTGGGCGAGCGCCTGCGTGAGCAGGAATTCGGCGCGATCGAGATTGCCCGCGCGCAGGTGCGCAACGCCGCCAAGGTTCAGCGCATTGATATCGGCAGGTCGAAGGTGCAACGCCTGCTCGAGGCATGCGCTTGCCGCTTCGAGATCGCCGCCGTCGAGATAGGCGCGACCCGCCTGCAGCATCGCTTGCGGGTCCGCGAGCCAGGATTCGAACGCGGGCGCCCATTTGCGCCGAATCATCTGCACGCTCGCATCGCGTAGCGATGGATCGTCATTGGCGCCGAAGCCGCAGCCAGACTCTCCCGCATCGGCATGCCAGATGCAGGTTGCCGCATCGACGAAACGAAAGGGCGTGCGCGTGGCGCAATTGACCTGAAAATCGTGATCTTCGTGCACCGCGAATGCCGGATCGAAACGTACGCCATCGTCCACGAGGCTGCGATGCAGCAGCGTCGCGCAGGTGGTCGCTCGGCTGTGAAAGTACAACTGCACGTGATTGCCCGCATGGCTGACATGCCCCAGCGCTTTGCCGGTCGCATCCACCACGCGCGTGCGCGAGAAAATGACACGCTCGCCTTCGCTGCGTGGCGCGGTCAAAAGTGTGGTCAGGTGCTGCGGTAGCAGCTCATCGTCGTCATCGAGAAAGTTGAACCACTCGCCTGCGGCGGCTTCGAGCGCGACATTTGCCGCTTCTGCGCGTGGCAAGCGGCGGTCGCCTTCGGGCAGGATGAGGCGCAACCGCCTTCCGCGATATTCGCTCGGCAGCGCACGATGCTCACGTCCGCATGCAGCGACGACGACGATTTCAAGATTGGCCCAGGTCTGCGCGGCGGCGGAATCGAGCGCGCGCTGCAGCGTCGGCCGATCCATGCTGCGGATCAGAATCGATACGAGCGGTTGTCCGGATTGCGCCATGCTCTATTCAAACGCGGTGAGCGGAAGCCGCGGCTGGACTCACGCGTTCATCGACGACGGCTGCAATGCTCCGGTTGATCGCATCGCGCAATTCGATTGTCGCGCGCCGCGCCGCATCGGCAAAGTCATCGCCCGTACTCGCATACAGGATCGCGCGCGAAGAGCTGATGATCAGACCACTGCCATCCGCGGTCGCGCCATTGCGGATCACAGCGTCGATATCGCCGCCTTGCGCACCGATGCCGGGCACGAGGATCGGCATATTGCCAACGAGCTTGCGTACACCGGCGAGCTGTTCGGGGAAGGTCGCGCCGACAACCAGCGCGCAATTGCCGTCGCGATTCCACTCGCGCGCGACGGATTCCGCGACATGTTCATACAACGGCATCTCGCGGCCAGCTGCGTCGCGCACGCGCAAATCCTGCAGGTCGGCCGCGCCTGGGTTGGAGGTGTGGCATAGCACAATCACGCCACGGTCGGCGCGATCGAGGAACGGCTGCACCGAATCGCGGCCCAGATACGGATTGAGCGTGACCGCGTCGGCGCCGTAGCGATCGAAGGCTTCGACCGCGTACTGCTGCGCGGTTGATCCAATGTCGCCGCGTTTGGCGTCGAGAATCACCGGCACGCCTGTGTGCCGCGCGTGGATATGCGCGATCAGGCGTTCGAGTGCGTCCTCCGCCCGATGCGCCGCGAAGTAGGCAATCTGCGGCTTGTAGCAGCAGACGAGATCCGCAGTTGCATCGACGATCGAACGGCAGAATTCGAAGATCGCGTCCGGGTTACCGCGCAACGCAGCCGGGAAGCGTGCGGGTTCCGGATCGAGTCCAACGCAGACCAGCGACGCATTGCGTCGCCAGGCTGACTTCAACGACTCGATGAAATTCACGCGGCTCCCTTACGCCAGCTTGCGATATTTGATCCGATGCGGCTTGGCCGCTTCCTCGCCCAGGCGCGCCTTCTTGTCGGCTTCGTATTCGCCGTAGTTGCCGGGGAAGAACTCGACGTGCGAATCGCCTTCGAACGAAAGGATATGCGTCGCGATGCGGTCGAGGAACCAGCGGTCGTGCGAGATCACCAGCGCGCAGCCGGGGAATTCCAGCAGCGCTTCCTCAAGCGCGCGCAGGGTTTCGATATCCAGATCGTTCGACGGTTCGTCCAGCAGCAGCACGTTGCCGCCGACAAGCAGCGTCTTGGCCAGATGCAAGCGTCCGCGTTCGCCGCCCGAGAGCTGGCCGACGATCTTCTGCTGATCCGCGCCCTTGAAGTTGAAACGGCCGATATAGGCGCGCGACTGCGTCTCGTATTTGCCGATCGTGATGATATCGCGGCCGCCGGAGATTTCCTGCCACACGTTCTTGCTGCCGTCGAGCGCGTCACGCGATTGATCGACGAAGGCCATCTTCACGGTCTGGCCGATCACGACCTCGCCCGAGTCGGGTTTCTCGACGCCGGTGATCATCTTGAAGAAGGTCGACTTGCCCGCGCCGTTGGGACCGATGATGCCGACGATCGCGCCGGGCGGAACCTTGAAGCTCAAATCATCGATCAGCAGGCGATCGCCGAACGACTTCGAAACGTTCTTGAATTCGATCACGTTGTCGCCGAGCCGTTCGCCGGGCGGAATATAGATTTCGTTGGTTTCGTTGCGCTTCTGATACTCGACCGAGTTCAATTCCTCGAAGCGTTTCAAGCGCGCCTTGCCCTTGGACTGGCGGCCCTTGGCGCCCTGGCGCACCCATTCGAGTTCGCGCTGGATCGCCTTGCGCCGCGCTTTTTCCCCGGACTCTTCCTGCGACAAACGCTCATCTTTCTGTTCCAGCCAGGACGAGTAGTTGCCCTTCCACGGAATGCCGCGGCCGCGGTCGAGTTCCAAAATCCACTCCGCCGCATTGTCCAAAAAGTAGCGATCGTGCGTGACCGCGACGACGGTGCCTGGGAACTTCGCCAGGAACTGTTCGAGCCACTCGACCGACTCGGCATCGAGATGGTTGGTCGGTTCGTCGAGCAGCAGCATGTCGGGCTTGGACAGCAGCAGACGGCACAGCGCGACGCGGCGCTTCTCACCGCCCGACAGGGTTTTGATCTTGACGTCCCACGCCGGCAGACGTAGCGCATCCGCGGCGACTTCGAGCGTGCGATCGAGCGTGTGGCCATCGCTTGCGGCGATGATCGCTTCGAGGCGATTCTGCTCGGTGGCGAGCTTGTCGAAATCCGCGCCTTCCTCGGCATAAGCTGCGTATACGGCTTCGAGCTGCTTATGCGCATCGGTGATGTCCGAGACGCCTTCCTCGACCGATTCACGCACGGTTTTCTCAGGATCGAGCTGTGGTTCCTGCGCCAGATAGCCGATCTTGATGCCCGGCTGCGGCCGTGCCTCGCCGTTATATTCGGTATCGACGCCGGCCATGATGCGCAGCACGGTGGATTTACCCGCGCCGTTGAGGCCGAGCAGGCCGATCTTGGCGCCGGGGAAGAACGAAAGCGAAATGTCCTTGATGATCTCGCGCTTCGGCGGCACGACCTTGGACACACCGATCATGGTGTAGATGTATTGCATGGGGTTCCTGCGGGGATTGGATGCGTCTTGGAACCTGCAATTATCGCTGATGCGGCGCCGTATCGCCACGTCGGACCTCTGTGCGAGCGCAGCGAGCGACGATAGGTCGTGCGACGCCGGGGCGCAGGAACCGGAGCATGCAGTGGAATGTGAGGATTCCGGGCACCGCGGGCGCGCGAAATATCTGGCGCAGTAGCTTGCGCGGAGGCCTTTGCAGTGCCGCAACGGACGTAACCCGGTAACATATGCACTTTGCCGTTTGGAGACCGTGTCCGCATGTTTGCCGCGAACCTGAAGATCGAAGGCTACGACCCCGAGCTTGCTGCGGCGATCGCGTCCGAAAAGCAGCGCCAGGAAGACCACGTCGAGCTGATCGCATCGGAAAACTACGCCAGCCCGCGCGTGCTCGAGGCACAAGGTTCGGTGCTGACCAACAAGTACGCCGAAGGCTATCCGGGCAAGCGCTATTACGGCGGCTGCGAATTCGTCGATATCGCCGAGCAGCTCGCGATCGACCGCGTCAAACAGCTATTCGGTGCGGACTACGCCAACGTGCAGCCGCATTCGGGTTCGCAGGCCAACCAGGCGGTGTACTTCGCCCTGCTCAATCCGGGCGATACGATCCTCGGCATGAGCCTCGCGCACGGCGGCCATCTCACGCACGGCGCCAAGGTGAACCTGTCAGGCAAGATCCTCAACGCAGTGCAGTACGGCGTCAACGATCAGGGCCTGATCGACTACGACGCAGTCGAAAAGCTCGCGCTCGAGCACAAGCCGAAGATGGTCGTGGCCGGCTTCTCGGCCTATTCGCAGGTGGTCGACTGGGCGCGCTTCCGCGCGATTGCCGACAAGATCGGCGCGTATCTGTTCGTCGATATGGCGC
>Ga0066704_10000808_pt1 | contig 12233 bp, 11 predicted proteins | sample GraSoiAngelo_153_FD_66458 | JGI IMG/M metagenome (GOLD analysis project Ga0066704, IMG submission 66458) | Grasslands soil microbial communities from the Angelo Coastal Reserve, California, USA - 14_1009_12_40cm | ecosystem: Environmental > Terrestrial > Soil > Grasslands | place: USA... | reverse complement strand
GTGCTGAACCTCGAAGGCACCATCGACGACATGATGAACATGGTGCACGCACACCCGACGGTGTGGGAAGCGATGGGGGACGCATTTGCAAGCGTGCGGGGTTTGCAGATTAATGTGTAGTGACTGGTGACTCGTGACTGGTGACTCGTGACTGGTGAATGGTGAAAAACTGCCAGATGGTCGACCTCGGATTGATGGGCTACGCGGAGGCGTGGGCGCTGCAGAAGCGCCTGGTCGCGGCGCGGAAAGCCAATGCAATCGAAGATGTTCTGCTGCTTTGCGAGCACCCGCACGTCATCACGCAAGGGCGGAACGGGAAGCGAGAGCACCTGCTCGCTTCCGAGCACGTTTTGCAGCAGAAGGGCGTGGAGTTCCATGCCACGGACCGGGGCGGGGACATTACGTATCATGGCCCGGGCCAGATCGTGGGCTACCCGATACTGAATTTGGGCGCAATCCGGCGCGATGTGGTGTGGTATGTGCGTATGCTGGAAGAAGTGATGATCCGGGCCACGTTGGAATTCGGGATTACAGCAGAGCGCGTTGAGGGCAAGACGGGAATTTGGGTTAGGTACGAAAACGCGGAGGAGAAGGTGGCGGCGATCGGTGTGCATATCAGCCGGTGGGTTACGTCGCATGGATTTGCATACAACGTTTCGACGGATTTGCGGTATTTCGATTTAATCGTGCCGTGCGGGATTGCGGACAGTAAGGCGACTTCTCTGGAAAGGCTGCTCGGACGCAGCGTGAGACGGGAAGAGATTGCGCCGCGAATCGCGAAGCATTTTGGCGAGGTATTTGGACTTGAACTGAGGGAATCATCAAAGACGGAGCTGTGGGAAAAATTGCAGCAAGTGGAGCAGCCCCTGGCGGCATCGGCTTAGAACAGGAAGACAGACATTCCTGTCTGTCCTCTGAAGAGATTGGTTGAACAGGCAGGACAGGCAAGAATGCCTGTCCCACCGGAGCAAGGGATGAAGAAGGAATTGACGCGGCAGCAGTACGTGGACCTGTACTACTACATGCGTCTGAACCGCGCCGTCGAAGACACCATGGTGAAGTTGTTCCGGCAAAACAAAATTGTCGGGGGGCTTTACTCGAGCCTGGGGCAGGAAGCCATCTCGGTGGGGTCGGCATACGCGCTGGAAAAAAAGGACTGGCTGGCGCCGATGATCCGGAATATCGGCGCGCTGCTGGTGAAGGGCGTGCCGCCGCGCGACATTTTCATGCAGCACATGGCGAAATACGATTCGCCAACCAAGGGCAAGGACGGGACGAGCCATTTCGGGGACCTGGACAACTTGCACATCGTTTCGCCGATTTCCATGCTGGGCGATTTGATCCCGGTGATGACCGGCGTGGCCATGGCCGGACGGTATCTCGGGCAGAAGATCGTGGCCATGACGTGGATTGGGGACGGCGGAAGCTCGACGGGCGTTTTTCACGAAGGATTGAATTTTGCGGCGACACAGAAGGCGCCGTTTGTTTTGATCCTGGAGAACAATCTGTGGGCGTATTCGACGCCGGTACGGAAGCAGGTTCCAGTTGAGAATCTGGCGGACCGCGCAAAGGCTTATGGGATTGACAGCTATATCGTGGACGGTAACGACGTGGTGGCGATGTATTCGGCGGCGAAGGAAGCCGTCGAGCGCGCTCGCGCTGGCGAAGGCCCTATCTTGATTGAAGCAAAGACGTTCCGCCGGCTGGGCCACGCGCAACACGATCCGGCCGAATACGTGCCGAAGGAGATGCGAACGTACTGGGAGGCGCGCGATCCCATCACGCTGTATGAAAAGTATCTGACGAGCGAAAAACTTCTCGACGCGAAGAGTAAGAAAGAGATCGAGGACAAAATCGAGGCGCTGCTCGCGAAGGAACGAGAGTTTGCGGAAAATTCGCCGATGCCGCCCGCGGAGCTGGCGGAGGAAAGCGTGTACTGCACGGGCGACGATTGCCACAAGATCCGCGCGAAGTGGGAGCGGCCCGTCGCGGAAGTGACGCCACCGAAATCGAGCGTTGCGGCGGTGTGGACCGTGCCGGGATTCGGGTCCGGCAAAGGTTCGGGCGGAGCCAACGCGCCGATTCATTTTGGCGACGCGCCAGCCGCGACGGAGAAGTCCGTGAGTGAGCGGAAGCCGCCGGCGAAAATCGCAACAAAGACCGGAGCGAAAAAGCCGCTAAAGGCTGCGGCGGCCAGCGCTTCGCGAAAGGCGCGGAGATAGAGATGGCCAAGATGAACGGGGCCGGAACGAAGGAAGCCGCCGCAGGTGGGGCGCAAGTCACATTTCTCGAAGCTATTCGACAGGCGATGTTCGAGGAGATGGAGCGTGATCCGGCGGTGGTCCTGCTGGGCGAGGACGTGGGCGTGTACGGCGGGGCGTTCAAGACCAGCGAGGGATTGTTGGCGCGTTTCGGCTGGGAGCGCGTGATGGATACGCCGATCAGCGAAAGCGCCATCATCGGCGCGGCCTGCGGTATGAGCTATCTCGGCTTGCGGCCGATCGTGGAGATGCAATTTATCGATTTCATTGTGTGTGCGTTCAACCAGATTACGAATTTCGTGGCCAAAGGACATTATCTTTGGAACGCGCCCGCGCCGATGGTGATTCGCGGGCCTTCGGGCGGCGGAGTGCATGGCGGGCCGTTTCACTCCGCAAATCCGGAGATGTATTTCGTGCACACACCGGGGCTGAAGGTCATTTATCCCTCGACGCCGTATGACGCGAAGGGTTTGCTGAAGGCCGCAGTGCGCGACAATAATCCCGTGCTCTTTTTCGAACACAAGTTTCTTTACCGGCGCATCAAGGGAGAAATCCCCGCCGGAGATTACACCGTGCCGATCGGGAAGGCGATGGTACGCCGCGAAGGAAGACATCTCACCATCCTTTCTTACGCCGCGATGATGCACACGTCGCTCGAAGCCGCGGAGGCGCTGGCGCAGGAAGGGATCGAAGCGGAAGTGATCGATCTGCGCACGCTGCTGCCGCTGGACGAAGAGACGATTCTGCAGTCGGTGAAGAAGACCAACAAATGTTTGGTGGTGCATGAAGACACGAAGACCGGCGGAATCGCGGGTGAAATCGCGGCGATTCTGTGTGAGAAGGCATTTGACGATCTGGACGGGCCCGTGATGCGCGTGACGTCGCTGGACACGCCGGTGCCGTATGCGCCGACGCTGGAAGATCATTTCCTGCCCAACGCGAAAAAGGTTTTCACGGCCGCGAAGGAATTGGCGCGGTATTAGGATTTTGAGGAAAGAGGAGAGCGATCATGGCCGTTGACATCGTAATGCCCCAGATGGGGGAAAGTATTTTTGAAGGCACGATCACCAAATGGCTCAAGAAGCCCGGTGACAAGGTGGAGCGCGACGAGCCGCTTTTCGAGATTTCGACGGATAAAGTCGACGCGGAAATTCCGTCTCCCTCGGCCGGCGTGCTGAAGGAAATCAAGGTCGGCGAAGGGCAGACCGTGCCGATTCAGACGGTCGTGGGCGTGATTGATGCGGCTGGATCGGCTGCGGCTCCAGCGCTTGCTCCGGCAAAGACCGAGGCCCCGGCTCCCTTCGCTCCCGCGCCTGTGAAGGCTGCGGCCCCGGCCGCTCCTCCGGCTGCGGCGCCAAAGGCTGTACCTGCTCCGGTTACGGCAGCGCCAAGGGCCGCCATGCCTGCAGCCGCTCCGCCAGCCGCGCAGGATGGAGGACGAATTCACAGCTCGCCACTGGTTCGCCGGATGGCCGCGGAACATGGCATCGACCTTTCGACCGTTGCTGGGACAGGCGCGGGCGGGCGGATTAGCAAGCAGGACATCGAGGCGGTGATTGCAGGCGGCGGCGTGCAGGGTGGAGCGGTGCCTGCTGCTTCCACTTCGGTCGCGCCTTCACGGCCGGCGCCGCCTCCAGCGGCAGCTCCCGCGCCACCGGGAGTTTCCGGCTCACAAGCGCACGTGGCGCTGGAGACCGCGGTGCCGCGTGAGAAAATCTATTTCGGCCACTACGAAGTGCAGCCCATGAGCCCGATGCGCCAGCGCATCGCCGAGCACATGGTCGCGTCCAAGCGCGTGTCGGCGCACGTGTACTCCGTCGATGAGATCGACATGACCAAAGTCGCGGCGCTGCGGGCGAAGTCCAAGGACGAATTCGAAGAGCGCTACGAGACGAAGCTGACCTTCATGCCGTTCTTCGTGAAGGCCGCAGTCGCGGGCCTGCGCGCTTTCCCGACGCTGAACGCTTCGCTCGATGGAACCAACGTGGTCCTTCACAAGGAGATCAACATCGGCATCGCCGTGGCGCTCGACTGGGGGTTGCTGGTGCCGGTCGTCAAGAACGCCGACGAGAAAAACATCCTCGGCATCCAGCGCACCATGAACGACCTCGCGGAGCGCGCGCGTTCGAAAAAACTGAAGCCCGAGGAGGTGCAGGAAAGCACCTTCTCGATTACCAATCCCGGCGTGTTCGGCGGATTATTTGGATTGCCGGTAATCAGCCAGCCGAACGTCGGGATCCTCGGATTGGGCGCGATCGAAAAGCGGCCCGTGGTGATCAACGATTCGATCGCCATCCGCTCGATGTGCTACGTGACGCTCAGCTACGACCACCGCGTGGTGGATGGCGCGATCGCCCACCAGTTCCTGCACAAGGTGAAAGAGACGCTGGAAAACTGGTCGGAGCCGGTGCTGTAAAGAGACGCACTCTTCGCGGCTTCGGGTAAACAAATCGCGGGTGGATCACAAGCTTGACGCGTCGAGCGGAAACAAGCCCCTCCAAATCAGGGGACTTCTCTTTTCGAAACAAACCTTCGCTCTCTCGCAGTGTCCGAAATTGGGACGAGCGTTCCCGCTAGTGGCCAGATTGAGGCGCTTCCTTTCTCCTCGAGTTCGTACAAACCATTCGCACTAAAGCTCTTATTTGCAGGGATGGCTGGCAGTCTGGCTGCCCCAATATCTCGGAGCGGGATGGACGCCCGCACCTGGGGACGCAGAGAGTAACCAGCGATGATGACCACAACGCTCGAAATCTCATTGGACCGCGAAACGATGCAGCCGCGAATTCTCATCGCCGATGACCAGCAGGACGTTCTGGACGCACTGCGACTGCTGCTCAAGGGGCATGGCTACAGCATCGAAACCGTGAATTCGCCGGCGGACTTGCTGGCGGCGGTGGCGCGCCAGGAGTTCGATATTCTGCTCATCGATCTAAACTACGCACGGGACACGACGTCGGGACGCGAAGGTTTGGATGTGCTCAGCCGGCTAAGGGAGATCGCAGACCCTCCGCCCGTGGTGGCGATGACCGGGTGGGCCACGGTGGGCCTGGCCGTGGAAGCGATGCAGTATGGCGTGAGCGACTTTGTGGAGAAGCCGTGGACCAACACGCGGTTGCTGGAAATCCTTCACAAGCAAATCGGCCTGGGACGCGAGCGGCGCGAATTGCGGCGGCGCGCCGCGGAAGAGGCCCGGGCGCGGGAAGAAGCCCTGATTCATCTGCAGGAGCAGGAACGGGAGATCGCCGAAGCTAAAGCCATCCAGGAAAAGCTGCTGCCGCGCGAGATTCCGCAAATGCCGGGATATGAAATCGCCACGGCGTGGCAGTCCGCCCGGCTGGTGGGAGGCGATTATTTCGACATTCTCCCTCTCGACGACCAAACGCTTGGAATCTGCATTGCCGACGTGGCCGGAAAAGGCATGCCGGCGGCTTTACTGATGTCCAATCTGCAGGCGGCCGTGCGCGGCCTCTCTTCGCTCTCCATTGCGCCGGATCTACTCTGCAGCCGGCTGAATTCCATTGTCTACCGCAATACGGAAAGCGACCGCTTCATTACTTTTTTCTACGCGCATCTTGACGGCTCCACGCGCCGGCTGGCGTATGTCAATGCCGGACACAACGCGCCATTCGTGGTGCGTTCCGACGGCTCGCACGAGCGATTGCGGGATGGCGGCGCCGTGCTTGGCGTCTTCGCCAGCCGGAACTATGAGATGGGCTCGGCGCAGTTGTCCGCGGGCGATCGCGTGATTCTGTTCACCGACGGCGTCACGGAAGCGTGCAACCCCGCTGGCGAGGAGTTCGGCGAAGCCCGCTTGCTGCGTTTGCTCGAAGACCACCGCACGTTGTCCGCCAATGAATTGCAGGGGAAAATCATTGCCGTGGTAGCCGAGTTTAGCGGCGGCCGCTGGCAGGACGATGCCACGCTGCTGGTGCTTGCTGTAGCCGCCTAAACAGTGGGGAAGAGGGACACCTCCAGGCTACCGCGAGGTATCGGCTCGCCGAATATTCCGCTGTCCCCGAATTCCCCGCTCTCCCTCATTGCAGCAACGGCTTCAGCTTGGCCACCCACACGGCGAATTCCGTCTTCAGCGAAGCCTTGGCGGTGATGCGTTCCGTAGTGTAAGCGAAAAGCTTGGCGTCAGCCGGGGCGCGGGTGACGGAGAGCGTCTGCACGAATCCGCGCGTGCCGTTGCGGCGGTAGCTGTAGTCGAGGCGCATGGGGTCGCCCGGAAAGGTAAACTGCTCGGCGCGAACTGATTTTTCCAGCCGCTCCCACAGGCGGGCCTGCCGGAAGACCTGCGAGCAGTACGAGCGCACCACCGCGCGGCTGCCGGGTGCGCTCATGCGGCTGGCGGCGCGCTGCGGGGCGACATGGTCGCCATACAGCCGCTCCAGTTCGGCATCCAGGTCCGAGGCAAAGACGCCTTTCTGCGGAGCGAGCTGCAAAGCATTGGAGAGCGTCTCATCCCACTTGGCCAGGAGTTTCTGCCAGTCGCCGGTCTGGCCCTTTCCGCCGTTGACGGATGCCGATTGAACCCGGTCTTCCAGATCATCGCGAATCGCGCGGAGGAGCAATTCGTCGGCCCCGGGATGAAGGCGGCGCACGCGCCGGAACTCATCCTCTTCTTCGATCATGCGCAACCGGCGTTCGCCGGTCAGCGGATCGAAGAGCAGCACGCCGATATTCACCCACTCGTCGCGGACCAGGTTCGGTGAGTACCGCAGAACGCGGTAGGCGCAGGCTCTTTCTGAACCTGCCGGTTCCGCGTTTTCTTGATGGTCAGAAGTTTCAATCATGGTTCACACCCAGTTCGGAAACGGCTGCCGATTGGTTCGTTTGGCTTCGAGAATCAGTTCTGGGACCCGTGAACGGCGGCGATGAAGCTGTTCGAGCAGCCGCAGCAGCGCGTCGTAGTCATCCTCGTACCACGCGGGAGGAATCTCCCGGCTGACTTCGTCCAAGACGCGCTCGGTCATTCCGCTTTCCAGGCGCTCGAGCCACGGCGCGAACGATTCCATCCCGGTGACACCCTGGTAGACGCGATTGCGGGCGTACAAACCCCGGAGCGGCGCGTCAGGAAAATTCCACTCGCCGGCATTAAAACAAAAGCCCTGGTCGATCATCCGCGTTTCATAGCGCACCGCCGCCGCGTCGTTCGCTGCCTCATTTTGCCTGCGAAAAAATACCGTCTGGCGGCCGTTGGTGTTGCAGGCCCACTTGTCGAAAACCAGCATCCCCGCGAAGGCGTGCAGGTTTTCCACCTCGCGCAGCTGTTCGTCGGGAAGGAAATCGTGCAGCGTCAGCTGCCGCGGGTCTCCGGGATAGCGCGATCCAAATTGCGGGCCGGGCTGGCAAGGGATCCGCGAGCGCGGCAGTTCCATCGCCAGTTCCGGCGTCAGCCGGATCAACTCTTCGGACACCTCTACGATCGCCACCGGAACGGTCGGCAAGCCCAGCCGAGCCGCCAGTTTGGTTCCAAGCATTTCATTGACCAGAATGCGGCGATGCTGCGGATTATTTTGGAACTTCACCACGTAGTAGAGGCCGTCGGAGCAACGCATCAGGTGCGATTGCGCTCCCCCACGCATCCGGCGTATCTGCTCCAGCGCATGCAACATGGCGAATTATCCTAGCGGTACTTATTGCTTTGGGCAAGCGCGAGTTGGGCCCTGGCGAGTCGATTCCTGAATGGGAAGACTGCATATCCCGGTCGGGAAAGCAGCGCGGCCCGGCCGATTCCAGAGTGGGAGGCAGAATTCCACAAAAGGAAAAGGCCGGGACCCAAGGCCCGGCCTCCGCCAAGAGAATCTTGCCAGCGTGAAGCGCGCTTACCGCCTTTTTTTCTTCTTCGATGCTTTCTTGGCTTTTTTCTTGCCGGCCTTCTTTTTCAGCTTCGCTTTCTTCGCCGCCTTTTTTCGCGCGGGTTTCTTCTTTCCCGCTTTCTTGGCGCGTTTCTTTGCGGCGGGCTTCGACGCGGGTTTCGGCGCGGGCACCACTTCTTCCGGCTCTTCTCCCACGATCACCAGCTCTTCTTCCTCTTCCACGATCTCTTCGGTCTCGCCGCCCAGCTCCTCGTCCTCCAGCCGGGATAGTTCGTTGTCGTCTTCAAAACCGTCCTTCTCGATATCCATTCCATCCTCCCGTGGGGGAATCTTTGGGTCCGGGCAAAAAACGGGCCCAGAAGTCACTGTTCTGGCCAGAGCTCTCTCGAATGCCGCCCCGCCCTTGCGCCGTTGTTATCGCACTCGCCGGAAGTTGTCAAGCACTCTGCGGTTTTCTTGCAGGGGGCCTGCATAAGCAGCCCCATCTGCTGCGGGCAGGGGCTGGCCGCGGAGCCGCGCGGCAGCGTTGATTCCCACACAAATTATTCATAATAAATGAGTTAGTCGCGGTTTGAAGCCAGCGCCCCTGCCGCTGCACTGCCCGCCGGCGATTTCTGTGATTTCCTTTTGGACCTGGATCGCGCCCGGGCCGAGGTAGCTTCCGGAGCGCCGCCGATGGTGTAAATGCGCAAGACCATGCCGCGGCTCACCCTGTTGGACTTCAGCCGGTTCCACTTGCGGATGTCGTCGGTGTCCACGCTGAAACGATCGGCAATGCCACCCAGCGTCTCCCCTCGCCGCACGCGATAACTGACCAGACGGCGCTTCGTTTCCGATTGCGGCAGCATCGCGGGGATGATCAACTTCTCACCCGCGCCGAGCGCCGCGCTGCGTTCCAGGTTGTTGGCATCCGCGATGGCCGCCGCCGTCACACGGTATTTCTTCGCGATGGACGTAAGCGTTTCGCCAGCCTCCACACGGTGTCGGCGCCAGCTGACCCACTTGTCCGGAGGAATGTCCGCGATTTCGGCGGAGAACCTTGTCGCCGTGCCCTGCGGGAGGCGCAATTCAAAGGAAGGGTCGTCCGGAGTCGCCATGCGCAAGAGCGAAGGATTGAGCGCGCGCAGCGTGGTGACGTCCACGTCGATCGTTTCCGCCACCAATCGCAGGTCGATGGCCCTGCCCGGCTTCACCACGTCGGTCGGGACAGGCGCTTCCGGATCCGCTTGAATATTGTAGTGGGCCGCATCCTTGGCGATGAGCGTCAGCGCAATGATGATGGGCACGTAGTTTTTCGTCTCGCGCGGGAGGGCTTTGCGTTTGTAGAGCTCCCAGAAATCCGCGTAGCCGGTGCGCTCGATGCCTTTTTGCACGTTACCCGGGCCGCAATTGTAGGCGGCCATGGCCAGGTACCAGTCGCCGAAAAGTCTGTAAAGATCGCGCAGGTGCTGGGCGGCAGCCCGCGTGGCTTTCTCGGGGTCCTGCCGTTCGTCAATCCACCACGTGTGACGGAGCCCATACTCCTGGCCGCGGTAGGCCACGAACTGCCAGATGCCGCGGGCGCCAGCGCGCGAAAGAGCCAGCGGCTGGAACGCGCTCTCCGCTTGCGCCAGGTAGATCAAATCCTGAGGGACGCCCTCTTCGCGCAGCACGCGCGAAATCATTTCGCGGTAGCGGCCGGCGCGGTTCAGCCCGGTTTCCACGATGGCGCGCCCTCGCGGGGTCTGAAAGAAATTGAGAAAGGACAGAACTTCGTCGTTCACGGTCAGCGGCAGGTCATGAGAAATGTTTTTGGCCGCTTCCTCAGCGCGGCCCTTCAGGCTCGGGTCCACCGGGAAGGTCATCTCCGCGACTTCGTCAATCGCCGCAGGGACGGCGGGGGCTTCGCTGAATCCATCGCCGGCGCGGAACGCCTGCAACTCGTAAGCGTAAACGCTGTCGACAACGCGGTGGAACAGCTCACTCAGCCGGGGGTCGCCGTTCGGGTCGTAGCCACTCTCCAGAATCCAATCGACCGCATCGTCAAAATCCTTGCGCGCGGCTTCGAGATGCCCGGCCTTGAAGTTCTGCTCGCCGGAAGCGAATTTTTCCTGGACCTTCTGGATGAGGTACTCCTTGCCCGCGGGAACGGGAGGCAACAGGGAGACGGGCGGCCGCCGGGCCGGGTTTGCCAGCGGGAGCGCTGGAAGTTCCGGCGGGGCCTGGGCGGCGGCGATGGCCTTGGGCGCCAGCGCAGGGACGCGCGCCTGCACGGTTTTTTTCCCGGCATCCTCGCAACCGGATAAGCCGCCCGAGACCAGAATCGCGCCTGTCGCCAAATAGAGCCTTAGCTTCATCCCTCCATGGTAAGGAGGCGCTTGCATCCGGGTCAACGCTTTCTCCCGGATGGGGGGTGACGCTCTCAGTACATCGCCCACAGCCTACATCGCCGCTTCCGACACCTACCCTTTGGGGTAGACTCGCCCTGCGAGGTGATCCTGTGAAACGGCGCGCGCGACTCATAAGTGCAAGCTCCTTCCGAGTTCCGGTCTTATGTTTGTTCGCTCTATCTCTCGTGGAGGTGGCTGGCGCCGCCGCTCAGCAAAAGAGTCTTTCCCCCGAGAAGCGCGCGGCAATTGAAAAAGCGGTGTCCAGCTTCATGTCGGCCAACAGCGTCCCCGGCATTGGCGCGGCTGTAGTTCTGGACGGCGAACCCGTGTGGTCCGCCGGATTTGGCATGTCGGATCTGGAAGACTCTGCTCCCTCCACGTCTTCGACCCTCTTCCGTCTGGGATCGATCTCCAAACCGATTACCGCCGTAGCCGTGCTGCAGCTTTAGCGGGGAAAGCTGGACCTCGACGCGCCCGTCCAAAAGTATTGTCCGGCGTTTCCAAAGAAGGAATGGCCCATCACGACGCGCGAGCTGCTCGGACACCTCGGAGGGATTCGCCATTACAACTCCGACGGCAAAGGCGATATTCCAGAAGACAGCGCCCGGCATTTCTCGAGCATGGAGTCCTTGCAGATTTTCGCCGCTGACCCGCTGGTCGCGAAACCCGGCGCGAAATTTAACTACTCGACCTATGGCTATACGCTCTTGGGCTGCGTCCTCGAAGGCGCCGCGTTGGAGAAGTACGTGGATTTCGTGAAAAAGAATGTCTTCCAACCCGCGGGAATGGGGCAAACGCAGGCCGATGACTTCTTTGCGGTGATTCCCCATCGCACGCGCTGGTACCACAAAGACAAATCCGGCTTGGTGCGCAACGCGGGAGTTCTGGACTCCAGCTACAAGATTCCCGGCGGCGGACTGATTTCCTCGGCGGACGACATGGCGCGGTTCGAAGCCGCCATCCTCGCGGACAAGCTCATAAAGCGCGCCACGCGAGAGCTGATGTGGGCCTCGCAGAAGACCGAGGATGGCAAGCCGACCGGCTACGGCCTGGGATGGGGAACTCTGGATAAATTCGGCGTTCCTATCGAGGCCCACACTGGCGGGCAACAAGGCACCAGCACGGCCTTCGCGCTTGTGCCGGAGCGCCGCGCGGGCGTGGTGGTCTTGGCTAACATGGACGGCGTGAACTCCGGCGGCCTGGCGGAAGAGATCCTGAAAATCGTGCTCGATCTTCACGAAGCCGAATCCAAAAAATAGTCCGCTTTTCTTCCCGCGTGGGACCGCTCCCGCGTTTATACTTCGGCACCTTTGAGAAGATATTGCGCCGCCAGCGGAAACGCTGCTGCCAGAAAAACGGCGCGCCCTAGAGATCCCCACGGAAACGCGCTCGGATTCGGCCGATTGTTGCTCATCAGCCAGATCACGGGTCCTGCAAAAAGCGGTGGCAGATTGAGGTGCATCGGGACCGTAACAAGTTGACGAACGATCAGATACCCGGTTACCACCGCTGCCGTAAAGATCAATCCGCCCTTCCCGCTGCGCCGCAACGCAGTCATAAGCGTTGTCAGCCCCAAAATCGGCACCCCCACGATGACCATCATCCATGGAGCCATGAGGAGCGAGGGCAAGTCCCAGTAATACCGCCGCAAGATATATGGGAACGATTGCCACGATGAGCATTTCCGCCAGGCAGACGCTCCAATGTGTCCACGTCAACGAAGTCCGCGTCCGCGGCCGCGTCCACAGATACTCAATCGTTCCGGGCTCAAATTCGCTTCC
>Ga0066704_10000804_pt1 | contig 12254 bp, 12 predicted proteins | sample GraSoiAngelo_153_FD_66458 | JGI IMG/M metagenome (GOLD analysis project Ga0066704, IMG submission 66458) | Grasslands soil microbial communities from the Angelo Coastal Reserve, California, USA - 14_1009_12_40cm | ecosystem: Environmental > Terrestrial > Soil > Grasslands | place: USA... | reverse complement strand
AAGCAGCACTCTCGAGCACGCGGGCGCGCATTTTCTGGAACGCGGGCAGCGACTCGGCGGGTCGCGCCAGGTAGCCGTCAGCCTTTTCACCGCACAGGTCCAGGAAGGGGGTGCGGTAGGCCGCGATGTAGATCGGGATCCGGTGCGGCGGCTGAAACATCGGCTGGAGGGGAGGGACTTTGTCATTGAGCTTCAGGGGCTGGCCGGTCCACAATCGGCGGATCTGGTCGATCGATTCCGAAACGCGGGCGACGGTGTCGTCATAGGGGATGGCCATCTGGGAAAGGCGTAGCGGCAGGCCGCTCCCCAGGGCCAGCGTCACGCGGCGCGGCGCCAGATCGTCGAGGGCCGACATCGTCATCGCGACCACCACCGGATGGCGTGTGTACGGATTGAGAGCGCCGGCACCCAGCCCGATGCGGCGCGTCTGCATGCCCATCGCCGTCAGGTAGGTGATCGGATCACGCTCGAAATAGCTGTCATGGACCCAGACCGAGTCCAGGCCAAGGTCCTCCGCTCGCCGAGCCCAGTCAGCGGTGTCGGTCACGCTGCCTCGGGCCGCGAGCCCCAAACCCACCGGGCGCGCGAGCTCTGCCACACGATCAGCATAATCGTGAGCGTGGGGCAAGAAACGCGGGCCGATGGGATCCGGGCGATGTTCGACCAGATCGCGCCCCGCTACGACACCGCCAACAGCGTCTTCAGTCTTGATCGTGATCGGGCCTGGCGGCGACGAGCCGCCCAACTCACCGGGTTACAGCCCGGCCAGACGGCGCTCGATCTCTGCACCGGCACCGGGAAGCTTGCCCACGAGCTCGTGCCGCTGGTCCGCCCCGGCGGCCGCGTCGTCGGGATCGATTTCTCGCCCGGAATGCTGGCGTTGGCGCGCGCTCGCGAACCTGATATCGAGTTCCGGCAGGGGGACGTCACCAGGCTCATGGAGGCCGACGCCAGCGTCGATGCGGTGACCATTGGCTTCGGGCTCCGCAATCTCGTCGACCGAGACGCCGCGCTGCGCGAGATGCGACGGGTCCTGCGACCGGGGGGACGCCTCGTGGTGCTTGAGTTCGCCCCGCCCACCGGGCCCTTGATGGCCGCCTATCGTTTCTACCTCGGTCGGGTCATGCCCGCGGTCGTCCGCCTTTCCAGTGCAAGCGAGGCGAGCGCCTACCGCTACCTCGCGCAGACCGTCGAGGGGTTTCCCCAGCCAACCGTGCTGGCCCGCGAGCTCGACGCGATTGGTTTTGACGTCGAGGTGCAACGGATGACGATTGGCATCGTCGCGTTCCACGTCGGGGTTCGAAGGGACTGAGACCCGATGCCATCCCTTTGGGCGTTGCCAAATCTGCTCAGCTTCTCCCGCATCGTGGCCGCGCCCATCCTGTACTGGCTGGTGGTATCAGGCGGCCGCTATGGATTTCTTGCCGCTGCCGTGCTGTTCGTCGCGGCCTCGCTCACCGACACGCTGGATGGCCAGATCGCCCGGCGCCGCCACCTCGTGTCTCCGCTCGGCATCTATCTCGACACCACCTCGGACAAGATCCTGGTGGCCGTGCTGCTGATCGCGATCGCTGTCGCCCATCTCGCTCCGGGCTGGATGGCGGCGGTCATCATCGCCCGCGAGTTCTTGGTCACCGGGCTGCGCAGCTACGCGGCCGCGCTCGGCATCGTCATCCCCGCCGGCGGCTGGGGGAAAGCCAAGGCGCTGATCACGATCATCGCGCTGTTCCTCGTGTTACTCGAAGGCGATGCCCGACAGGGCGGGTGGCTGAGCAGCCACTCGCTACCCGGCAGCATCCTGGTGAGCAGCGTCGGTCCGTTCACGGTAGCCGTCTGGGTGCTGTTGATCGCCGTGATTTGGACGCTCGGTTCGGGCGCCGAGTACATCCGCGAAGCCATCCCGTTACTGACCCGCGCGCGGCCGATCGTGATCAGGGGATCCGCCGGCGACCCGTAAGGCGGGCGAACTACACGCCGATGTCTTTGCGGACGAAGCGCACGGCGCCCAGGGCTAGCGCCACGGTGCCGACGGCGATGATGCCCAGGATGGACGCGAGCTGGAACCCGTTCAGGAGCGGCGAGCCGTAGTAGTAAAAGGGTGACAGCCGGAGGGTCACGTCCGGCAGATTGAGCTCAGGTCCGATGAAACTGACGAAGAACCAGAACGCCAGGAGAAAGCTCAAGAGGCCTGTATCCGCCGCCGAGCGCAACCAGCCTGAGGCCAGGTAGCCGATGCCGGCGACCAGCAGGCCGAGCGGGATTGTGCCCAGGATGGCTGCCGCGAGATTGCCGCCGTTCAGCTGCAAGCCTGAGGCCGCCGCAGACCCCGCGCAGACGAGCAACGTGATCGCAGCGATGGCAATGGTCGCCGATGCCAGCGCAGCGAAGCGGCCAAGGAGGACCGAAAGCCGCGGCTGCGGCGTCGCGAGCACCAGCTCGAGGCGGCCATCTTGCTCGTCAGCAGCCCAACCGATCACCTGGGTGACCGCGAAGGCCATCAGGAAGAGCGGCAGGAAGACGAACATCGCGCTCAATAAGCCGGCGTTGAGGCTGGCGTCGCCCCCGCCGATGTTCTTTATCAGTTGCGTGAAGCCGGCATTCCCGGATAGCAAGGTGGACATCTTCGTCTCCAGCAGCTGGACGGCGTAGACCATCCACCCGGCGAAGCCCGCGATGCCGAGCGTCCACCAGAAGGTGGGCATCGCGATCTTGCTCAGGCTGCGCGCATAAACCGACCGCAGCGACCAATCTCCGACCGGCAACACCCGACTCGCCTGACGTTCGGGCAGCCGGAGCCACCGCGGCAGTGAAACTGTCCCTCCGACGTCCCGCCGGTTAAAGAGCCACACCGCAATCCCGCCAAGTCCGATGGCAGCGACAGCCAGGAGCAGCATCGCCCCCGGATTCACGCCGTAACTCGGGATCAGCGCCTTGCTCAAGTTGTAGTAATAGATGGGCGAGAGGCGCGAGATCCACTCGCTATTGGGCGCGATGCGGTGGACCATATCCAGGACGATAAAGATCAAGAGGAGCCCCGCGGTTGCCCCGGCGGCCGGTCCGCGCTCCTGCGTGAACTGTGAGATCAGCAAGGAGAGGCCGCCGAAGACGGCGCAGATCAGCGCAAGGTCAAGCCCAAAGAGAAGGGCGTCGCCGAGCCCGAAGTCGGCTCCGAATTGCCGTCCGCCGGCGAACACGATCAGCCCGATCAGCAGGCCCATCGCGAGCAGCGCCGTCCACATCGCCGCCAGCTTCTCCAGCGCCACGCGCAACCTGGGGCGGGGAAGCGAGAGCAGCAGGTCGAGCGATCCGCGATCCTCCTCGCCGCGCAACATGCGGCTGGCGGCCAAAATTGGCCAGACGACGATCAGGAAAATGAAGACGCCGATCTTGAACGTCGCGTAGCCTCCGATCGTCGTGACGGCCACCGGGTCGGCGTTCCACGCGAAAGTGGCGGCCAGGCTGGCCAGTTGCGCCCGGGCCTCCGGCGTGGTGACCAGCGTAGCCACGCTCGCCATCGGTGAAACCACCACCAGCCCCATGCCGATGCCCCAGCCGAGGATCGGGATGCGATAGTCGCGAAGGGTCTTGAGGAAGACGCTACTAAGCGACATGGTGAGCCTCGGCGGCACGGGGTCCGTCGCCCTCGTAGTAACGAAGAAAGATGTCCTCGAGACTCGGCTCATAGCTGGTGAGCGAGACGACAGGATGGCGTGCCGCGGCCTTGATCACCGCATCCGCGGGCCCCTGCATCGTCAGCCGCACCCCCTGTCCGTGGTTGAGTGCCTCCACCTCCAGCACGCCATCCAGGCTCTTGAAGCTGTCGGCCGGAACAACATTCGCGAACGTGATCGTGATCTCGTAGCGCTTGATCGCCTTGACCTCGGCGACGTCGCCGATCCGCACGAGGGTCCCGTCGCGGATAATGCCGACGCGATTGCAGGTCTTCTCGACCTCGCTCAAGACGTGCGACGACAGAAAGACGGTCCGCCCCTCATCGCGGGCGTCCTTAACCATGCGGTCGAATTCCTGCTGGTTCAGCGGATCAAGACCGCTGGTCGGCTCGTCAAGAACAAGGAGGCGCGGTCGGTGCATAAAAGCCTGGATCAGCACGACCTTGCGCTTGTTGCCGGTCGAGTACTGTCGGAATTTTCGGCTAGTGTCCAGCTCGAAACGTTCGACAAGCTGCTTGAGATAGGCCTGATCCACGCCACCGCGCAGGTGCGCGAAGTATTCGAGGATCTGCCCGCCAGTCAGGTCGGGATCGAGCGCGGGCTCTCCTGGCATATAGCCGATGAGGCGTTTGATCTCCAAAGATTGCTTCCAGCAATCGAGCCCCGCGATTCGCGCTGAGCCGGCGTCGGCGTGCAGCAGTGCCATCAGGAGCCGGATCGTCGTCGTCTTGCCCGCGCCGTTGGGTCCGAGGAAGCCGAAGACGTCGCCCTCCTCGACACGAAAGGAGACGTCGGCGATGCCGCGCTTGCTGCCGTAGCTCTTGGTAAGACTTTCGACTTCGATCATGGCCGTCATCGTGATCCCCCTTTTATCCAAACCAGAAATGAAGCGTCGCCGAATCCTGGAGTGTCAGCGATCCCTTCGCCACCCCGAGGATTCGCTCGAACGCCTCGGTGAATCCTGCAAAGGTTCGCTCCACCACTTCGTATGGGATGGTGTTCGCCTGGCGGGCGATGAAGAGATGCGTCGCCTGTTCCTGGGCACCAAGCATCAGGGAGACCAGGACAGTCGCAGTCTCGTCGGCGGACGCGACCCGGATCACGCCCTCGTCCACTCCCTGCCCGATGACGCTCGACAGCAAAGGGACCAGAAGGCCGACGGTCATCCGCCGCAGCTTCTCGCGAACGATCGCGTTGCTGTCCGAGTTCCAGACCTCGATGATCGCCAGCACGAGCTCCTTCCGCTCGGCCTTGCAGCCCGCGATCCCGGCGAAAAGGCGTTCCAGCTTCCTGAGTGCAGGCAGGCTGGGGTCACGAAGGATGGGCGCAATCGCGACCATCGCGCCCTCGGCGAATCGGTCAACGACGGCCTCCAGGAGCGCCTGCTTCGAGTCGAAGTAGTGGTAGAAGGCTCCCTTGGACACCTCCAGGGCGTCGAGGACGTCCTGGATGCTCATGGCCTCGTAGCCCTTAGCCTCAATCAGCCTCTGGGCCGCGTCCAGAAAGGCGTCCCGCCGGACTGTGTGCAAAGTCGCGTTGACGGTCCGAGCCACCCCAGAACTATAACATACCGGCGGTCGGTTTATTAACTCGGCGGGCAGCCTCAGAACTGCAACAGCGGACCAGCTTTAGAACTTGACGAAGTGGTCGAAACCACTGTCGACTGGCGCTGGAGGCGTTCGGAGAACCACCCAGTGATGGCGTGGATCGTCCCTGGACTGACCCTCGACCCTCCAGTTGAGATTACTGGTGCAAAACGAGACAGCCCGCAGTATCGAGGGCAGCTGGTAGTCATCGACCACGATGACGCCGGCGGGGCGCACCAGGCGGCCGAGGTAGATCAGGTCGAGGAAAACGCCATCGAAGCGGTGGTTCCCGTCGACGAAAGCGAGGTCGAAGCGGCGACCTTCCGCGAGAAATCGGGGCAGCGCGATCTCGGACGGCGTTGGGAGGAACTCGATCAACGGCGACAGGCCCGCCTCGTCGAGGACCTGCAGTCCGCAATTCGCGAACCGTGTTGCCTGGTTTGGATCGAGGGCGACGTGGTGCGCATCGGGCGCGCCGTTGGTGAGCAATCCTTCGCAAATGAAGAGCGCTGCGATCCCATAGCCGAGGCCGACTTCGAGGGTCTGCCTCGCGCTTTCGCGGATCACCCAGTCGCGTAGTGCTACACCTTCGTCGGGAATGATCGCGACCGGGAACAGCTGGTGCACGCTGCCGTCGGATCGGGCGATGGCCGTGCGATCTCGGACCAGGCGGTCGATCACGTCTCGCACCCGCTCGGGCGACCGATTTCCCGTGATGGTTCGACGGCCTCAGCCAGAGGGTGGTCGGTAGAAGTCGACGGTCTCCTCGCGGCCCTTCCAGGTGACGACGTGCCGGGCGGGCTCCGTACGGGCCACGACCTTGCCACCGCGGATGACAAGGCGCCGTGCGGCCATTAGCCGGACGGCATCGCTTTCGCTTGGCGCGTCGAACAGGACCAGGTCGGCGCGGCAGCCGGGGTCCAATCCATAGTCGGTCAGCCCAAGGGCCCGGGCGCCGTTGACGGTGATCATGTCGACCAGCGTCCGGATCTCTTCGTAGCCCGACATCTGGCCGTAGTGCACCAGCACGAAAGCAGCCTGGAGGGGATCGGCTTTCCCGAGCGGATACCAGGGGTCCATCACCGAGTCATGTCCGAGACAGACGTTGACGCCGGCCGCCAGCAGCTCCTTGATGCGGGTATGGCCGCGGCGGATGGGGTAGTGATCGAAGCGACCCTGCAGCGTGGCGTTATCCAGCGGATTGGTGACCATGTTCAGGCCGGCCCGCTTGACGTTGACGATCAACCGGCCGGCGTAAGCGTTGTTGTAGGAGTGCATCGCCGTCGTGTGGCTCGCCGTGACCCGCCCCTGCATGTTCAACCGGATCGTCTCCGCGGCCAACACCTCGAGGAAGCGCGAGTGATCGTCGTCGGTCTCGTCGCAATGGATGTCGACCTGCTTGCCGAACTCGTGCGCGAGCGCGACGGCAAACTTCACCGACTGCTCGCCGTACTCCCGCGTCAGCTCGAAATGGGGAATGCCGCCCACCACGTCGGCGCCCAGCTCCACCGCCTGCCGCATCAGGCGCTCGCCATCGGGAAAAGACTGGATGCCTTGCTGCGGAAAGGCCACCAGCTGGAGGGTGATCTGGTCCGCGAATTCCTGCTTCAACTCAACTAGGGCTCGGAGCGCCGTGAGCTTCGGATCGCAAACATCGACGTGACTGCGCACGAACAGGACGCCGTTCGCGACCTGCCAGCGCAAGACGCGCGACACGCGACGCTTTACGTCCTCGACCGTCAGGTCCTTGACGCGCTCGCCCCAGATCGCGATGCCTTCGAACAGCGACCCGCTGAGGTTCTGGCGCGGCTGCCCGACGGTGAGCACGGCGTCGAGGTGGATGTGCGGCTCGACCAGGGCGGGTGTCAGCAGGTTGCCGCGGGCGTCGATCACCTGGCCGGCGGCAGGCGGCTGGGCGCCGCTGGGTGAGGCGACAATCCTGTCGCCCTGGATGGCGACGCTCGCCAGGGCAGCCGCCCGAGGCAGGCGGGCGTTGGTGATCAGCAGATCGAGCACGGTCGAAGTGTAAATCGTCGCGCTGGACAGAGCGTGGCGGACACCCTAAAATTCAGCCCGAAGCTGGCAACCGCGCAATCGTGGGGAATGGGGAGAGACTGTGGCCACAACCACTGACATCGATTCGCAGGTACCCGTCCGGGAGGGGGAGTACGGCTCGAAAGTTACCGCCATCGAGCCGGGAGGCATCGAGTACATCTCGGATCGGGAGCGGCATGGGAGTCCGATCCGGCTGTTCTGGACCTGGATGTCGCCGAACATGGAATTCGCGACCGTCTTCGTCGGCGTTCTTCCGATCGCCGTGTTCGGCGGCGGATTCTGGCCGACCGTCTTCGGCGTCATTCTGGGAAGCCTACTTGGCTCGATCACTCATGCCATCCTTTCGTCGATGGGCCCGCGGTTCGGCGTGCCGCAGATGGTTGAAGGCCGCGCTGCGTTCGGTTTCTTCGGGAACTTCCTGCCCGCGGGGCTCAGCTGGCTGACGGCGAGCTTCGGTTGGTTCATCGTCAACAGCGTCAGTGGCACCTTTGCCCTCGTTACCCTGACGTCGGTGATAAGTAACCACACGGCCGCGCTCGATTTCCGGGTTGCCTTCGTGATTGTGGTCGTCGCCCAGGTCATCGTGGCTTTCATCGGTCACAACATGATTCACTCGTTCGAGCGGATCATCTTCCCCTACCTGACGGCCGTCTTCGGGCTGGCGACCATCATCATCTTGACTCAGGCGCACTTCGGCGTTGGCTTCAATGCCGGCGCGCCGGTCGCCTTCGGCGGGCCGTCGGGGGCCTTCATCCTGGCGGTCTTCATCTCCTTCGGCTACGCGATCGGCTGGAATCCGTTCGCCTCGGACTACAGCCGGTACCTGCCGCGCAACTCGAGCTCCTTGAGGGTTGGCCTCGCGGCCGGGCTCGGGGTCTTCGTCTCCTGCGCGGTCCTGGAAATCGCCGGCGCCGCCGCTGCGACCATCTCGAAGCTGGGGGCGAACCCGACCGAGCAATTCACCAATCCGCTTCCGACCTGGCTCCAGGTCTTGGTCCTCCTTGGGATCGCAATCGGCGCCGTTGCCGCCAACGTTTTGAACATCTACTCCGGCTCGATGGCCTTCCTGACCCTGGGTATCAAGCTGCCGCTCGAGAAGCGGCGCGCGATTTCTGCCCTGGTCTTCGGGGCCATCGGCCTCGTCATCGGCTTGGCGCTGCAGGCCAACGTGGGGCCGGGAACGAAATACGAGAACTTCCTGCTCCTCATCACCTACTGGATCACGCCATGGTTGGCGGTGATCATCACCGACTTCGTGCTGCATCGCGGCCAGTACCCGGAACGGGTCTTCTACGACATGGGCTGGGCAAACTGGAAGGGGTTTGTCGCCATGCTGGCCGGGATCGTTGCCACCATCCCCTTCTGGGACCAGGGGGATCCCATCCCGCTGGGCATCGTGCCAAAGAATTACCCGCAGTTCGGCGACCTGAGCTTCTTCGCGGGCGCGATCGTGGCGACCGTCGTCTACCTCGTGCTCTACCAGGTCACCAAGCGGCCAGCCCAGGCGCCGGCACCGGCCAGGGTCTGATCTAGCAGGACAACGAACAGCGGCTGAAGGCTAAAGCCGGACCGCGGTCCGAAGCAAGGCCTTCAGCCGGTCCGGCTGGCGGCGGTACCGCTCCCACTCCGCGGGGACCTTGGTGGATTTCTCGAGGATCGCCCAGAGCACGGAGTTGACGGGCGTTGGCACGTCGACTCGGCGGCCGGCGTCGACCACGGCGCCATTCAAGAAGGCTGCTTCCGTCCGAGACTTGCCGCGACTCAAATCCCACCACAGTGAGGGCATCTTGTTGCCCCGCGCGCCCCCCAATCGCGGCTCGAGGATCATCTGGGCGAGCAGCGATGGAAGCCCCATCGCCCACCGGAGGGTGGGCGCCGGGAGGCCCGGAAGGGCGACCAACTTGATATGCAAGCGGTCCATGACCGCGACGGCCTCGCGGAACGCCGCCCGTTCGTAACGGAAGAGCTCGCTGTCGGCAAAGACATGGCTTGGCGGCAAATCGAGAATCGCGCTTTGCGCATTGCCAAGGATGTTGAAGAGGAGTTTCGACCACTTCATCGCCCTGAAGTCGGGATAGCGACGGGCCTTGAACCCCGCCGAATGCAACTTGCGAACCAGTGGCGCGACATTGACCTCCGGCGACACCGGCGCGAGCCCCACCCCGCCTCGACGCGAATGCAGCTGGATGGTGCCGGGCTCGTCGAGGCTGACGGGCACCATCAGGCTGCCGGCCAGCAGCGCCTGCTCGGGTAGCGCGGCCGCGATCGCTTCTTCGTTGCCCACGCCGTTTTGAAAACTGCCGAGGATGGTGCCGGGGCGTAGGACCGGTTGCAGTTGTTCAACCGCGTCCAGCGTGTCGTAGCCCTTGACGGTGAGGAAGACGTAGTCGAAGGGACCGCCGGCCTCGGCGATCGTTGGTCGCGCTGCCCGCACCGATTGGTTGCTGACCTTCCCGGCTGTTACCATCCGGACGCCGTCGCGGGTGACCGCTTCGACGTGGGGCTGGCGTCCCACGAGGGTGACTTCGCTGCCGGCCTGGGCCAGCCGCGCGCCCAGCAGCGAGCCGACCGCGCCCGCGCCGAAAAAAAGGAGCCGCAGGGGCGGCGGGGCTGGGGGCCGTTCCGGCATCAGTTTGCCGTGATCTTCAGTTCTCTACCCGTGGCGAGCCGCTCGATGTTGATCCGGTGCCGGTAGAGGATCAACGCTGCCAGCGCGACTCCGAGCACCACCACGGACCATCCCACCGGACGCCAGGCTTGCCAGCCGATGAGGTGGAGGACGATGAGGCTGATGAAGCCAACCGCGACCGCGCTCAACGAGGCGACAGAGGCAACCTTCGTGATGCGGATGACGAGGAACCACGTCAGGCCGGCCAGCACGATCGCGACGGGTGCCAGCGCCAGGAGCACACCGCCGGAGGTGGCGACGCCCTTGCCGCCGTGAAAGCCGAGGTAGAGCGGCCAGGTGTGGCCGGCGACCGCGGCCAGGCCGATCGCCCCCAGGGCGAGCTCGTTGCCCCCAAGGCCGAACGCGATCCCCAGCATGACCGGGATGAACCCCTTGAGGCCGTCGGCGATGAGGGTAAGGGCGAATGCCCCAGCACCGCCGGCGCGGAAGACGTTTGCCGCGCCAATGTTGCCGCTGCCCAGCTTCCGCAGGTCCTGGTTTCGGTACACCTTCATCACCAGCCAGCCAGAAGGGACAGAGCCGAGTAAATAGCCGAAGGCCACCAGCAATAGGACGTTCAGCATGGGGGGTGTCCTCGAGACGCCTCCATCATAGCGCTGGATTTGCCTATCTCAGCGCAGTTTCAGTATCACATTCTGGGCAATTCGAAGCGGAATTCGCTGCCGACCCCCGGGCGGCTGTCCACGAGCACCCTACCGCCGTGGGCCCGGGCGACCTCCTGGACGAGGTAGAGGCCGATCCCCATGCCGATGAGGTGACGGTTTTCCTCGGTCTCGATGCGGGCGAACCGCTTGAAGAGCTGCCCCTGCGTTTGCGGGTCGACACCGAAGCCGTCGTCGACGACGCCGATACTCCAGTGGCGATCGGCCTCCGCCAGGGTGACATCGATCCGGCCGGTGGGGCCGGGCCGGAAGCGGATGGCGTTGTCCAGGAGCTCGCGGATCGCCAGGTGCAGCCAGTAGGAGTTGCCTCGAACCGGCGCCGCCAGGACGTCCAGGCGGCTATCGATCGCCAGGTCGGGGAAACGCCGTTGCTGGTCTTTGATCATGGGCTCGAGCAGTTCGACCAGGTCGATAGGCTCGGTCGCGATCGATGGTCCCAGCTCGTCAAAGCGGCCGACCAGGCTCATGTCCATGATCAGGCGGCTCAGCTGCCGGGTCTTCTCGAAAATTCGTGCACCGGCGAGCTTCTGATGCCCGGGGCTCAGCCCTCCCTGGGCGAGCAACGACGAGTAGCCGAGGATCACGCTCAGCGGGGTTCGCAGTTCGTGCGCCGCGAGGTTGAGGAACTCCGTCTTGGCGGCATTCGTCTCGCGCAGTCGCACCAGATCCGTCTCGAGTGGGGCGGCCGGCTGTGCCACCAGCCCCGTGAGGAGGTATTCGATCGACGACTCCCCTTTGAGCGGCTGGATGAACCATTCCCAGGTCTGGCCGTCGACCACGATCGTGCTGGCGAATGGCGTGCCGCTGGTGGCCACCGCCTGGTAGGGCCGGGGGTCAGAGAGAGGGTGGGCGGGCGGCAGCATGGCCGAAATCGTGAGCCCGGCGGCGTCGGCCCGGTGCAGCAACCGAGCCATCAACGCGTTGACGGCCAGTGTCCGCAGGTCCCCCGCGTGGACCACCGCGACCGGGATCGGCATCGCCTGGAGCAGCTCGTTGGAGGGCATCGCAAACTGCTCCGAGAGCGTGGCCTCGAGCAGTTGCGCCAGCGCCTGAGACCGTCGGTCCAAGATCGGGCTCCCTCCAGAACGGCTGATAAACTGGTCGGCGGCCGTGCAAGACCCCGACAAGCTCAATGATGAAACAACATACCAGCGCTGCTTCGCCTGCGGCCATCACAACCAGCACGGACTCCAATTGACCTTTCATCGCGAAGGGGATCGCATCGTTGCCGAGTACCAGCCCGTGGAACGGTACCAGGGGTTTCCAGGCGTGCTCCACGGCGGCATTCTCGCCACCATGCTCGACGAGACGATGGGACGCACCGGCGCCCTGCGGCGCGAATGGTTGATGACCGGCAAGCTCGACATCCGGTATCGGCGGCCGGCGCCGCTGGATCAGAAATTGCGGGTCTGGGGCGAGATTGCCCGCGAGCGGGATGGCGCCATCGACGCCATCGGCGCGGTGGAGCTGATGGACGGCACGGTGCTGGCCGACGCCCGCGGCATGTTCGTGCGACTCCCGGAGGCGCTGGCCACGGCGACTGCCTCTGATTATCCGGAGTTCATCAACTACTGGCAAACGTAAGCGTGCC
>Ga0066704_10000802_pt1 | contig 12264 bp, 10 predicted proteins | sample GraSoiAngelo_153_FD_66458 | JGI IMG/M metagenome (GOLD analysis project Ga0066704, IMG submission 66458) | Grasslands soil microbial communities from the Angelo Coastal Reserve, California, USA - 14_1009_12_40cm | ecosystem: Environmental > Terrestrial > Soil > Grasslands | place: USA... | reverse complement strand
GCCCACAGCCAGCACGCCCAGACTGCTACACTTTGGCCAAAACTGCGGTGCGCGATGAAAAATATAGGAATGCAAATGAGCGCTGAAAATAAGGAGTTCAAACCCAGGATGACAAGGGCGGAGGTTTTGCTGTAGACGCCGAAGAACTTGAAGACTCCTGCGAGCAGGTAGGGGTACACGGGCGTCATCCAAGCGGTCGGACCGGTTTCGACGAACAGGGGATTGCCATAGCCGTGCCCCTCCGCGATGGAGCGGGCGATGCGCCCGGTTTCAAAGCCGAACAACAAATGGTTTTCATAGTTGTTGTAGGTGCTGTGATAGAAGAAATGCATGGCCACGAGCCGCAACGCCAAGGCCACGAGCGCAATCGCAGCCGACGATCGCCAAAGACGATTTTTCCCGGTTAAGCTGGGCATTGTGCTCCTGGTTTTTCGGCGGCGTTCCTGGCCGATTGTCGGGTCAGGCGGGGAAGATTCTACTTCAATCGTTTCGCGAGCGTGGCCGTTGTTTTCTCCCGGTGAAGCAGGTTGATGTTTGATTGAAGCAAGTCCCAGAATTGGGTGATCCGTTCCGAATTGATTAAGGACTGGAAGGAGCTCTGACGAAGAGTGGAACTGCAAATTCATCCGGGCATTTCGGCGATACGAGAGGCGCAAAGATTTCTGGCGAAGTATTTTGCGCCCACGCGTCTGATTCCTGCGCCGTTTCTCAGTAAGAAGGTTGGGAAGAACGTTTATTTGAAGCTGGAGACGGAGCTTCCGGCGGGATCGTTCAAAGTGCGCGGAGCGTTTTACGCACTGTCGCAAAGAATGAAGAAAGGCGCCGTGCGGGAAATGGTGGCTTCGAGCACAGGAAATCACGGGGCGGCAGCGGCGTATGCCGCTAAAGAGTTTGGCATCGCGGCTAAGATTTTCTTGCCCACAAGGTGTAATCCGGTGAAACGCGACAGGATTGCGGCGCTCGGAGCGGAGATTGTGGAGAGCGGAGGCGGGGACCTGGCGTCGGCGTTTGAACTGGCAGCGGAGTACGCGAAGCGGCCGAATGTGTATTTCCTGAACGACGCGACGGATCCCGATTTGCCTGCCGGACCGGCGACGATTGCGTGCGAAATCCTGGAGCAGCTTCCGGCTACCAGCGCGATTTTCGTGCCGATCGGGGATACGGCGCTGATTCGGGGAATTGGCGCGGCTGCAAACAAGTTTGCGCCGCAAACCAAAATTATTGGGGTGCAGGCCGAACGCGCGCCCGCCTACTACCTGTCGTGGAAAGAAGGCAAAGTCGTGGGCACAGAAACGTGCGACACGATTGCCGACGGGCTAGCGACGCGAACGCCGGAAGCGGCGAACGTGCGGGACGTACAAGCCCTTGTGGATGAGGTGGTTCTAGTGAGTGAGGAGCAGATGTTGCGAGCCATCGAAGTGTTACTCCTTGAGGAGCACGTGCTGGCCGAACCTGCCGGAGCCGCGAACACAGCGGCTCTGCTGAAATGGGGTGATGGCTGCGGGGATTGTCCCGTGCTGATTGTGAGCGGAGCGAATATTTCGCGGGAAGTGCTGAAGAGGGCGCTCAAAGATATATAGCGAAAAATGCGGGGCGCCCCGGCATAGCCGGGGCGCCCCGCCCGGTTAGTGTTTCTTCGTCCTCAGTGCAAACCGGAAGGCTTGCGATCCTGAGGTGGCTTTTTCTCTTGTTTTTGCTGCTCCCTTTGCTGATGTTCCTGCAGCTTTTGTGATTGCTGATCGTGCTTGCGCTCCATTTGCTGAGTTTGCTGCTCGTGGCGGCGCTGGAGCTGTTCCTGCCGCTGCTGGTTGGCGTTGCGCTGTTGCAACTGTCGTTGCTCCTGATCGTGCTGACGCTGCATCTTTTGATGCTCCGCCTCCTGCTGCTGGCGCAGCTTATCTTGTTCTCGCTGCTGCTTTTGGTCCAGCTTCGGATTGACGGGAGCGTTCGACGGACGCAAAGAGGGCGGACGATCCTCAAACGTGCGGCGGTTGTTTTCCGGTTGCCGGCCCGGTCGGTCTTCGCGATTCATTGGTCTGGACGAAATATCGGGGGCATTCGTCCTCGGACGATTCATTTCGTCCCGGTTCTTTGGGCCGCGGTTCGGATTGTCTGGTCTTTCCTTTATCAGCGGGCCATGACCATGGAACTCGCCCGGCCGCGGGCTAGCGGCGACGTCAGGTCGCCCGTGGTTCACGGAAGCGAGTAGGGCGCGGTCACCGCGGGCAGTTTGCTGGTGCTCAATCTGCACAGACGTCATTGCGGTGTGAGGCTGGCGAGCCGCTGCTAATTCGACGGCTGTCGGACGAGCAGTTGTCCCACCCGGACCACCGTTGAAGCTGACGCGGTTAATTGTGGTGTTGTTGTTCACAACAGTCGTGTTGTAGGTGTTGCGCACGACGGTGACGTCCACGTTGGTCACGGAACGGTTGTAGAAGTACGTGCCGCCGCGCCAGTAACCGCCATAGAAGCCGACACCGGGGTAGCCGAATCCGTAGTTAATTCCGCCATAGAAGCCTACGACGGGTCCCCAGTAGCCTTCGTTCCAGATGTAGAAGCCGTCGTCCCAGTCCCAATAACCTGGAGTCCAGAGAAGACCTGCTTCCGGCGGAAATGCCCACGTGCCTGGAACCCAGAAATAGCCGTCCGGGCCATAGGCCCAATAACCTGGAACCCAGATAAAGCCAGGTCCCGGGCAGATCGGCTGGACATACACTGGCAATACAGGCGGACCAATCCGAACGGAGATGCCCACAGCAACTTGTGCTTGGGATGGAACCGGTATCGCCAGTAGACCAACTGCGAGAAACGACAAGCAGATAAAGCGTGCGATACGCATGATTCTCACCTTTCTGGCGTTTTGCTGGGTGCTTGCTGCTGGGGCTGGGAGCGGCCGATCGCCACTTCAGGCCGCATCTTTAGTTAGAACACCTGGCGAGGCGAAGAGTTGCCAACATTTATGTAAGACCATTTAAAATCAATAACTTAGAGACTTAATGACGGATGCCTGGAGTCGCCAATTCGAGCAAAATTCGGAGTTTAGTGGCTCTGCGGTGAGCTGGAAGTTTGTTTCGAGGATTCAGAGGGAAGGGCAAAAGCGACATAGACCCCACCGGAAGGCGATTTGCGATCCTTGCCTCCGCCTGCGGCAATGACCACAAACTGCCTGCCATTTACTTCATAGGTGGCAGGTGTGGCGTTTGCTGAAAATGGAAGTGTTGTTTGCCAAAGCAGTTCACCTGTAGATTTGTCGTAGGTGCGGAACTCTTTGTCGAAATTAGTTGCGCCGATGAACAGGAGACCACCTGCCGTAACGATAGGGCCACCGTAGTTTTCTGTGCCCGTGTTCTTCATGCCCTTCGCGGCGAGTTCGGGATATTCGCCGAAAGGAATCTTCCAGACGTATTCGCCGGTGTTGAGGTTGATGGCATTGAGAGTGCCCCAGGGAGGAGCGACAGCAGGATAACCCTCCGGGTCGAGGAATTTGTGGTAGCCGGTGAAGCGATATCTCATGGCCGCTGGCGGTGGTTCCGAACTTGTTAGCTCCTTGCTCTCACCGCCGATCAAGTAGTCAACTAGGGCAGATATTTGATCTTGACTCAGATTTGGAAACCCGGGCATACGGCCTTTTCCGTTCTTGATCGTGCTGATGATTTGCACCGGGGTTAGCCGGTCGCCCACTCCGACCAAAGAAGGAAGCGTCGGCGGCGAGCCAGTCATTTTTTCGCCATGGCAGATGCCACATTGGCTCAAATAGATAGAGCGCGGGCTATTTGGGCCCGAGTTGGGCGCGAGCGCTCCGGTCCACGCGACGTCGTTAGAATTAATGTAAATGATGCTGGTCTCCGGATCGACCGCCGGCCCGCCCCACTCGGCGCCGCCATCGAAGCCGGGAAAAACTACCGTATCGATTCCGACGGAAAAGGGAACAAATTGTCCTTCGCTCCGGAATTTCCTGAATTGTTCGAGCGCCCGTTGATGTGCTTCTGCGGTGCGGTTGGTTAGAAGTTCCTCCGTGAGAAGCTGGCGGGCAAAAGGCGCGGGGCGAACAGGAAGCGGCTGCTCGACAGACGCAAGTTCTCCGGGGACGTTGCTGGGGAGATATTTGCGAAGCTCGATCGGAAAGAGAGGCTTTCCGTTGGCACGATCGAAGAGATAAACGAAACCTTGCTTGGTGGTTTGCGCAACCGCATCAACCTCCTTTCCATCGCGCCTCACCGTGAGGAGCGCGGGCGGCGAAGGAAAGTCGCGATCCCAGAGATCGTGATGGACGCCCTGAAAATGCCAAATTCTCTCACCGGTTTCTGCGTTCAAAGCGATCAAGCAATTCGCAAAGAGATCATTGCCAATGCGATCCGCGCCGTAGAAATCAAAGGCCGCGGAGCCCGTGGGAACATAAACAATTCCGCGCCGGGGATCGAGCGCCATGCCGGCCCAATTGTTTGCGGCGCCGGAGGTCTTCCACGCTTCCGCCGGCCAGGTCGCGTACCCCAATTCACCCGGGCGGGGTATGGTGTGAAACGACCAGCGCAGCTTACCGGTTCGAACGTCGTACGCTCGAATGTCGCCGGGAGGCGCGGGAAGAGTCTCAGGATTCCTGCCGCCAACGATGACGAGATCCTTGTAGATAATTCCCGGGGTGGTCAGATAAACGGATTGGGAACTTGCGGGCTCGCGGCCAAGATTCTCGCGGAGGTCGATTCGTCCCTGAGTCCCGAAGGCGGGAATCGGCTTGCCGCTGGCAGCATCCAGGGCATAGAGAAAATTCATCACGCCAACCAGAATCCGCTTGTCTTTGCCGTCGCTCCAGTAAGCGAGGCCGCGATTCGGTTGAGTTCCGATGATGCCCGGGTCAAAACTCCACAACTGCTTTCCGTTTGCGGCATCCAGAGCGAAGACTTTTTGCGTCGGAGTGAGCCCGTATAGGATTCCGCCGACAATAATCGGGCTGGTCTGAAGGCCGCCTGCTTCCCCGGTATCAAAGCTCCAGGAGACGGCCAGTCGCTTGACGTTGTCTCGATTGATTTGAGCAAGGGGGGAATAGTGATTGTTCTCCGGTGCACCACCGTAAGTCGGCCAATCCTGCTGGTGTTCGGCGGTTGGAATGAGTTCTCGCGTGCCTGGTGCCTGTCCAGCTCCGGAGTCGATGGTCATAACAATAAGAGCAGTGACAAGGAGCAGCGCGGAAATGGCAAAGATTCTCAATGTTCGATGTCCATCAGCAAGCAAGGAGAGGATACCACCGCTTGATGGACGAGATTCGAATGCTATTTTTCGGATGCGGAGAAGCTTTCAGCGGCGGCGAGGGCGGTGGGGTAGCATTTTAAGAAGCGATCGGCGTGGGCTAACTTTAGAACGCCGTCAATCATGCCTGTGGTTCCAGCAAGACAAAGCGAGCCGCCCGCGTTCTTGAGCCGGGAGAAACAGTTCACGATTTTTCCGAGGCCGCCGCTGTCGAGCTTGGTAACGCCGGAAAGATCGAGCACCACTCGTGCGTGATTTTGGCCGAGGATTTCATCGAATGCCAGCTCGAGCTGCTTGCACTCGACACCCATCTGCAAAGGTCCGCTCAGCTCGAGAACAAGGACACCGGGCTTCAACTCTTTTTTTGCAATTTGCACGTGCACCTTCCGAATGATGGCAAGATTCTAAGGGCAATGACGGGAAGTTCTCAATCACAATCTGCCTGACTCTTCGGCGCCGCCAAGATCCGGGGCGAGGCAAGAGTCTCCTCATCCTTCGTAGGGAAAGTCACGAATCATGCGCGTGCAGTCCGAGAGCGCGTCGAGAAGGGATGTGCCCCAGCCGGTGGGAACAATCGGAGCGGTCTTCTGGTTAACTTCCTTGTCAGCCTGAGCGAAAAAACGCGCAAACTGCTCTCTCGGGGGCGTGACAAATTCCTTCACGGTGATGAGGAAAGTGACGTCAGCGCCGGGCTGCTGCTTTGTGAAAGAGAAATAATGAAGCAGCGCGAGCTCTTCGGAAGCGTTCTTCTGGGCAAATTTCCAATCGCTCACGAATTCCTCCACTGGGAAATATCGCCGCGCAACGGGAGAGAGCGACCTACAGAACGCGTATGTTAGGCTGTGCTTTGAGCCAAGTCAACGCGCCGAGAACAGGCCGGGGCTGCAAAATGAGAGGCGTCCGCGGGAAACTTCAGGGGACACGCGCATGAAATGGATTACTCGTAAACATGTAAAAGTGGACCGAGTGGCGTGTCCCTGGTTGATTCGGAAGTTTGTGGAACCGGAGGCCGAGTTTTATTTTGTGCCCGCCGAGCAGGTGATGAGCGAGGCGCAACGGCTCGGGGCGATTCCCTTCGACGTGCCTGGCGTGGAGCTGGGACATCATGGAAAGGAATGCTCCTTCGAGGCGATATTGAAGAAATACAAACTGACGGGAGACGCGGCGCTGGTGCTGCTGGGGAAGATTGTGAACGGCGCGGACACGGACAATAGTTTGTGGCAGCAACCGGAGGGTGCCGGACTGAATGCCATCGCAGAAGGATTCCGCCATTTACATTTCCGCGACGACCATGAAATCAGCGCGGCCGAGTGGGTCGTTTACGACGCGCTGTACGCTTATTGCCAAGAAATGGTGAGGCGCGGAAAGCCGAACGGAGCCTTTCGTTGAGGCTGCGCTTTGGGCAGCGAGCAATTCGGGAAGAAACGGGGCCGGGAGCGAGCATCCAAAAGAAAATCACAGAACACTTAGGAATTGAGCGCAACGTTGCGGCCGCCTCCGGCGCTGTATTCCTTGTGGGGCTGGGAGAAGAACTTTGGAAAAAGTTTCTCCCCAAATATCTGGAATCGCTTGGGGCGAGTGTAACCGCGGTCGGACTGTTCGGCACAGCCGAAGACTTCTTCGACGCCAGTTATCAATATCCCGGAGGATGGCTGGCCGATCATTGGGGACGCCGGCGTGCCTTCCTGACGTTTCTTGCGGCTGCCATCGCAGGTTACTTCATTTATTTGTTCAGCCCCACTTGGCCGTACCTGTTTCTCGGGCTCGCGTTCGTGATGACGTGGCAGGCGATGGGCTCGCCCGCCATTTTCGCAACCATCGGCGACGCACTGCCGAAAGAGCGGCGCGCGATGGGCTTCACGGTGCAGTCGATGTTGAAGCGAATCCCGATGGTGGTCTCGCCCCTCATCGGGGGCGCGATGATGGGAGCGCTTGGGCTGCAACGTGGCGTTCGAATCGGGCTCCTGGTTACGCTGGCCTTGGCCGGCTTTGCGACGGCCTTGCTGCTTTCTCTTCGGCTGCCCGATATGGCCAGGGACACTGTGAGAATGAGCGGAGTGTGGAGGTCCTTCCATCCCACGCTGAAGAGGCTTCTGGTCTCGGATATCGTGATTCGCATGTGCGAAGGAATGGCGGATATTTTCGTGGTTTTGTACGTGACGAACGTCAGCCTCATCACCATACCGAAGTACGGAATACTCGTGGCCATTCAACTGATGACGGCAATTGTTATATACATACCGTCAGCGAAAATCGCGGATCGCATTGGCCGGAAACCATTCGTAATCGCGACGTTCTTGTGCTTTGCGCTCTTCCCGGTTGCTGTTATTCTCACGCGCAGCTTCCGAGGACTGGCTTTTGCGTTTGTCATCGGAGGGTTGCGCGAAATCGGCGAGCCTTCCAGGAAAGCAATGATTGTGGATTTCGCCGAACAACAGTTGCGTGCCCGGACGGTCGGATTGTATTACCTGGTGCGGAGCCTATCGATTACGCCGGCGTCGGCCATTGGAGGGCTGCTCTGGAGAATGCGGCCCGAAACTCCTTTTGTGACAGCCGGAATCATCGGAATTCTTGGGACATTCCTCTTTGCCGCGACGGTAAAGGAGAAAAACGCAAGTTAGAAAGAATGGGGAAGCGCGGAGCAGACGAGTACACACGAGAGGTGGGCGGCCTGGTTCTCTTTGTCAGTTGGCCGGCTGATGCAAGGATAACAAAGCGAGGCCGTGATTTCGTGACCATGCGAGACAGCGGCTTGCTACCGGGCCGATGCCTCGTCGATTGTGAAGATTTATTCAGGAGAATTTCAGTAGAATTCGCTTCCAAGTCAAACAAAGGGAGGATCGTAATGAAGAGGATATTGGGGATTCCGGCTGCGCTTGCCGCAGTTTCGGTACTGGTCTGGGTGATTCTTGAATCCAGGGAGGGAAGGTACTCCTCCTATGCCTCTCAACCGGAAACTCCTGTTCCGCAGCAGTCCGCAGGCGCTTCCTTCACATACAACTTCGATAGCGAAGCCGTGGGGGCGATGCCAGCGAAGTTTCATAGTGCGCGCACCGGCCAGGGAGCCGAAAGTAAATGGGTAGTGGTGGCAGATTCCACGGCACCTTCAAAACCCAACGTGGTTGCGCAAACCTCGACCGACACGACCGACTATCGCTTTCCGCTCCTAATCGCGGATGAAGGAAGCTTCAAAGATCTCGAGATTAGCGTGAGATTCAAAGCTGTCTCGGGCAAGGTGGACCGCGCTGGTGGGCTCGTGTTCCGTTTAAAGGACGCAAATAACTATTACATCGTCCGTGCCAACGGTCTGGAAGACAACTATCGGCTCTACCACGTTGTGGCGGGGAGGCGCCGTCAGTTCGCAGGCGCGAATTTCAAAGTGACCTCCGGCGAATGGCATGAGCTGCGCGTGAAATGCGTTGGAAACAAGTTCCTTTGCTACTACGACGGTGCGAAGAAGATCGAAGCGACCGATGACACATTCAAAGACGGCGGCAAAGTCGGCCTGTGGACCAAAGCAGACTCTGTCACCTACTTTGATGATTTGGCGGTCAAGGAACTGAGCGACTCAGCCTCTGCGAGTCCGGTGAAGAAAATTTACGCGCAGGAACTGGTGGATGAGCTGGCAGTCAAGTATCCGAATCTGTTGCGGATTGGCATGCACGTCACACCGCCGAATAAACCGGATAACCTCATTATTGCCTGTACGGTTGCCGAAAGAATCGGGCAAAAGTCCGATCCGGAAGACTTGAAAGCGATGAACACGGGCCAACCGGTTGTGCTGAAGGAAGGAGAGAACTTTGATGTTACGCTGCCGCTTCATGATGCAGCCGGTAAGATAATCGGTGCGGTCGGTTTAACATTCAAGCCGCGCCTTGACGAGCACGAGCCGGAGGCGACTCGCCGCGCCCGTGCAATGGCTCAGGAGATCGAAAAACATATCCCCTCGACGAGTCAATTGTTCGAAACGCGAAGTCAATCTTAACGCAGCGCATCGAGTGTCAATTCACAAAAGCCAATCGATGCCAAACAGCTACCGCTTACCGAAACTTCGCCAGCCAATTCGGGAGCTTACTCTTCTGGCCCTCATTGTAGGGGTTCTACCTTCTACTGCCGCATTTGCCGCCTTTCCGCAAAACACGGGATCGATGGCCGAAGCGGCGCGTGTGGAAAAGGCTCCAAAGCTCGACGGAACCCTCTCCGATCCGCTCTGGGAGTCGGCCAAAGTGGTTACGGATTTTCGCCAGCGGGAACCGAACGAAGGCGAGGCGGCGACTGAGAAGACGGAGGTGCGCATTCTCTACACGCGACACGCGGTCTATTTTGGAATTCATTGTTTCGATTCCGCACCCTCCAAAATCATGGCGACGGAACTGCGACGAGATGTGAGTCAGGATCTGGATGACCACTTCGAAATCCTGATCGATTCGAATCATGACCGCCGCGGGGCCTACGTCTTCCAGATCAATCCGCTGGGCACGCAAATGGATGGGCTGATTGTGGAGGAGCAGGGAAGTGGTGAAAGTAGTGACTTTGATTCAGGATGGGATGGCGTCTGGATCTCCGAGGCTCGGGTCACTTCGGATGGATGGACGGCGACTGTGGAGATTCCATTCACCACGTTGAACTTCACGCAGTCCAGAAATGTGATTTGGGGGCTAAATTTCAAGCGGTTCATTCGCAGGAAAAATGAAGAAGATCTCTGGAACGCCTATCGAAGAACATACGGAATCAAGAAGGTTTCGCAAGCCGGAGAACTTACGGGCATCACGGACATCGGGACGGGAAGGCTCTTTGTGGTCAAGCCCTACGGGCTGGTGCAATACGACAAACAGGACAACCAGAACGCCAAATTTCCGCTGACCGGCGGAGTGGATGTGAAATATGGGTTGCGCTCCAATCTTGTCTTGAATCTCACGGGGAACACCGATTTCGCGGATACAGACGTGGACCAAGTGCAGTTCAACTTGACGCCGTTTAAAATCTTCATCCCGGAAAAGCGGCAGTTTTTTCTGGAAAATGCAGGGGTGTTCAATTTCAGTTTGGGGGCTGATGACCAGCTATTCTTCAGCCGGCAAATCGGGATCGATGCTGTAACGGGTCAACAGGTGCCCATCAATGGCGGGGCCAAACTGACCGGGACGATCGGACGGCTGGCCCTGGGGGTGATGCAAGTCGACACGCGCTCGAGCGGCCCGAATCCCTACGCGAATTATGCGGTCGCGCGGCTGAAGGAATCCTTGTGGGGCGGATCGTACATCGGCGTGATGGGAGTCGACAAACGATCCGGCAACGTGATGGATACCTTTAACCAAACCGGAGGCGCCGATACGCGGCTCGTTTTCTTGAAGGACTTTGTCTTCGACGGTCACTTGGCTGGAACTCAGTCGCCGGGCAAACCCAGTGGTGCCAGTGACGTTGGGGCCTCTTTGGCTTACAAATCGAACTGGCTCGAAGGACACATGTCGCGCAGGAAGATTGGGCCCAACTTCAATCCTGAGTTGGGATTCATCGAGCGGACCGATTCGAATCAGGAATACGCCGACCTGACTTTCAAAGTGCGGCCAAAGGCCGCTGGCATACGCGAACTGCAGTTCGAAGGCTTTATCTTCCATGCGCCGGACACTCACGATGTGGTGCAGACGCAGGAGTGGCAGGGAACTTTTCGAGCGGAGTTCAACAACGGGGCTTACACCGATGACGACATCGCGGACGTATTCACACAGCGGATCACCACTCCGCTCAACATTTACAAAAACATTGTCATTCCCAACGGGTTGTACCACTTCGCACGACACCAATTGACTTACGGATCGCGACAGGACCGCCGGTTCACTTACAGTTTCTTCGAACGTTTTGGCGGCTACTATGGTGGGAAATTAAATGAGTTTCGCGTAAGGGCGAACTACCGCCCGACAGCAAGATTTTCCGCTTCCCTCATACAGACATGGAACCGCTTCCGATTGCCGCAAGGGGATTTTTCCGTCGATCTCGCGAGCTTGCAAGGCAATTATTCGTTTTCTCGCTTCTTGACTCTTAGCAGCACGATTCAGATGGATACCGCAAACACACAGGCCGTGAGCGCAAACGTCCGGCTGCGGTATAACTACCGGCCAGACAGCGACCTCTTCATCATTTATAACCTCGGAACGCAGTTTGTGAGTCTGGCGGCCGCGAACCCGCAGCAGATTCGTGAGACACGTTTCGCGGTTAAATTTACTTACTCATTCATCCCTTAGACGTGGGCTGGCTGGAGACTCATGGGGGCCCCGCCACTCCCTAATGGCGCATTCCCAGGACGCGTACGAGAGTTTCTTGGAGATGAGCAAGTTCGCGCTGGCGCTCGTGCTCCTCTCTCGTGCGGTCGGTCAGAGCCTCTTTCAAGGAAACAAGGTTGCGGCGTAATTCGAGCTGCGCTAGAACCAGACGGCTCAGGGCTTTCAGGGCATCCTTCTGTTCAGGTTCCAGTTCGCGGGGCAAACAATCCACGACGCAGAGCGTTCCGAGGGCGTAGCCGTCTTCGTTGATCAGGGGAGCGCCGGCGTAGAAGCGGATGTGCGGTTCCGAAACGACCAGAGGATTATTCCGGAAGCGGTCGTCCTCGAGCGCATCGGGGACGATGAATAAATCAGACTGTTGGATGGCCCTGGAACAGAAAGCAATATCGCGAGGGGTCTCCGAATCGGCAATGCCAACGCGCGATTTGAACCACTGGCGCTTTTCATCCACAATCGAAACCATCGCCATGGGAGTTTTGCAGATAAACGAAGCCAAGTGAGTTAGGTCGTCAAAGGTCTGTTCCGGGTCGGTATCCAGGATGGCGTACTTTTCGATCGCAGCGACACGGCCGGCATCATCTTTTTGGAGCGTAGGGGCACTACTCATGATCCACCTCCTGGGAGATGCCTAGATCCTGCTTGGATCTGGCGCGAAGGGGTATCATAGCCCAAACCGAGAGATATAGTGTGTAAAAGAGGACGAATCCGGGGGTCGCCGCGTTGTTTTCCCGCTGGGCCAGCC
>Ga0066704_10000801_pt1 | contig 12264 bp, 15 predicted proteins | sample GraSoiAngelo_153_FD_66458 | JGI IMG/M metagenome (GOLD analysis project Ga0066704, IMG submission 66458) | Grasslands soil microbial communities from the Angelo Coastal Reserve, California, USA - 14_1009_12_40cm | ecosystem: Environmental > Terrestrial > Soil > Grasslands | place: USA... | reverse complement strand
AAGCCCAGCTAACTGGGGACGGCTTCGACGTGTGGCTTGAGCGCGGCATAGCCGTTGGCCATCACCCGCGTGTGGTTGCTGGCAAGCACTCCCCGGGCCAGCGGCGCGATCAGGTTCAGAACCGGATTCGTGGTGGCGACGTCCCAGTAATAAACGGCCGTCGACTCGCCGGGGACAGGCTCCGAGAATTCCCACCGTCCCGTCCCGACAAGCTCTCCGGTAGATCGCAGCAGAATGTGTCGAGGACGCTCGGCCTCGAGGACCTCGATCGAGTAGGTGAGGCTGTACGGTAGCGAACCGCGGACTTCGCATTCGACGACGGAACCGACCGATTTTCCGTCGCCGCGGATGACGGTCACCCGCCTGAAGTTCTTCCACCATCCGGGGTAGCGCTCGATGTCCAGGACCACCAACCAGGTCCGGTCGACCGGAGCGACGAACCGCCACTCGGTCCTGAAGTGGTAGGTGACCGGCACGGCGAGTATTTTATGGACGTGTTCTACAACCTGCTCAAGCTGTTGCATATCCTTTTCGCGATCACCGCCGTTGGGTCGAATCTCAGCTACGGCATCTGGCAGGGGCTGGCTGGTAACGATCCGCAGCGCAACACGTTCGTGCTCCGCTCGATCAAGTTCATCGACGACCACGTCGCGAACCCCGCCTACCTCCTCCTCCTGGCCAGCGGGCTGACGCTGGCCTGGTGGCACTGGTCCTACACGACGCATTGGATCCAGGCCGCGATCGTGCTGTATGTGATCGTGATTCTGTTCGGGTTTGCGGTCTACTCGCCGGCGCTCGTCCGTCAGATCGAGACGCTCGAGCGCGAGGGAATCGGCTCGGCTGCCTACCGAGGCGCCGCGATCCGCGCGACGGCGATCGGCATCGCCGTGATGGTGCCGGTTCTAGGCATTCTCTTCATGATGGTCGTCAAGCCGACACTCTGACGGACGGCGGTCGTCGCTCCACGACGTCAAGCATCCGCCGCATTTCGTCATAGGCCTCGTCCGCAACCGGGACATATCGCTGGATCAGGCCCCGTGCGAGCCGCGCACGGCTCGCCGGATCGTCGCTCAAGGCGGCGAGCGCGCTTCCGACCCCCGCCGCGAGGTCGTCAGGCAGGCGGGTGGTAGCAACCACCGGCGGGATCGACGATGGGCCGAACACGGCGACCACCCGCAGCGCCTGGGCGAGACGCGGATTCCTCAGCTGTTCGACCCCGAGCACGTGCGAGTCGATCGCCGAGGCGGTCACCCCGCCATCGACCACCCGGCGGATCGATTGCTGGTGTCCACCCGAGTAGGTGACCTCGCCGAAGAACCGCTCGCGCTCCCCCATTTGTTGCAGCTGGTAACGGCTCAGCAGACAACCCGAGTAGGAGTCGCCGACGCTATGCGCCCAGCTCTGCCCGCGAAGGTCGGCGAACGACTGCCAGGGGCTATCCCGGCGCACGATTACGTCGGAGAAGTAGACCGGGCGGCCGCGGTAGCGAGGCCCGTGCAAAACCGGTGCGGCCAGAAGCCGCAGCATGCCGGGCTGTTCCTGCAGGAGGCGAACATAGGGGAGGCCGCACAGGAAGGCGACGTCGACCGAGGCCTGCCGTAGCTGCTCAACGGAGATCCCCTCGACCAGGGTCGCCGGCACGCCGAGCCGCCGCCCGACCTGCTCGGCGACGTCCGTGTAGGTCGAGGTCATGTTTGGCGCCAGGAAATTCGCGAAAACGAGCGTTCTCACGTTCGAGTTGACGGCAGTATCGCACAGATAGTGGAGATTTCTTGCGCCCGCGAGCCACTTCTGGCATACTCCGCAAAACACTCGTTGCGAGGTGACGCGCCCATCGTCGGCCCGATAATTGAAAATCCGCTCCACGGCGAGCGCATCCGGTTTCTGAAGACGGCTCCGGAAACCGATGGCGAGCTGGTGCAGTACGAATCCTGGCTGGCGCCTGGCGGCGGCGTGGGTGTCCCGCACATTCACCCGGTGCAGCAATCGGACTTCACGGTTGTCGCCGGGACGGCATCTTTTTCCATCCATGGAGCGCGATTCGAGCTCGGACCCGGCCAGCGCCTGACCGTTCCACCGGGGACGGAGCATTGTCTGTGGAACGGCGGTCCCGTCGAGGCTCACCTTATCGTCGAGTTCCGCCCGGGCCTGCTGAAGCAGGAGTTCTCCGAAACCACCTTTGGCCTGGCTCGGGACGGCAAGCACCACCTCCGGAACCTTCGCAACGTCCTCCAGTGGGCGGTCATCACTGCCGCCTACCGCCGGGAAAGCCGGCCGCTGGGGCAACCTCGTTGGCTGCGGCTCGGTCTGCTCGCTCTTGCCCCCGCTGGATTGTTGGCCGGCTACCGCGCTCACTATCCGCGATACTGCACGCGGTCCGACGGTCAGCCCAACGGGCCGGAGGATCCCCATTTGATGCCGGATACCGACCGGCTCGCCAGCTGAGCGTCTCGCCAGCGACGCCACGCGACCGCTGATCGCCCGTGGCTGAGGCGGCCTACGACCTGGCCATCCTCGGCGCCGGCGTGATGGGCCTGTTCACGGCCCTGTTCGCAAGCCGGCGCGGAGCGAGGACCCTCGTCCTCGACGCCTGGCGGATCGGCGACTCGAGAGCGGCCTCCTACAGCCTGACGCGGTCGATCCGCAGTGATTACCTTGATCCCCTCTATGCGCGCCTGGCGTATGAGGCGAGAAAGCTCTGGCTCGATTTCCAGGCCGAATCGGGCGAACCCTTCCTGATCGAGTGCGGCTGTCTGAATATCGCCAGGGCCAGCGTGACCCCGGCGCTCTCGGAAACATACGCGGAGCAGAGCTACCGAGTGCTCCAAGGCCTCGATCTCAAGACCCGGGCCTTCGATCGGGTTGGCCTGCATGCGCGGTTTCCCCAGTTCGACGCCGACATCGGCCGGCTGGATGTCGAGGCGGGGTTCCTGTATGTGCCACCAATTACGCAAACCCTCCTTGCCGGGTTGCGGTCGGCGCGGGTGGACATCGAGCAGGACACCCGGGTCGAGCGGATCAGCCGGCGGCAGGGCCGGACCGTCATCGATACTTCCGCGGGGGAGCGCCTGGCGCAGCGATTGGTTTTCACCGCCGGGCTCGGGGTCAACGACCTTCTGGCCAGGACTGAGGGCTGCAACCTCCAGCTTCCGATCCGCCCGGACCGGCCCAGTGAGTCGAAGTACTTCGTTCCGCCGCTCGAGAAGCGCGAACAGTTCATGCCCGAGCGGCTACCCGTGTTCGCGTATCTCGACGTCGGCATCTATGGCCATCCAATGCTCCAGGGGAAGACGCCGGGAGTGAAGATCGGCTACTACAATCCACCGGACGTGCGTCGACAGGTGACCGGGGTTACGAGCGTGCGGAGCTTTGTGGCCGAGTGCATGCCGGAGCTTGTGGATGCCCGCGTCATCGATGTCGAGGGGGCGGACCAATGCTCGTATGATCTGGTCGCAGATGACAACTTCATCCTGGGGCCGCTCCCCAGCCTTCCCCATGCGGCGATCGGTACCGGCTGGCGCGGCACGGGTTACAAGTTCGCGCCGCTCATCGGCCGGACGCTGTCGGAACTGGCCCTCGATGGCAAAACGGTCGAGGATATCGCCCGCTTCGCTCCCGAACGCTTTGTGACCAGCCATGCCGGTTAGGACGGGTCGCGGGATTCTCGAACGACTGGAGGCCGGCGTTGTGCTGGGCGCCGAAGGGTACGTCTTCGAGCTGGAGCGGCGCGGCTACATCAAGGCCGGGCCCTATGTCCCCGAGGTCGTTCTCGATTTTCCCGACGCAGTGCGCGAGCTGCACCGCGAGTTCCTTCGCGCCGGCGCGGACGTCATGGTGGCGCTTACCTACTATGCGCATCGCGAGAAGTTGAAGACGGTCGGTCGCGAGAATGACCTCGAGGCGTTGAACCGGCAGGCCCTACGGGTCGCGAATGAGGTCGCGCGCGAGGGCGATGCGTTGGTGGCTGGAGATATCTGCAATACCTGGGCCTACGATCCGAAAAACAAGGAGGCCTCCTCGCGGGTGGTCCGCGCGATGTACGAGGAGCAGCTGTCCTGGGCCGTGGACGAGGGCATTGATTTCGTCATCGCCGAAACGAACGACTATTTGGGCGAGTCGCTCATCGCCTTGCAAGTCATCAAGGAGCTCGGCTTGCCCGCCATGGTCACCCTGGCGTCCACCCGGCCACAGCAGACCTGGGACGGCTACGACTATGTTGACGCCTGCCAGATCCTGGCGGACAAGGGGGCCGACATCGTCGGCCTGAATTGTGATCGAGGGCCCGCCACCATGCTGCCGATCATCGAGCGCGTTCGTCGCCGGGTCAGCAGCTACGTCGCGGCGCAGCCGGTTCCGTACAAAACCGATCCCGCCATGCCCACCTTCGAGTCATTGAAAACCGCGTCTGGAACGCGGGCCTTTCCGATCGCGCTCGAACCGTTCCTCTGCACCCGTTTCGAGATGGCCGCCTACGCGCAGCGCGCCAAGGCGCTGGGTGTCAATTACATCGGGGTCTGTTGTGGCGGCGCACCGCACTATGTGCGCGCCATGGCTGAAGCACTCGGACGGACCGTGCCGGCCAGCCGCTACTCGCCGGCGATCGAGCTGCACCCGATGATCGGGGCACACGTCGAGGAAAAAGAGAAGCAATTCCTCGTCGACTGGAAAGGCTGAGACAGCCCGGACTATTGAGATGGCCGTGACCCCGCCCGAGGACGGGGCCACGCCATCCGTGAGCGCTAGGCGGTTCCGGCGAGGTCCGAAAGTTTCGTGTACTTGCCGTATTGGCCGGATTTGAGGACGGCGAAGGCGTTCTGATCGACCGCGGGGGAAGCATCGAGCGCCTTGAGGTTCTTCGGGCCGAGGTAGGTGTTCAGCTTGGCCACCGTGGCGGTGGCGTCGGGCGTGGCCTCGCCTTTCCCCTTGTTCTGGAACTCCAGTTCGGTGGCGGCATAGTCCGGGAAAAGATCGATGTCGCCGCGCTCGAGTGCCGGCTCGACCACCTCACGCGAGCCCAGGTTGAGCTTGAAGTTAACCGTGTAGCCCTTTCCCTTCAGCGCCTGACCGTATATCTGGGCGATGATCGCGCTTTCAGGGAAGTTCAGAGCACCGATGTTGAGGGTGCCTTTCGAGGCGCCCGAGGCCGACGTGGCGTAGCTGTGATCCATCAGCCATTTCTTGGCGATCACGTCGGGGTCCTGCTTGTCGACGTCGGCACTCTTGTTCAGGGAGATCAGGTCCTGGGTCGTGAGCTTGCCGTCGATCTCATTGAGCAGTGCGGTGACGTCGGCGTTTGCCTTGGCGGTTTTGATCACCGGCACGACATTGTCGGCGTTCTGCAGGTGCTTGTCATCCTCGAGCTGGACGTACTTCCCGGTCGAGTAGGCGCTGTCGCTCGAGAAGATCAGGCCAATGTCGATATCACCGCGATCCAGTGCGGATTTCGTCAGCGGCCCACCAGCATCCAGCGCCTTGAACGCCTTGAAATGCAGGCCATACTTTGAAGTCAAACCAGCTTCGCAGAACGGCCGCGTCGGGCACTCCGGGGGTCCACCGAGGGTCATCTTGCTGGCGATCGGCCCCGGGCTCGAACTGGATGGCCCACCTGTCGATCCGCACGAGGTCGTGACGAGTGCCAGCGCCACCATGCTGGCGCCGAGCACAAAGATTCGCTCCATTCGCATCTTCTCCACCTCCTGAGTCTTTACGCCGCCGATAACTCCGCCGCCGGTACCTTCGATAGGGTCGTGTCGACTGATTCGCGCATTCGCAGGCCTTTCGGAACGCTGAGCCGTTGGAGGCCCGTAAGGCTAACCTCGACCAGGATGGAAAGGATCGCCACCAAGAGGCCTCCCGCAATCTTTTGGGCATCATCGCGCTGACTGAATCCATCGATGATGAAACGGCCGAGCCCGCCCCAGCCAACCAGCGCAGCCAGCGTGGCGGTGGCAACCACGTTAACCGCCGAAGTCCGGATCCCGGCCATGACGAACGGTAAGGCGATCGGCAGTTCAACACGAAACAGTACGGCTCGCTCGCGCATGCCCATGCCGCGAGCGGCTTCGCGAATGTCGGCGTCGACCTCGCCCATTCCGATATAGCTGTTGGTAACCATCGGCGGAATGCCCAGGGCAACCAGGGCAATGAAGGCGGGAGGCCACCCAAGGCCCACAAGCTCGAAGGCGATCACCAGCAGGGCAAAGGAGGGGACGGCTCGACCGACGTTCGCGACGTTGATGGCGACAATTCCACCGCGCCGCAGATGGCCCAATCCGATGCCGATGGGCAACGCGATGATTGCCGCCGCGAGAATCGACGCGCCTGACAGTTCAACATGTTCGAGCAGTCGATTCGGAATGCCAAAATCGCCCTGCCAATGGCTTCCATCTGCGAACCAGCGAGCCACCTGCTCGAAAAGACTCATGTGCCAGCCCGGCTCCTTGCCCAGGGGGTAATCACGCGCTGGATGCCCGCCAGTGTCAAATCGGCGAAAACGGCGAGCGCCACCGAGAGGGTCGTCCCAACCACGAGAGGTGTCTTGAAGTCCCGGATGAGCCCGTCGTAGATGAGGCTTCCCAGGCCACCCTTACCAATGACAAAGGTCACGGTCACCAGGCCTATGGTTGTCACGGTGGCAATCCTCAGACCGGCGATGATTGCCGGGAGCGCGAGCGGTACTTCGATTCCCACAGCTTGCCGAAATGGTCGATACCCCATTCCGCGCGCTGCTTCGCGGACGTCCTCGGGCACGGCGTCGAGGCCGACGACGACGTTTCTGATGAGGATCAACAGGGTGTAGCTCACGAGGCCGATCTCAGCCGTGAGCGTCGTCAGCCCGGTAAATGGAACGAGGATTGAAAAGAGGGCAAGAGATGGAATCGTGTAGAGGATTCCCGTCACGGAGAAGATCGGGCCGCGAAGGATGCGTTCACGCCAGCCAACGACGCCCAACGGTAGGGCGATGATTAACCCGATGGCAACGGCGATCAGGGTGAGCTCAACGTGCTGCGCTAAGGCGGCACGGATGACCGGTACGTGACCGGAAATCCAGTCCCACCGGATCCATGGATCGTCCGCTGCCCCGAGGACCCCGGTGGCCAGCATCCGCCGATGCTAACAGCCGACCCGCCGCGCCGCAATTTAGAGTAGAAGTTTCTAATGATTCGGCTGGAAGGGGTCAGCAAGCGGTACGGGGCGCAGCTGGCGGTGCGGGACTTGACGATCGAGTTCCACACCGGGCAGCTCACCATGCTTGTCGGCCCCTCGGGCTGCGGCAAGACGACGACCCTGAAAATGATCAACCGGCTCATCGAGCCGAGCAGCGGGCGCATCTTGCACGATGACCAGGATGTGACTCATACCGACCCCGTGACGTTGCGGCTGCGGATGGGCTACGTGATCCAAAACGTCGGCCTCTTCCCGCATCTCACGATTGCCGACAACGTCGCGACCGTCCCTCGCCTGCTGAGTTGGGACAAGCGTCGGATCGCGCGCCGGGTCAGCGAGCTGCTCGAGCTGGTCGGCCTCGACCCTCGCGCTTTCGCAAACCGCTACCCGCACCAGCTCTCCGGCGGACAGCGGCAGCGGGTCGGGGTAGCCCGGGCGTTGGGCGCCGATCCGCCGGTGTTGCTGATGGATGAGCCCTTCGGTGCCATCGACCGGATTGCCCGAGAGCGCCTGCAGAACGAGTTTCTGCGGATCCAGCGCGAAGTGCGCAAAACCGTCGTGTTCGTGACCCACGACATCGATGAGGCCATCAAGCTCGGCGACCGAATCGCGATCATGAACCAGGGGCGGCTCGAGCAGTATGAAACGCCGGCCGCGATCCTGGCCAAACCCGCGTCGGACCTCGTCATCGATCTCCTCGGGCCTGACCGTGGGCTCAAACGGCTGTCGGTCACGCCTATCGACCTCAACGTGCTGGAGCGCCCTCCCATCGTCCACCCCGACGAGTCGCTGGCCGAAGCGCGCGGTCGGCTGGACGGGAAGTGGAGGCGGCTGATCGTCCTCGACCGTGATGGCCGCCCAGTCGGGGAGTTGGACGGAAATCAGATCGACGGCGATGGGCGCGTCAGCGAGCGGGTCCGCCCCCTGGACGCCACCGTGCCGGCGGACCGCACCCTGTACGATGCCTTCTCGCAGATGCTGATCCGCCAGGCGAGCTGGGTGGCGGTGGTCGATGGCGATCGCTTCCAGGGCGTGCTGACACCGGCTGCCTTCGTCGCGGCGATCCAGCGGGTGCCGGCGGAGGTTGAGGGCGCGACCGCCCGTCGATGATTCTCAATCGAGGCAACCTCTTTTCGTTCCTGGTGACGGCATTCGTCGGCGCCGTTTTTTTGCTCATGGCCTTTGAGACCTGGGCGCTGTTCACCGGTAACAAGCCCATCAGTGATTACTTTCGAGAGGCGGTTCATGCGTTCCCCGGTTGGGCCTTCGTCGTTGCCATCCTCGTAGGAATTACGCTCGGGCATTTTCTCTGGGGCCCGGCCACGGGCGCCCTCGCGCCGGCGCCCCGGCGCCTGCGCCAGCTGATAGGCCGACGTGCTGCAAATTAGTGCTGGTGCCGTCCTCTCGTTGCTCGTCACGCTTTTTGTTGGCGTGCTCTTCGTCATCATGCTGAGCGAGACGATTGCCCTCGGTAAGGGCCGGGATCCGCTGACCAACCTCATCCGGTCGCTGGTGCGCGCCTACCCTCGCTTCAGCTACGTTGTCGCCGTCGTCATCGGGATGCTCATCGGCCATCTCTTCTGGCCCTAGATCTCCGGTTCAACCAGTCAGCCGGCTGCCTACGCCGTCTTCCGCCGCCTTTGTGCCGTGCGCCGACCGGCGCTCGATGCTTTGCGTTGGGTTGCGCCGCCTTTCTTCCTGGTCTGCTCGACGCTCGCCCGGAGCGCCTCCATCAAGTCGACCACCCTCCCGCCCTTTTCCGTCGGCGCCTCGGGGAGTGGAGCGCCTTCGACCTTGGCCTTGATGACCTGTTTGAGCGCGGCCTGGTATTCGTCCCGGTAACGCTCGGGATCGAAGCTATCGCTGAGGTTCTCGATCAAGGAGACGGCCATCTGCAGTTCTTTCGGTGAGACCTTCGCGCCGTCGGCGGCGATGTCTTGCGTCGACCGGATCTCATTCGCATAAAACATCGTCTCCATCGACAGCACATCCTCATAGGGCCGGACCAGGCAAAGATTCTCTTTGTCGCGGATGGCCACCTTGGCCACCGCGGCGCGGCCGGTCTGCTGGAGCGCCTGCCGCAGTAGCGCAAAGGCTTTCACCCCCGCCTCGTCAGGCGCGAGGTAGTAGGCCTTGTCGTAGTAAATCGGGTCGACCTCCTCGAGCTTGACGAAGTCGGAGATGTCGACGGTGTGAACGCTCTTCACGGGGAGATGGTCGAGATCCTCTTCGCTGACCGGCAGGTACTTCCCCTTGGTGTACTCGAATCCACGCACGACGTCGTCCCAGGGGACGGCCTTTTCGTCTTTGGGGCACCAGCGAACATTTTTTAACCGAACGCCGTCCCGTTTGTGGAGCAGGTGGAAACGGACGTCGTGCGATTCGGTGGCGGTGTAGAGGTTGACGGGAATGCTGACCATCCCGAAGGAGATCGTGCCGCGCCAGATGGCTCGCGGGGTTCGCGCAGCCTTCGATGTCCGTGCGGCCATAACTGATACCGAGAATATCACTATCGGTGGAGGTGTCGACGCGCCAGCCGCCTCCGCCTCGGTAGACTCGGCCCGTGCCCCTGGCGGTCCTTCCATTGGTTCTGGTCGCGGCCGTGCTGCACGCCACCTGGAACGCGCTGCTGAAGGCGTCCGAGCACCCGCTGGGTCTCGCCACCCGCGCGGTGAGCCTGAGCGCCGCGATCTCGCTCCCCATCCTGGCCGCGGTCTGGTTGTGGCAGGGACGGCCGGGCTTGATGCCGCTGGCATGGCTGGTTGCTCTGGGATCGGCCGGCCTCGAGCTCCTCTACTTCATCGCGCTGTCGACGGCCTATCGACGGGGTGAGCTTTCGGTCGTCTATCCGATCGCCAGGGGGACGGCGCCGCTGCTCGCGGTGGGTGTTGGCCTTGTGCTCCTGGGTGAACGACTGCAGCCGGCCGCGGTTGTCGGTGTCATCTGTCTACTGGCTGGCATCTGGGCGGTCCAGCGGCCGTCCCAGGCTGGCGCAGCGCTGTTCCCGGCATTGATGACGGGCCTTCTGATCGCCGCCTACAGCTCGCTCGACCGGATCGGGGTCCGCCTTGGGCCTCCGTGGCTTTACGGATGGGTGCTCTGGCTGTTTACGGCGGTCTTCCTTCTCGCATACGCCACCGCGAGGGATATCCCCGAAGCACGCTTGACGGTTGAGCCTGGTACGTCCCTCCTGGTCGGCGTGCTGATGAGCGCGGCGTACTTCATGATCCTCTTCGCCCTGCGTGTCGCTCCGCTCGCGGTCGTGGCCCCCTTGCGTGAGTCAGCCATCGTGCTGGTCACGGCCTGGGGCATCTGGCGGTTGAGGGAGCGTCGCGGCGCATGGATTCGGATGGCGGGCGCCGTCGCCATCGTGGGCGGCATCGCGCTGCTGACGACCGCGTGATCAGGGCAGGGTCGGCTTGAAGGTCGTCAGTGCGGGCAGGACAAAAAACCACATCACGGCCACCACGATGCCGCCGAATGTCAGCATGGCAACCAGGGTTCTGCCGGTCATGTCTATCTTGCTCCTGATCGACTGAACCCGAAACGCATCGACAACCTGCTCGATTTGCGATGCGAATCGCTATCGGGGCGAGTGGATTTGAACCACCGACCTCACGGTCCCGAACCGTGCACTCTAACCTGGCTGAGCTACGCCCCGATCGGCAGAACGCAATGATACCCTCTCCAGTGCGCGCCCCCGCCATGCCCTCGTAGCTCAGTGGATAGAGCGCCGCCGTCCTAAGGCGGGCGTCGCAGGTTCGAGTCCTGCCGAGGGCACTTCAGCCCTACCATGGAGTCGATGATCGCGGCAGACCTGCACCCGGCGCTCAAGCCGGTGGCGTTTCTGCTCGGTACCTGGCGAGGGGAGGGGGACGGGCAGTACCCGACCATCAAGCCGTTCCGCTATCGGGAGGAAATCCGGTTCACGCACAACGGCAAGCCGTTCCTCATCTACACCCAGCGGACCGAGGCGATTGACACCGGCCAGCCCCTCCATGGGGAGGCCGGTTACCTGCGGCTGGTCGGTGACGGCCGGTTGGAGTTTGTGATCGCCCAGCCGATCGGCTTTGCGGAGATCTCCCTCGGCCGCGTCAACGGCCAGCGTATCGACGTTGAGTGCGCCAGCGTCGGTCGCACTCCGACGGCGAAGCCGGTCACATCGATCAGCCGATCACTCTGGCTCGAGGGTGAGACCCTGCATTACGAGTTGAAGATGGGAATGGGGGATTTCCCATTGGCGCGGCACCTGGTTGCAAGCTTCCGCAGGGTCGACTGACAGCCCCGCACCCTCCCCACCTGGGATAGCGAGAAATCATGTTAGTCGGAGACGCGTTCTTGCATTCGCCGCACGACCCTGGTGACCGCACCGCGCGGTGAGACGCGGGCCACCCACGGGATCAACTTGTTGCTGAACCCGGGGATCACGATGGTCTTGCCACGCATCATTCCGCGGTAGCCCGCAGTTGCCACCGACTTCGCATCAGCGATCTGGCCCCGCACCAGTCGCGAGTCTTCCATTACCCCGCGCTTCTGGAAGCCGGTCCGGGTCGGCCCCGGGGCGAGGGCGGTCACCGTGACCCCGGTCCCCTGCAGCTCGTTGGCCAGCGCCTGCGAAAACGACAGGACGTACGCCTTGCTGGCGTAGTAGACCGCCATCAAGGGGCCGGGCACGAAGGCCGCTGTCGAGGCCAGATTGAGGATCCGGCCGTTGCGGCGCTCCACCATGCCGCGCACGAACAACTTGGTGAGGGCGGTCAGCGCGACCACATTGACCTGGAGCATGTCGAGCTCGGTCTGCCAGTCGGTGTCCACGAATCGGCCGTAAACCGGGAAGCCGGCGTTGTTCACCAGCACGTCGATACTCATCGAGGCGGCGCTGACTTCTTCGTAGATCTCGTCCACCGCGGTCGGTTTGGAGAGATCCCGGGCAACGACGAGCGTCTTGACTCGAAATTCGCTCTCCAGCCGCGCGGCAAGCTCGTCCAGCTTGTCCCGGCTGCGCGCCACCAGGATGCAGTCGAAGCCGTCGCGCGCGAGGAGCAGGGCGAGCTCGTACCCGATCCCACCTGAGGCTCCAGTGATCAGCGCCGTCTT
>Ga0066704_10000792_pt1 | contig 12301 bp, 8 predicted proteins | sample GraSoiAngelo_153_FD_66458 | JGI IMG/M metagenome (GOLD analysis project Ga0066704, IMG submission 66458) | Grasslands soil microbial communities from the Angelo Coastal Reserve, California, USA - 14_1009_12_40cm | ecosystem: Environmental > Terrestrial > Soil > Grasslands | place: USA... | reverse complement strand
CGTTTGCTTCGTTAGGGCAACGCCCGTCTAAGGCATGAAGCCGGCGACAGCAGTAGCCACAACCGCGCAAACGATGAGAAGTGAGGCTAATCGTGCGACCATCCCGAACCCCCCTTCTGAGGTGATTACCTCATATATGGTGGCTTCATTAGATGGCTAATATATTAGCGTGTCAAGGCTCTACTATACCGATTCCGAAAAAGATTGCAAACTTCTTACAATTTGGGCGGTTATCGTCAACAAAAGGGCGGCGGTATGGGGCGTTCGGATTTTCTAGAGGCGGCTGGTTCTAGATCAACGGCACCACGTCGCGACTAACGCCGTGGGACCAGTTTCCCGCGAGGCGTAGCGCATGACGTGCAGGTCGGCACCGGAGCAGCCCCCCTGGAGCACGTCATGGCTAATAACGAACTGCCCGCCACCGTCCAGAGAAGGCTGATCACAGCCCGAGCCCTGGACGGTGCAGGCAGCAACGACCGGGGTATTTGATTCGCTTGAGGATATGTCTAAGTTGATGGCTCCTGCCGCCGCGAGCGCCAGAATCGATCCCGCAGCGACGACGAGCACACGTGCTCGCATACGCGGCTTAGAAGAAGGGGCTCTGGGCGGCTACCGCTGCAAGCGTCAAAGCGAGCAGAGTGACGATCCAGTTGAGCTTTGCGGTCTTCGTGTTCAAGTCCATCGTTGGTTCTCCTCGTATCTCTCGGTTCTGTCCTCTGCCGCCAGTTTCTCAGGTGGCTCTCGCCAAAATCTCGCCGGAAACTCGCCATCGCTTTCTGGACGAGAAATTTTGCTTGTCAGCCGGCTTTTCGGGCCTAAAAGAACGGGCTCTGAGCGGCTACCGTGGCCAGTGCTAGGGCGACGAGTGTCACCACCCAGTGAAGCCGTATTGTCTTCGCGTTCAGGTTCATCGATTTCGTCTCCTCGAGTGCCGGTTCTCTTTCTGGTTCGAGTCTCTCAGAAGGCTCTCGCCAAAATCTCGCCGGAAGAGTTCGGAGACGGCGAAACTGGGTTAGTCGAAGAGAGAGGGCTTGAAACCGCCTCGCAGGAAAATCGGTGTTGGGGGCTTGCTTGCTATCTGCCGCTGGCTATCTGCCGCTGCAGTTCTTCGAAACTGGGTACTTCATTTCCCAGGTCCTCGGCGCCAAGCACCTTTACGTACCGTTTGTAGCAGAATCTGGCCGCTTCCGTCTGTCCGGAGAGAATGTAGTTACTCATCAGCCGGTACCAGGCCGCCTCGTTGTATTCATCAAGCTCCAGGATCCGCTGACAGATGTCCGCACTCCGCTTGTACTCCTTGGCGTCGCTGAAAACGGCGGCGAGCGTCGTCAAGAGGCTCATGTGTTGCTCGGCCAATTGCCAGCGCAGCGTCTCCGCCCACTCGGAGTAGAAGTCCATCGCAAAGGGGCCCTTGTAAAGCGCGAGCGCCTGCTCCATGAGCGAGGTCGCGTCCGCACTGGCCTTCGTCATACGCCCGGCCTCGGAGAGAAGTTTCTGGAAGCGCTCGACATCAAACGCGAACTGGCTTCGCGGATCCAGGATGTAGCGTCCAGAGTCCTTGGCGATACATTCCGGATACAACGCCTTGCGTAGCCTGTACATGTTGGAATGGAACGCACTCGTCGTCTTCTCATCCGGCAGGTCCGGCCAGAGCGCGGCCACGATCTCTTCTTTTCGCAATGGCCGCCGGTTGCAGAGGAAGAAGAAGAACATCTCTTTGCTCTTCTCGCTTCTCCACTCGAGGTCCGTGATTTCGCGACCCGCGAGCTCCACCCTGACATTCCCGAACCCATAAGCATGGACCCCGGTCTCGCTCTGCATCTCCGACTCTGATTCAATCGCCTCGACCTGCACCGGCGCGGCGGATTTTCGCGAGCCCTTCATTGTCTTGAGCAGCCGCCCGAAATAATCGCCCGCAAGTTTGTTCGCGGCGGCGTACTGCACGAGAAGCGGGTTGCGCACCGCCTCCATGCGCACGAAATGGTCATACCCCAGCTCGGAGATCAGCACGGCCACTTCGGCGAGGGCCTCGAGCGCCAGCTTCTTGCGCTTCAGAGAGAAGTGAACGCTTGCCAGGTGAAATAATGCGGTCGCCAGCTCTCGCTTTGCGTTGCTGTCTCTCAGAAGATTCACGGCGCGTTCAATGGAGGCTGCGGCTGCCTTTGGATCTCCCGCGTCGCGCTTGATCAGACCAAGCGTCGTCGACGAAACCCCAAGCTCGAGCGCCCCGCCCTTCTCTTCTGCCAGGGCTAGGGCGCGCTGGGCCCACGCTTCGGAGTTTGCCGGGTCTCCCATCAACCGATAGGTCTTCGCCACGCCGTCGGAGATGTAGCTGCTGATCAACACCTCGTCCATCGTTTGAGCCAATCGCAGCGCTTCAAAGTAAAGTTCGATGGCCAGTGTGTACTCGCCCCGATCACGCTTGACGTCGGCCAGGTTTTGACGCAGGTACATCTCGGGTCTCGCGTTGCTCAGACGTCCGGCCCTATCCAGTCCTTCGCCCAGAGCCGTTTCAGCTTGGTCAAACTCGCCCTGTAGGTAATAGAGCACGCCCAGGTTGTTGACAGTGCGTAGGTGGGCCGCATCATTGCCGAGCTTCAGCCAGCACTGTCTCGCACGCTCGAAATAGATGGCAGCATCCGCAAGCCGGCCCATCTGGGCGAGGGCGATGGCAAGGTCGTCGGCAACCAGGGCTACGTTGTAAACGTCCCCCTTCGCTTCGTAGATATCGAGGACGCCACGCAGCTCACTCTCCGCCTGCTTGAGCTCGCCGCACCAGTTAAGTGAGATGCCGAGCTGTTTTCTCGCCTCCGTGAGCAGGGGCGCCGGACCGTCGTGCGCCAGGAGAAGCGCTTCCGCCTTCTTGAGGGCCTGCTTGGACGCCTCGTGCTCCCCCTTCGCGCGGAGGCACATACCTTCGATTACCAGCGCTTCTGCCTGAAGTGCCCACTCCTGATTCGCTTCGAACGAAGTTATCGCGCGGGAAAGGAGGTTCAGGGCAAGATCGATCTGGCTCACGTTGTGCAGGATGCGGGCTTTCCAAAGCATGAGCTTCGGCTGTTGCGCGAGCTGCTCGTCGGGTACGGCGTCGAGCCATTCCGCCAGGGTATCCCACTGCCCCTCTTCGAACATTTGCCAGCCGACCCGGTCCGTCACCTGGACGATCCGCTCCCAGCCACCAGCCTGGATGTAGTGGTAGACCGCCTCTTCCCAGTGCTCGGCCTTCTCCATCAACTCAGCGGCCCGAATATTGAGCTCGCGGAAACGTTCTGGCTGCTGGCTGCGGAGATGGCTGACGAGAAAGGCCCGGAACAGGCGGTGATACCGGCGGCGCCTGCCGTTCTGGTCGTCAGTCAGAACAAAGAGGTTTAACCGTCGCAGCTGATTGAGCCGCTTCTCGGTATCTGTCGAACCCAGGAGCTCATCCAGGAACTGCTCATCGAGCCAGCGCGGTACAGCGCTGCCGGTGAGGAACTCCTTGAGGTCGTTCGCCAGCGGATCGAACTGCTCGAGCTTGACGTACTGAAAGAGCGTGTCCGAACCGCGCAAGTGCTCGAGCGAAATTGCCGTCCGGCTCATTTGAACCCTGTCCGCGAGCAATACCAGCGCGCCCGCCCAGCCTTCCGATACGTCGGCCAGGTGCTGAGCGTCGTCGAGCGAGACGTCTTTTCCTAGGACATCGCGGAAGAGATGGACTACTTCTTCGCACGTAAAGGAAAAATCTGCCGCGCCGATAGTGTCCACCTCTTGGCGGACAGACATCAGCGGCAGTATGCCGAGTTGGGGCTGCGTGCGCCCGGAGAGGATGACGTGGCAGCCGGGCGGCAGTCGGTACAGCCATCCTTCGACTATCTGCGTCAGTTCGGTCTCCGCTTCGTCCAGAAAGTGGAAGTCGTCGAGGACGAATGTCAACGGCGGACCCGGCTGCATGGCTGACACCAGCAACTCTACTGCGCGGTCAGGTCCAATTGAGTCGCCCGTCGCAAGGGCAGTGCCGAGCTCGATGCCAAAATCCGGTTCCCGCTCCCGACCAGAAGCGACGAGGTAGCGCAGAAACGTGGCGGCATCCCGATCGCGCTCATCGAGACCGTACCAGCAGACGGGATCGGTTGCGGCCTGGGCGAAGTCGAGAAGAAGCGTTGTCTTGCCGTAACCCGCGGGCGCGCTCACCAGGGTGATCCTTCGCTCCCGGGCATGCGAGAGCGCTTCTATTAGGCGCTCACGCCTTACGATCGCTGGGCGGCGAACAGGCAGGCGCACCTTGGAAGGATATGGGACTTCCAAGGCGATACGACCCCGTTTACGGGTCTCTGCGGTTTCTGCCATCTCACCCCGGTCTAGAGGGACTGTCCGATTCGTCTGAATTAAAGACGTGACCAAAAGGTTGGTGTTACGAATCACCAACGAAAGATTTATCGATGGGGACTAGGGGGTGTGCTCGAGGGCAGATGTGGAAGTGGCTAGGCGCGGCTTTCCTTCTCGAGGCGGCGCCGTCGCTGCGCCATCAAGCGGCTGTAGAGGAGCAGGTCAGCATCGCTGTAGACGGCTTCGCCCATCTCGCTGCCGCGCTTCAATGACTTCATCGTCGCCTTTGTGAGCGCGACGGGCAGCGGCGGGTTCACGATGATCCGCCCCGCGAGTTCGCGCGCCTTCGCCTCGACCTCGCTATCGGGTGCCAGGTGCGTCACGAGGCCGTACTCGTACGCCTTCGCCGCGCTGAACCGCTCGCACGTCACCGTTAGCTCCAGCGCCCGTGCGTGGCCCATCTCCCGAGCAAGGCGCGGCAGTGCGTTCCAGCCAAGAGGAAGGTCTAGCTCGACCTCGGGAATCGAGAACCAGGTCGATTCGCCGGCAACGCGCAGGTCGCAGCAGGCGGCGAGGACCAGGGCACCACCGATCGCGAATCCCTGCACCGCTGCTATCGTGATCTGGTCGAGGCCCTCGATCGCCGCAGAAGTGCGGCTGCCGATGCCCGAGTTGTGCCGGACCTCAAGTGCGTTGCTCGACCCAGAATCGCGCCACTCGCTGGTGTCGGCGCCAGATGAGAAAACGCCGCCTTCGCCGATGAAGATCACGACACGCGTCTCGAAGTCGTCGGCCAGGGCCTGACAGACAGCCTGTAAGTCGAGATGCATCTGACGGTTGATGGCGTTCTTCTTCTCCAGCCGGCTGAAGCGCAAGACCATTAGGGCGCCGTCCCGATCGACCTTCAGTGTCTCGTATTCCATCCGCTGGGAGTCTAACCGGAGCGAGGCAGTATGTCACTAAGCTGGGAGTTCGTTTTGCACTTTTTGCGTTTGCAGTAACGGTTTGTTCTAGAATTAGACAACCGGTTCGGCGTCAGGGATGGCCGGTGGCGCTATTTCCGGGCTTGCGCTGGGCACGCGAATGGTGCGAACCGGCGAGGCGGCCAACCAGAGAGCAGCGACCAGCATGGCACCGGCGCCAACCGCCAGAGTGCCGCGCAATCCCAGCGTCTCTCCCAGCGCGCCTCCAGCCAGAATGCCGACCAGCAACACACCGTGTGCGCAGAGCTCGAATCCGGCGTTGACACGCCCGAGAAGGCGGCCCGGAGTTATCGTCTGGCGCAAACTAACCTCGTTAATGCTGTAGACAACGAAGCCGCCGTCGCCCAACTGCTGAGCTACCAAGAATGCCGCCGCCAGGACGACCCCTCCCGGGGCCAGTGGCACGAGAAGCATCGACGCTCCAATGACCGCGAGGCCGGAGACCATCGCCGGGCCAATCCCCAACCGGGAGGCAGCCCGCGCGGCGAAAAGTGCCCCGACAAGTGAACTTATGCCGCCGACCGCGTAAATCATCCCGAGAACGCCCGGCTGGAAATCGAGCACTCGAATGACGTAGAGCCCGAAGGCGGCGCCGAACATTCCGAATGCGAAGTGGTTCAGGCATTCGCTCACTATCGTTGTTCTGAGGAACGCGTTGCCAAGAATGGTCTGGATTCCTTCTTTAGCCTCGCGCAGCATCCCCGTGCGCTCCTCCTCGGGGGCGGGGGGGCTCTCCGTCTTGGTGATGCGTCTGATATAGAAGGCGGAGAAGAGGAACGAAACCGCATCGATCAGAATAGCGACGGGCCCAGTGAACAGTTGCACGAGCCAGCCGGCGGCGCCGAACGCACCGACTTCGGCAGCCGAGTCGCTGGCCTTCAGCTTGCTGTTGCCTTCCAGTAGTTCTTCCCGCTTTATCAGCGACGGAAGATATGACTGGTAGGCGACTTCAAAGCATATGCTCAGGATGCCGGTTAGGAAGGCTACCACGTAAAGTTGCTCCATGGTCAGGGCATCGAAGGCGTACGCCAGGGGAATGGAAGCGAGCAGCGTGGCGCGGCCGAGATCGGCGGCGATCATGATAGGACGGCGCCGCAGGCGGTCCACCCACACTCCGACGAAGGGCGCGAAAATCAGCTCCGGCACGATGCCCAGGGCGAGGAGCGCTGCGACTTCGAAGGGCCGCGCATCGAGAACGAGAATGGCGGTGAAATGAAGCGCCGTCCGGCCGATTAGCGATCCAAAGACCGAAATCGTCTCGCCGGCCCAGAGCTTGACGAAGTCGGGATGACGCCAGAGGCCTGTCCTGAGTCCTCCCAACCGGCCGTTCAGCCATTCGCTAATCATCTGCGTTCATCCGTGATCTATCTGTGAAATCTGCGTTGAGTGCTGACTTCTGCCGATCATCGTTGCTCCCTATAGCCCCTTGTAGTTAATGAACTGGCTGATCTTCGTGACCGGCTTGATCAGATCGGCCGAGTCCTGGATCACCTTCTCGATGGGCTTGTACGCGGAGGGCGCCTCGTCAAGCAGCTTCTGGGCGTCGCGGTCCAGCCAGGTCTTGCCCGCCATCTGCTTCCGGAAATCCTCCGGCGAAAGCGTCTTGCGCGCCTGGTTCCGGCCCATCACGCGCCCCGCCCCATGCGGGCTTGTCGCGTATGCCTCAGCATTGCCTCGGCCGCGCACGATGTACGTCGCGGCGCCCATGCTGCCGGGGATGATGCCCATCCTGCCCTCGCTCGCGTCGATCGCGCCCTTGCGTGTCATCCACGCGCCGTCGTCGAGCCGCTCGGCGTAGTTGTGGTGACAATTGATGCGCTGGACCTCGTTCCAGTCGCTCCCGAGCTCCAGCGAGACGGCCTCCATCAGCGAGTCCATCATCGCCTCGCGTTGGGCATAAGCGTACCGCTGCGCCCAGAGCATGTCCTCCAGGTACGCTTCGGCCTGCTTTGTGCCAACCATCAGGTACGCGAAATCGCGGTCTTCGAGGGCAATGCCCTCCGCCGCGCAGGCATCCTTCGCGACCCCGACGTGCGATGTGGCGAGCAGGTTGCCGATTCCGCGCGAGCCGGAGTGCAGCAGCAGCCAGACCTGTCCGCGCGCATCTTCGGAAACCTCGACGAAGTGGTTGCCCGCGCCGAGCGTGCCGAACTGGATGAGTGCCTTGTTGCGCAGGTCGGGCGAGCGCCTGACGAGCGCCGCGTCATCGATGCCGGCCGGGAACCCGTGGTCCTCGATGAATCGTTTCGCCTGCGGGAGCGGCCGTTTGTGGCTGGTGCCGACGCCCGAGGGGATCAGCTCTCGAATATATTGGAGGACTCGTCCTTCCTTGCCGACGAAGTCGTCCCGCTGGACGTCCGTCTGCACGGCAATCATCCCGCAGCCAATGTCGACGCCGACGGCGTAGGGCATGACCGCCTCCTTCGTCTTGAGCGCGCTGCCGACCGGCGGGCCGAAGCCGAAGTGGGCATCCGGCATAAGCGCGAGGTAGCCCTCGATGATCGGCAGCCGGCTAATGCGCTCGGCCTGCCTCATCGTCGCCTGGTCGATTATCGACGCCCAGGACTTGACGGTTCCCTTTCCGTATTCGTTTTCGGTCTCGATGGTTTCAATCATGGTGCTTGAATCCGTTCGTTCTGCGATCGAGGCGTCGAAGCCATCATTGCTGCCTCGCCCACGATCATGACGTAGTAGAGACGCCCCGCGGGGTATCGAGCCGAGTCGCGCATTCTTTCACGAGCGAGTCCCCGGGGTCAGCGACGTGGTCCCGATTCGTTGGGGCGTCTCTACGCGAGGCGTGGTTCACCGGTACATTACCCCTGCCTCTTCAGTTGTCCCGTCTTGCGCGCCCAGCGTTCCGCCACAGCGAAGACTGCGATGCCGCCAGGCACTAGTACAATGCCGAAGAGAACCAGCGTCGCCAGCGTACCGAGTAGGTCCTGCACGCCGTCGCCGTCGATGATCGCGCCGCGGATGCCGTCCAGGAAGTAGGTTGCGGGAGAGATGTACGAGAAGACCCGCAGCCAGGGCGGGAGCACGTCGACACTGTAGTAGACCCCAGAGATTAGCAGGACGACGGCCTGGATCATGAACGACATCTGCGTGCCGCGTTCCGGATACAGAAGCGGCAGTACACCGGTCAGTATGCCCAGCCCGGCGACGCTGACACTCCCGACAACTATCACGACGGCCGCAGCGAACCAGTTCGCCTGCCCCAGGTCCACGCTAAAAAACGGCACCGCTATCGCGAAGATCAACAGTGTCCGCACGATCGCGTGCAGTACCCCGAAGATCGACATGCCAATCAGGTGCACCGCTCGCGATACCGGCGCCATTAGGGTGTGCTCGATCGTCCCTTCCCACCGCTCCCAGGTGATTACGAGGCTTATGTCATCCAGAACCGCCGAAAGGTAGGCCCAGACGAGCGTCCCCAGCAGCAGAAAGAGCACGAGGTGCGATGCGTCCGTGGTGATCCCCGCCTGCTCCGCCTCCTTGGCGATGAACGTGATCGCCAGCGTGTTGACCACGCCGTACACAAGCCACACTAGCTCCCACGCCCAGTAGCGCTTCCAGAGGTTGGTCTGGCGCTCCACGAAGGCGTAGGCGAGGTTGACCGGCCCGCGGATTAGCCCCGGCTGCGCTGTTCGTTCTGCTATGTTCAACATCTCGTTACTCCGTTCCTTCGCTTAGTCCCGCCGCCGGTCGATCAGCTCCCGGACCGTTGCGTCTTTCACCTCGTATACTCGCGTCGCGATTCCGTCGAGGATCGCCGGATCGTGTGCCGCGCACAGAATCGTGCCCGGGTACTTCTCGAGCACCTCGAGGAGCTTCCGCCGCGTTGAGCGGTCGAGGTGGTTCGTGGGCTCGTCGAGGACGAGCACGTTTGTCGGTTTTAGCACCAGTTTCGCGAGGGCAACCCGGCTGCGCTCTCCACCGGAGAGCACTTCTATACGCTTGAAGGCATCGTCGCCGCGGAACAAGAACTGCCCGAGCACAGTCCGCAGCCTCACTTCCGGCTCGTCCGTTGCGACCGACTGCACCTCCTCGAGCACCGTCCGGCCGCGCTCCAGGGCCTCGTCCTGGTGCTGGTCGTAGTAACCGACCCGCGCCTTGGGCGCCCAACGCACCCATCCCTCGAGCGCCGGAAGAAGCCCGGCGGCGATCCTCAGCAGCGTCGTCTTGCCGCTACCGTTCGGGCCGATGAGCACCGCCTTCTGCCCGCGCACCAGGTGTAGCGAAGCATCCAGGAGGACCAGGTTGTCGCCGTACGCATGGCTGATGCCCTCCATCTGCAAGACATCGTGGTCCGTGCGACCGTCCGCCGACAGTGATATGTGGACCTCTGACTCAGGCCTTGTGCGCTCGATGCGCTCAATCCTCGCCAGCGCCTTCTCGCGGCTCTTGACGAGCGTCGCCTTGCTGTTCTTCGCGCGAAAGCGCTCGATGAACCGCTCCTGGCGCGCGATCTCGCGCTCCTGGCGAGCTGCCGCGCGGTCCTGCTGCTGAAGGCGCGCCGCCTTCTGTCGCTGGAACTCGCTGTAATTGCCGGCGTAGCTCTCGACAGACCGCTCGCGCAGTTCGAGGATTCGCGTGGCGACGCGGTCGAGAAACTCGCCGTCGTGCGTAACCACCAAGACTGTCCCGCGGTAGTCGCTCAGCTCTTCCGCGAGCCAGTCGCGTGACCGCGCGTCCAGGTGGTTTGTCGGCTCGTCGAGCAGGAGACATTCCGGGCGTCGTACCAGCACCTTCGCTAGCGCGATCCGCATCTGCCAGCCTCCGCTGAACTCGCCGCACAGCTTTGTCCGTTCGTCAACCGCAAAGCCGAGCCCGTTGAGTACACGCCCGATGCGCCGTTCGATCCGATATCCATCCAGGTCCTCGAACCGGTCGAAGAGACGGCCCTGCTCGGCGATCAGACCGTCGATGTCTCCTTCGCCCCGCTCGATTTCCTCGGCGATCTGATGCAGCCGCTCCTCGGTCTGCCGCGCCTCCGGAAAGGCCCTCCACAGCTCATCGACGAGCGTGCGATTGGAATAGAGTCCAGCCTCCTGCCGGAGGTAGCCGAGCGAGCCGCGGTGGCCCGCCCGGCCGGCGTCGGCGTCTTCCTCGCCTGCCAGCAGTCGCAGGAGGGTGGTCTTCCCGGCTCCGTTCGGCCCGACAAGACCCACCCGCTCGCCCGTCCCGACCACTACAGAGAGGTCCTCGAGTACGTCGAGGCCACCGAACGACTTGGACACGCCGTCAGCAAAGAACATGACTAACTAGCCGCGAGGACCTTCTCCTCTTGCTCCTCGTCTTCTTCGATTCGCTTACCCGTAAGCTCCATAAACACCGTCTCCATGGTTATCTCCTCCACTGGCCGCCCGCGCGCCACGCGCTCTCGCAGCTCGTAGGGTGTCCCCTCCGCGACGATCCGTCCGCCCGCGATAAAGGCGATGCGATCGCAGAGCAGCTCCGCCTCTTCCATATCGTGCGTCGTCAGCAGGATCGTGCTGTCGTGGTCCGCCCTCACCTGCCGGACGAACGCCTGCACCTCGCGCTTCGAGCGGGGGTCGAGTCCCGTCGTCGGCTCGTCGAGCAGCATCAGAACAGGCGAGGTCAGGAACGACCTCGCGACGGCCATTTTTTGCTGCTGTCCGCGCGAAAGGTGGCTCATCGGCTCGAGCGCCCGCTCCCACTCGAAACCCAGCCGCGCGAGGATTCCCGGAAGCCGGCGCTTGATCTCCGCCGGCGAGAGGCCGTAGACCCGTCCGAAGAAGAGCAGGTTCTCAACCGCCGACATGTTCCGGAAGAACGAAGGATCCGCCGACACCCGGTTGATCAGCGATCGCACCTCGCCCGAGTCGCGAACGACGTCCAGCCCGAAGATGCGCGCTTCGCCGCTGTCCGGCAGCAGCAACGTGCTCAGTATGCGAACGAGAGTACTCTTGCCGGACCCGTTGGCGCCGAGCACGCCGTAGATCTCGCCTCGCAGGGCGGCGCACGAGATATCACGCAGGACGTGCGCCGGGCCCTTGCCATTCCGCCGTCGCCTGATCGGCAGCAAGCGGCGGTAGTCGAAGCCGCCGCCGAAGTATTTATTTATGTCTCTGGTCTCAATTGCTAGCGTCTGCATCTCAACTCTCCGATTCCCTAGTTGTCTTTTTTCATTCAGGAACGGCCACGCCACCCCACCACCCCAATTAGGGAAACTGGGAGACACCCCCAGACCCCCGGCCGGCGGCGCCTGAGCTTGGCTCGCTCAGCTCGCCGGTGGTTGAGCCCTTGGGTCCCCTCGCCAGCCTTCCGGCGCCGAGGTTGTCACCGCGAGTCATGCTTACGAACTCCGGCCCGGTTGGCGTTCGCCGCGACGCGCGACTCGGCTCTCCGTCTGTATTCTCCACGCTCTTGTAAGCGACGACCGCGGTTGGGTCGCCGGTCGGGCGACGGCCGGACCGCTGAAGCTCCGTCTTTGCGTTCTGGTCCTCTTCTTTTTCTGGCGCGACATCTGTTTTTCTCCTTGGTTTCTGGCGACAAAAAAAACCCACCAGGGCCAGACCTTGGCGGGTGAGAACGGAGCGACGCGGCCGTCGGTCTAAATCAGGTAGGGCCTCCTGAATCGGGCGCACTCGTCCCACCCACGCGCGATCCACCGTTCGGCGCGATGGGCACCTCACGGCTGACCGGGGCAACGAACGTGTTTATCAACTGACGAATGTCCCTTTCACAAACTCCAAAATATCTTGCCGGATAGTAGCACCAGCGCCGGAAGGTGTCAAGCATCGTTGCCGGCAGGGAAACTTGTCCGTCCTCCGCCGGGCCCACCATACTGGATTCATGCCCACACGAGATGATTTGCGGAACGTTGCCATCGTCGCGCACGTTGACCACGGCAAGACCACCCTGGTCGACGCCATGCTCTGGCAGTCGGGCGCCTTCCGCGCGAACCAGGACGTCGCCGAGCGCGTGCTGGACTCGATGGACCTTGAGCGCGAAAAGGGCATCACCATCCTTGCCAAGAACACGGCGGTGCG
>Ga0066704_10000789_pt1 | contig 12329 bp, 10 predicted proteins | sample GraSoiAngelo_153_FD_66458 | JGI IMG/M metagenome (GOLD analysis project Ga0066704, IMG submission 66458) | Grasslands soil microbial communities from the Angelo Coastal Reserve, California, USA - 14_1009_12_40cm | ecosystem: Environmental > Terrestrial > Soil > Grasslands | place: USA... | reverse complement strand
GGAGAAACGGGCGCCGGGAAGTCTATCATCGTCGGAGCACTGGGCCTCTTGCTCGGCGAGCGCGCCAGCGCCGATCTCATTCGCTCGGGCGCGGACAAGGCGACTGTCGAAGGAGTCTTCGACATCAGCAAGCTGAAGGACATTTCGAAGCTTGCCGACGACAGGGGAATCGAGGTCGAGGAAGAGACGCTCGTTTTGAAGCGTGAGATCGCGACGAGCGGTCGCGGTCGCGCCTGGATCAACGGCACCACCGTAACGGCGAGCGTCCTCGCCGAAATCGGACGACAGCTCGTCAATCTTCACGGGCAGCACGATGCGCAGACGCTGCTCGACAGCGAATCGCAGCGCCGAATTCTGGACGCCTTTGGCGGCGCCGATCGACAGGCCGAGCTCGTTCGCAGCGCGCACGGGGAAATGTCCGATGTGCGTCGCGAGATCGCGACTCTGACATCGCGACGTGCGGACGCGGAAAAGCGGGCCGATTACCTGCGACACGTGGCAAAGGAGATCGAGGACGCCCGGCTCTCGTCGGGCGAAGACACCAAGCTAGAGGACGAAGCGCGCGTTCTGGAGAACGCTGACGAGCTGCGCACGCTGGCGAGCACGTTGAATGAGCTACTGTCGGGTGAAGAGGCGAGCGTGCTGAGCCAATTGGGCGCGGCGCAGCGGCCGTTGTCCTCGATCGAGAGAATCGATCCGTCGGCGGTGCGGATGCAGGAGTTGTTCGACACCGGCTTCTACGCGCTGCAGGAGCTGGCGCGCGCGGTCGACGACTACGCCGGATCCGTCGAGCTCGACCCGGCGCGCCTGGAGGAAGTCCGTCGCCGGCGCGACCGCGTCTTCGGATTGCTCAAGAAGTACGGGCCGACGTTGGAAGATGTGATCGCGGCGGGAACTGCCGCGCGCGCAGAGCTGGATCTGATCGATACGGCGCAGTTCGATCTCGCCAACCTGACGGCGCGCGAAGCCGATGCGCGGCGCCGATTGTCGAGGGAAGCCGAGAAGCTGTCCGAGATGCGTCTCTCGGCGGCGAAGAAGCTCGCCAAAGCGGTCGACGCGCTTTTGCCACCGCTGGGAATGCCCGATGGCCGTTTCAGTGTCACGCTCACTGCGCGCGACGAGCCGACCGCGGAGGGCGCGGAGGATGTCGAGTTTCGCGTAGCGCTGAACGTTGGCCACCAAGATCGTCCGCTGGCGCGGGTGGCGTCGGGCGGAGAGTTGTCACGCGTGATGCTGGCACTGAAGACGATTCTCGCACGGGTCGATCAGGTGCCGACGTTGATCTTCGACGAAGTGGATGCCGGGATCGGCGGACGCGTCGGGCTCCAGGTGGGCGACACGCTGCGTCGCGTGGCCAAGGAGCATCAGGTCTTCGCAATTTCACATCTGCCGCAGATCGCCGCGCGCGCACACCATCACATCGTCGTCGCCAAAGGCGCCAAAGGCGGTGTGACGACAGCGGACATCACCGTGCTGGAAGGAACGAGCAGAGTCAACGAGATCGCGCGGATGCTGGGAGGAGACCCGGAAAGCAAGGTCAGTCGGGCGCATGCTAAGGAGCTGCTCGAAAGTGCCGGCGCTCCGGGATAACTGCGCCGAACTATTTGCCGCCGAAAATCCTCGCATAAAGCCTGAGCTGAATCTGGTCCGTAAAGAATTTCGGCTGGTTTCCGCCGGATCCGTTCATGGTCTGCCAATGGAGGTATGTCACCTCGAACGGCACGCGCGCCTTGCCCTGGTCGAATGAGTAGAGATTCGAGAACGAGATTCCGCCGCCAAAGCGGTGCTCGGTCTGCTCCGTCTCCAGGTCCAGCGTCGAAGCGTCGATGGTGATGTCGGCGAATCCGGTGGTCGCAGCCGGAATGGTGAAAGTTCCGCTGTAGTGATCCTGCTGCTTGTGGCGGTACATGTACCACGCGGAGACGGCGAGAAAATCATTGACGACGATGCGCGGCGCGGTCTCGAACTCGAAGGCGCTGCCAAGCTGTCGGCTTACCGATTGACGGCGATAATACGGGGCCAGCTCTTCGTTCGGCTTATCCAGGATGCGCATCGTCTGCGTATCGGAAAATGGCTTGTTGAAGCGGACGATGAACGACTCCCAGAAGTGGCTGCCGATCAACAGGTCGCTGAACACTCTGCCTTCGACCGCTTTCGCTCCGCGTCCAGTGCCGATGTCGATGAAGTTGTCAGGCGACTCGATCTGTCCGCTCGGGATGCGAAAGATTCCTCCCACTGCGGCGCGGAAATTCAATCCTTTCGGCGACATCCTCGCCTCGGTGCTGCCGCCGAAAGTATCGAATACGGAGAACTTGCCACCGACGTCGATGTCGCCCACATGCGAGCGACTGACTGACTGCAGTGGATCAGCCTGAATCCCGAAATTCGGATCCGTGAGAATCGTTTGCGCATCGCGCACGCTCAGTCTCGCCTGCGAAGCGAACGGTCCATTCGTCGTGATCGGGTTGCCGGCGCCGAGGAACTGGGAATAGAGGGCTTTGAAAGCGGCCACCCGTGCTTCGATGGAAAGCTGGGCGTCAGTCCCGACAATCGGCACGAATGGCGACGTGATGTAAACGCCGCCGCGCGCGTTGTACGGCCCACCAACAGGTCCGACCGCGCCCCCGGCGAACGCTCTCGAATTGGCGATCAGCGCCTGCGCACTCGCCTGATTCTGGAGCAAGGCAGGGCACGAAGGTGAGGCACCCGGATTCGCCTGGCAGGCGGCGAGAGACGCTTCCAGCTGGTTCGACGCAGTGACGAACTGCGTATACATCGTTGTGTTCTGCGTTGTCGCCACGGCGACGGCCAGGCCCGGATTAAAGCCGAGATTCCCGTTCGTCCCTGCAGTATTGACGTTGAAGAACGCGGACGTCTGGGTGTGCACGTACGGGATCTGAATGCCGACCGAGAATCTCTTCGACAGGCCAGCCTCAAAGACGAATGGGAATGCAGCGACATGGTCGCGCAGGTTCACCACTGTGTTTCCAAGTGATGCATACCAGGTCGGATTACCCGTCAGCTGCTGAATGCCTGCCTGCAACGGGGCGAGGTTCGGAAACTGCCTGACGCCAATGGTGTCGAGTGTGAAATCGATGCCCAGTGGCTCAAGAGCGCCGTCCGGGCGACCGGGCGTATCCTTGCCATAGCGCTCGTTGAACCAGGTCCACTGACCGAGAGTACGAAAGCGGAACACGCCTCGGGGAAGCACTAGTGCATCGTCGCCAACACCGAGCACGCGCTGAGCGCCCGCGGGGTTGGCGAAAATCGCGATGATTGCCAATGCTACGGTGGAAACGCTGACCAGAGGACGGCGCATAGACTCTCCGCAGGATGTGAAGGAGCAAGAGGGGCGTTCGTCTGAGTGGGGGACGTCCGCCGGCGGGGAGACGTTATCATTCCGCTCGACGTTTTGTCAACTTGGATTTGGTGGGCAGAAAGCGGCGGGATTCGTGGCGCTTGTTAGCAGGAAAAATCGCCGGTAGCTTTGTCATTGCTTCGCGGGAATAGCTCAGTTGGTAGAGCACAACCTTGCCAAGGTTGGGGTCGCGGGTTCGAGTCCCGTTTCCCGCTTCCGTTCTTCTCGGGCTCAGTGTCGCACTTCCCGCTGGCTCGTCGTTCTCCGCTCGGGTGGCGAAACCGGTAGACGCGAGGGACTTAAAATCCCTTGGGATAAACTCCCATGCGGGTTCGATCCCCGCCCCGAGCATCCAGTGAGCGTCCCGCGTTGCTCGCGAGTCTCTCAATGCCTGTTCACAAAAACCCGCACGCATCATGAGCGCAGCGACGGCGATGAAATTCGCGCCGCGACGAATCGACCGGGTCCTCCTGATCGTGAATCCCGCGTCTCGTCGCGGAGACCGCATCCGGCGCAAGGCACTCAAGGCGTTCGAGGATGCCGGCGTCGACTGTGATCTGATGCAGACCGAGTCGCCGGGGCACGCGACGACGCTCGCCAGAAACCACGCACATAAGTACGACGCCGTGTTCACGCTCGGCGGCGACGGAACCCTAATGGAGGTTCTCGGCGCTCTGGCGCACCAGGGGCCGCCGATCGGAGTTCTTGCCGGCGGCACCGCCAACGTGGTGGCACGTACGCTGGGCATTCCACTAAATCCCGCCCGCGCAATACCTTTGCTGCTCGACGGCGACGAGGCGACGGTGGACCTGGGACGTCTCGGCGATGGTCGACGCTTCGCCATTGGCGTTGGTGTCGGTCTCGATGCCACGATGATGTCTGAAGCACCGGCCCGACTGAAGAAGCGCTTCGGCTTCATGGCGTATGTGATTGGCGGTTACAAAGCCATACTGCGCAACCGAAAATTCAGCTTGCGGCTTTCCGTCGACGGCGTGACTTATGATCTCGCAGCTTCTGCGGTGCTCATCGCCAATTTTGGAGCCGTGCTCAACAATCTGGTGGCGTTCGGCGATGGAATCGTGCAGGACGATGGACTGCTCAACGCTTGCGTTTTCTCGCCGGCGAATCTCTGGGACGCGCTGAGGATTCTGTGGCGGATGATTCGCAAGGATTTCAGCGCCGATCCGTGCCTCTTTTACAAGTCCGGCCGCGATTTCAGGGTGGAAACCCTGCCGCAGATGCCCGCCCAAGCCGACGGAGAGCTTTTACCGGGCACGCCTCTCACCGTACGGGTCGATCCGCTGGCCGGGTGCTTACTTATTCCTAAGAAACGTTAAGCACCCCGCACAAAAAAAAGGGCGAGCGCGCGCTCGCGATTTTTTTCTGCTTCTCGATTTCCTAGAACGGCAACTCTTCCTCGCTGCCTATCAACACCGACTCGGCAGCCAGCGCCTGCTTCGGTTCGTTGGCAGCTGCGTCGGTATTGGTCGGTGCCCCTTTGGCCGGCCAGATGACTCCATCGCAGGAGCGGTTCTGGCACTTGTAATCGGGAGCGCGGGGATTCCGCTTCGTGAGTCGGTTATCCCACATCCGACCCCCGCACTTGGGGCAGCTAACAGTTTCCCCGTCGGTAAGGATTGAGGTCGGCACGGGCCCAGCGACCGTCGGAGTCCCGTTTGCCTGCACGTGAATGACGTCCGGTTTTCCGTAGCGCCGAACGTACGCTGCCTGTGGATCCTCCACGGGTCTGGCGTACTTTCCGTCGCCGTCTATCTCCACCCAATTCTGCTCGTATGCGTAGAGCTCGTTGGCGACGCCGAACCTTACCGCGGCTCTCTTGAACGCGTCAGTCGACGCCTGCTTGTAGTCGCGCCCGGTTCCGACATCTTCGCGAATGACGCCGAGAATCTGTAGACGCGCCTTGAAGGAGATTTGCGCGCCGTCGGCATCGTCGCCGACGAGGGTGGGAAGAAGGTCTAGGGTGAGATCCCATTCACCCGGCACGACAGCGTCGAGCCTTTCTCTAACTGTATTTGCTTCAATGTACGCGACGAACCGCGCGAAATACTTTCCGTCACGCGCTGTCACCTTGCCATCCTGTCTCCAGGAAATCGCTGCCGAAGGAACTGGGGCCGAAAGCCTGGCCCAGACATCGGTCTTCTCAATGTAGGCATCCTGTCTCGCAATCATACTCTCATCCATCCGTTGTTAGTCGCTAAGTCCTGCGTCTCGTGAATTTTTGCACGTCGCTCACCACACTGCACTGTTTGCCGTGCTCGCAATACCAGCCGTGCCGGTCGAAGAAAACGAGGTGGTGGATCTTGGTTCGGTCGAGCGTTTCTTCCACGCGGTATAGCTCCGTCACCGAGGTGCCTTTGCCGCACAACTGAACGGGGTCTATCGGTCGAATCCGAACTCTTCGTTCCACTCTTGCCTTCTCACGCCGCCTACCGTTGAGGTTCCTCCTTACTGGTGGCAATGTAAACTCCTGCAATACCGTCTCTTACGAACAGTGGCTTCGGCACATATTCGGGTACTCAAAGGTATCCCCTTTGTTCGGGGAACGCAAGCCGTTTGAGGGCACAAGTTTCGCTAATTCCTGTGGGAAAAAGCAGACAGGGAGGAGAGCCAATGGATCCCGGAAGTGAGTTTCTCAAGGCACAGGTAAACAACGCGCTGATTCAGCACGGCGCCTTTCTGTTCGCTATCGAAGAGCACGAGGAGAACGCCGACGATCCGCGCTTCAGGGATCTTTGCTCGCGTCACATTCCAAACATGCGGGAGCACCAGCGGCTGCTCATGGAATATCAGTCCCAGATCAACCCGGACGCCACATCGGGGAAAACGGTGATCGGGGCGGCGGTCGGAGTTGTCCGCGAGCTTGCCGACGCTGCGCGCGAGAGCGATTTCCATCGACTCGTCCACGACATCGTCATGGCCCGGCAGTCCGAGGACACCTTCAAGACTTTCCGCGAGGGGGGCAAGATGATGGGAAATCGGACGCTGCAGGAGATCGGCGACATCGGGGAGCGCCACCACGACGCGTACGTGAAGGAAGCGAACAGGCTCGTGCAGCACATGTTCGTCGAGCACGTTCAGGGTTTGGACGGGACGACGCGTCCGATCGTCGACGCCCGGCTCGACACGCGGCGCTGAAGCCTCGGCGCTCTGTCGCGCACGCGATCGTCCTGACAGTCCCGCAATGCGGCGCTAACTTCCGCGCATGACCGATGTTGTATCGCTCGCCGCGGAGCTCCTCGCGATTCAATCGACGACTGGATCAGAAGCGGCCGCCGTTGATTTCGTCTCGCGGTGGCTTGTCGCGCGCGGCTGGAACGTTACGCTCCAGGAGGTAAGTCGCGGTCGCGCGAACATCTGGGGCTCGCGATCAGGCAACGATGGCGGCGTCACTTTTTCAACGCACCTCGACACCGTTCCGCCTTTCGTTCCACCGCGTCTCGAAGGGACCAGGCTATTCGGCCGCGGCTCGTCCGATGCAAAGGGCATCGCCGCATCGATGATGGTCGCCGCGGATCGACTGGTCAGCAATGGTGAGAAGCGTGTGGAGGTCCTCTTTGTGGTCGGGGAGGAGAAGGGATCCGACGGCGCGCGGGCGGCCAACAACCTGCGAGCCCGCAGTCGCTACCTGATCAACGGAGAGCCAACCGAAAGCAAACTCGCCAGCGGCGCCAAAGGATCACTGCGCGCGACGATTCGAACACGCGGACGCGAAGCGCACTCGGCGTATCCGCATCTCGGAAAGTCTGCCATTGAGCCGATGCTCGAGCTCCTGCCGACACTTCGCAAACTTCCACTCCCTTCCGACCCTATGCTCGGCGAGACGACGGTCAACATCGGAACCATCAAGGGCGGGACGGAAGCGAACATCATCCCTGCTCACGCCGAAGCGGAGATCATGTTTCGTCTCGTCGGCGATGTCGAGCCGATCAAGAAAATGGTACTGGATTGGGCGAAAGGGCACGCCGATGTCGAGTTTGGCTCGCACATCCCCGCCCAGCGGTTTGCGACGGTTCCGGGATTCGAAACGGGGCCGGTCGCTTACACGTCGGACATTCCGCTGCTGTCGAATTGGGGCGAGCCGCTGCTGTTCGGACCTGGCTCCATTCATGTAGCACACACACCGGACGAGTACATCGATGTCGAAGAGCTCCGCCAGAGCGTCGACACTTATGAAAAACTCGCCAAAACACTTCTCGCACGATGACGTCGCCACCGATTCCTGGAAAAAGAAAAACGAAATGGCCGGTCGCCGTGCTCGGCGCGACGGGCGCCGTCGGGCAGATGTTCGTGCGACTGCTCGTCGACCATCCCTGGTTCGAGATCGTAGAGCTTGCGGCGTCGGAGCGCTCGGCGGGGAAGAAGTACAGCGACGCGACACGCTGGCTCGAGGGCGCGCCGCCACCAACGGCGATCCAGAATCGCCGGATCATCGCTTGTGACCCCGGTGTAATCAGCGCGCCCATAGTGTTCTCGGCGCTCGATGCGGTCGTCGCCGGGGAAGTCGAGATGGCATTTGCCAAGGCGGGGAAGTTCGTTCTCAGCAACGCAAAAAATTTCCGGATGGAGCCGGACGTGCCGCTCGTCATCCCCGAGGTGAACGGGGACCATCTGGCGCTGATAGAATGCCAGCGTAATCGGCGTGGGTGGAGCGGGGCGATCGTGACGAACGCGAACTGCTCGGCAACGGTGGCAGCGGTTGCTCTGGCACCACTGCATCAGAAATTTGGAATCCGCCAGCTCTTTCTGTCGACGATGCAAGCAGTTTCGGGAGCGGGGTATCCCGGCGTGCCGTCGTTGGACATTCTGGGGAACGTCATTCCTTACATTGCCGACGAAGAGCCCAAGCTAGAGCGGGAGGTGCTCAAGCTCCTTGGCACTTACGCCGATGGCGAAGTGACGAGCGCGGGGTTCAAGGTAAGCGCGCACACGAATCGCGTCCCGGTCGAACACGGCCACACCATCTGCATGACCATCGGCTTCGAGGACAAGCCGAGTCCCGAAGCCGCGATCGAAACTATGAGATCGTGGGAAGGGCTGGCTTCGACCGCGGGATTGCCGACACGGCCAAAGCACCCTCTCGTCGTGAGCGACGCGCCCGATCGCCCGCAACCGAGGCGTGACGTCAATGCCGGCGACGGCATGACGGTGACGGTGGGACGCGTGCGTCGCGACGCGATCCTCGACCTGCGGCTTGTTGCGCTCGGACACAACATGATTCGTGGCGCCGCGGGCGGCTCGGTGCTCAACGCCGAGCTCCTCGCCAGCACCGGTGGTCTCGACCCTACGTGATCGTCGTAAAGTTTGGCGGCACTTCGGTCGGAGACGCCGAAGCGATCGAGCGGGCGGCCGAGATCGTTAAAGGCAGGCTCCCCAGACAACCGGCAGTCGTCGTCTCGGCGCTTGGCGGTGCCACGAACTCGCTGCTCGCGATCGGTGAGCAATCAGCGAAGGGACATCTGATCGGCGCTTTGCGTGGAGTGGAAACTCTTCGCGACCGCCACTTTCAACAGTGCGAGAAGCTCCTGGGGACTTCCGAAGAGGCATCCGACGTGGCTGCCGAGATGAGCGCTACCTTCGACGAGCTGGCGAGTCTGGCGGAAGCGCTGTCCGTACTCGGCCACGCGACGCCGCGCAGCTTCGATGCGATAGCCGCGTTCGGGGAGCAACTGTCATCGCACCTCGTTGCCGCGTTCTTCAGGTTGCGTGGAATTCGCGCCGAACACGTCGATGCCCGCGACATCTTCATGACCGACGACAATTTCATGCTGGCAGAACCGCAGACCGATGCCATTGCCGAAGCGGCGCGCGACATCGTGCAGCCTCTGATCCAGGAGGGGAAAGTTCCGGTGATGGGCGGTTTCATCGGTCGCACTCCCGGAGGGATCACCACTACTCTCGGCCGCGGAGGATCGGATTACAGCGCTTCGCTGCTCGGCGCAGCGTTGCACGCCGACGCGATCGAGATCTGGACGGACGTGGACGGAATGCTCACTGCCGATCCGCGGGTGGTAAAAGGATCGAAGCTCATCGAGCAGATTCGGTTCGACGAGGCGTCGGAGCTGGCCACCTTCGGCGCCAAGGTCCTGCATCCGAACACGATTGCGCCTGCAGTGCGTCTGGGGATTCCGGTTTTCATCTACAACTCCCGGAACCCGACTGGGACGGGAACGAGAATCACCTTCGATGCGCCGCGGCGCGCGGTGAGTGCAATAGCCGGCAAGAAGGGCATCACACTGGTGAAAGTCGGCGCGGCAAAGATGCTGTTCGCTCGTGGATTCCTGAGGCGGGTTTTCGAGATCTTCGAGAGCAATGGCATCTCCGTCGATGTCGTGGCCACTTCGGAGGTATCGGTATCTGTGACGGTCGATAACGACGCCGGCCTGGAGTCGCTGGTGGTGGGTCTCTCGGCGCTCGGCGACGTTTCCGTGGAGCGGGATCGAGCGATCGTTGCGGTCGTTGGGGCTGCTATCAGCGAGGACAGCGCGGCAATGGGCCGCGCGCTTGGCGCACTCGACGGAATCAAGGTACACATGATGTCGCTGAGCGCGACGGGAATTAATCTCACCGTGATCGTCGACGGCGATCAGCTGAATCCCGCCATGGAACGCCTGCACGACGCATTCTTTGCCCAAAAGAAGAAATGACCAATCGTAATCTGGCGATCATCGGCGATGGAAAAATGGGACAGGCGATCCGACAGCTCGCGGTCGAGAGGGGCTGGCGCGTGACCGCGGTCGTCGGAGAGCGTGAGAGTGCGGACGGGGTTGGAATCAGCAGACTGTCGCTTGGCGAGCCTGATGTGGCTGTCGAATTCACTCAGCCAAGTGCGGCGGTGGCAAACGTCTCCGCTTGCCTGCGCGAAAGAGTGCCCGTTGTCGTTGGCACCACTGGCTGGTACGACTCGTTACAGGAAGTGACGCACATTGCAACTGAGACCGGCACGCCGCTCCTTTGGTCGCCGAATTTCTCGCTGGGGGTAAACGTGCTGATCGAGCTGGCGAGATACGCGGCCAGGATGATGAGTACGCTCGAAGAATTCGACGCCCACATCGTCGAGACCCACCACTCGAAGAAAAAGGACGCGCCGTCGGGAACTGCTATCGCCATCGCTAAAGCGGCGAGCGATGCTCTGGAGCGGCCAATTCCGACGACGAGTGTGCGCACGGGTTCCGTTCCGGGAACGCACGAGCTGATTTTTGACGGCATGTTCGAGCAGCTGTCGCTCATCCACCAGGCACGGGACCGCAGGGTTTTTGCCGAAGGGGCACTCAAGGCGGCTGATTGGTTGGTCGGCCGCACGGGCGTCTTCACGATGCGTGATGTACTGGAGCTTCCAGCAAGGAGCTGAGCCATGCCCGTGAAACCTGCGCGAGGTCAACTCGTACGAACCCGTATGACACGAAGGCGCGCTTTCGTTATCATCAGCGCAATCGCGGTCCTGGCGCCGGGTTGCCGCACCGCGGGATCCGACCCGGTGCCGGCAAGCCTGCCGGGCTCCTACGTCTACGCCGGGAGAGGCTCGACGTTCAAAAAGCCGTGGCAGTTCTCGGCGCGTCTCGACCTAACGTCAGACCGCCGCTACAAGCTCACCCTCGATAAGACAATCGATGGGAAGACGGATCCGACCGAAAGCAACGAGGGAAGCTTTACGGTTTCTGGCGACCATATCCAGCTGCGGGAGGATACGGGCATGCCGGACAGGTCTCATGACCTGCACAAGCTTCAGATCAAGGCGGATTCGCTGATTGGCGAAGTCGGCTGGACGGCGGAGTTGTTCATCAAGGGAGTTGGCGCTCCCAACGTCGTCTTCGTGAAGCAACGCGGGTAAGCCAGGCTCAACCCGAGGCTGTCGGCCGGCAATGAACGCTGAATGCTGGCTCGCTCTTCGCGGCGAGTGCCGCATACATTTAACGAATGAACTCCGAGCGGCTCACCGGCTGTGGAACCGCGCTCGTCACGCCGTTCACGAAATCCGGAGAGATCGACGAGCGTTCGCTGAGATCCTTTGTCGACTGGCAGATCTCGAGCGGCGTTCACTTCCTGGTTCCCTGCGGCTCGACGGGCGAAGCCGCGACGATGACTGTGGCCGAACATCGTCGCGTCGTGGAGATTACGGTCGAGCAGACAGCGGGACGAGTACCCGTCGTCGCCGGCGCCGCGTCCAACGACACCAAAAAAGCCATCGCACTGTCGCGCGAGATGGAGGCCGCAGGAGCTACGCACCTGCTTCACGCTTCGCCGATGTACAACAAGCCGCCGCAGCGGGGGATCGTCGCCCACTTTCGCACGATCGCTGACGCCGTCAGCACGCCGATCATCATTTATAATGTTCCAGGTCGCACCGCCAGCAACATCGAGGCGGCGACGACGCTGGAGCTGGCAGAGCACGAGAACATTGTCGCAGTGAAGGAAGCGTCGGGCAATCTGGCGCAGATCGGGGAGATCATCCGCCATCGCCCGGCACGCTTTTCCGTTCTTTCGGGCGACGATCCGATCACGCTGCAGGTGATGGCGGATGGGGGTGATGGCGTGGTGTCAGTGACGTCCAATGCTGCACCGAAGCTCGTGACGCGACTCACTGAGCTGGCTGCCGCGGGGAACTACACTGCCGCCCGCGACATCCACCACCAGCTCGCCGAGTGGACGACCGCTGCGTTCATCGAGCCGAATCCAATTCCGGTGAAAGCCGGTCTGGCGATGATGGGCAAGATCGCTAACGTGTTGCGGCTCCCTCTGGTTCCCCTCGCGGAGAAGTTTGAGGCTACGGTGCGGGCTGCCCTCATCTCGGTCGGAGCGCTTACTGCGTGACCTCTTCCGATGCACGCGAGCTGGAGAAGCGGATCGATTTTCTCGCGGCGACCCCGCAGGCGGCGCAGCTCCCGGATGATGCCCGCACTGCAGTCCGGAAGCTGCTCGATGCGCTGGAAACGGGGCGCGTTAGGGCCGCCGA
>Ga0066704_10000784_pt1 | contig 12363 bp, 8 predicted proteins | sample GraSoiAngelo_153_FD_66458 | JGI IMG/M metagenome (GOLD analysis project Ga0066704, IMG submission 66458) | Grasslands soil microbial communities from the Angelo Coastal Reserve, California, USA - 14_1009_12_40cm | ecosystem: Environmental > Terrestrial > Soil > Grasslands | place: USA... | reverse complement strand
GAAGCAGCCACACCCTCTCGAGTCGCACTCATTCCCTGCATTCTGGATGACGATTCCGATCAACTGGAGATGATGTCCGCCGTGATTGCATCGATGGGATACAAACCGATCGCGACTGCGGACCCGCTGAAGGCGCTCGAGCTGGTGCGGCAGGGGCGCTGCCGTCTGGTGCTGGCCGATATACGGTTGCCGGGGATGGACGGCTACAAATTTCTCGACGAGGCGCTGCAATTGGATCCGGGCGTGAACGTCATTCTGACGACCGGTGACTACAGCCTGGAGTCCGCCATCGATGCAATCCGGCGCGGGGCTTACGATTTCTTGCCGAAGCCGGTCGACCGCGTACGGCTGAAACGGACGCTCGATGAAACAGCCGTGCTCTACGACCAGAGGCGGCGGGTGCGCGAGCTCGAGGAACAGCTTCTGCGGGACCTGGAGTTTCACGGCATCGTGGGAAAGAGTCCGGCCATGCTGGAAGTATTCGACCTGGCCCGCAAGGTGGCGAAACATTACACGAATGTTCTGTTGGTCGGGGCGACCGGCACAGGTAAGGAGCTGGTGGCGCGCGCGATTCATCAGCTCAGCCCAGTGGGCCAGCAGCGGCTGGCGATCTGCAATTGTTCCGCAATGGTGGACACGCTGCTGGAAAGCCAGCTTTTCGGACACGTGCGCGGGTCGTTCACAGGAGCGACCGACACGCGGCCGGGTCTTTTCGAGTACGCAAATGGCGGCACCGTTTTTCTGGATGAAGTGGCCGAGATGTCTTTGCCGATGCAGGCGAAGCTCCTGCGCGTGATTCAAAATCGGGAAATTCAACGGGTCGGCTCGCCCGAAGTGCGGAAGATCAACGTGCGGTTAATCGGCGCGACGAACCGCGACTTGCGCGCCGAGGTGCTTGCCGGGCGTTTTCGCGAAGACCTCTACTACCGGCTCAGCTCGATTCAGATTCGCATCCCGGCGCTGACAGAGCGCCTGGAGGACATCCCCCTGCTGGTACATTTCCTTCTCAAAAAATACAACGAGGCGTACGGAAAACAAATCACGGGCCTGACGCGGCGCGCGCAAACCACGCTCCTGCAGCACCCGTGGCCCGGCAACGTGCGCGAGCTCGAGAATGTGATCTCCAGCGCTTGCATCACGGCCTCGGGCGATTTCATAGATATCAGCGACCTTCCGGAGCATCTGCAGCGGCCGGGACGGGGCGCTTCGGAGCGAGATTCCTGGAGGCCGCTGACGATCGATGAAGTACGGCGGCTGCACATCCAGCGCGTACTCGAAATGTGCGACGGGAATCGGCTTCGTGCCGCGCAGATTCTGGGTATCGGACGAACCAGCCTGTACCGTTTTTTGAAGCGCGACAACCAGGCGAACCGCCGAACCCAGCGGTCTGGCGGGGCGGCCGCCTGATGGAAGATTCTGCTGCGGACCGTTGCAACGGTTTTCCTTTCCTCCTTTCGTAAGCCTTTACAAATGAGTGTCTGACATGCGCGGCGCTCTTCCTCCGTCTTGAGGAACAGCGGCTCGGTGAAATATTTTGGAGCCCTTTAGGGAAGTATGATATTTTCTGCGTCAATTCCAGACTTACGGAGGGAACATGCGCAATTTTCCACTTTCATTTCGGTTTTTCGTTCTGTCCATGGTTGCAGCTGTGATGGTCTGGGGAACGCTGCAAGCGGGTCAGACCAAGAAAGAAGAATCGCCCGCCCATAAGATCATCCATTACGGAGATTTGAAGTGGACGCCGATCATACCGGGTTGGGAGATCGCCACTGTCTCCGGCGATCCGAGCAAGGATGGAGAGCCGTTCGTGATCCGCTTACGGGGAGCCGATGGATCCAAGGTTCCACCGCACTGGCATCCGACGAATGAAAACGTCACGGTGCTGAAAGGCACTTTCCTCGTGGGAATGGGCGAGACCTACGATGAGAGCAAACTGCAGACGATGAACACGGGGAATTTCACCACGGTTCCAAAAGAGATGCGGCACTTCGCGAATTGCAAAGGCGAGACCATCATACAGGTCCATGGAATGGGGCCGTTTAAGGTGAACTGGGTGAATCCGGCGGACGCCCCGATGCCGCCCGCAAAGCCCTGACTTTCCTTTATTGTGACTTGAAGGGCCGTTCTTCACTCATAGCGCAGGGCCACCATCGGATCTACCTGGGAAGCGCGCCGCGCGGGCAGGAATCCCGCCAACGCCGCTATGGTCACCATCAGGATCGCGGCTGAAAAGATCGAAATGGGATCCAAAGGGCCGAGGCCGAAGAGCATGCTTTTGATCAAGCGAGCTCCGGCTAGGGCGACCGGCTCGCCGATAGCGACGCCGAGGAGCACAAGTAGCAGAGTCTCGCGCAGGACACCCGACAGAATGTTCGCCGGCGCGGCACCGAGCGCCAGGCGAATGCCGATGTCGCGAGTGCGGCGGGATACCGTGTAGGCCATCAGGCCGTAGAGGCCAACGGCAGCGAGAAGCAGAGCCAGCAGGCTGAAAGCGCTGGCGAGTTGCTCGATGAAGCGGTCGGTTTGCACCGAGTCGTCGATAAGCGCGGACATGGTGTGGATTTCGATGGGGGGAAGCGTCGGAGCCGCTTCCTGGACAACCTGGCGAAGCGCAGCGGCCACGGCTTGGGGGTGGGCATAGGTGCGCACTTCATAGACAGCGGCAGAATTTTCCCACATGGGATTGGCGATAGGAGCGTAGATACGGGGGTTGGCCTTCTCGCGCAAATTGTTGTATTTGGCGTCCGCGGCGACACCTACGACAACCATCTCGGCGGGATTGCCGGGATAGGTATCGCGGACGCGCTTGCCGATGGGATTGGTGTTAGGGAAGAAGCGGCTCGCGAACGTCTGGTTTATGACGGCGGCGCGAACGCTGCTCGCGGTGTCCTGCGCTTCGATTTCGCGCCCCATCAAGATGGTAATTCCGAGAGTGGAAAAATATCCGGGGCCGACATGATCCATGCGCGAATGCATCTCCTCACCTGCCTTGGGCGTATAGCCTTCGACAGCGATCGGATCGGCCGATTCCGAGCCGCTGAAGAGGCCGTTCTTGGAAACGGTGGCGCCGCGCAGGCCGGGAATCGCGGAAATTCTTGCCAGCAAATCGAGTTGGAAGCGGGGAATCGCCGCGCCTTTGTAACCTCCGGGGGCGGCATCGACTCGGAAGAGAATCAGATTTTCGCGGTTGTAGCCAAGTTTTACTTCGCCAAGTTTGGAGAGGCTGCGGACAAAGAGCCCGGCGGAAACGAGGAGAATTATGGAAACGGCGACCTGGGTTACTGCCAGGATTTTTCCCGCAGGGAAGCGGCGGTGAAGCGCCTCGCTGGGCGTACCGGCTGGAGTGGACTTCAGGACCGGAGTGAGATCAAGGCGCGTCGAGTACAAGGAAGGAAGCAATCCAAAAAGGATTGTGGTGAGCAGCGTCACGCCCAGGGTGAAACCGAGCACGCGCGCGTCAGGCTGCAGATCGAGGTGGATGCTCGGAGGTCCGGACGAGGCGCCGGAAACCATGCGCAGCAGAAGCGCGTCGGCCCAATGCGCCAGCAGCAACCCTGCGGCGGCGCCCGAACCTGCGAGGAGCAGGCTCTCCGTCAGCAGTTGCCTGATCAGGCGCCCGCGCCCCGCGCCGATGGCAATGCGCATGGCGAATTCTCTTTGCCGCGCCGCGCCGCGAGCGAGCAGGAGGTTCGCTACGTTAGCACAAGCGATGAGAAGCACGAATCCCACCATGGCCATCAAAATCTTCAACGGCTCGCCAAAATGCTCGCGCAGCACGGAAGAACCGCCCGCCGCTCGCTGCAGATTGACGCGCTGATCAAGATCTTTACGGCGCTCCTCCGCCGAGATCGAGGCGCCAACCTTGGATTCCAGCAGGCCCTTGAATGCAACATTGATGCCGGCCTTGGCCTGTTCCGACGTAACCCCGGGCTTCAGCCGGGCCATAACTTGAAGCCACATGTGCATGTTCGTAAGGTCCTTCGCCGCGGTGAGGAGATCGCGTCCAGGATAAATGGAGTCCTGCATCATCATGGGAATCCAAAGATCGGGGAACGCTCCGACAGTCTCTCCAAAGAATTCCGGGGGAGTGACGCCTACAATTTGGAATGACGTTTGGCGGATCTGTATTGTCTTGCCGAGCGTCAGTGGGTCAAGGCCAAAGCGCTGCTTCCAGAACGCGTAGCTGAGGACCGCGATCGGTGAGCCGCCCCTGGCGCGGTCCACTTCGCGTGTGAAGAACCGGCCAGCGGCTGGAATGACTCCAAGCGTGGCGAAATAATCTCCGCTGACAAGGCGGATGCGAACGGATTCTTTTTGTGCACCCATGCCGGACGACGAATTAGCGATGGTGACTTCCAACTGGGGAAGCTGGCTGTCGGCGGCGAAGATTTCTGAGAAGACGGCGTTGTGATCCCGGAAGTACTCGAACTCCGAGTAGGCGAGGAGGGAGCGGTCGCCGCCCTCACTTCCGAAACTGGAACCGTGCTCGTCCGGATCCGAAAGAACGACCAGTTGCTCAGGATGCGAAACGGGGAGCGAGCGCAGCAGGACCGAGTCGAGGACACTGAAAATGGCGGTATTGGCACCGATCCCCAGAGCAAGAGTGAGGATGGCGATCAAGGTGAAACCTGCGTCTTTTGCGAGCATGCGCGCGGCGAAGCGAACGTCCTGCCAGATGGTCTCGAGAGCGGTGAAAGCCCACAGCTCGCGGCTTCTCTCTCTGGCGAGCATGGCGTTGCCGAATTGGCGGCGCGCGGCGTACCGCGCTTCTTCAGGGTCGATGCCTTCGGCGCGATACTTTTCTTCCCGCTTGGCGAGATGAAAGGTCAACTCGTCTTCGACGTCGCGGTCGAGTTGGCGGCGATGGAAGAGCGCTTTGAGGCGGAGGCGAAGTCCGTGAATCCATTCTGCAAACATGGTGGTTGACCTCCTACGCGGTACGCAGAACGCGGGCGATGGCCGCGGACATGCGGCTCCAATACTCCGACTGCGCGGCCAGGTGCTTGCGTCCCGCAGCGGTCAGGGAGTAATACTTGGCGCGGCGGTTGTTGTCCGAGGCGCCCCAGCCGGAAGAGAGCAGGCCGCGTAATTCGAGGCGATGCAGCGCGGGATACAGGGCGCCTTCTTCCACGCGCAGCACATCGTCGGAGGTCAGGTGAATCCATTCGGCGACGGCGTAGCCGTGTTTCTGCCCGCGCACGAGGGACTTCAGGATGAGCATGTCAAGCGTGCCCTGCAGGAGATCTCCCGGATTGTCCTTTTTGGCCTTCAAGTACTTCCTCCTTGACCCATAAGACGATTATGGGAAGGATTTGTTTCCGCCAAAATGAAAAAAAATCCGCCAGCCTCCGTGCTCCGGACGAGAGTTGCCTGCCCAAGTGCTTTCCCCTAAACAACTTATGGGAGAGGCTCGCTACCTCCCTGCTGCCGTCAAAAAAAATTGGCGCGTCCGAGGAACGGCACACCGGTTGTCCTTTCGATATCGGTGATACGCCGCGGCGGTTCAGCGGGCGCGTGAGTGTCAGTTCCCAATCGCTGTGCTAGACTCGATTTTGCAGCCGCGCAATGCGCGACTGCCGGAGCGTGGAACTTCGGGCTCTGTGCAACGAGGTCCCGCGAACCCCGCCAGGCCCGGAAGGGAGCAACGGTACCGGGAATGCCTCGGGTGCCGCGGATCACCCGAAGTTCCTCGTTTCTTTCCCTGCTCTGCGGTCGGCGGTCAGTGTTCGGTAAAAGCGTTCGAAATTTTCGATCGGACATTTAGCGAATTACGAAGAGAGATGAGCTACCAGGTCATTGCCCGGAAGTGGCGTCCGCAGACGTTCGCCGAACTCGTCGGCCAATCCCACGTCACCGAAACGCTGGCCAACGCCATCCGCATGAACCGCGTGGCGCACGCGTACATTTTTTCCGGCGCGCGCGGCGTGGGGAAAACGACCGCGGCGCGCATCCTCGCCAAGGCGTTGAACTGCGTGAAAGGACCGGCGCCGGAGCCTTGCGGCGTTTGCGATTCGTGCAAAGCAATTGCGGCGGGCACGTCGCTTGACGTGATCGAGATTGACGCCGCCTCGAACCGCGGCATCGACCAGATCCGTGAACTGCGCGAGATGGTGCGCTACGCGCCAGCCGCCGCACGCACAAAGATCGTGATCCTCGATGAAGCGCACATGCTGACAGGCGAGGCGTCGAATGCCCTGCTGAAAACGCTGGAAGAGCCACCCGACCGGGTGATCTTCGTGATGGCGACGACGCAGCCCGAAGACCTGGTGGACACCATCAGGTCCCGGTCGCAACATTTCCATTTCCGCGCCCTCTCGTTCAACGAAATCGCGGGGCGGATTGAGGAGATTGCGGCAAAGGAAGGTCTCACGATCGAGCCGGGCGCGCTCGCGGTTATCTCTCGCGCGGCCGAAGGGAGCCTGCGCGACGCGCTGTCATTGCTGGAGCAGGCGCGGGCATACTGCGGCGACACGATCGCGGACAATGAAGTGCGCGAATTGCTCGGCATCGTTTCGGAGGATGCGCTCGACGAACTTGTCGGGGCGATTGCCGAAGGCTCCGCGGATCGCGCGCTGGCGCTGGTGCATCGCTTTCAAAAAGAAGGCCGCAACCTACAACATTTTTGCCGCGAGGCGATCCGGCACATGCGCAACCTGCTTCTGGCGCGAGTGTGCGGCGCGGATTCCGACCTAATCGCGGCGACGCCGGACCAGCGGCCGAGGATCACGGAGGCGGCGTCGCGTTTTACCGAAGAAGACCTGACGCGATACTTCCAGATTTTGTTGCAGACCGATGATGACCTGCGGCGCAGGCCCGATCCGCGCATCCACCTCGAGATGGGCTTGCTGCGGCTCGTGAACGCGTCGCGGCTTGGGTCACTCGAGGAATTGCTCGGAGAGCTGCGCGGCGGCACGCCTGCGGCCGCGCCGGGTGCAAGCGCACCTCCGCACGCAAAACCATCTGCCGCACCGGACAGGAAACAGCGGGGCGCTTCGGCCGAGGGGAATGCGCCGGAACCGACGAGGCCCGTGAATGCAAAAGTGGCGGAGCGCCCGGCTTCCGCGCCGGCCGCGAGCGGAATCGAAGCGGAGCAGGTTGCGGAAATCAAGGCGATGATTGAGGCGCAGCAGAAATTTGCCAGCGAACTGGTCGAACATGCGCGAAGATGGGAGCTGGAGGGCGCTGAGTTGCGCTTGTATTTTCAACCGGAGAGCCGCGCGTTCGCGGAGTTACTGGAGGGACGCGAGACACTCGAGAAGGTGCGTGACGCTTCGAGCAAAGTGCTGGGCCGGCCAGTTCGCGTCTGTGTTAGACTCGAAAGTGGAGCGGTTGCGGCAGCCGCGGGGAGTTCGCGAACGCCAACTGGCGCGCAGGAGTTGCGCGCGCAATTCGAGCAAGATCCGATGGTGCGGGCGATGCTGCAACGCTTTGGAGGAAAAATTTCCGAAGTGAAGAGGCGGCAAGAGGAATAACCATGGAAGTCAGCGCCCTGCAGCAAATGCTTTCGCGGTTCCGCCAATTGCAGGAGGACCTGCAACGGCAGGTGAACGCCGTGACCGTGGAAGCCTCCGCCGGTGGAGGCATGGTGACGGTGAAGATGAACGGGCAGAAGCAGGTGGTGGACGTGCACGTCGAACCCGACGTCTTCAAGAGCAAAGACCAGGAGATGCTGCAGGACTTGATTCGCGCCGCCGTCAACGAGGCGTCCCGCCGCGTGGACGAAGAACTCGCCAATCAGATGAAGAATCTCGCCGGCGGCCTGCCGGGGTTAGCGGGCCTTAAAATTCCCGGACTTTTCTGAACTTGCAAGAAAAACCTGTGGACACCTTGAGCGGCGCGAGCAGGCGCGGCGCAGCGCGGTCCTTCACATTTTTTTCCAGATAATTCCATGCCGGATTACGCCGCACCGATCGAGCGATTGATTGAAGAGCTGAAGCACCTGCCGGGAATCGGGCAAAAGACGGCGCAGCGGCTGGCGTTCCATTTGTTGCGAGTGGCGCCGGAAGACGCACTGGCGCTGGCCGACGCCATCCGCGACGCCAAAGAAAAAATCCGCCAGTGCTCCGTGTGCCACAACATCACGGACGCCGATCCGTGCTTGTATTGCACGGGCGCGAACCGGAGCCGCAAGACAATCTGTGTGATTGAAGAGCCGCACAACATATTGGCCATCGAGAAAACGCGGACCTACAACGGACTTTACCACGTGCTGGGGGGAGCGCTTTCCCCGCTGCAGGGACGCGGTCCGGAACAACTCAAGATCAAGAGTTTGATCGAGCGGCTGAAGGGCGGAGCGGTGGAAGAAATCATCATTGCCACCAACCCGACGGCGGAAGGCGAAGCTACGGCTGTCTACCTGTCCAAGCTGCTGAAACCGCTGGGCGTGCGGGTGACGCGGATCGGAGTGGGCATCCCAGTGGGCGCGGACCTCGAATACGCCGATGAAGTGACCATGCTGAAGGCCATGGAAGGCCGGCGAGAGCTCTGACGGAGTGCTAATGCAGCGAGCATTGCGCTCCATCCTTCCCTCTTACGAAATGCAGGCGCACGCGTAGTACCTCTCCAACCTCCGTTCTAGGACGGCAAAGGGACGTTTCGTGAAAAATTTTAGCGAAAGGCCGCCGCGGCTCTAGCAATCGCGCGTATTTCGTTGTAGAGTGAAATTTCCGCGGACAATGTCCCCCTGGCAAGGAGGTGCGCTATGGCAGGTCTGGCGCACTACATGGCGCAGTACAACCACGAGCATTCGTCTCCCTGGAATAAACTGTTGCACGGAGTGGGCATACCGGTGATTTTCGCCGGCATAGTCGGGCTCTTCCTGATGAAATGGCTCCTGGGCATCGGCCTGTTTTTGGGAGGCTGGGTGCTGTTGCTTCTCGGCCACCGCATCGAGGGCAACAACCCGGCGTTTTTCCGGGGACCAATCTATTTCCTCGTGGGTCCGATTTGGGTGGCGAATGAAACGTGGATGTATCTGACGGGACACCGCGAAAAGAAAACATCCCGGCAGACTCGGGCGCCACAGTCGTAATTGAGGTTGCTTCCGCAGAGCCGACAAAGGATCCGGACCGAACCGATGGATGAACAGGGAAGTAACCTCCTTGATGAATCCGGTGAGATGGTGCCGCAGACCACGCCACAGATGACCCCTGAACTGAGAAAGCGCCGTAGCACACGAATCGTACAGGCCGTGCCGCTCGTGGTGACAGGTGTGGACGCGCTGGGCCGGCCGTTTCAGGAACGCACCTCGACGCTGATCATTAATTGCCACGGCTGCCGCTATCAATCGAAACACTACGTGCTGAAAAACATGTGGATCTCGCTGGAGATTCCGCATCCCGAATCGGGCCAGGCGCCTCGCGCCGTGCGAGGAAGAGTGGCATGGATTCAGCGGCCGCGAACGGTGCGCCAACTTTTCCAGGTCGCAATCGAGTTGGAGGTAGCCGGCAACGCGTGGGGAATCGCGTTTCCGCCCGAAGACTGGTTTGCGTTTCCCGAAGCGCGCCCTGGGGATGTTTCGATTCAGCCGCCGGGCGAAGAAGCGCAACCTTTCGCGCCGGAAACGCAGGCTCCACCCGTCGAAGTTCAGCGCCCGGCGGAGAATCAGGTCGAGGGCGTTCATGTCCTCCCCGCCCCGACCAGCACCGATGTGTCGCTGCAATTTGCGAGACAAGTGACGCGGCTGCTCGCGGACGCCAAGCAACAGATCCAGACGGCAGCGCGGGAGGCGGCTGCCCACGCCGTGACAACGGAGCTCACCTCTGCGCGGCAGGAGTGGGAGGCACGATTCGTTGCGGCACGCGAGGAGCTTTCAACGGAAGTGGCGCGATTGATCGAGGCGCTCCAGCAGGAGGTGAAAGAGAGGTCGCTGGCGTCGCAGAGCGCGGCGGCCGAAACCTTGCAGCAGGAGCTACCGAAGTGGCTCGCGCCACAGCTCGAGCAGTTCACGCGCGATTTGGAAGCGCAGCTTTTGCGCGACGCCAGCGCCCACGGTGCGGCACAGGAAGAATCGCTGCGCAACGCTGCCGAAATTCTTGACAGCGCCCGCGCAACGGCTGAGGAAGCCGCAGAAAGGGTGCGCGCCACGGCGAGCCAGGCCGAAGCAGCACTGGACGCCCGGGCCGAGGCCGCCACCCGGACCCTTGACGAAGGGGCGCGTAGGCAGGAAGAAGCCGCAGAGAAGACCCGCGAATTGCTGGCCACCGCCGCCGAGGAACACCTCCGGCAGCTCGCGACCGCGTCTTCAACTGCAGAGGCAAGCTGGCGGGAAAAGGTGACCGCGAGCCTGAACGGGGCGGAAGAACAATTGAGAGCAGGAATTGAGAGCATGCTTGCCGCCGGCATGGAACGGAGCGCGGCGTCGCTAAAAGACCAAGCGCGCGCTACGCAGGCAGAAGCGGAAGAAGAAACAGTTCGGCAAAAGGCGGCGATGCAGGAGGCTGCCGCTGCGGCTCAGCGCGAACTCGAAGCTCGGATCGGAACGCTGCGCGAGGGTTTGAACGCGGACCTGCGGCGAGCAGAAGAAATGCAGATGGGTGTTGAGGCATCCAGGGTAGAGCTAGAGGGGCTCGCGGCGCGGATAGGGGAAATCCAAAAAGCCGCGCTGGAAAATTTCCAGTCGCATCTCACCAACCTGCTTGCGCAACGTGGGGATGAACTCCGCGCGCGCGCCGAAGCGCTCTCCGAGGAACTCCTCACGCGCGTGCGCGCCGCTTTCGATGAGACCGGCCGCGACGCCGCCGGAAGGTTTGAAGAGCAGATACGCTCAGCCGTCGAGCCGCACATTACGAGCGCCGACGAAGCAGTTCAACGCCTTGCCGGCGGGCGCGCGCTTTTGGATGCGGCCGTGACCCTGCAGCAGGACCGGATTCGCGGGACAACAGAGGAGGCCTTTGCGGAAGCTTTCACAAGGTTCCATGAGCATCTGGGGCGCATGCAAAAGGAGTTCCACGAATCGGCGCAGGCGGCAGTGGCCCGCAACACGGAAGATTTTGAGGCGCGGGCAGGCGCGATGAAGCATGCCACGGTCGAGGAACTTTTCAAATCGGCAGAGTGGTATGAGAAGAAGGCGCAGACGCAACTCCAGCAGCTGATCGAAAAGAGTGTCGAGCAGGCCGCGATGCAATTTCGCGAGCGGGCCGGCGAAGTGTCGAGCGTATTTGCAGCGGAGTTGGACGGGTACAGCCGAAACTTCACGGAGCACGCGCAGGGACAGCTGGAAGAATCCGTGCGGGAATCGTTTGAGCGGGCGCGCGCGCTGTTCGCTGAGGCGGCGGAAACGACTTCGGCCGCGTTTACCGACGAGATTCAGCGCCATGCGCGGGAAGAACTCGATGGCTTCGATGCGGACGTGCGCAAGACGATGGAAGAGTCCCGCGTGCAGGCGGATGCGCTCCGGCACGAGCTGGGTGTGCAGATGACCGCGGAGCAAGAAGATTTTCTGCGGAGGTTTCGCGTTGCGATGGCGGGAGTGGTCGAGGCGGGCGTCGGAGATGCGCACGAGCAAGTGCAGGCGGGGGTCGAACCGGTGCTCGAATCGTGGCGCGCGATAAGAGCAGAGCACGAGACGCAACTGCGAGCGCTCTTCGGCAGAGCGAGTGATGATGCGATCGAGCAATACCGCGGGCGCTTGGAGAATGCGTCGAATTCCTGGATGGTCGCCGCCGTTACCACGCTCGACCGGCAATCTCGTGACGTCCTGGACAGCGTCGCTCAAGCCGCTGAGGAAAAACTGCGCGAAACCTTTGGGCAGGTTCTGGGCGGAATTGGCGATGCGCTGCGCACGCGCCTGCAAGAGATCGCTGGAACGTTCCCGCCGGTCAACGCAAAAACAGCGGGGAGCGGGCTCTGAGGATCTCACCCGGATGCCTCAAGACCTGGCTGTCGCCCGCGCCATGCCGCGTTTCTCTCCGCGGCTCAAACCGTCCCGTTCGCTTGCCCGCGGGCGCGCCGGTATAATCCATGGATGGCCAATCGAGCGTATCTGCGCGTCTGGACGCGGAATTTCTCCGAAGCCACACTGATCGAACAGTTCGTGCGTTTCCTGGCGACTGCGCCGCTGTCTTCTTCCACCGCGGAGTTTACGCAACTTCTCGTGCAATCCGTTGACCCCGCCGAGCCGCCGGTGGCGGACTGGGAATTGCGCGGTCGAGGGATGGGGGCGGCGGAAGTGGTGGCGCTGGCCGCGCAACTTCTGCACGCGGATACCGCCTACTTTGTCGCCGCGGACTGGGATCTGTGGGAGTTCGATGCCGAAAGAATGAAGTGGGAAATGAATCCGACGCCATTGCAATTGGCCTGCTATGGCCCGGAATTTGACGGGGGCGTCGCGGCGGTCAGTGGGAATTTTGAAGCGACCCTCGG
>Ga0066704_10000778_pt1 | contig 12406 bp, 16 predicted proteins | sample GraSoiAngelo_153_FD_66458 | JGI IMG/M metagenome (GOLD analysis project Ga0066704, IMG submission 66458) | Grasslands soil microbial communities from the Angelo Coastal Reserve, California, USA - 14_1009_12_40cm | ecosystem: Environmental > Terrestrial > Soil > Grasslands | place: USA... | reverse complement strand
CGCGATCTCGCGCGTGACGTACGGATCGGCGAACTGCACCGCCGGCTCGTATTTCGTGACGGGGTCGTCGAACGCCACGCGGCCCGAGTCGGCCAGCATCGCCACCAGCATCGCGGTGAACGCCTTGGTCGTGGACATGTTGCCGAAGCGCGTGTGCACGGTCACGGGATCGGGTTTGCCCAGCTCGCGCACGCCGTAGCCCTTCATAAAGACGACCGAGTCGTCCTTGACGACGACGATGGCGAGCCCCGGCACGCGCCAATCCTTGATCGCTTGCGTGATGTAGGGATCGAGGCCGGCGAGCGGCTGTTGCTGCGCCAGGACCAACAGCAGGGGGAGGAGGTTCATGGCCACAAAATTACCTTCGCTTCGAGATTCCAGTAGATCAGCGCGAGCGCGACGACGTCGAAGGTGGCGTGCGCGACCATCAGCATGAACAGCTCGCCGGTCACCGCGAAGATCCCGCCGAACACGAGCCCCGTGAACACCGCCTGCTCGACGCCGGGGATGCCCTGATCCGGGTAATGCGCCGCGGCGAACAGCGTCGTCGTGATGAGCACGATGCCGATCTTGGCGGCTCTGCTCCGGCCGAGGAGTTTGCCGAGTCGCTCGAACATGTAGCCGCGGTAGAGGGTCTCCTCGCCGAAACCGGCGCCGATGATTACGGCGTAGAGCATCCCCGGCAGCGCGGCGGTGTTGCCGGCGAGAAAGTGGTAGTGCGTGTTGAGGGGTGGGGCGCCGAGCAGCGGCATCACGATCGCTTTCATGGCGAGCTTGAAGAGCGCGCCGAACGCAATCCCGATCACGAGACTTTTGGTCCAGCTCCGGGGCCGGACGAAGCCGAGCTCGTGCCAAGGGGTTTCCGAGCCATACGCCCACGCGAGCACGAGCAGTGCGCTGAGCGGCGCGAAGAGGAAGTTGCCGGCGAGGATCAGGGCGATGGCGGCGAGGCCGAGCGGGCCGAAGCCGCGCAGCGCGGGCGGGGACATGTGACCTAAGGTCGCCGGGGGAGGGTAGATTCGTAAGGAGAACTCATGCGGACGAGAGGTTGACGATGCTCACCAAAGCCGTTGTGGTACTCGCTGCCGCGACCGCGGTGCTCGGCCCGTGCGATCCGACGGGGGTTCGGCCCCCCAAGGATCTCGCCGGCACGTGGGGCGGTGACAACGCGGCGCTCATTGCGGACGACACGAGCGCGCACGTCCACATCGGTTGCACCTACGGCAACATCCATCAGCAGATCGTTCCCGACGCGAACGGGCGGTTCGACGTGCCCGGCGAGCACAACATCACGGCGCATCCCGTCGATCGGGGCATCCTGCATCCGGCGCGGTTTGCCGGGCGAGTGATCGCGGGCACCATGACGCTGACGGTCACGCTCACCGATACCACGGTGACGCTCGGTCCGGTGCTGCTGGCCTACGGCAAGGAGCCGCGGATGGGACCGTGTCCGATTTGCCGGAGGCCCCGCTGAGAGCACTCCGGTTCGCCGGTGTGATCACCGCCGCGGTTGGCCTCGCCGGGTGTTTCCTCGAGCCCGACACGGGCCTCAGCGGTCAATGGGGCGGTCGCCTCATTGCAATGGATGCCCACCCATCCGATGTTCGCCTGATCTTCGTCTGCAGCCAGGCAGTTGCGCCGCCACTGCTGATCGACGGCTCGGGACATTTCGAGGGCACCGCCAGGGTCACGGAAGTGAGTTGGGCTGGACCGGCGCCAACGCTGTTGCGGTTGTCCGGGAAGGTCGAGAACGGTGTGATGATGATGCTCTCGGTTGCGTCGGTCTGGCCGCCCCACGGCGCGCAGACGGACACGCTGATCAACTACCAGTCCTACACTCTCCTGCGTGGAGCTGCGCCGGATTTCAGTGGCTGGGCCTGTTTGTACTGACTCTCCACTTCCCTACCCAGATCGCCATCCGGCGGTAGTATTCCAGTTCAAATCCTTCGAGAGTTTCAAAATGCGCCCCGCATCTATCGTTGCCGTGACCGCACTCGCTGTTTCCTCGCTCGCCGCGCAGGAGCCGGCTCCCCCGCCGGTGGTCGGCACGTGGGATCTGACCCTCACGGCGCGTGACGGCCGTCCGCGGCCGTCGTGGCTCGAGGTGCACGTGTCTGGCAACGGGGTGCTGGTGGGCCGGTTCGTGGGTGTCGTGGGGAGCGTCCGACCGATTTCCCGGCTGACGTACGCGAACGACACTCTACGCTTTGCGATTCCGCCGCAATGGGAAGGAGGCGCCGCCGATCTGCAATTCGCAGGCGTCGTCACCGGCGACGGTCTTGGCGGCACGATCACCGACCCGAACGGCACGCCGTATCCCTTCACCGCCGTGCGGGCGCCCGCGTTGCGTCGCGCCGCCCCGACATGGGCCGCGTCGCTCCCGCTGTTCAACGGCAAGGATCTGACGGGCTGGCACACCGTCGGCGGCACGAACCAGTGGAGCGCCGTGAACGGCGTGCTCACGAACGCCAAGGGCGGCGCGAATCTGGTGACGGACGCCCTCTACACCGATTTCAAGCTGCACGTGGAGGTGCGGTATCCGCCGAGGGGGAATAGCGGCGTGTATCTGCGCGGGCGGCACGAGGTGCAGGTCGAAGACTCCGTCGTAACCAACGCGGATGCGGAAGCCACCGGCGGCCTCGGCGCAATTTACGGCTTTCTCATCCCCAATCAGAACGCGGCGAAGGGCGCCGGCAAGTGGGAGATGCTCGACGTCACGCTGGTCGGCCGGCGCGTGACCGTCGTGCTGAACGGCAAGCGGATCATTTCTGAGCAGGAGATTCCGGGACCGACGGGCGGGGCGCTGGATAGTAAGGAAGGGGCGCCGGGGCCGATCATGCTGCAGGGGGATCATGGGCCCGTGGAGTATCGCAATCTCACCATCACGCTGGCACGATAGCCCCTGAGCGTCCGACCCGCGCCGTGGTGCTCGCGGCGGCGGGTCGCACGGTGCCGGATGTGATCGCGCGGGGGTTGCGGGTGTTGTTCTGCGGCATCAATCCCGGTCTCTACTCCGGCGCGACCGGTCACCACTTCGCACGGCCTGGCAACCGGTTCTGGCCGGTGCTGCAGCGCGCCGCGTTCACCGATCGCGTGCTCGCGCCATGGGAAGAGCGGGAGCTGCTGGAGCGCGGCTACGGGATCACGAATCTCGTGGCGCGCGCGACCGCGACGGCGGCCGAGCTGGCCAGGGAGGAGTTCGTGGCCGGCGCGCGGCGGCTCGAACGGAAGGTGCAGCGCTATCGGCCGAAGTGGGTGGCGGTGGTAGGGATCGGGGCGTATCGCGTGGCGTTCGGGCGGCCGCGGGCCATGATCGGTCCGCAGCCGGAGCGCCTCGGGCCGGCGCGGTTGTGGTTGCTACCTCAGCCCAGCGGCCTCAATGCCAATCATCAACTGCCTGAGCTGACTGACGCATTTGGGGAGCTGCGGAAGGCGGCGCGTTAGGTGACCCGGTGGGTAGGGCCGAGGGTATCTAGTTCGGATTCTCATTCAGGGCGCCATGCCGCGGCACACTCGGGTTCTCCTAATCGGAGTATTGAGCTGTCTGCTCGCGGCGTGCTCCTCGCCGTTATCCAATAGCGAGGTTCTCGCCCTCGGTAGGGCGAAGGCTCGTTGGGCAGCTCGGCCGTTCCAGGCATACACGTACGACTTCGTGATAAGCTGCGGCGAGTGCCCGGACATCGTGCGCCAATGGGCGCGAGTTGCGGTGAGCAACGGGCAGGTGGTCGGGGTTGTTCGCGTGGCCAACGACTCCGCGCTCTCGCCCCAAGACTGGACTTCGTTTACGACGGTAGACGGCTTGTTCGCCCGGATAGAGCGCTACCAGCGCGACGATTGGGTGCGAGACGTGATCGTAGAATTTGATCCGCAGTTGGGATATCCGACCCGCATTAGCACGTTCGCGAAACCAGGCATCCAGGATGCTGATGCGGACCAAATCGCGCGGAATCTGGTCCCCACGCCTTAGCAGCAGAAGAAGTGGTGTGCGATCCAACAAGATCCTTCTCTGGGCGCGGGCCTATGACCAGCAGATCCTACGACAAGCAGATCCTTCGCTTCGCGCGCGTGCCGCGCGCTCGCTCAGGATGACGCCGGGCGTCTCATTTTTTTGTCATAATCCCCTTCCTCGCCAGCTGAGTCGCGTCCCCGTTGCCCCAGTTCGCTTCGTTGGTTCTCCAAAGCGCCTCCTTGGCTTGTCATTTGAGTCTTAAGCCCTCGTCTCGCAGCATGTCCAGCACCGTGATGCACCCGATGTTGAAGTGCTTGCACACATCTGGAATCTTTACCTTCGGAGGGCCTCCGCTCGGTTTTTCCTCTGTGACGACCGCGCAAGAATAGACGGCGGCTGCGGCGATTACAAACGGATCGGCCCCTGACTTTCTCCGCTTGAGGTCCACAAGATTAGGCCGCTCCGCTAGAATCGCCCTTGCCTGTACCTGTATGGCCTCGTCGAGTGGTAAGAAGATTGACTTATTCTTCTTCGCCCACTTGAAGACTTCATCGTCCTGCCCCTTCAATTCCTCGAACACGTCTTCGACCGATAGGAGCACACCGTTCCGCGAGAGTTTGTCAACGAGTGTCCACACGCCAGGGAGAACGTCTCTTGGGTATGTGCGTTGCAGTGATGTGAAGGAAGACGTGTCCACGATGTATTTCGCGAAGAGTGACCCCATGGTGTGGAATCACTCACCTTCGACGGCGTGACCTACCGCGTCCAGGTGTTTGAGTCGCACGCCCAGATAGTCAGCCACATCGTTCGCAGTCAGTTTCAAGGATCGGAACGCATCCAGAACGAGCCGCACGTAGGGCTTGCCCAATGCGCTTACCGCGTCCACGGCAGGGGAGACGAAGCCCTTCTTCTTGGGGAGCCGCGCAAATTCGTCAAGGTACTGACGGCGCTTCTTTTCGTAGAAGGTCTTTGTGGTGAGTCTCAGGGTAAGAAGGCGCCTGACCAATACCTCTTCGCTGACGCTGTATGTCTGCGCGAGTATTTCAATTTCCTCGTCTTCCCACTCCGGGCTCTCCCCGTGGGCCAGGACGGTTTGTTCCTTGAGGAGAGACCCAGACGGCACCAGTGCCGCACCCGCCGCGTGATTGCAGAAAATTTCTATTGCTTGCTCGCCTTCGAGATCACATAGTCCGCCCGAGCGAAGGAGGATATGCGTCATCTCGTGTAGCAAGGTGAAGCTACGACCGGCGTAGCTGTCCTTTCGATTGACAACAACTACCGGAAGAGGGTCAACGCTGATTGAATAGCCGCGCAACTCGGCAACAGGGACATTAGTGGCCTGAAAAACGAGAACGCCTGCCTCCCCCGCTGCGTCTCGCCACGCATTGAACGCAACTCGCTTGTCTCGCCATTCCTTCTGCACTTCGTAGCTGATCCTGAGAACCTTCCGAACTTTCTCTCCAACGCTTTCTGGGTTCTCGTCCGTGGAAGCGACGGCCTCAACGGCTATCGGAGTCTGTCCTTGATCTCGAAGCAGTTCGAGCACTATTTCACGGTGCTCCCAAGCTGTCCTGAGGTCCAAAGCGGCGGCTGGAGATAGCTGCTCAAGTTGGTCACTTGGGAGCCGACGACGGTCAGGCGGAACCGCTACCTCTTCTAGGGGCGGTACAGGTAGATAGAAGGCAGCGAAGGATTGCTGATAGACGTGCGCGAGCGCCCTAAGCTGCTTGACTGTTGGGTGACCCTTGCCGCGCTCCCATGCTTCGAGTTGCTCCGCCTTAACGTGAGTCTTCTTAGCCGCGTCCTCAACCGTCAATCGAGCAACCTTCCGGCCCCATATCAGAAGGGCGGGCTCAATTAGGGCGGGCGCGCTCTTGGGCATATCGAAGAGAGAAGCAGGGGGGTTCGAGCCCTCCTGCTCAGCTATGCCACCGCAGCGAGGTGGGCAGCGTAGAGATCAGCGGAAAACTTCCCGTCGATCATGTAGGCCCAACGTCCTGGCCGAATCTCAACGACTGAGATCGTCACCGCTGGTCCTCTGTAATGGTCTCATCCCGAATCGAAGTAATGTTTACTCTGTCGAGGATAGTGAGGAGCAGTCCGGCGTGAGCCAACGATGACCAAAATGGGCCAAAATATGTATCTACTTCACAGATAAGCACTTAGGTTTCCGAACCCGCTAGTTACAGGTTCGAATCTAAATAATCGTCAAGCCCAGAAGGGCACGTAGCGAGCGTACTTTTTTGAACCGCTCGCTGGGTCCTCCAGTTTGACCAGCCGCGCATCCAGTGTGTCTCGGAGAATCCGCGAGACCGTCTCCGCTCTCTCATCGGGCAAGCCAAACCGATTACGCAGCGACTGGTTGCTCATCGTATCCCGCAGAACGTAACGCAAACATGCGTGTTGGTAGCACGCCCGAATACGGTCCTCCCGGCTCATTCGGGCGAAGGATCGCTGGCCGTAGAGGACGCAAGTTGTCCTCACGTTGTCCACTCGAAACTCGGGCGCTGGAAGCTGGAAGACCTCGGCTGCATCCACGACTTTATCGATACCGCTTCCTTGCAAGATCACCGAATTCATCGAATCGCTTTGCGAACAGGAGTGCACCAAGGTTGGTGATGGTGAATGCGCCGCCATTGTCCAGAATCAGATGTTCCCGAATCAAACGATCGATGACGCCCTGACGCGTAGCGGGGTACGGTAGCTTCAGCAGTTCGAAATAGGCTTGCGTATCGAGCAGGTCGACAACAGCGGCATCTGCCAAACCTGTTCGCGCTGCTTCCGTGAGCCAGTCTGGCCGTCCTTCATCGAAAATCACCCGGAGCCGGTCTTCCGACATAGGGACGAGGGATTCTCCAGAACGCATCAAGTACTTCCCCGCTAGGTGGTAGGCGCTCCCCCGGGGCCGGGACGGAACGTGACAGACAACGACTCGGCCATCCGGGTGTTGGACCTCCTCCATGTCCACGCGAAACCCGACCGTCTGGAAGACCTTTTCCGCCATGACGACTACGTCATTAAAAGCCTGTGATCCGACAACCTGACGAGGCGGCACGTTAGATACGCCCAGCAGGAGGCGGCCACCTCCCTCGTTGGCGATTGCCACGCAGTACTCGTACAGCTTGCGGTTGTCGAACTGGTTCTTTGCCTCTTTGAACTCTAGGCGCTCATGTTCAGAGGGCGATTGGCGCCACTGATCGATTTGCTCGGGCGTCGTCGTCATTTACCGACGATCTCTGCCAAATCGGCTACGGCTTCAAGGCGCCTCAAATTCTCCCCTAGTGAGCAGTAGGCGTTTGATCGTGCCAAGGTGGTACTCGGCTCGGAGACGCGCTAGGTCCATTCTGCGTTCGTAAACAACCAGCCCGGCCAAATAATGCCCGCCTAAGAAGGCGTAGCGTTGACGACTGGTTGATGCAGTGTCCTAGCGTTGAAAGTCATGCAGGTCGTACTCATTCCGCTCGATGCCGCTTTTCCGGCTGTTCAGGCTTACCTCGACGAACGCGGAGACAAGCCGCTCGATGGGACCGAGGTGCCGGTTGCCGCTGAGCTACTGGAGAGGTGCGTCAGGACGAGCGAGGCGCTTAAAAAGGTAGCGATCCGCGTGGCTGGCCGGCCCTGTCAGCAATGAGGTAGCTCGCCTCAGGGTACATCGACGTGCTTGAGTCGCTGGTGATCGCCGCCGCTCGCAGCGATAATTCCCAGACTATGTTCCGCAACGAGCGTGAGTTCGCAGACTTCGTGCAGAAGGCTCTCCATCAAGCGGGCCACGATGTTCAGCGCGAGGTGCCGGTCGGTAGCCGACACCGGCTCGACATGCTTGCGGTCGCGGACGGTGTTCGGAAAGGCGTCGAGGTCAAGTTCACGGCTCGCGGGTTGCTCGACGATCTCACCAAGAGCCAAGCGCTCCTTCGTCTCTTTGAAGTGGACGAGATGTACGTCTGCGGGCCGAAGGTCTTCATGTCGGAGGACGTGCTGGCTCTGTCCGCCAGTCTCGGCGTAGGACTTTTGGCCGTGAGTGATACGGGAGAGCTTCACTGGCTGGCGAAGTCGAAGCGACTAAAGCCCGCGAGGCTCAGTCTCGCTGGTGGGTACTCCGCAGTCGTGTATCCCGGAGGCGAGGCACGCTACCATGCCGCCGTGTTCAACATGGGCGAGAAGACTGCGGTCAACGTCGAGGTGTCGATGGTGCCAGCCGGTGCGTTCTCTGCGCCTCAAAAGTCAAAGGCGCGAGCGCAGCGGGCGACGATAGATGGCGGCGACAAGTGGGAAGTGGACCTGGCCTGCAAGGTCAAGAACAGCACACGACCGGGCAAGCACCCGCTCATGCTCACCGTCAGGGCAGCAAACGCGGAACGCGAGAACTCGACCGTCAACTACGAGGTTCGGGAAGCGGGTGGTCAGTGAGCGGCGTAGAGCGGTCCTGTCCGATCTGTCACGCACCGTTGACGTTTGAACCAGCACCGCTGAGTGGTGCTTCACGGGACTGGGAAGAGTCCAAGCTGGCCGCCGCATCTGAGCGGCTCACGTTGACCATCCGGACTACGTTGCCTCAAGAGGCGAAGCTCGACGACTAAGCGCCACCGACATGAACCGCGCTCTGATAGCAGCAGCCGCCTTGCTCTTGCTCGTGGTCGTGTCGGCCATCTTGCACCCCGACCTGCTGCACGTCATCCCCGACACGCTGCACGTCATTGCGGACCTGGCCGTCGTCCTTGCCGTACTCATTGGTTCTCTGGAGTACTTCAGACACGGCGACGAGCGCAGAGATGAAACGAAGGCTATTGATGACCACATTCGCGCTCTGGCGACGCAGGCGTCGCTACAAATTCAACAGGAACGCCAAGGCCAGGACGTGAAGACGCTCTTGAGGCGTCTGACCATGAGGGGTTCCACACCCGGGGATTTGATGGCCACCTGGCTGACGACGATGGCCAGTGAGGCCCCACAAGCTTCCAGCGACCTTCGCCGAGAAGCCCGGGAAGTGGTCAGGGTGTTCTTTGCTATGGCCATTGTGACGAAGGAACGCGACGAGCGTGGGACGATGGACACTAACGACCCCGATCTGAATGCTCGACTGAAACGGCTCGACGACCTTCTGAAGGGCCTCCGCGTGAAGCCCTAGGGCACGACAGCGGGACAAACAGCGGGACTCACACTCGAAACAGCTTGGTACAGCGTGAACAGCATGGGACGGCTTGGTCAGAACCAGCGGCGAGAATCAACGAGTTAACGCGAGAAGGATCGAGGTGTGTCGAGCCAGGGACGCATTTTCAGTCCGCTGCGTTGGTCAGGTAGCTGCGCGAGTTCCCCCACGAATTCTCGAAGGGGCCTCCATGCTGGGAACTGTTCGTGGCTCCGACACCAGTTGCGGCCCAAGCAGGCGCCTTATACTTGGAGACTTTGTCACAAGTTCTACTAGCTTCGGGTCAAACTGACGACCCGCATGCTTGAACATTTCCTCCAAGGCCTTCTGAAGGCTAAGTGCCTTTCTGTACGGACGGTCAGTTGTCATTGCATCGATCGTGTCCGCAACCATGATGATTCGGGCACCAATTGGTATTCCCTCACCCACAAGACCATCAGGATAGCCGGTGCCATCATAGTTCTCGTGATGGTTACGAATGTCTGTTTGCACCCTACCACGGAATTCTCCAATAGTCCCTGCGAGGTCCGCGCTACGAACGGGATGTGCCTGCATTAGCATTCGTTCTTCGGGGGTGAGGCGGCCAGCCTTTCGGAGAAGTGGAGCAAAGTCCTCGTGAATCTTGCCAACGTCATGCAAGAGAGCAGCGGTCGCGATATCATCGACATGTTTCGGCGGCAATCCCAGTTCACGCGCCATTGATCGCGCGTACTCTGCAACGCGTACCGAGTGCCCAGAGGTGTAAGGGTCTCGAGCTTCAATTGCTTTCACCATGAGCTCAAGAAGTTCCCTGTTCGCGCGCTCTGCCCGAATGTTCATCTGATACATGTGACGCACGAAGAACAGCGGCAGTACAAGCACCGCGAGCCCAACTATTTGTAACCTGATGAACAGAAAGGCGAGCGCGATTGCTAGCGAGCTGGAAACAAGATCATAAAGAATCGAATCCCCGGCGATTCGCGTCCAAGCTTCACGAATTGAAATGTCAGTACTCGCCGAGACCGCGAGAGCCACGGTTCCCTGATTTACCACAAAGAAAACCAGGACCAGAGCTGCAAACGCGGTGAAGTTCACATGAACGGCATCGAATCCAACATGACCGCCCAGTGCGGTATATACCAAACCGCCCAATCCAACAAACAGCATGTATTGAGCCGTGTTAAACGCTGCTCGTACCAAGTTCTTGCGTCTTACTACGTAGTGGGCAACCAACCCAGTCGTGCCAGCGATTACCATGGGCCACGGTGGAGCAAATAACAGCACCGAGGCAAGAAACGGAATGAATACGACGGATGAGCCAACACGAGCCTGTGAAATCCGAGGGACGGGAAGAAACGCGGAGTCGCTAGCAATCCCCAACAGTGTGAAAGCTACGAAACCATTCCAGAATCCCGTGTTTGCGATAGGGGGTATGTACCAGTCGCTAAGGAATAGCAGCGAAACCGCTGCCATGCCAACCGCGACGAGCAGCAGCCGAAAGCTCCATCGGTCGAATCGGGGCTGACTCTCGCCCATCCAAATCCCTTCCAGGAGACACGCGACCAAGGAGACACGTGACCAAGAAAACCGAGGGGGCCCTACGCCATCGCTAGATTGAAACCGTGCCATCTGCGAAAAACAACTTCGCGACTGCTGTGAACAGAAAAGCGAGCAGTTGCAACATTGAGCGTCACCCCCTTATTGGGTCCAGCGAGTGTTACAGCCTCGCCTAGGAGTGGCACGCCTCTCTATAGCGTGCCCGACGCTCCGCTCGTCTACTGTTCGCTACGCTCCGCTCTAGCTAGCGGTGACCCGGGGCCCCCTGTATTCGTTTGGAAAATCCACTACGCAACCTTCCGCGCCTGCAACACACGCCGCATTGCCTCGATAACCACCCCCATGCCGTCCACCTTGTTCACGATCGCCCGCACGCCCAGCCGCCGTAGATCAAGCTCGGCATTCGCCGGCATTCCGCCCGTGACGATCATCACGGGCGCAGTCAGTCGTTTGGACGTGTCTACCAGCCGCTCCACGATCTGCACCGCGTTCAAATCGGGCAACGCATAGTCAAGTACAACGAGATCGGGGCTCACCCGGCCGATCTCGAGCAACCCGTCGACGCCCGTCATCGCTTCGACGACCTCCACCTCCGGCGCCTCGTGCTGCACCATGCGGACGAGCGCCTTCAGATAGCCGGGATCGTCCTCGACGACCACCACGATCGGCCGCTCCCGCGCAGTCGACAGCTCATTGGGCACCGCCATCCCGTGCGCCCGCAGAAACTCGGCGAGATCCGCCGCCGCCACGCGCCGGCGACCCGTCGGCGTCCGATGCCCCTTCAAATGGCCCTGGTCGATCCAGTTCGCAACCGTAGCCGGCGTCACCTGCAGCACGCGAGCCACACGCTGCGTCCCCCAATAACGCTTGGTTCTAGTAGGAGCCACGAAACCCGAAATACTGCTAAAACGGAAAGTCCGCTAGATGGGACTAGACCCTAGTCGTAACCACTACGGGAAGGAGCGACCCGAACTTCGGGTCGCTGAGGCGCCAAGACGCTAAGTGGCAAACAGACAACTAGTTAACGCCTGGCGTCGACCCAGCGATTGGTTGCATCGAGCACCGCGAGCACCGCGCTGCGCTCGGCCGATTCGCGAATCTCGCAGGTTCCGGTGAGTAATTGCGCTTCGCGCCCGCCGAGGCCGTGGCAAGCGACGAGGACGAATTTGCGATCGAACGCATCGATGATCTGGGCGCCCTCGAGCGCGATCGAATTGTCAGGCAGCAAATCGTCGAGACAGCTCGCCGTGGCGCGCGCCGCCGCTTCCACCCGATTGCGCGTCGTGTCGGTCCCCACCTCCTCGGCCTGCGCCTCCTTGTCGCCGAACGCCAGCTTCACGCGGACCTGCACGCGCTGCGGGCGCTCCGACGGCCGCACCTCGAGGCTCTTGAACACCACGACGCGCCGCTTGGAGCGCTCGCTGATCGCCTCTTCCTGCAGCGCCTCGATCGGCCGCACATCCGCCGTCTGCGCCACGCTGATCTTGCGATGATCGATCTTGAAGCCGAGCTGCGCCATCAGCGCCGACTCGATGTTGCGGACGACCTGCTTGGGGTGGATGTCGCTCTTGGTGAGGACGTGCACCTCGCTCACTTCGCCCAGCGGCGTCACGACGACGCGCGCCGACAAGACGCCCGTCAGTGCCGTGATCAGATTCTCCACCCGCTTCATCCCCCACGGATCGGGCGTTCCACCGCCGAGTGGCAACGACTGATCCGACGCGGGCTCGAAACTGGAAGTCACGTGGCTTGCTCCTCCTCACTGGTGGCAACCT
>Ga0066704_10000776_pt1 | contig 12411 bp, 5 predicted proteins | sample GraSoiAngelo_153_FD_66458 | JGI IMG/M metagenome (GOLD analysis project Ga0066704, IMG submission 66458) | Grasslands soil microbial communities from the Angelo Coastal Reserve, California, USA - 14_1009_12_40cm | ecosystem: Environmental > Terrestrial > Soil > Grasslands | place: USA... | reverse complement strand
CGGAGCCCCCCGTTTGCCCCCTCACGCTCGGCTTCGGTGCTCTGCCGTTCCACCAAGCCCGATTCTGTCAGGCCTTAGAACGCGGCCTTTGCCCCGCGCGGAACTGCTCGCGCCCGCCCGAGCGCCTGCGAAGCCAGCGTGGCTGTTGACAGTAAACTCGCCCGTGGGGAGGGTGCGACGCAGTGGCTGAGCTAGCGAGCGGGACACTCACCTTCCTCTTCAGCGACATCGAGGGGTCGACGCGGCTGCTTCGGCGGCTGCGGGACAAGTATGCGCAGGCTTTGTCCGAGCACCGTCAGCTCATGCGCGCTGCATTCGCCAAGTACGGCGGGGAGGAGATGGGCACCGAAGGCGACGCCTTCTTCGTCGTCTTCCGCCGCGCCGGCGATGGAGTGGCCGCGGCGGCGGAGGCGCAGCGTGCGCTCGCCGCCCACGAGTGGCCCGACGGCACCGAGCTCCGCGTCCGCATGGGTCTCAACACCGGCGAGCCCGGGGTGGAGGAGGAGGGCTACTTCGGCCTCGGGCTCCATCTGACTGCGCGCATCTGCTCGGCAGCGCACGGCGGGCAGGTGCTGGTCTCGCAATCGACGCGCTCGGTCTGCCAGTCCGAGGAGCTCGAAGGGATCGACCTCCGCGACATGGGCGAGCATCTCCTCAAGGACTTCGACCGGCCGGAACGGCTGTTCCAGCTCGTCATCGCAGGCCTCCCGGACGACTTCGATCCGCCGCGCACGCTCGACAAGCAGACGGTCGACGACGCGGCCTTCCGCGGCGAGGTCGGCACGCCGTACAAAGGGCTCGAGGCGTTCCAGCCACAGGACGCGGAGTTCTTCTTCGGCCGCGAAGAGCTCGTGGAAGACCTCGCCGAGCGGCTCGCCAACTCGGCCTTCCTTGCCGTCGTCGGCCCCTCCGGCAGCGGCAAGTCCTCCGTCGTCCGCGCGGGTCTCGTGCCGGCGATCTGGAGCGGCGCGCACGGCCTCGCGAGAAACAGGGACTGGAAGGTTGTGATCATGACGCCCGGCGCGCATCCGCTCGAAGAGCTCGCGGTTCGGATCGCGACGGAACGCGGCGTGTCGCCCGGCTCCGTGCTCGAAGACCTGCGCGGCGAGCCGCACAACTTCTGTCTCGCGGTCAGGCAGCTCCTGCTGGACCACTCGCCGGATGCGAAGGTCGTGCTGGTCGTCGATCAGGCCGAGGAGATCTTCACGCTCTGCCGCGACGAGGGCGAGCGTCGCAGCTTCATCGAGCTGCTCGCGCATGCGGCCGCAGAGGATGCGCAAACGATCGTCATCCTGTCGTTGCGCGCGGACTTCTACGGTCAGTGCGCGTCGTTCCCTTCGCTCGCGGCGCTCGTGCAGGATCACCAGGCGCTTGTCGGCCCGATGCGCGAGGCCGAGATCCGGCGCGCGATCGAGCTGCCCGCCGCCAAAGCGGGCCTGACGCTCGAGACCGGTCTCGTGTCGCGCATCCTCGACGACCTCGGCGACGAGCCGGGAGGCCTGCCGCTCCTGTCGCACGCGCTCCTCGAGACGTGGACGCGCCGTCAGGACCACACGATGAGCGTGCAGTCGTATGTCGAGTCCGGAGGCGTGCGCGGTGCGATTGCCAGAACCGCGGACGCCGTCTACGAGCGACTCGAACCGGAGCAACAGGAGGTTGCGAAGCGGATCTTCCTCAGGCTTGCGGAACCGGGACGAGGAACGGAAGACACTCGTCGGCGCGCAAGCCTCAGCGAGCTGCTTCCCGGCGGCGAGGAACAGGACGCAGTCGAGGAAGTCCTCGACATCCTCGCGCGTGCCCGCCTCGTGACGGTTGGGCTCGACGCGGTCGAGGTCGCGCACGAAGCGCTGATCCGTGAGTGGCCGCTGCTCCGGCGCTGGCTCGACGAGGACCGCGAGGGCCTGCAGATCCACCGCCGTCTCACCGACGACTCGAAGGAATGGCTCCGGTTCGAGCGCGATTCCAGCCAGCTCTATCGCGGCGCCCGGTTGCACGCTGCGCAGGAGTGGGCGCAGGAGCGAGAGGCCGCACTTTCGCCGACGGAACGCGAGTTTCTCGATGCGAGCCGCGCGGCGGAGGTGAGTGAGCTCGAACGGTCTCGGCGGCGCCAGCGGCGGTTGCTGTACGTCGCCGCCGCGCTCGCCGTCCTCCTGGGGCTGGCGGTCGTCGCTGCGGCGTTCGCCCTCGATCAACGGAGCAACGCCCAGCGACAGGAGCGATCGGCGTCGGCGCGCGCGCTCGTGCAGGCCGCCCAGGCTCAGCTCTCGCAGCGGCTCGATCTCGCTATGTTGCTCGGCGTCCAGGCGGAGCGGACGCATTCGACTCCGCTCGGCCGGTCCGTCCTCCTCACGGCTTTGCAGGATGCCGGCCGGATCCTCCATTTTCTTCGCGGCTCACAAGGTCGCCTCGCGGACGTCGCCTTCAGCCGCGACGGGAAGCTCGTGGCGTCGTTCGGGGACGATGGGCGCATTCGTCTGTGGAACCCGGGGACCGGTGCAGCCGTCGGCGGTCCGCTCGGCGGAGGCGGATCGGGCCTTGCGCTCGCGTTCGGTTCGGGCGACGTGCTTGCATCAGGCGGCACCGGTCCAGGCGTCCGACTCTGGGACGTGTCTCGGCGCGCCCTGATTGGGACGCTGTCAGCAACGCCCGAGATCGCGGATCTCGCCTTCAGCCCGGACGGGAAGTTGCTCGCAGCCGCGACGAACGACGGCGTCGTCATCTGGGACGTCGCCGCACGCAGACGACTCGGGAAACCTCTATCGACGGGCGCCGGCCCACCGGCGACGGATCTTGCCTTCAGCGCTGACGGGGGAATCCTCGCCGTGGCGGGCCAGGATGCGGTCATTCTCTTGAACGTGCGCACGCGCTCGCAAACGCGGCTGCCGATCCGTGCCGCAGGGGCGCTCGCCTTCGACCCCGATGGCCGGACGCTCGCGGTCGCCCCGGCAAACGGTTCGATCGAGCTCTGGAACCTCGCGGCCCCGCGATCCTCTCCACGGCCTCTGTCCGTATCCGGGGCGACCGCACTTGCATTCAGCCGGGACGGCACGCGGCTTGCGGCGGCGAACGGCCGCGCGATCGCGCTGGTCGACACTGCAACGCGTCAGCTGCTTCCGCTTCCCTTCACGGGCCACACCGGGAACGTCAACAGCGTCACGTTCAGCCCTGACGGCCGCACGCTCGCCTCTGCGAGCGACGACGGGACGGCGATCCTCTGGGATGCGCGCCGCGATCCGCGCGCGACGCAACTGACAGGCACGGGGCCCGCGGCAACTGCTGTCGCCGAAGCGGCGAACGGCACATTCGCAGTCGCGCGCGGCTCGGAGGTCCAGGTGTGGATGAACGCAGCGGACCGCGTGCCCGACACGATTGCCGCCGGGGGACTGCTGCTCGACCTCAACGTGTCGGACGACGGCAAGACGCTGGCTGCGAGCACCCAGAGCGGAGACGTCCTCGTGGCGACGCTTCCGGGCGGTCAGGTTCGCACCCTGAAGCCGCGCTCGGCCGCGGTCACGGAGCCGGTGATCGCAGTTGCTCTCAGTCGTGACGGCAAGACGCTCGCGTCGTCGCTGCAGAACGGGCAGGTACTGCTCGAACTCGCTCGCGCATCGAAGCTCGGAGCACCGCTTCCGAGCGACACGTCGCAACCGCCGTTCGCGCTCGACCTGGCGTTGAGTCCGGACGGGCGCACCCTCGCGGCCGGCCGTCGGGACGGGACGATCGCGCTCTGGGACGTCGACAATCGGCGACTCCTGGGCAAGCCGTTCGGACCCCAGGGGAACCAGATCAGCAGCGTGTCGTTCTCGCCCGACGGCGCCCTGCTCGCATCGACGAACGGCGACATCAGAGTGACGTTCTGGGATGTCCATAGACGGGCGCCTTCCGGCGAGCCGATGCAGAGCGACGCCGACCTGACGGCGGTCCGGTTCAGCCCGGACGGGCGCCTCGTGGCCGCGGGGACGACGAAGGGGACCGTGGTTCTGTTCGACGTTGCGAGTCGCGTGCAGCTCGGTGCGCCCCTTGCCGGGCACAAAGGAACCGTGTTCTCCATCGCTTTCGCGGCCAACGGAGCCCGGCTCGTGTCTGCGGGAAGAGATGGGCGCGTGTTGCTCCACGATGTCGAGCCCTGGTCGAGCGAGAAGGCCTTGCAGGACCGCGCCTGCGCCCTCGTCGGCCGCAACCTGACGCGAAGCGAGTGGAATCTGTTCCTGCCGGGAAAGTCCTACCGGCGAACGTGCGACCAGTGGCCGGCCGGATCGTGACGCGCGAGGATCAGAACACGCACTGCTTGTTGAACTTGATCGTCTTCGCCTGGATGATGTGCGGCTCGATGGGCGCGAAGACCTGGCCGCCGCTCCGCACCCAGTAGATGTTCCCTTTCCACACGTAGCGACCGCGCCCGACTTTCACGCTGACGGTGTTCGGAAACGCCTGCTTAGCCGCCCGATCCTTCCAGAGCGTCACGCCTGGAATCGTGGACGAGCCCTGCAGCTGGGCCCGCGCCCACGGCGTCGTCTTGAACTTCTTGTACTTGCCCTTAGTGAGTTTGTAGAGCGTTCCCTGCCACCAGCCTTCTTCGGGTTTGTTGTCGCCGACGATCGGACTGACCGTCCTGGGCGGTGCGATCTCCGTCCGGAACGGTTTGTTCGCTGCGAAGCAGATCGGCTCAGCGGCGTATTTGTACGCAGCCGTCTCGCCCTTGAGCGGGCGCGTCACGTCCAGCGGCTGCGCGAGTTGGGCGGCTAGTGCCAGGATGTACGCGGTCGGGAATCGCGCCGCAACCGCGGGAATCAGTGTCTGGTTTTCCAGTGCGTGCAGGACGCGCGCTGCCGACGCGCGTCGTTCGACGGCCTGCGCCAACCTGAGCACGCGAGGCGGCGTCACGCCCGGCGGTAGCGGCGCCTTGCCCGGAATGAAGGGGGCGCCGGTCACCTCGCAGCCACGTCCTCTCTGCAGGCAGTAGTCGCTCCCCGGGCCGCCGTCGAGGCTGTTCGACCCGACGCCGCCGTCGAGAAAGTCGGGACCGGGACCGCCTGCGAGGACGTCGTTCCCGTCGCCGCCCTGGAGCGAGTTCGCCTGCGCGTCGCCCGTGAGCTTGTCGTCGTGCGTGGAACCAACGATGTCCTCGATGTTCTTGAGCTGATCGGTTCCGTCCGCGACGGCCGTCCCCTGCGCCAGGTTCGCGTCGACGGCCTTGCTGGATCTGAAATAGGTGACGGTGTCCTGAGTGCCGGCGCCGCCGTCGATGGTGTTGGTTCCAGCTCCCCCGGATAGGAGGTCGTTGCCGGTCCCGCCGTCCAGTGCGTCGTTAGCGTTGCCCCCTTCGAGCCGGTCGGCGCCGGGCCCTCCGGACAGGCTGCTCGCGCCGCCGCTGACGAGGACATCAGGGCCGCCGGCACCGGAAAGCGTGTCGTTGCCGCCCGGACCTCCCAGGATGGAATTCGGGTCGGAGTCGCCCGTGAGCTTGTCGCTCCCGCTCGATCCCTCGAGGTTCGCAACGTCGATCAGCTTGTCGTTGCCTTCCCCGGTCGCAGTGCCCCGCGCGAGATCTGCGTCGACGGGCTTGCTGAAGAGCGCGCGATCGTCGCGCTGACCGTGGATCTCGTCGTCGCCTGCCATTCCCCAGAGCAGGCTGCTCCCATCGCCTGTGAGGACGTCGTTGAACTTCGATCCGAATACCCCCTCGATGTTCGACACCGTGTCGTTGCCCCAGCCGGACGTCTTGCCCGCGACGAAATCGACTTGCACTGCGCCGGGAGCATTCGTATAGACGAGGTAGTCGGTGTCGAGAACACCGGTTCCCGTTCCCGAGCCGCCATTGACGACGTCGTCGCCTCCATCGCCGCTCAGCAGGTCGCCTCCCGGCCCGCCGTCGATCCGGTCGTTGCCCGGTCCGCCGTTGATGACGTTGCTCGCGTCGTTGCCGGTGATGACGTCGTTGAAGCCCGAACCGACTGCCATGTCGATTCCGCTCAGCGTGTCGGTCCCCTCACCGGTCGCGCTCCCTGTCTGGAGATTCACGCTGACCGCTCCTCCGGCCTGGCTGTAATCCACCTCGTCGGGTGTCGCTTCACCCTGGTGCCTCCCGATGATCGTGTCGTTCCCGGGACCTCCCGACAGCACGTCGAAGTTGTCCCCGCCGCCGCCGTCGACCGTGTCGTTGCCGTCGCCGCCCCTGAGCAGGTCACTCCCGGTCCCACCGTCGACCGTGTCGTTTCCGGCGTCGCCAGTGAGCACGTCGCCGCCGGTGCCGCCGTCGATCTTGTCGGCGCCGTCCCCGCCCTTGATGACGTCGTTGCCGTCGTTACCGCAGATCAGGTCGTTCCCGCCCATACCGTTCATCGTGTCGTTACCGCCTTCGCCCACCATCACGTCCGGGCCCGGGCCGCCGACCATGTTGTCGTTGCCTGGGCCGCCGACCATCGTCGGCTTCTGGCCGAAGCAGGTCGGCGGCGGGTTCTGCGCCGAGCTGCCCCCGGCCAGCAAGGCGAGCAGAGGGACGGCCAGCAACAGGATCCGCCGAAGGCGTCTGAGCGGCACTAGGACTTAGTTCTATCGCGTGGCGGCGGGCGCCGTATTCCGCGGCCCTCACCGAGGATGAGCGCGGTGTTGACGAGCGCGAGGTGTGTGAAGGCCTGCGGAAAGTTCCCGAGCTGACGGCCACCGACGGGGTCGAATTCCTCCGACAGCAGGCCGACGTCGTTGCGTAGGTCGAGCAGCCGCTCGAACAGCTCACGTGCTTCATCCACCTTTCCCTGCAAGGCGAGCACGTCGGCAAGCCAGAAGGAGCACGGGAGGAACACGCCCTCGCCGCCCGGCAGGCCGTCGTTCACCTCCTGCGTCCGATAACGCAGGACGAGTCCTTCGTGCATCAGCTCGCGACGGATTGCTGCGACTGTCGAGACGATCCGCTCGTCCGTCGCGGGCAGGAAACCGGTGAGCGGCATCAGCAGCACGCTCGCATCGAGTTCGTCCGAGTCGAACGACCCCGTGAAGGCCTGCTTGTCGTCGTTCCACGCGCGCGCGAGCACCTCTTCGTGGATCTCGTCGCGAAGCGCGCGCCAGCGCTCGAACGGCCCCTCTCGTCCGAACTCCTCGTGGTAGCGGACGGCGCGGTCGAAGGCGACCCAGGCCATCACCTTCGAGTGCGTGAAGTGCCGCGGCTCCCCGCGGACCTCCCAGATCCCCGCGTCCTCTTTGCGCCAGCCGTCCTCGAGCCAGTCGAGCAGCTTGCGCGTCAACGACCACACGTTGTCGTCCGGGGGCGCGCCGTGCACGCGCGTCTGGTACAGCGCCTCGATCACCTCTCCGTAGACGTCGAGCTGCAACTGCTCGGAAGCGGCGTTGCCGACGCGCACCGGCTTCGACCGCTCGTAGCCGGGGAGCCACTCGATCTCGCGCTCGTCGAGGCGCCGCTCACCGGCGATCCCGTACATGATCTGGATGTCGGCGGGATCGCCCGCCACCGCTCGCAGCAACCAGCTGCGCCAGGCTTCGGCCTCCTCGACGTAGCCAGCGTCGAGCATCGCGAGCAGCGTCAGCGTCGCGTCGCGTAGCCAGCAGAAGCGGTAGTCCCAGTTGCGCACGCCGCCGATGAGCTCGGGAAGCGACGTCGTTGGTGCGGCGACGATGCCGCCGGTCGGTGCGTACGTGAGCGCTTTCAGCACGAGGAGGGACTGGTGGATCTCTTCGTGATAGTCGCCTTCGTGCGTGGAGACGCTCGCCCAGTCGAGCCAGTAGTCCTCGGCATCGGTCAGCGCCCGCTCGGGATCGATCTTCTTCGGAAGGTGTTCATGCGACGGGAACCACGTGAGCACGAACGGGACCCGGTCGCCCGCCGCGAGGGTGAACTCGGCGACAGTCGTCATCTCCTCGCCGCGCACGTCGACGGGCGTGCGGAAGCAGAGCGCGTCCGGCCCGGCGATGGCCACGCGTGCGTGGTCGACACGACGCACCCACGGGGTGATGTGACCGTAGTCGTAGCGGATCACGAGCTCCGAGCGCATCGGCACGTTGCCGTCGAGGCCTTCGACGATCCGGACGATGTCGGGCGCGGTCCCGCGCGGCGGCATGAAGTCGATCGCGCGCATCGTCCCGGCGTCCGTCTCGAAGACGGACTCGAGGATGAGCGTGTTGCTGCGATAGCGGCGCGAGATGCGGCGCACGTGCGTGTTGGGCGCCAGCAGCCAGCGGCCGTGCCTGGGCTCGCCGAGCAGCGCCGCGAAGCAGGCGCCGGAGTCGAAGCGAGGGAAGCAGCACCAGTCGATCGACCCGCCGCGGCTCACGAGCGCCGCGGTCTGGAGGTCGCCGATCAGCGCATAGTCCTCGATCCTCGCCAATGTCAGCCGGAGCCTACGGTGCTTCGTCTCGCGACACGCTCCCAAGAGCATCCAGGGCCTAGACCGCGACTCGGCATCGTCGCATCATTGGCCGGTGGCCGAGCTTCCGAGTGGCACAGTCACATTCCTCTTCACGGACATCGAGGGTTCGACTCGTCTGCTGCAGGAGCTTGGTGACGATTTCGCGGGCGTTCTCGCGAGGCACCGTGAGGTCGCACGGGTGATCTTCGAGCAACAGGACGGGCACGAGGTGGACACGCAAGGCGACGCGTTCCTCGTCGCCTTTTCGCGGGCGCGCGACGCGGTTGCCGCTGCTGCTTTCGTGCAGCGCGCCAGCGCGGACGAAGACATCCGCGTGCGGATCGGCATCCATTCCGCAGAGGCGATCTCCACCGACGAGGGGTACGTCGGCCTCGGCGTCCACCGTGCAGCGCGAGTGTGCGCCGCGGCTCATGGCGGCCAGGTCCTGCTCTCGCAGGCGACTCGGGAGCTGTTGCGCGAGACACCACTCGAGGACGCCGAGTTGCGCGACCTGGGTGAGCACCGACTGAAGGATCTCGCGAACGCGCAGCGGCTGTACCAGCTCGTCGTCCCGGGCCTCGACTCCGAGTTCCCGCCATTGCGCAGCCTCCAGAACCGACCGACGAACCTCCCCCTCCAGCCGACTCCGCTGGTCGGGCGGCAGCGCGAGATCGGCGAAGTCACCGAGCTCCTCAGACAGGCCGACGTCCGCATGGTGACCCTCATCGGTACGGGCGGAACGGGAAAGACGCGGCTTGCCGCCCAGACTGCGGCCGAGCTCCTCGACGATTTCGCCGACGGCGTCTTCTTCGTCGGGCTCGCAACACTGGCCGACCCGAATCTCGTCGTCCCGACGATCGCGCAGACGCTCGGCGTCCACGAGAGCAGCAGTTTCCCAGTCGCCGATGCGCTCCGCGAGTACGTCACGGAGCGCGAGCTCCTGCTCGTGCTCGACAACTTCGAACATCTCCTCGACGGCGCGGCGGCGATCGGCGAGCTCGTCGGCGGCGCCCGGAGGTTGAAAGTCCTGGCGACGAGCCGCGGCCCGCTCCATCTTGCGGCCGAGCGCGTCTACCCTGTTCCGCCGCTCGAGACGCCCGATGGGCACGTGGACGTCGAGCGCCTCATCCGAGTCGACTCGGTCGCGCTCTTCGTCTCTCGCGCTCGCGCGGTCCGGCCGGAGTTCACGCTCACCGCGGAGAACGCGCCGGCTGTGGCAGCGATCTGCAAGACGGTCGACGGGCTTCCGCTCGCCCTCGAGCTCGCGGCCGCGCGCGTTGCCTTCCTTCCCCCAGCAGCGCTCCTGGAGCGGCTCGACGACAGGCTCAAGCTCCTCACCGGCGGCCCGCGCGACGCCCCCGAACGCCATCAAGCGCTGCGGGCAGCGATCGACTGGAGTTACGACCTCCTCGAGCCGGCGGAGAGAGCACTCCTTGCGCGGTTCTCGAGCTTCGCCGGCGGGTGCACGCTCGAAGCGGCGGAAGCCGTCCTCGGGCCGGATGCAGTCGAGGGTCTCGCATCGCTGATCGACAAGAGCCTCGTCCGCCTCGAGGGAACCGACGAGAACCCACGGTTCAGGATGCTGAGGACAATTCGCGAGTACGCCCAGGACCGTCTACGCGAGGCTGGCGATGAGCGCATCGTCCGCGGCCGGCATCTCGAGTACTACCTCGGGCTCGCCGAGAAGGCATGCGCCGAGCGGTTTTCGAGACCGGACGAAGCGCGTGCCGAGCTGTGGCCGGAGGTGGACAACCTGCGCGCGGCCGCCGACTGGGCCGCGGCGGGCGAAGCGAAACGCGAGCTCGAACTCGTGGGAGCTCTCGCGTGGTTCTTCATCTCGGAAACGACGATCTCCGAAGCGGAGGAGCGGCTGTCGGCGGCACTCGCTCGCACCGGAGCTCGGAGCCTGGCCCGGGCGCGAGCGCAATTCTTCGCCGGCTTGGCCGCCGGATCTCGAGGAAGGCCAGCCGAGGCCAAGCCGTTCCTCGAGGAGGCGCTCGCTACGTACCGCGAGCTCGGCGACGCGACGGACGTCTCCCTCGCACTCGAGGGCCTCGGTCTGACCTACGTGCAAAACGGCGAGCACCAGCTCGCCGAGGAGCAGCTCGAGGAAAGCCTCGAGCTACGGCAGAGCGTCGGCGACCTCCTGCTCGTGAGACGCTCTCTCGCGGCGATCTGCCAGGCTCTCGTGAGTCGCGGCGACGTCGATCGGGCGGAGCCTCTCGCCGAGGATCTCTACCGCCGAGCGTCGGAGACGTCGGATCGGTTTGCCGAGCAATCCGCGCTCCACTACCTCGCCGACTGCCCGCTCATCCGCGGAGATTTCGCTACGGCCGAGCAGCGGTACGCGCGCGCCGCCACGGTTGCTTGGGCGCATGGCAACCGAACGCAGTGCGCGAACGAGATGCACGGCGTCGCGATGGCCGTCTCGGGCCGCGGCGGCTACGAGCGCGCGCTCCGGATCGCTGCGGCCGCCTCCGCGGAGTGGGAGCGCGTGCGGGAGCGGCGCGGCGCCGCGCTCGCGCTGCCGTTCTGGGCGCGCCTACAAGAGGAGCACATCGGCGGCGCACGGGACGCGCTCGGACCGGAAGCGGCGGCGGCTGCCGAAGCCGAAGGACGTGCCCTTCCGTTCGAGCGTGCCGTCGAAGACGCGACCCAGGCTTGGTCGACGGCCTAGATGGGACAGCGTCAGCGACCTCGACCTTCGCTTTGAGGCACCGCATCCTCCCCGAGGATGTCGGGGGGCAGCGCAGCTGGAAAGGCGAACGCGACGAACGCCAGCAGGCAGGTCGCGCCGATCGCGTGCGCCCAGCCCGCGTCTGCAACCGTCGTGAATCCGAGCCCGGCGATGAGGCAGGCACCGGCGACGCGCGTGAGGAGGCGCGGCGCGGAGACACCGACGAGGTCCCGCGCCGACAGCGCTCGTGGGGGCTCGTGTTCGTCGAGGCGGCCGCCGAGCACGAGCTTGAACAGGAGCGCGAGCGACGGGAACAGGATCGCGCCGCCTGCCAGCACGGAGACGATGATCGCCACGAGCGTGTCGTGTGCTGCGGCCGCCTCTGTGATCGTCAGGCCGGGGAGGATGGTCGGCGACTGCGCGAGCGCCCAACCCGCGACGACCGCTCCGACGGCGACCGCGGCGCTGTAGCGCGCCGGCTCGTAGCGGCGTCGCAACACCAACGCGAACGTGCAGATCCCGGCGAGCACCGAGACGGCGAGCGCGGCCAGTCCCTTTCCGTGAACGAGACCGTGGAAGAGCGGATGCGCCTGGGACCGGACGACGGGCAGTCCGGCGAGCACGATCGCCCCGGCGATCACTGCAGAAGCGAAGGCCCGCTTGCGAAACTGCGCTTCCAGCTCCCGCTCGCCGAGACGGACGGCGTCGGCGCAGAGAAACACGGCGGCCATGTACGCCGAGATCGCGACGGCGAGGACGCCGGTCAGGACCGCCGTCCCGTTCAGCCAGCTGGAGAACTGGTCGCCGGCGGCGTTGCCTACCGGCACGCGTCGCGCTGCGATCGCGCCGACCACCGTACCGAGCGCAAACGGCGCGAGAATCGACGACAGCGAGAAGACCGTGTCGACCACGCGTTGTTCCCCGGCGCGGGCGGTTCCCGCTCGCAACGCGTACGTCGCGCCGCGGAAGATGATCCCGAGCCCGGCAATGAAGAGTGGCACCGACAAGGTCGAAGCAATCGCGCCGAACGCCGTCGGGTACGCGGTCCAGGTGACCGTGAGGACGAACACGAGCCAGACGTGATTTGCCTCCCAGACGGGGGCGATCGCGTGATGTGCGTGATCCCGGATCGACTGCGCATGCGGCCCTTTGCCGGCCGTGAGCTGCCAGAAGCCCGCGCCGAAGTCCGCGCCTCCGAGCACCGCGTAGAACACGAGCCCGGCGAGCACGAAGATCAGCGGGATGTCGTAGAGATGCACGTCAGCCCTCCGGGAGCGGCATCCGCGCGAGCCGGACGAGGATCCATCCCGTCGCCACGGCAAGCCCTGCGTAGACGAGCGCCAGCGTCGCATAGCCGACCGGGATTCCGCCCGC
>Ga0066704_10000775_pt1 | contig 12420 bp, 13 predicted proteins | sample GraSoiAngelo_153_FD_66458 | JGI IMG/M metagenome (GOLD analysis project Ga0066704, IMG submission 66458) | Grasslands soil microbial communities from the Angelo Coastal Reserve, California, USA - 14_1009_12_40cm | ecosystem: Environmental > Terrestrial > Soil > Grasslands | place: USA... | reverse complement strand
TTTTTTTTCTTCGATAGCATGCGCGCAAGGATGAGGCGGGACATCACAGATCAGAAACGGAACATGATCCCGATCTCGGGGGCGAAATCGGGAGCCTTGGACGTTACCCCGAAAGCGCTGTTCAACTTCAGGTGGACGCGGCGCGCGAGCCAGTATTGCCCTTCGACGATCCACTCTACCTCGTCCTGATCGCCCTCCATCCCGGTGTAAAAGCGAAACTTCGGTGAGAAGCGCTTGAGGTACTCGAGCGCGTACTCTCCGAATACGACCTGCTTGTCTGCCTCGTCGTACTGTCCGGCGACGCGAGCGGTGAGTGTGCCAAACGAAAATCCCTTGATAGCTCCGGCTCCGAACTTGTATGCCCACGTCTGAGTGCCGATGATTCGGCGTCCGCGCTGGAAGGGGAAGTCGACCTCGAGGTAGCTGAAAAGCTCCGGCCGCTTCACAGTCTCGTGCGCGAAGCGATAGCGAATCTCGGCCTGGGTGTCGCCGAATCCTGATTCCTTCAGTTCTGACGGCAGGGCGCTGGGGTCGGATGGATCTTTGCGCAGTCGCGCCGTCGTGAAAAGTGCGCTCTCCAACTCGAGCGCAATGCGATCGCTGACGCCGAGGGCAAGAAAGAAATTCGCTTCGTGCTCGCGAAACTTACCGCGAAAATCCTGATCGAGTCCAAATCCCAGCTCGGCAGGCTTGTACTCGAACTGGTTGAAAGCCGTGAATTCGTGGAATGGGTAGACGAGCAACTCGCCCTTGTGGACGTATTCGCCGAACATCGAAGTGGCGATCCCTGTTCCTCGGTCGGCTAAATACGGTGGGAGTCTCTGCGCGTCGGCGGCTGCTGGCATCCAGATGTTCGCGCATGCGAACGTAGCGAAACCTGCGAGGCGCGCTGATGAGCGGACCTTCGACGCACCACAGGGGTCAAAGAGCATTCTTCCTCCTGGTTGCAATGAAGAGCGCGCACCCGCAATCTAAAGGACACGCATGACAAGCCCGCACCCTCCGGCAAAGGTTAAGAGCAGAAAACGTCATCACTGGATCGTGCGCGTCACCCACTGGGTGAACTTCGTCGCCATTGTCATCATGGTCGGCAGCGGGCTCCGCATCTTCAACGCTTATCCTGCGTTCGCCCGGAAAGGGGAAATGTTCTGCTGCTATCCGTTCGAGCACAAACCGATTCCGGCGTGGCTCACCTTCGGTGGCTGGCTCGGCGGCGCCAGGCACTGGCACTTCGCGATGATGTGGGTGTTGGTCGTGAACGGTCTGATTTATCTCACCTTCATCTATCTGCACGGCGACTGGCGCGACCTCGTCCCGCGAAAGGGCGACATCCGTGACAGCTGGCAGATGGTGAAGTTCTACACGTTCCGACGCAAAGACCATCCACATCAGGGCAAGCACAACGCCTTGCAGAAGGGAGCGTACTTCGCGTTGCCGATCGCCGGCGCGCTCGCCGTTCTCACCGGCATCGCGATCTGGAAACCGGTGCAGCTGTCGTGGCTCACCGCATTATTCGGCGGATACGTCTGGGCGCGCTATTGGCATTTCATCGCCATGCTGGTGATCGTCATCCTCAGCGTTATCCACGTCTTCATGGTCTTCGCGGTCGATCCGTACTCGATCACGTCGATGATCACCGGCAATTATGATCCGGCGCTGTCACCGGAAGCGCGCAATGCTCGGCCGTTCTATCATCTGTTGCCCCCGCGACGCCCGGCGGCACCGGTGCCGGTAGCACCGCCTCCCACGGAGAGCACATGAGCCGGGATCTGCGGAAATTCCTGATCATCAACGGAATCGATCGCCGCGACTTTCTGATTCGGGGAAGCGGAATCATCTCGGCGGTGCTGCTCGCAGCCTGTGATTCGCGGGGACCCAAAGCTGCCGACAAGCTGCTCAAATACGCCGAGAGAAAAAACAGAGTCGTGGAGCGAAAACTTTTCCGTCACACGTCGATGGACGTTGTTCGGGCGGGCGCATACGACGCGGGCAACAAGCTACCGAGTTACTTCATTGCTCCGACCGTACCGGTGTGGGACGAGACCGCGCGCGGAAAATGGTCGCTCGAGGTCAGTGGGCTCGTTGGTAATCCCGTGCGACTAACTCTCGAGGATCTGCAGCGGCTTCCCCAGGTCTCCAATCGCGTCAATCACTACTGCGTGGAAGGTTGGACCGCTGTCGAGACGTGGACGGGCGTTCCGTTCAGCGAGCTCGCGAAGTTCGTGCGCGCCGATCCGCAGGCGCGCTTCGTCGACTTCCAATCGTTCGACGACGACTATCATGAGAGCTGGGACATCGAGAGCGCGATGCACAAGCAGACCGTCGTCGCCTACGGTCTCGACGGAAAACCGTTGCAGCCGGCACACGGAGCTCCGGCGCGCGTCTACTCGCCGGTCAAGCTTGGCTACAAGAACACGAAGTATCTGACGAAGATCGTGTTCATGCCGCACATGAACGGCGGCTACTGGTCAGACCAGGGCTACGAGTGGTACGGCGGGGTATAGACAAGCCGGGCCGTTGATCTTGGCGCGATCTGGCATCCACAAAACTAAAGCAGGGAGCTGCAAGCTTAGTCAGCCCGGAGCTACTCAGCTATTCCGGCGGGATTACAGTGTCGGACCGTCGTGGTTTCCCAGCTTCGAAAGGATCTCGATCGCTACCTGATCCGAGTCTTCGGCGGCGTCTGATTCAACCGCGAATGCTTTTCGCCCTCGCCGCGACGGGCCGCACCGCGAAATAGCAGAACTTCGCGCAAGTACGCCCGGTTCATGATCGCGCCAATGAGAAGCAGAGCACTCCCCGCCAGAACCGAGATGGTACCATAGCGCCAGGTATCGCGGCCCAGCAGCGCGGCGGCCATGCACATCGTCCCGAACGCTACCAGCGTCTGCCCTCCCTTGTTCGGCACGGCTCTGGTGCGACGGCGCCGCTCCCGAAGCGGCGCCACCCCTCCTGCTTGCCACGCGTCAAGGAGGATTGTCAGTGCGAGCAGAGCTACAAGCACGCCGAGCAAGAGCGGGAACGTTTCTATCCTCATAGGCCTCTTGAAATGCAAAAAGGGGGCGCGGCTTTTGAGTGCCTCCAGGCGCGCCTAACCCGGCGGAGTCTGTTAATTTGAAGCGATGAATCGCGAGCGCGAGCGCGTACGCTCGACAACCATACTAGCTGTACGCAGGAACGGTCAGGTTGCGTTGGGCGGCGACGGCCAGGTCACCGTCGGTCAGACGGTGATGAAATCGAACGCCCAGAAGGTGCGCACGCTGCACGGCGGCAAGCTGCTCGCCGGGTTTGCCGGCGCCGCCGCTGATGCGTTCACCCTGTTCGAGAAATTCGAGGAGAAGCTCGAGCGCTACCCCGGGAACCTGCAGCGCGCAGCGGTCGAGCTGGCGAAGGACTGGCGCAGCGACCGTGTGTTGCGCCGACTCGAAGCTTTGCTTGCCGTGACCGACAAAGAGCACGGCTTCATCATCTCCGGAACCGGCGACATCATCGAGCCCGATGATGGAATCCTCGCCATCGGATCGGGCGGCTCGTACGCTCTCGCCGCTGCTCGTGCCCTGCTCGGGAATACCGATCTGTCGGCGAAAGAGATTGTGAAGCGGGCACTCGAGATAGCTGCCGAGATCTGCGTCTACACCAACGCCAACATCACGGTGCTGGAGCCGACCTGATGGCGTCGCCACGCACCCAGCAAGCGCTGGAACGACTGGCCGGGTTAACGCCAAAGCAGATCGTCGAGGAGCTCGATCGCTACATCGTTGGCCAGGCGGACGCCAAGAAAGCAGTGGCCATCGCGCTCAGGAATCGCTGGCGCCGTCAACGCGCGCCCGATCAGATACGCGAGGAGATTTCACCCAACAACATTATCCTCGTCGGCCCGACCGGCGTTGGAAAGACCGAGATCGCGCGCAGACTCGCCCGGCTCGCCGGCGCGCCGTTCGTAAAAGTCGAAGCGTCGAAATTCACCGAAGTCGGGTACGTCGGCCGCGATGTCGAATCGATGGTGCGCGATCTCGTCGAGAGCGCCATCAACATGGTGCGCTCGGAGCGCGAGTCAGAGGTGCAGGAGGTCGCCAAGCAAAAAGTGGAAGAGCGACTGCTCGACTTGCTCCTGCCGGTGCCGCCCGACATCAAGCAATCGACGCACACTACCGCCGCCGCCGGCGGTGGCGCGCACCTGTTCGTGGTCTCGCCGGGCGGCTCCGTCTCTAGCGAGACCGATGCATCGGAGGTGCGCTACAAGCGGACGCGCGAGAAACTGAAAGCGTTGCTCGTCGACGGCCAGCTCGACGAACGCGAGATCGAGATCGAAGTCACCCAGCAGTCGCCAATGATGTTCGACATGATGGTGCCGCAGGGTGCACCTGAGGGAATCGACAATCTTTCCGAGATGCTCCAGGACATGCTGCCCAAGCGCAAGAAGAAACGCAGCGTGAAGGTCTCGGAGGGGCGCCGCATTCTCCTCATTGAGGAGCTGGAGAAGTTGATCAACAAGGAGGACGTTACCGCCGACGCGCTCGAGCGCGTGCAGACGATGGGCATCATCTTCCTCGACGAGATCGATAAGATTGCGGGCCAACGTGGTCCCGCCACTGGCGGACCGGACGTGTCGCGCGAGGGCGTGCAGCGCGATCTGCTGCCGATCGTGGAGGGATCCAATGTGCAGACGAAGCACGGAATGGTTAAAACCGATCACGTTCTCTTCGTCGCCGCGGGCGCTTTCCACGTCGCCAAGCCGAGCGATCTGATTCCAGAGCTGCAGGGTCGCTTTCCCATTCGAGTCGAGCTGGACTCTCTCACCGAGGCTGACTTCGTCCGCATCATGACCGAGCCCGAGAATGCCCTCACCAAGCAGTACTCGGCGCTCGTCGAGGCCGAAGGCGCCAAGCTCGAATTCACCGAAGACGGCATCGCCGAAATCGCGAAGATCGCGGCACACGTCAACGAGCGCATGGAGAACATCGGCGCGCGCCGCTTGCACACGGTGATGACGACGTTGCTGGAAGACGTGCTCTTCGGTCTGCCCGAAAGCGGCGACAAGACCGTCCGCGTCGATCAGGCGCGAGTGCGCAGCAAGCTCAAGACGATCGCCGACGACGAGGATCTCAGGCGGTACATACTATAAGCAGCGGGGAGCGTGGAGCGCGCAGCCGAGAAGCGGGTAGCCGAGAAGCGAGAGCGTCTTTTCATCGGGGTTCCGCTCAGCGAGGAAGCGCGGGGCGCGATCGCTCGATCGCTTCCGAAAAAATTGCCGGGGAAAGTAGTGCCGGCGGAGAACTGGCACTTCACGCTGCGCTTCCTGGGATCGACAGAGCCCGACAAGCGCGATCAGGTAATCCGGACTCTCACAGCGGCCACCTGTGGTCCCCGATTCAACGTTCGATTCAACGAGCTCGGCGCGTTCCCGAGTCCCGGTCGCGCGCGCATACTCTGGTTGGGAGTCGACGAAGGAGCGGAGCGCATGGCGCAGCTTGGGGCGATCGCCGAAGCAGCGGCCCGCATTGCCGGATTCGCGGCGGAGACCAGGGAATTGAAACCCCACCTGACGCTGAGCCGCATCGATCCTCCCGCATCGGTGAGAGCTCTGCTCGGCAGCAAGCTACGGTTTGGAACACGAATGACGGTCGATTCGGTGATTCTCTACCGCAGCCGACTCGGTGGCGGTCCGGCGCGCTATGAAGAGATCGTTAGGATTGCCCTCGGGCGATGATCAGTCGCGAAGTTCATTGCGGACTGTGGTTCCTCGACCTCGACCAGACGATCGCGTACGCCGCAAAATTTAGAACCAGCACGGCGCTTCCCAACACGAGCTGGGTCGAACGCGTGAGTCCCGCCGGATACAATACCGGCTGAATGTAGTGCTGAATGAATCCGCCGCTGTACCCGGCCTCGCCTCCCTTCACACGAAGTGAATTCTCGAGCGGCGTGAGCGGGCAAATCCACCCCGTGTACTCGATGAGAACACCCCACACCGCCGCCGGAATGTGAAGCCACGCCAGACGCGGCCAGCGCAATACAAAAAGTCCTCCCAGAACAACGAAGAGGACGAACGCGAGATGAATTACAAGTACGAGATCCGCGAGGACGCGGTAGATCAAGCTCCGGCTGCCCGCGACGAAGCTGGTATCACGACGGGCGGCGCCGCTGGCCGATCGAACATCATTTTCTTCACCAGCTCGGGGAAGCGCGGGTCGTCGCGCAGCGGATCGACGACCGGATGCACTCGAAGATACGCCGGCCACCCACGACGCTCGTCGATGGCGCGATCGACCCAGTCGAGCGCTTTCTGATAGTCGCCAAGTCCGAGCGTGACGAGAACCATGTCGACGGGCGATACGTAGTCGGTCTTGATTCGCTCCATCAGATCTTCATAGACCTGCTTCGCGAACGACTTATCGCCGGCGAGACCCAGGGAATACGCGAGCGTCGCCCTGGTGGTGTTGGCACATTCCGGCGCCAGCGCCAATCCCTCGCGCAAGACGCGCTCAGCGGCCGGATAATCCCGTTGCAGCGTCAGGATCAGACCGGCAATGCGATAGCTCTCCTCGGCCGTCGGGTTCATGGCGACGGCGCGATCGAGGTGATAGCGAGCCTGGTCGTACTTGCGAGCGTAGAGATAGCAGTAGCCCAGACTGCGCCGCACCGACACCGATGCGGGATCGTTTTCCTGTGCAGTGTGTGATTCGATCAGCGCTTCGTCGAAATGCCCCTGCGACGCCAGAATCAATGCGTACCACTGGTGCGCCGGCGCGTAGCGCGGATCCAGCTCGATGGCGCGGCGGAATTCCCGCGCCGCTTCGTCCCAGCGCCAGTCGTAGATGAAAAGGCTCCATGCGAGCGATGCGTGGGCTTCCGCCAGCGACTCGTCCAGCTCGATTGCTTTCCGCGCGTAGAACTTTGCCTTCTCGTGACCCTCGTGGACGGGGACGTTCCGATAGTCGATGTGCAACGAGTACGAATCGGCGAGCCCGGTGTACGCCAGCGCGTACCTCGGGTCGAGTGCGATTGCTTCCTCGAAGAATTTGATTCCTTCGATCACGCCTTCCGACGTGCGCTTGTTCCAGGCGTAGCGGCCGCGCAGGTACAACCCGTAGGCCTGAATGTTCTCGGTGTGTCGATTGGCTGCCGCCGGCGCCAGATCGGCAAACGATGTCGACCGCAGCGTAGTCACGATCGTGCGCGCGATTTCATCCTGGATGGCAAAGACGTCATCGAGTCGCCGGTCGTACCGCTCGGACCACATCAGACGTCCGTCGTCGGTCGAAGTGAGCTGCACGGTGATGCGCAGGTTGTCGACCGACCGGCGAACCGTCCCTTCCAGCACTTCCGACGCCTCGAGCAGAGCGCCGATGGCGCGCACGTCCTGCGCCTTTCCCTTGAGAGCGAACACCGAAGTCCGCGACGCTACACGCAGCCCGTCGACCTTCGCCAGCGCGTTGATCAACTCGTCGGTGATGCCATCGCTGAGATACTCGTTGTCCGGATCGGGGCTCGCGTTCACGAATGGCAGCACCGCGATCGACCGGCTCGTCATCATGAACGGCCGATTTGGCTCCGAGCGAGCGCGCGTCAGTGCGTCGCAGAACTCGACGACACTCTGGTAGCGCTGCGTCGGATCCTTGGTGAGCGCTTTCTCCATCACCCGGTCGAAGCCGGCGGGCGCGTCGGGGCGCAGCGCGCGCAAAGGGCGAGCTCGTTGAGTTACCTGCTTTGCCATCGTCGCGCGCGGTGTCGCGCCCTTGAACGGCGGCTCGCCGGCCAGCATCTCGTAGATCACGCACGCCAGGCTGTAGACGTCACCCGCAACTCCTACGCTCTTCTCGCCGGCCGCCTGCTCGGGGCTCATGTACTCGGGCGTTCCCAACGCCAGACCGTCGAGGGTCAGCGGCTCTCCTTCCTCGGTGGTCTGGACGTACGCGATCCCGAAGTCCGACAGCATCGCATGGTCGTCGGCGAAGAGAATGTTCTCGGGCTTGACGTCGCGGTGTACGAAACCATTGCGATGGGCGTAGTCGAGCCCGGCGCCAATTTCGTGGGCGATGCGAAGCGCGTCATCGACACCCAGCCGCTTCTCACGATTCAGCTTGTCGCGCAGCGAGCCGCCGGGAATGAACGGCGACACATAGTACAGCGAGCCGCCGGATTCGCCGGAGTCGATGAGCGGAACGATGTGCGGATGCGACAGGCGCGCGGCGATGCCGATCTCGCGCAGGAATCTCTCCTTGCCGACCGAGGCGCTGAACTCCTGCCTCAGAACCTTGATCGCAACCTCGCGCCGGTGCTTCCGCTCCTCGGCCAGATGAACGGTGGCCATGCCACCCGAGCCGAGGAGTCGTTCTATCGTGTAGCGATCGGCGAGCGATGTCTGGAGAGTGAACGGCGATTCGCCGACGTCACTCGGCTCGAGCCGTGGACTCTCTGGCATTCGCGGGACCTACGGTGTTAATACGCTCGGGGCGAGTCATGCCAACAACTTATCGCAGTGCCGCCCTACGCGCACCGTTTTGCGCAAAGAGCGGCGCATCGCGCCCTGTTAGTGGCGCTTGAAAAACTGCACCGCCCGTTCGTGTTTTTTAGCGGCTGCCAGGCTCTTGAAAGTCCCCAGGTTTCTCCGACGGCCAGTCTTCGGATTTTTCTTGCGCGAGTATAGGCGATACTCACCGGTCTTGAGTTTTCGGATCATGTCTCTACCTCTGGTTGTTGTCGAAGCAACGCGGTTATTGCGGAGGCCGGAGGACTCCTCCTCCAGTATCACGACGCCCCACGACGACCAGCTGCGAAGCGATGGAGCGCCCCGCCATGATCGCCAGCGTCGGAGCAGTGAGCTGCCATTCGTCGACGATCCACGCTCCGGACGCCACGCGACTGAAGCGGGTGAAACCGCCCGCGTCAAAGCGACTCAGTGGCCCCGCGTTGACGAAATTGAAGGCGATTTCGCGAAGCTCGGAAGTCTTCTGATCTACCCAGATGACACCGCTAATGTCCGGCAGTTTCCGGAGCGGGACCGGCTCGAATGCCACGCCGATCAGGCCCGGCCGCTCACGCTCGCGCACCAGTCTGAAGCAATGCGTCGAAGCGAATTCGTCGGACTGGAGAACTGTTTCGTCGGGGCCAAAAATCGTCCAGCCCCGATCCATATCGCCGATGACGTAGCCATCCGTGGCTAACCGCGCCGGGTCCTCCACGCCGAAGGGTCTACGGTCGGTAATCGAGAACTCGCTGCTGTCACCGCCGATGACTCTGCCGACATTGTCGATGTCTCGCCTGTATTTCCGGGCGCGTCCGATTCCGAGCAGGTCGAGAATGGTTAGCTGGCTCGAGCGGAGCGCCTTGTCGATTTCATCCCAGACGGTCGACAGCGCCTGGGCGTTGGGATCGCTGCGCGAGCACTGCGATTTGGAGTTGACGACGATGCTCTGGAGCACGACGCGCGGGCTTTCGACGCTGAGCACCAGCTCGTTGGCGCGGGGAAGAGTGAGCTCGCTGGAGACGAAGGGCAGATATCCGATTCTCCTGACGCGCACTCGGTAGGCGCCGCGGGACGCCAGCAGCAGGCGTATCCCACTCTCCGAAGCAAGACCTTCGGCGACGACGCTGTCCTTCGCGTTGAGCAGGGCGACGAGCGCGCCGTTGACGGGCGATCCATCGGGCGTGCTCAGTTTGATGCGCAGCTCCGACGTCGCTTCCTGCCCGCGCAGACTCGAAGTCCACGCCAGCGCACCAGCTACAGCATAGAAAATCGCTTTACGCGTCAACATGCCTTCCCGCACCAGCCTACCGGAGAATTAACTACCTTGCGCGACCTTGAGGATAGTGTTCCCCGACATCAGGTACATCTCGCCGCCAAAATCCAGACCGAACGAAGTCACGTAGCCAGCGGCCAGACCCCAATCCTTCTCATCCACGGCGGCGCCGCTCGAGTATCTGAAGCTCTTGAGGAATCCGGCGCAATAATCGGAGTAGAAATAGTGGCCGCGTATCCCGGGAATCGCGCTGCCGCGGTAGACGTACCCGCCGGTGATCGAGCAGGCGCCGCCAGTATGGGTGTAGTCGATGATCGGCAGCGTGAGCCCAGTCTGATTGCAGCTGGTCGCGTTGTAGCAGGTCGCTCCTTCCATGATGTTCCAGCCGTAATTCAACCCGCCCAGGTTGGCTGGCTCCACGTCGACCTCCTCGTGCAGGTTTTGGCCGACGTCGGCGATGTAAAGGAGACTCGTCGTGGCGTCGAAGGCGTAGCGCCAGGGATTTCTCAACCCCTTCGCCCAAACCTCGCCGCGATGATTCGCCTGATTGACGAACGGATTGTCGGCGGGAATAGCGTAAGGATCTCCGTGGTCGACATCGAGCCGCAGCAGCGAGCCAAGAAGAGCGTTGAAATTCTGTCCGTTGAGGAATGGATCGCCGCTTCCTCCTCCGTCACCCAGCCCCGCGTACAACATTCCGTCGGGGCCGAAGGTAAGCAGGCCTCCATTGTGGTTTGCCTGACTGGAGTGCGCCGTCGTCAGAATCAGCTTCGACGTCGTCGGATCGGCAACGTCGGGGTTCGACGTCGTCGTGAAACGCTCGATCCTGATGTCGCCGTTCGTCTGGGTCGTGAAGTAGACGTAGAAGAAATGATTGGTTGCGTACTGCGGATGAAACGCTACGCTCAGAAGTCCCCTCTCACCGCCGCTCAAAACTCTGCTGGTGATGTCGAGGAACGGCGTCGTTTGCAGCACACCGTTCTTGATAAGTTGGATACGTCCGCCCTGCTCGACGACGAAAATTCTGCCGTCGTTGAGGGGCTGGGTGAGAAACACCGGCGCCGAGAGGCCGGTAGAGATGAAAGGATCGAGCTTGAGGGTCAGTCCCGGAGGTAGACCGCCATCGCCAGGCCCGGTTGAATCAGAATGACATGCGGCAATCGAAAACATTGCCGCACTCGAGCACAGCAGACGAATCATGCGTGAGGTCATTGCGCCATCGCTGACAGGGTGATTGGCGGGGCCGTGATATATTTCCGACGCCCTTACGAAGCCCGCGCAACTCATATGCCCCGAAAAACTGCGTCCGCTCACAAGGAGCGCGCTCACCGAGATTTTCTGCAAATCCCCGATTTCTCCGCCAAAGAGATCGAGAAGCTTTTTTCGCTCGCCGAAAAGATGCGCGCGGGGAAGTACACCAAAAAGCCGCTCGCCGGCAAATCGCTGGCGATGATCTTCATGAAGTCGTCCACACGGACGCGCGTCTCGTTCGAGGTCGGGGCGTGGCAGCTGGGCGGACACGCGCTGTTTCTTTCGCCGCGCGACGTGCAGCTCGGTCGCGGCGAGCCGATTGCCGACACTGCCCGCGTGCTCTCGCGTTACGTCGACGGCATCATGATCAGAACCTTTGCACACTCCGAGGTCGAGGAGCTGGCAAAGTACGCCGACGTGCCCATCATCAACGGGCTCACCGATCTAGTGCACCCGTGCCAGGTCCTCGCCGACCTCCTCACCGTCAAGCAATTCCTCGGCGGCTACAAGGGGAAGCGCATCGCCTGGATCGGCGATGGCAACAACATGGCGAACTCGTGGACCAACGCCGCGTACGTGCTCGGCTTCGAGCTGACACTGGCGTGTCCCGAGGGCTACGATCCCGATGCGACGATCCTCAAGCGCGCGCAATCGAAAGCCAAGGTGCGCGTGGTGCGCGATCCCGCCGAAGCGGCCGAGAAAGCCGACGTCGTCAACACCGATGTCTGGGCATCGATGGGTCAGGAAGAAGAGCAGACCGAGCGCGAGAAGGCGTTCAAGGGATACAAGGTCGATGGCGCTCTCATGAGGCGCGCCAACAGGGACGCGATCTTTCTCCACTGTCTGCCGGCCCACCGCGGTGAAGAAGTAGCCGTCGAAGTTATCGACGGACCGCAGAGCAGGGTGTGGGACGAAGCGGAGAACCGCCTGCACATCCAGAAGGCGATCATGGCGGTTTTGATGGGCGGAGAGAAACTCTAGGACCAGCCCCGAACAAGCCCCGCCAACGCAAAGGAGGGCCGCGCCCCTGCCTCACAAATCTGCCTTTGCCAATTTATCTGTGAGAGCGAGTTAATCCCCTCTACAAAGCTGTAACTCCTGTTGAGCTTGGATGGGATGGTCGTCTTATAGGCAACCCTCCACACGAGAGTTACGATGCGCCGTTCCATTGGGTTTTCATCCGTGTTGACCCTCATTAGAGCGGGGTCCGCCGCTGCGGCTTTCGCGGCTTTGACCGTCTCTTGTTCCGATAGCACATCTCCAAACGCCGGCGCCATGCCGGATGGCGTGAGCTATATCCGTGTGGATGGGTCGGATTCCGCCAAGCAGGCCTTCCTGCAGACGAATCCCATCGTGGTGTCGAGCGTACCAGCGCCTTCAGCCGACGTTCTCGTGACGCCGAGCCCGGCGCTCTCTTCGTCGGTCG